>Ga0315310_10000042_pt1 | contig 84458 bp, 76 predicted proteins | sample TDP5_MG_FD_203630 | JGI IMG/M metagenome (GOLD analysis project Ga0315310, IMG submission 203630) | Freshwater sediment microbial communities from Lake Towuti, South Sulawesi, Indonesia - TDP5 | ecosystem: Environmental > Aquatic > Freshwater > Lake > Sediment | place: Indonesia: South Sulawesi...
ACTTTTTGGAAGAAACCAAAAAAATTCTCGAAGGCAAAATAAGGTTGACAAAAAAGTATTCAACTATTCCAAGAAGAAAAGAACTCACTTTTATTAATCTACTCAAGAAGACAACAGCTTACAAAAAATTCTTAGAAGAACGACAAAGCGACATAACCGAGTTCGAGATTCTTGAAGCATTGAAAGTGCAGCCGAAATCACCAAGTCTAATGTCCAAACATGTCAAGAAATACCTTGAATACGCGATGCGACTAGGCGACGAAAATGTAGTCAAGTTCCTCGAGTTTGTACAGAGGAAGGAGAAACATGCCTGAGGAAAGGAAAAGAGAGCCTGGCGAAATAAGTCGAGACTTCTGGTTGAAGACGGTAAGAGAAGCTTTCAAAAACGATCCTTTCCGGATAATTATAGAACTTGTCAAAAACGCCGCCGATAGCTATACCAGACTTGAAAAGCAAGGAAAAGCAAGCGTTCCATACGAGATTTTTGTCAGAGTCTACAGTCGAAAGAATGAGCCTCCGATGATAGAGATTTGTGATGATGCTGAGGGCATGGATTCAGGAAAACTCAGAGAAGCGCTAAAATACGGAACGCAAGTAAGCATGGGAGAAGATTTAGAGGCCATCACTAGTGCTGAAAAGGGCATAGGTCTCAAAGACGCGTTGATGGCGCTCTCGGATAACTGGCTGATAACGATAAAAGATGGTTTATTGAATGAGCGGAATAAGCACGTCGATTTCAGCACAGGAATAGGAAAAGAAGACGAGAAGGTTACGGAAAAGGAACGAAATGAATTAGGAATACCTAACAACGGAACTTTGGTAAGAGGAAAGCTTCCTGATTATTTTCGCGATCGCAAATACGAAACCATATGCGAACACTTACAGAAGCACTTCCTGTTGCGCAAACTGCTACAGTGTCCTGAATACAAAGTACATATCATTGAAGGTTGGAGTAACGAAAAAAAACTGCTGACTTATCAGCCCCCAAAAATCGAGAAACAAATGCTCTGCGAGGAGCTGAAACTTAGGTATGGTGGAAAAGAGTATTCAATCAATATCACAATCAACAAAAGCACAGAAGCTTTAGACCAAGGGAAACCATTTGGCGAGTCTGGCCTATTGTTTTTCTATGGCAAATACTCGGTTGCTGATTTCACACTGGGTCGCTTTGACAGGGATGTCTCATTGTCGCGGATTTTTGGCGAAGTTAAAATGGGGATTGAACAGATTATCCGAGACCCTGAAGAATCTCCTCTTATCGATGAAAAAAGAAGAGGACTTGACCCTACTCACCCTTTCAATATCCAACTCCTACTAGCAGTGAATCAGAGGCTAATGGACATACAAGAGCAAGTTGAGTCAAAATACACGTTCGATGATGAATCTAAACGAACCATTCTCAAAGAAATCAACAAGATATATAAAGAAATCAAAGGAAAAGCATCGAAGCCCGAACCACCTATTAAGCCTGAACTCTTTGAGTTTTATCCACCTTATACGTCAATAGTTGAGTATGAACCACGGAGAGTTTTTCTGATAATCAACCCCTCCGTGACAGTCAAGGAAACCAAAATCATTCTAAAAAGTAGCAGTACCAAGATATCTGTCAAGCCGAATACAGTTGCGTTTGATAGCTATGAAATGCCTAAAGATTTCGTCATCAAAACCATAGAATTGTATTCCGAAGAGTATGGGAACAAGGGAGAGATTAGGGCTGAATCAGAGATCCTGAAGTACTCTTCAAGAATAGGCGTAGAGGTATCAGCTAATCCAATATTTTCGCCTGAAAATGGCTTCGCCTTTGTTCCGAACAAAACAACAATCGTCGATGGCGGCACAAAGAAAATCGATCTGTGCATTGACAAGAGGTCAATTGATTGCTCTAGGGAAGTTCATCTGCTTTCACAAGATCCCGTTAATTGCCCAGGCAAGTGGATACTACCAGATGCAAAGAATGTAGAGAAAAAGATGATAAAAAACATACTTAGGTTGGATATCCCAATAAACATCAAGGAACAAGGGCACATCGGTGAGAAAGCAGCAGTAGTTGCAATGTACGGTGACAAAACAAGCAACTTGCGAATAACTATCATTCCAGAACCCAAGCTAGGCGGCTTTCTAAGAGATATCGTATTTTCTGACAGAGAAACAAAGAGGATCTCCAGTTTTATTGAAGATAAAGGAATACTGGAGATTTACAGGAAGCATCCTTTGATAAAGAAATACATGCAGGGCAAGTTCACAAAAAGACCAGATTTTCTGGTTTTTGTCTCAGATGTGATAACAAGAGAAGTGCTAAGATCCATCGTCTCACAAGGAATCAAAGAAGGCTTATCACGATACTCAATATTCGATCTCGAACATCCAGAGCCTGAAATTGAAGATCACATAGCTCGCGAATATTATGAATATGGCCCTCGAATGCACGAAGCGTTTGTCAAGCTTGTACACACGTTGAAATGAAGAGAATGGCGCGCACAAACACAAAGAGGGATAAAGTTTGCCAAAGAATTCAATGACCTTTGAGCAATTTAAGAAAGCGTTAGCTGAGCGCTAGAAGATTTTACTGTTGGCTATCAGGAACAACCGACGGAGCAAGACATAAAAGACTTATACGAAGACTTCTTAGAATCTGGTAAAACCCTAGACGAATACTCAAAAGATTGCTGACAGGAAGGTAACGGTTGAGTTTGGAAGAGAGGTCTATGAAGAAACGAACAAGCCGATTCTCAGAGAAAGCAGCAAACTACTTCAAGCAAGACTACAACTGCGCCCAAAGCGTACTACTAACCATGCAAGAATACTATGGCATCCGCAGAAACAGGTTAATCCCAAAAATCGCCACAGCTTTTGGAGGAGGAATCGGAAGACGCGGCTCATTGTGCGGAGCGTTAACAGGCGCCATAATGTCCATTGGGTTGAAGCATGGAATCAACAAGCCATCCTTTAAAGGTATTGAAAAAGAAAAGGCATACGAGGTAGCCCTAAAATTCTACGATCAATTCGCCAAAGAATGTGGCAGCCCCTTCTGCAGAGAACTCATCGGATACGATTTAACCAATCCAGAAGAACTCGAAAGACTACGAAAGTCAAACGTGCGCGAAGAAAAATGCTCGCATTTCGTGAAAAAGGCTGTTGAGATACTGATTGATTTAGAAGTGCAGTGAAACCCAGCACACTGACGACTCTGTTCTATGATTATGTGTGTATAGAAATTCTATTTCCTTCCTCCTTCCTTCCTGCATTATAGAACCCGCCCCTTAATATATCCAGCGAGGCACGAGCACTAATTAGGGTCAGCTCGTCATCCCACTTGATTGCCGTTCATGTTGATTTTTGGTTTGTGTGTGCGATATAATTTCTATCCAACCGACCAAAACCTTTTGTTTCTCCAATTCAACATGGCAAACGCAATTATCATAATTCCAAGAGCACAGAATCCTTATATGATTTCCCGCAAAACAAAAAGTACTTTAGAGGTGATAAGGTGTGGTTGAGGTGTTAGTTTTATACTATTCTAGAACTGGGAATGTTGAGGCTATGGCAAAAGCTGTAGCTGAAGGTGTAAATAGCGTTGAAGGTGCTTCTTCTAAATTAAGACGTGTCGACTACGCTAATGTTGACGATTTTATCTCGTGTGATGCAGTGGCTTTCGGTTCTCCAAATTACTTTGGCTACATGGCTGGACTGATGAAGGACTTTTTCGATAGAGCATGGTTAGTAAGAGAGAAGGTTTCAGGTAAACTGGCTGCAGCATTCACTTGTGGCGGTAGCTCAAGCAACGCTGCACTGCTAAGCTTGGAAAAGATGTATTCATCTTTCAAGTTAGAGAAAGTATGTGAAGGCATAGCGTGGGGCACTAGAGAACACGGAACACTAGGTGAACAAAACTTAACTACATGCAAGAAGATTGGAGAAACTTTAGCCAAAGCAGCAATTGAGAAAGAAGCAAAAGTGCCAACAGACTAATCCACTAGTTCTCATCTTTATTTTGGACATGCTTTTGGGTTTTTAGAGATAGAAATTCTTCCAACCAGCCAGTTAAATTGATGAACGCCAGTATCGAGAATCTTCTTCAGTCAAAACATTTTCTATGACTGCGCGCGCACTATTTATAGCATACCAAAACGTTATCAATCTGCAGTCAGAGGATTGAAAAATGCCAATTGTTCATGTAAACGTCTGGGAAGGTTTTGGAAAGGAAAAAGCCAAAACCCTGATACAAAGGATAACTAAAGTCTTCGTAGACTTGGGCATCCCGGCGAACGCCGTGGAAGTAATCGTGCATGAAATTCCGAAATCCCATTGGGGAATTGGAGGAGAACCTGCATCAGAAAAATTCAAAGGGACCCTTCCAAATAGATAAACGAATAGCGCGCGCGCTAAACGGCAAAATGCATTTAGAAACGGGTCTCACCATCACTTGTTCTCTAGAACCAGAGAGAAATAAAAAGAGAGAGTTTAAGGATTTTGTTTAGGCAGAAGGCTTCTTGGCTTGTCGCAGTTTTGCTTCTTCTTCCATGCTCATTACTGTTTGAGTTTCAAAGGTGCGGTATGCATTAGTTGCCAGAACTTCTGGCTCCAAGTTGAAGTTTTGGAAAGCTTCCAGACTGGGAGCTTCAAAAACCACGAAGGCTTGGTGTCCTGCTGGTTCAGTGGTCCAAGCTCCAAGCATCTTGACTCTATGTTTCTTCAACAGTTTGTCTAATTTGCCCGTAAACTCTAAAGTCGTTTTTCTTGATTTCTTATTGAACCAATCACAGTTTTCAGGAGAATGCCTAGCAATCACCATGAAGGTAGGCATACAAGGACACTCCGAACTATTGTACTGGTTCAATTTGAATTTAATATTAATCCCAAACCAAAGTTAGCTAGCTAGTTGTGTGTGTGCATAGAAATTCTATCCCCTCCTTGTTCTAAAACGTAGAATTATAAATCTCCAAAGCTATTGCTTTTATTGGATAGAAGAGTTACTTATGCTAGAGCGCGTGTATGGGAAGCTTAGGCATCTCGTTGAATCTTTAATCGCAATCTTACTGCTTTCTTTTCAACAGATACCTATCGTGTTTACGGGGACTTGGCCTATGCTTTTTCCCCTAGCAGCTTACCTTACTTCGATGCTATGGGTGAATGGCAAAGTTTTACCCCTTCAAATCCAAATATTGTTCTTTGAACAACGCTTAATGCCTGGTCGGGTAATAACTGTAATTGGCCTTATCCTATTCTTGATAGCTCTCTTCCAGTTTGTCAAGCAGCGAGGTCAACTCATCATAAGTTCAGGGTTCTATTCTATCGTCAGACATCCACAGTATTTTAGCTTGATCGCAATGGCGTTCGGCATTTCGATAATGGCTAAAGAATTCGGGTCTGAAGGTAATTTACCAGAAGGCTGGTCAAATCTGTTGGCTTTTGTTCCTTGGCTGACTTCATTATTGGAATCGTTTCCCTGGCTGGTTCTAGTATTGGGATACGTATTGCTTGCTCTCCTTGAAGAATGGCGTTTGACAAAAGAACATGAGCAATACAGACAATATAAGAAGGAAGTCCCTTTGCTTTTTCCCGTCCCTCACAAGAGTAGAATTGAAGAGGCTATTCTGAGCGTAACAATAATACTTGTGATGCAGTTCATCCTAATGCTCCCATTATGAGAATGGGTATAATCTGACGCGATTTCCTGTTGAGGCTTCATCCAGGTTAATCGTTTGGGTTTTGGGTTGGGGATAGAAATTCTATGTCCACCTGAACCCAGAAAAGATAGGGAATTAAACCAATTCTCTTGATTCATTCCTCTCTTTCTGCTCTGTGTCCTATCTATTGAACAAAGCCCAATTCGCGCGCGCTATACGTTTCTCCACAAGGTTTGCTCATAAATCTTAAATTCCGTCACATAAACAGGCTTCTCTGAGAAGGTAAATTGAATGAAACGGGCACTTTCTGGAAAAATGCTGACATTGATGTTAACGTGCGTGTTAGCTTTAGCGTTTAACATTCAGCGAGTGAAGGCTCAAGAAGTAGGCGTCAAGGCTGGCAACTACATAAGATATGAGTATACAATCACTGGTGCGCCCTCTACTCCGCTTGGCGTACCACAGTGGGCAAGAATTGATTTTCTTAGCGTTGAAGGAGCAGGTGGCACATTTCGAATAATAATGCACTTTACTGAGGGAAGAGAGTACAATGATACTGCGTCGTGGAGTGTCACGTCAGGAAGCATAAACTTGGGCTCATTCAGAGGAATTGTCATCCCTACCAATAGCAAGATAGGAGACATAGTCCACATGATTGGAGGTATAAACGCAACAATTGCTGGTGAGACTACGAAGATGTGCGCAGGAGTAAGCAGAACCGTAATCCATTCAAGCTTTTATGAGGACTACCAAGGAAGCCAGTTTGAATATTACTGGGATAAAGAGACAGGAGTCATGGTTGAAGCTTCAGTTGTCTCTAGCGACGTGACTGCAATTGTCACCATAACAGAGACGAACTTGTGGGGAACCTCGTCTCATCCGTTTTATTTGCAGTGGTGGTTCTATGTAGCTGTAGCCGTGGTTGTAGTATCATTGGGCGGAGTCATCTATTTACTGAAGAAGAGAAAGCGATCAACATCGGCTAATTCACCACTTCAAGGCAATGATGTTTCTGCAAAATTCTGCTAGTTCTTTTATTCATGGTTAAGAAAGAAGTCTTTGAATGGATAAGAACTAGTAGAATCTCAGCCTTCTTACTGCTTGGGGCTTGTTCAGTTGCGCCGTCAGGCGCCACTAATCGCTGCGAAGCAGCCGTGGTCAAGGAGTCGGGGGGCATAGAAATTCTATGTCCCCCCGATTCACTGACGTTTCGGCTGAAAAGTGGCAGTGGGGTTAAATGTGAATCGTGCCTCATGGCTTCGGCACGATTCAACGCCAGAAAAGAGGCTGAGATTCTGATAGAAATCTATCTTTCTTGAAAATACCGATTACGGAAATAACGATTCAAGAGCTGATAGAACTCTCTCTTCAGCTCAGGGAACCTATCAATTAGATTCTTTATACTACAAGCTTCAATAACGTCCCTCTCAAGTTCCACTTCATCTATCTTAGACACAATTGAAATCTCAGTTTCGTTAACCCTCACATTGGAATCGCTCTTTCTGTGCTTCCTAATCACCATAAGCCTCTTGTCACGAAATCTTCCAACTTCAATTGTCATTATAAGTCCGACCGAAAGGTCTTTCTGGTTCTGCCTCCTCTTATGTGTTATCTTACACAAACTGTTACACAAAAACTCCTTACTCGGTGAAGTGAATGGCTTTTCTCAGTGAACAGGAAGAAATTCGGGATGAATTCTATTTCCACTTTGGGAAAATTGAATACTCTGAAATTTTTGGAATACCTACTATTTTCTACAAGCTTCAGCAGAAGATAGTCAGTGCAAAGGCGTTGAGGTGTCCGAGATGTGGCAACAATGGAGTTCTGATGCATAAACGCACTGTCAGCAATGGGAAATATAGATACAGAAAATTGTACGTTTACCATGAGACTTACGATGTTACAGGTCGTTTTCTCTTCACAAAAAGATTTCAGAAATGGTGTTATCTGAATAGGAATCAGCTAGAAGACCCAATAATCAAGAATACGTTGAAATCAATGAAACGTGCTAGAGACATTGAGAGATGCTTTTATATGTGCCTAAAGGGTTCCAGCGGCGCTATTTGATGTGGAGTAAAGGGTTTTTAGTAAAACTTAAACACTTATTCACCTAGGCTGAATCTCATGACTTATTCTTTCTCCTTTGATTTCAGTAGTTGCCCTCGCTTTCATGTTTCATCATGCTGATTTAGGTCTTCGGTTCAAAGTGTCTTTTTATCATCATTCTAACAAAGGCATCCACTTCTAAGAAGAGAGGTAGTGCTGTTTTTTCATCGATTTCTCCCTTTATTATATCACCAACCGCTCTCAAATCATTCACAGCTACCATCTTGGGTTTAGGCAGCTCGAGTTTTCCCTCTTTTATGAGTTTCAACTTTTCAAGCAGTTCTTCTGGGCTCCTAAATTGAATCTCCCAACCCAGAACACCCATGTCTTTAGTAATTCTTTCAACATTTGAATGAAGATACGGGTTCCTGATTTGGTCTTTGAGCTTTCTCAGTCTCTCTGCTTCATCTTCAGTAATGTAACCTTTGTCTTCGCAGAAGTTAATGGCACGCCCGAAGTCAGCATTTTCAATGCCAACAATTTCTGTGAAATCTCTTTTTTCCCTGAAATAAATTACCTCTTTTAGCATCGCCTCCAGCAAGACACCGCACATTACAATAGTGGCGTTGTTAAACCCGAGACTGAAAAGCATATACGTTTGACCATACAATGCCCTCACCCTCGGTTCGGCATAAATTGAAAGATTGTCTGAAGGAAGCTTTTTCAGTCTGTCAACAATGGAAGCTCTGCTATTTTTAAACCAGTCATCAACCTCCTTCTCTGGGTCTGTATAGATTTTGGGGTATAATACGAGTCCTTTCTCAGACTTATTCTCTGTTGTCATGACGCACCACCTGTTTCAATGAAGTCTTTGAAAATCTGAAAATCTCGTTCTATCATTGTCAAGAACTCGGAGAAGTAACTCTTTCTTACTATGTCAATCAAGAATGGTGGTCTGCCTTTTCCAAATGAAGTAAATTGGACATGGTTTGTTGGCAACACTTTGATTTCGTTGTTTTCTTGATAGAATTCATAGAGTTCTCCATCAAACACTATTACGGGAAAGACAACGAAGGACTTGACGCTCCCTGCCATGCTTTCAAGTGCTGAATTAATTTGTTGAGTTGCTTCAAAAAAATCATCTTTTTTTGACGGAGCCACATGGAGAACTCCCATTTTTATATTCTTGTCCAGAGCATGCAGACCCGAGAGTTTTTCCAAGTAAGTGCCCAGAGAGGCTTGTGTCCCTAACAAAAAGCCTAAGGTGTCAATAGCCGCCAATTTTTTTAGTTTATCAGCAATAGGTGGTTTCTGAAGGCTTCTTAGGAACTCCATGATTGTTGCTAATACGGGAAGGAGTTCGCCTACTTTCTGTTGAGTGTGGAAAACCCATTCATGTTGTTCGCTTTTCTTGCATTCTATAATGAGCGAAACGCCAATCGTTGGAGGCAGGAGCCCCAATTTCATCGCAAACACATCAAAAGCTCTCGTTTTTTGTTCTACCTTATCTATGTACGGAAGTTGATTGATAACAAGCCATCCTCTTTTCCGAAGAATGTTGCCTATCTCAATCTCTGAAGGAAATCCAGTCTTCAGAATGTAGTCACGAATCTTCTTGATTTTTTGTTGTTCTTTGTCCTCACTCATGACCGTTTCCTTCGCTTATTATGATACTGCTTCTGAGATTAATATCTATCAATGACGTTTCGGGTATTTCATTCCAGATTATTCTAACACTTCGAGCAAACATTCCATTTCCTTTGTCACAGTCCTAGAGGCATACGTGAAGACTATTCTGACTTGTGCAATTTGGTACATCCAAATCCTGCCAGTCTGTACGCAAATGTCGAGGCTCTTGGTGAATCAAAGAAGGGCGGGCTCAGAATCCGTGTTTCGACACGAGACACGAGAATGAAAGAAAACGATGTAGCTTTGAGCCTGAAAACACTGACAACGTGGACTGATTGGATATTTGAAGAATTGGTGAATTTGGATAAGAAGTTCAGCTGAATACTAGAAGTCTACGACTGAGATTCAACTCCCTTCTCAAGCCATGTTCAGCCCCATGTCGTCATTTGTGTGTGTGCATAAATTCTTAATGCACCCACAAAGTTACCTTAGTTCCTTCCGTAAGTCATAAAATCTAAGCCAAGTAATAAGATGCCGGTTAGACAACAGGAGAGATGTCATAATGCGTTGGCAATATGCCTCGTTTGCATTGGGAATATTAGTGTGTTTGATAGGAGCCTTTTTGATGTTTGAAGGAAGTATCTTGGGAGAGAATACTACTGGTTGGGCAATTGTGATAGGGATAGTAGGAATCGGCCTAATAGCTACCTCTGGTGTAAGTTTGCTGAAACCCAAGAAATCCTAGAAGGAAACTTGAATACCCATTTACTACCAGTAGTCATAGTCTACAGAAAAACATGAATATCAAGCATGATGAAGTAAACACTAATCTTAGAGTATCCTTTTTAGAGAAAGGATATACTTTAAAAAATCCTTAGTTGAAATGCCTTAATCCTAGTTGAGTTCAGTCTTTTTTCTACTGCTTGCGTCGTTAAATGACATCAGCCTCCCATGGCGTATCGCAAGCCATTTAATTACTCTGACCTTCAGCCTCTTTTCTTCAGAGCAGACGAATCAATGAATCGGGGGGGATAGAAATTCTATGCAGAAATCCGTGATATTACTAAAATGCTTGAAACATCAGAATCGCTGAGCCGTCGAATGCGACAATTGGCATAAAAACTCTTTTCAGAAGGTCTTTGGTATCTTTGTTGTGGTTCAAGGGCATGTCAGAGGCTACAAATGTGGAGGCTATCCTCACCCAAGCCAAACAGCTGGAAAACGCATACGATTGGTCGGGCGCAGCTGATTCGTATGAGAAAGCTCTGAACGCTGTTTCCGAGCGAGATTTCTCTAAGAAAGGCGAGATTCACGAACGGTTAGGCTATGCCCTTCATCGGATGGCTATGCAGGCTGAAAAAGCAGACGAGTTCAGGAGCAGAATGAGTCAGGCTGTTGCCCATTATGAGAAAGCAAAAGAAAACTATGAAAAGCTCAGTGAAGCTGGAAAAACCACGAGGGTTCATCGCTGCGACGCCATGACCACGTACTCCACATACTGGCTCGCGGCGAATGCGCCTGAAAAAAAGAGGCTACTCCACGAATCATGGAGGCTGACCAAAGAATCCTTGAAAGCCTTCGACGCTGCTGGAGATTCCTGTGAATACGGGAGAACCTACAATCAACTCGTCAGCAGCGCACTTTTCATTTTCACTCTTGAGTGGACTTTTCAAGAACGCGAGAAACCCGTGAGAGAAGCGGTCGAATATGGTGAGCGAGCAATCGAACTTCTTTTCACCCTCGAAGACTCACATGAACTGGCAAGAGCCTACGCCAAAACCCTCGCCTGCTTGGGCGTGTTCGGCTATTATTTTAAAGACGCAGATGAGCGGGAAGCATGCTTCCAAAAAGGACTAGGCTACCGGCAAAAAGCCAAAGAGCTCTCCGAAGAAATAACGATGATTGAATCATTGTATCCTGTTTTTGGAAGCCCAATCATGCTTGGCCTAGAAGGCACAGAAGAGGCTCTAGCCAATTACATGAAAGCATTAGAGTATGCTAACAAGACAAAGGACAGGTTCATCATCGGCTGCGCGTTAGATTGGTTAACATATCACACATTCTGGAAGACAACAACCATTGAAGACCCTGATGAACGCGTGCAACTTCTCAAAAAAGGCTTAGGGTACGCTGAAGAGGCTAAACGCCATTTCTCTCAAATATCCTACATAAGTCCACGTGCCGACTTAGCTTGGATAGAAGGCGCCTGCGCAGAGTATTACTTTCGTTTAGCCAGCGCTGAAACAGATGTGAAGAAAAAACGTGAGCTGTTGGAAAAAGGCTCCGAAGCGGCAAAAGACCTGTTTAAAGTAGCCGAAGACTCTGGATATCCAGAAACCATGATGTATGCATATTCCGGAGTTGGCGCCACCCGCTTTTCGTCAGCTAAAATTGCAACGAACCCGGAGGAGAAAAAGAAGCTTCTTGAGGAATCTCTTGGACTACGTGGTGAGGCCTCCAGAATTACTCAGCAAATCGAACCTTTCCTCTACTGGAACCTTGGTATCGGAGAGAGCGTTATAAGTAATCTTAAATCTGAACTTGCAGAAATGGAAAAAGACCCCGAAGCCAAAAAGGTTCTTCTTCAAGAAGCCGCGCTACACAAAGAGAATTCCATAAAGCTATGCATCAGAGAACTTCTCGAAAGTAAAGGACCAGTCACATCGTTATTCGCTTCTCTTGGAGAATCGCAATACACCTACGGATACTTGTTGAATCGCCTTCACAGCCTTAGCAGCAACAAAGAGCACCTGACTAAAGCAATAGACGCCTTCGAAGACGCAATCAGGTCGTATCAAAAACTGAATTTCACAAACCGAATTGCCGAATGCTACTGGAAAATCGCCCAAATTAACGACACTCTTGAGGAGAATCTGGACGCATCTCAGAAATTCAACCTCGCTTCAGACAATTACAAGAAATCCGCGGAAAAGACACCACAGCTAAAGAACTTGTACGAAGACCACGTACTCTACATGCAGGCTTGGAGCGAAATCGAAAAAGCAAAACACCATCACGCCAGACAGGAATACGGCCTAGCCAAGGAACACTTCGAAAACGCAGCAAACCTACACAAGTCTCTGAAACAATGGAGTTATCTAGCTCCAAACTACTTCGCATGGGCTCAAATCGAACACGCAGAAGAACTGAGCAGAAAAGAACACGCCGAGGAAGCCATGCAATCCTTCGAACACGCAGCCAAATTATTCAACGAATCCAAAGAATCCCTGCAACAACAACTCAGCAAAATCGACAACCCAGACGAAAAACAAACGACAATCAACATGATCAAGGCAACAGAGTTGAGACACAAATACTGCACAGCAAGAATCACCATCGAAGAAGCAAAAATCCTAGACAAAAAAGGCGACCACTCCTCAAGCTCAGAAAAATACACTTTAGCAGCCGAAACCTTCCAAAAAATAACACAAGCACTAGAATCAGAACAAGAGCGCAAGGAATTCAAACTTATCACAATTCTTTCCCGAGCCTGGGCAAAAACGACACAGGCAGAAGCAGAAGAAGCGCCAAATCTATTCATAGAAGCGTCCCAACTGTTCGAAGAAGCCAAAGAACTCAGCCCAAACGAAAAAAGCAGAATGCTGGCTTTAGGACACAGCAGATTCTGCAAAGCACTCGAAGTGGCAACAAAATTCGCTGACACAAGAAAGGCAACGTTGCTCACGCCTTTCATGCAACACTTAGAAAGCGCCTCCAACTACTACATAAGAGCAGGCTTCCAAATCGCTTCAGAGTACGCCAAAGCCACTAAATTACTATTCGAAGCCTACGTACACATCGACAACGCCCAAAAAGAAAGCGACCAAGAGAAAAAGGCCAAGCTCTACACAATGGCAGAAAAGGTTCTGCAGACATCAGCGGGTTCATTCATGAAGGCTGAACACCCAGAAAAAAGAGAACAAGTGCTGAGACTGCTCGAGAGAGTAAAAGAAGAACAGGAACTAGCCCTGTCCCTCAGCGAGGTGCTGCATGCACCATCAATCGTCTCAACGACGACTGCTTTCGCCACTCCATCTCCAAACCATGAAAACGCAGTGGGTCTAGAAAGATTCGAAAACGCCAACATACAAGCAAACTTGTTAACAAGCCAGAAAGAACTAAAAATCGGTGAAAGCCTCAACCTAGAGATAGAACTCATCAACGCGGGGAAAGGCCCCGCACTGTTGGCCAAAATCATCGAAGTTGTTCCAGAAGGCTTCGAACTGAAAGAAAAACCAGAAAACTACAGAGTGGAAGACAGCCAACTAAACATGAAGGGAAAACGCCTCGACCCCTTAAGAACAGAAGAGGTAAAACTCGTTCTAAGACCAAAAGCCCAAGGCACATTTCCACTAAAACCAAAAATAATGTACCTAGACGAAAACGGCAAATACAGATCACATCAACCCGAACCAATAACCATAACAGTAAAAGAACTTGGGATAAAAGGCTGGCTAAAAGGAGAAAAATAACCCAAAACCACTTCTGAGCCACTCTACAATGAAAAGTTGAACATCCTAGTCTTGCGTGTTCAACAACAACAGAACACAATCCATCCAAAAAACCTTGCTTTCGCCACCTCTGAATTCTGCAGTCTCACCAGCTGCGTTTCTTCATTCAATAGAGTCTTCACCCATTCTGATGCTTTTCCGCAGGAGGCCTCTCTCTTAAACCTCTGATACTTGTAGAGCACAGAACATTATAAAAAGATTGTACACACACCAGCTATTTCAGAGTGGAGGATTTATCTGTATGGCCTTAATGCTATTTGTTGGATGGTTCAATGGCTGAAGACGCCTGTCGAGAGATCATTCAACGCTTAATGCTGATTTCTAAGCCCACAGTCAGAGACGTAAACCTAGTCAAGATGCAAGTGGCACAAGCGTATAACCTACAGGACATTCCACCAAATTCGATGCTGATAAGCAAGCTGAAGCATGGAGAAAAGAGACTCGTTTCAGTTCTGCGTAGAAAAACCGTTCGAACAATCTCAGGCGTAACCGTCGTAGCCGTTATGACCAAGCCTTATCCATGCCCAAAAACAACGCCATGCGCCTACTGTCCAGGCGGTCCAGCCATCGGTGTGCCACAAAGCTACACTGGGTTTGAACCAGCCGCTATGCGGGGCATGCAAAACCAATACGACCCTTACAGGCAGGTGCGCAGCCGCATCAATCAACTCCAATCCATCGGACACGCCGTAGATAAGGTTGAGCTAATCATAATGGGGGGAACCTTTCCAGCCACGCCAAAGCGGTATCAGATACGTTTTATCCAACGCTGCGTAGACGCTATAACACAACACAAATCCAAAGCACTAGACGAAGCCAAAACGCAGGCGGAAACTAGTCGCATACGCAACGTGGGCATAACAGTTGAAACACGCCCAGACTGGGCAAAACAACTTCAAGTCAACCACATGCTAACTATGGGTGTAACACGCGTCGAACTAGGTGTCCAAAACATCCATGACGACATCTACCAGCTAGTCAACCGAGAACACACAGTTCAAGACGTAATAGACGCCACCCGCATACTGAAAGACGCTGGCTTAAAAGTAGCATATCACCTAATGCCTGGACTACCAAGCTCAAACTACCAACGCGACCTAGAGGCTTTCCGTACGATTTTCACCAACCCCAACTTCAAACCCGACATGATTAAGATTTACCCCTGCCTAGTGCTGAAGGGAACAAAAGCCTACGAATGGTGGAAGAACGGCGAATACCAACCATACACAACCGATGAGGCAGCCCAACTCATCACCGAGGTCAAGAAAATTATTCCACCATGGGTCCGCATAATGAGGGTTCAACGAGACATACCTGCCCACCTAATCGAGGCAGGAGTAAAACACAGCAACCTCCGTCAACTCGCGCTGCAAAGACTTCAAGAACAAAACCAGCGCTGCAGATGTATAAGATGCCGAGAAGTCGGTCATAGATGGTTAAGAGATAGAGTAAAACCTGACTTGGACAAGGTTCAAATCTCAACCATAAAATATGACGCTTCTGAAGGCGAAGAGATTTTCACTTCAGCTGAAGACCCGATTCATGATGTTTTAATTGGTTATTTGCGGTTACGCATCCCATCAACTAAGGCACATAGACCAGAAATAAACGTTGAACCATGCGGCACAGTACGAGAACTCCACGTCCACGGTCCACTGGTTCCAGTTGGAAAGCATAGAGCTAAGGCTTGGCAACACAAGGGCTTTGGAGAAGCACTCCTAGCCGAAGCCGAACGCATCACAAAAGAAGAATACGACCGCCGAAAGGTTGTTGTTATAAGCGCACTAGGAACAAAACAATACTACAAACGGTTCGGCTACCAACACGACGGACCCTACATGAGCAAGAAACTGGAGAAATGATGCTTGAATAAAGAATCTTTAGGCTATAAAGGCGAAGCCCTACAACTCCTAAAACATGCCAAAGCTGAGGTAGGAGACATCATACGCATCGTGAAAAACAGCGAAACCTACGAAGGCATCCTCATACCAAGGTCAGAATACGGAGACGACAAACACATAGTCATCAAGTTAAAAACAGGCTACAACATAGGTGTCCGCATCAATCCAACAACAAAAATCCAAAAGATCGGCGCTGGAGCAAAGCCCACATTCATGGCGCAACCACTACCAAAACAGAAACCAGAATTGCCCAAGGTTGCCATAATAAGCACAGGCGGCACAATAGCCAGCCGAGTCGACTATCGAACGGGTGCAGTAAGACCAGCCCTAACAGCCAGCGATCTATACAGCGTTGTCCCTGAGCTGTCGGAAATTGCAACAATAGACGCTGAAATATTGTTCAATGTTTTCAGCGAAGACATCAATAGCAAGCATTGGTCGGAACTGGCTAAAGCCATTGCAAAGCGCATTGAAAAAGGCGAAGACGGTGTAGTTGTGGCGCATGGAACAGACACCATGGGCTACACGGCAGCAGCGCTGAGTTTTGCACTGCAAGACCTACCCGTGCCCGTTGTGTTGGTTGGTTCTCAGCGGTCTGCTGATAGACCGAGCTCCGATGCCGCAACTAACTTGACAGGTGCCGTAGTAGCAGCTGCCAAGGCGCCTTTCGCCGAAGTCGCTTTAGCCATGCATCAAACCCCCTCAGATAAAACAATAATTTTGCACAGGGGAACAAAAGTTAGGAAATGCCACACAAGTCGAAGGGACACGTTCAAGTCGATAAACACAGAGCCACTGGCAAAGGTTGACAACGGCGACATTGTCATGCTTGCTCATGATTTTTGCAGAAGAAATCGTTCTAGAAAGCTTGTTTTGAAGCCTGAATTTGAGGAAAAAGCGGCGCTTTTAAAGTTTCATCCAAATCTCAATCCCGAAATAATCGAATACTATGTGAGTAGAGGATACAGGGGCATAGTTCTCGAAGGCACGGGACTCGGACATGTAAGCAACACGTGTCTGCCTGCCCTTCGCAAAGCTGTAGAAAAAGGCTTGATTGTCGCCATGACCAGCCAGTGCATCTGGGGCAGAGTCGGCATGAACGTTTACGACCGTGGTAGAGACCTCCTAAGCCTTGGCGTCATTCCCTTAGAGGACATGCTCGCTGAAACAGCCCTCGTAAAACTCATGTGGGTTCTCGGACAAACCAAGAATGTTGAAGAGGCTAAAAGCCTGCTCACAACCAATATCGCCAATGAAATTTCACCTCGAACAGTCAGTGAATCCAACACGGGATGAAAACACATGACAATAGACTACGGCAAAACAGGCTTAAAGGTTGGGTTAGAAGTTCATCAGCAACTAGACACCGCCCAGAAACTCTTCTGCGGCTGCAAACCAGACCTCTTCAAAGAAGAACCGGAAATCACCTTTCTCAGACGGCAGCGTCCAACCCAGAGCGAACTCGGACAGATTGACCCTGCTGCCTACTTTGAGTTTCAAAAGGGAGTTCAGATACTCTATGAAGCCAACAGGGCAACATCTTGTCTGGTTGAAATGGACGAAGAACCACCACACAACCTTAACCCAGAGGCAATTGAAATAGTCCTCACCGCAGCACTCATGGTGAACGCCGTACCAGTTGACGAGATTCATGTAATGCGTAAAACCGTTATAGACGGCTCCAACACCACGGGCTTTCAACGAACCTGCGTCATAGCCCTCAACGCCAAGATAGAGGTTGAAGGAAAGAAAGTTCCCATTCAACACGTTGCCCTAGAAGAGGACGCAGCCAGAAAAATGGGAGATACAAACAGCAACAAAATCATCCGCTACCGCATCGACCGATTGGGGATACCCCTTATTGAAGTGACCACGGCGCCCGTGCTTTATACGCCACAGGAAACAGAAAAAACCGCATCCGCAATAGGGCGAATCCTGCGTGCAACAGGTAAAGTTAAGAGAGGATTAGGAACAATACGTCAAGACTTGAACATTTCTATTCCCAACGGAGCCCTAATCGAAATAAAAGGCGTGCAGGAACTCGAACTTCTCTCCAAAGTCGTCGAATACGAGGTGCAGAGGCAACTCAACCTCCTTAAGATCAAAGATGAACTCCAGCGAAGAGGCGCAAACGAAAATATGTTTTCAAATGAATTCGTCGAAGTAACGAACATTTTCGAAAAAACCCAGTGCAAGGTCATAAAGAAAGCCTTTGAAGAAGACAAAAAAGTCCTAGCGATCAAACTGCCACTATTTGCTGGCTTGCTCAAAACCGAGTTGGCGCCTGGAATAAGGCTTGGCACCGAAATGGCTGACCGAACCCGCTTTTGGGGTAGGGTCGGCGGCATATTCCACACAGATGAGTTACCAGCCTACGGAATAAGAGCCGAAGAAGTTAATGAGCTAAGAGAGTTCATGAAGGCAGATGAACACGATGCTGTTGTTTTTGTTGCAGACACCTTAGAAAATGCGACTGATGCCATTAGGGCAGTAGCCGAAAGAGCCCGAGAGGCTCTAAAAGGCGTGCCAGAAGAGACCAGAGCACCAAGCCCAGACGGGACTACACGGTACATGCGCCCTAGACCCGGCGCTGCACGCATGTACCCCGAAACCGATGTGCCGCCCCTCCAAGTCACCGAGGATTATCTGAAACAGCTTCGGAACCGCTTGCCAGAGTTGACTGAACAGAAAATGGAGCGCCTAATGGCGTCTTTCGGGTTAAATCAGAAACTCGCCAAGCAGATCTTAGACTCCGAATACGAGCATCTTTTCGAAACCATTGTCAAAGAAACTAAGGTTTCAGCTACTGTGATTGCTGCCGTGCTAACTGAGACGTTTAAGGGTTTGAAGCGTGAAGGCGTTGAAATCGAAAATGTCATCGACCAGCAGATTCGTGAACTGTTTCGCCTGATTGACAGGGGACAAACCGTGAAGGAGGCGGTGCCCGAAATCGTCTCTTGGTTAGCCAAACACGAAGGCGCTTCAGTGAAAGAAGCTTTAGAGAGTTTAGGTTTAGGAATGCTTTCTGAAACTGAGTTGGAAAACCTGATAGATGACTTGATTGAGGAAAACAAAAGCCTAGTGGAAAAGAGCGGTGAAGACGCGTTTGGGGGTCTCATGGGTCTAATAATGAAGAAAGTGCGGGGCAGAGCTAGCCCAGAATGGGTCACTAGTTTATTAAAGAGGAAGCTGAAGCGGAGTTAGTGCTTAGTCCCCGTAACATCAGCCATTAAATTTGCATAAACTTTCGCCGCGTTCTTAACATCTTTTAGGTGGATGAATTCATTGTAGGTGTGGGCTAATTCAATGTAGCCGGGTCCAAACGCCGCGGTTGGAACGCCCAGCAATTCACGAAAGAAATGCGCGTCACTGGTTGCTGGCATGTATGTAGCGGCTGGTCTGTAGCCAAAAACTTGTTGGACGCCTTTTTGAACGGCTTTGATTAATGGCTGGTCTGCAGGCGTGTATGACGGCATGGTTTTGTTTATCACTTGGTATTCTAGTTTTTCTGGAAGCACGCTGCGCACGAATTCTTCCACGCCGTTTGGGTGTCCGCCTGAGGGTACTCTTATGTCGATTTCTGCTTCGCATTTATCTGGCACAACATTGGTTTTTGTTCCACCTGCAATGATGCCGAGATTAACAGTGTAATGAGTCAACGTTTTTGTCAGGCTTTTTGTTGGAATGCCATGCTTTTTTGCAACTCTCCACTGCTCTTTCTCACCGTTTGTGATGAGCGGCTCAGCGTCTTTCGGCGTTTTTACCGCTTCTCTTTCAAGTGCCCTCAATGTTGGTAGGAATTGAGTTAACATTTCAATGGCGTTTTTGCCCAGCGCTGGTGTGCTTCCATGGGCGGGTTTGCCGTGTGCGGTGATTTTAAGCCAGTATGTTCCTCTTTCACCAGCGACAATAGAGTATTTGTCTTCTAAATGGCCTGTTGGCTCTGTGATTAGACAAGCTTCACCCGTCAATTTTTTGTTTCTCAACAGCCAACGGGTGCCTCCGGGTCCTTGAGCTTCCTCATCTGAGACACTTGCAACTGTGACTTTCTTTGTCAACTCGTTTTCGCGTTCTTTTGCAGCTGATAATGCCATCAGCATGGCAACTATGCCACCCTTCATATCGGTTGCACCTCGACCATACAGTCTACCGTTTTTTACTTCTCCTTTGTAAGGGTGAACACTCCACTTGGTAATATCGCCAGCTGGAACTACATCAATGTGCCCACAAAGAATGAGGGAGGGCTTACCGTTCCCAACCGTGGCTATTACATTTGTGTGTCCCTCTTCTGGTTCGAATCTTTGGTAGCTTATGCCCTCTTCCTTAAGAAAACACTCTATAACGACTGCAGTTTCTGAAACATCGCCTGGTGGATTCTCACCCTTTGCTTGTATGAGCTCGCTGCAGAGTTTTTTCAATTCGGTTTGGCGTTTTTCAACAATCTCCGCCATTCTCGTCCCTAGCTTTTTCAGGACATTGCACCAACTAAACTCTATTTGAGTTCTAGTTAGGTCAGCAAATGCTTAATAAATGGATATTCATCTTCAGTATGCCTAATCCAGTTCACATGGAGTGTCTGTTTAAAGTATGGCGAAGTTCAAGGTTATTGTTTCAGACCCAGACGAAAGCAAGTCTAAGGTCGTTGAGTTAGATGGTTCTCGAGCCGTGCCATTGATTGGTAAACGTCTGGGAGAAACCATTGACGGCTCGGTCGTAGGTATGTCTGGTTTAAAACTTCAGATTACGGGCGGTTCCGATAAAGATGGTTTTCCCATGCGCCCAAACATCCATGGCGGCGTCAGAGTCAACGTGATCGTGAGCAAAGGCATAGGGTTTCATCCTCAGCGTGAAGGAGAGCGTCAAAGGAAGACTCTGCGTGGAAACGTCATAACCGAAGAGATTGTTCAGGTCAACATGAAGATTTTGGAAAAACCGAAGAAGGCTGGAAAACTGAAGAGAGAGAAGAAGGCAAAAACTGAAGTTGCGGTGGATAAAAAAGAAGCTGAAGCACAACTAAAGCCAGAGGAAGCCCAAGCAGGACAAACCCAGCAAACAGAACCAGCAACTGTCGAGAGTGGAGGTGAATCTTCTGAAGATGCTGCCCAAACAGCCAGAGATTAACATCGGAACAATTGGGCATGTGGACCATGGAAAAACCACCCTGGTGCAGGCATTAACTGGCGTTTGGGCTTCTAGGCACAGTGAGGAACTTCGCCGCGGCATCACCATAAAATTAGGCTACGCAGACGCACCCATCTACAAGTGTCCGAATTGCCCGCCGCCTCAGTGTTATTCAACCGAGCCAAAGTGTAAGGGTTGCGAAACTCAGGGCGAGTTTGTTCGCGCCGTAAGTTTTGTTGATGCGCCAGGCCATGAGGCGCTTATGGCAACAATGCTCTCTGGAGCCGCTGTGATGGATGGCGCCGTGCTTGTTGTGGCCGCTGATGAGCCTTGCCCCCAGCCGCAGACTAGGGAACATTTAGCTGCTATAGAGATCGTAGGTGTCAAAAACCTTGTCATAGTCCAAAACAAGATAGACCTTGTTGATGAGAAACGGGCACTTGACAGTTATGAGGAGATAAAGAATTTTGTGAAGGGCAGCATAGCAGAAAACGCGCCAATAATCCCTGTTTCAGCTCAACATGGAGCCAACACGGATGTCTTAATTCAGGCGTTGGAAGAACGCGTGCCTACACCTAGACGAGACCCGACGAAGCCTCCTAGGCTACACGTAGTGCGCTCATTCGACGTGAATAAGCCTGGAACACCCATTGACAAGCTGACTGGCGGTGTGCTCGGCGGAACCATACTGCAGGGATTGTTTAAAGTTGGCGATGATGTCGAGGTTCGTCCAGGCGTGCGAGTTGAGAAGACTGGCAAAGCAGTTTATGAACCCTTGTACAGTGAGGTGGTTAGCCTTCAGGCAGGAGGCAGGACGGTTCAGGAGGCTCAACCAGGCGGCTTGGTTGGCATAGGAACGCTTCTCGACCCTTCCTTAACCAAGGCTGATGGTTTAACAGGCAACCTTGTTGGAAAGCCCGAAACATTGCCGCCTCCCCTTTCAGAATTAACCACGGAAACGCATCTGTTTCCACGAGCTCTCGGAACCAAAGAGTTGATGGAGGTCGAAAGCGTGCGCACTGGTGAGGCTCTTCTCCTAGATGTTGGAACAAGTATTACTACTGGAAGCGTTGTGTCGATGAAGGGTGAAACTGCCACCCTCAAACTGAGCCGCCCCATAAGTGCTGAGGAAGGCGATCGAGCAGCCATAAGCCGAAAGATCTCTGGAAGATGGCGCCTCATAGGCTACGGAATATTACAGTAAAAAATAATTGATGCCGGAATATTTCGTTAATCAACTCTCGCGAAAATTGAAATTAAAACTTAAAACCGTTAACCCCTTACTAATAAACACAGAGAGGGTTGACTTCATGAAGTTATTCATCTCAGCTGACTTGGAAGGTGTGGCTGGAGTTGTTCACGAAGAACACGTCATGCGCGATGGAAGAGAGCACGACCGAGCAAGAAAACTTATGACTCAAGAAGTTAACGCCGCCATTGAAGGCTCTTTAGAAGCAGGAGCAACCGAAATCGTTGTAAATGACTCTCACGGCACTATGCGAAACATAATTCCAGAAGAACTACACGAGGCAGCTGAACTTATCACGGGTTCACCTAAGCCGCTGTCCATGATGCAGGGAATAGACAAAAGTTTTGATGCTGCATTTTTCGTTGGTTACCATGCTATGGCAAGCAGTTTCCCAAGTGTACTAGGTCACACTTACTTTGGAAGAGTGGTCTACAACCTGAAAGTCAACAACAAGACAATGGGTGAAACAGGAATAAACGCAGCTGTGGCTGGTTATTACAATGTTCCAATAGTACTCGTAACAGGAGACGAAACAGTGACTAGAGAAGCGGAAGAACTGCTTGGAAAGGTGGAAGCAGTTGCCGTGAAAAAAGCTATTGGACGATATGCAGCCCAGTGCCTCACACCAGTCAAAGCGAGAAAACTGATCAAAAAGGCAGCCGCAAGAACTTTGAAAAAAATCGACAAGTTCGCGCCTTTCAAGCTTAAGCCTCCGATAACTCTTGAAATAGACTTCGTAAATGCAGGGATGACTGAGATGGCTATGATTATTCCAGGCGTAAAACAGGTTGCAAGCCGCACAGTGTCTTACACTTCAAATGACTTGATAGATGCATTCAAGGCTTTCCGAGCAATAATAACACTGGCAGGCGTAAACTTGTAACCCTTTGTGTTCATTTATTAGGTTTTACTGCCTTAACTACGCAGAATGAATACGTATCTTGAACAACTGGCAGAAAGTCTATTCCCCCTAGTGTGGGGCGAACTAAGCCATGATGGACCTCCTCCAAAGAGAATTTGAAGCCAACTTTCTTGAACACCTCTTCGACGCTTTCCTTCGTGTAGAATTGATCCAAACCCAATTCTTTTGCCTTTGCATAGTTCTCAGTCTTCTCCGTGGTAAACATAAAATTCGTGACCAAAAATCCAGATGGAACAAGCACACGGAATGTCTCTTTCACTGCCTTACCATCATTTCGTATGTTGGGAAATCCAACGTTCGAAACAGCGGCTGGGATGGAATCGTCTCGGAATGGCATAGTCTTAGCGTCGAATGCCAAAAGTGTCACTTGCCCATCCAGACCATTCTTCCTCAGCCATTTCAGATTGCTTCTGAGCACTGTGGGACTAAAATCCGTGGCAACATAGGCTCCTCTTCCTTGGCGTGATTTTACGAACAGTTTAAAGAAGTTACCTCGCCCACATGCAATTTCTAAGACTATTGTAGGATCATCTTTCTCCACTTCTCTTAAAGTCTGTTTTGTCTTCTCGTAGCCAGTGAGATAATCTTTAGTGTAGATTCGCTTAGTTGCTCGTTCCAGTATCTTTTCATCTTCCAAGAGCAAGCCCTTGAGGAAGTGATGCTCTGGCCTGATGTCCCCAAAGAAGGTCTTGGTCAGAAAGAAATGTTGAATTAAATGTTCCTTTCGGAATCTTGTTGCAAAGTCTTCTTGCTCTTTCCAAAGGTCATCTCTCATTTCTTCGCAACTGAGAAAAATTCCGATTCCATCAACAACAGGATATTTTCGTCCGCAGATAGTGCAGGTAAATTCTCCTTCAATCAAGTGGGTCTCGTCTTGCCTAATGACTTGGCTTTTAAGTTCCCCGTGGCAAACGGGGCATACCAATAAATGAATAAGTACTCTATGCATTCTGATCTCGAACCCTTTTGCGATTGAAGCAGAAATATACTCATCTCAGGCCTCTTTTATTTCTGGTTCTTTTACCATTTTAATCAACAATAGGGCTGCGCCTAGTTCGGCAACGGCAAAGACGTAGAAGGGCACGGTTGGTCCAACAACCTGAAAAGTGAAGCCTCCTATTAGTGCGCCTACCGCATACGAAACAGTGTAGGTCATATCCCAGAGGGCAGTTATTCGCCCTCTCATTGGTTTTGGTGTGATGTCGGCTTGGAGAGCCTCATAAGCTGGCGCATAATAGATTCCAGCCGCAACAAGTAAGAGGGCAACCACCGCAAATTGAATGAACGACTGCGACAACGTGAATAGAACAATTGTTGGGGCGGTAACAAGCAACGAAACCGTCATTATTTTTCTTTTACCGAATCTGTCGCTGAGCCAGCCTCCAGGAACTTTCAAGGCACTCGCTAAAAGAAACTGTAGGCTAACAACCAAGCCCCAGTTGATTGCTGTGCCTCCCAGGATTCTAGACACATACAAGATGTAGTATTGTGCAACCGCGCCGTTTGAAAACATCACCAGAGCATAAGAAAACATCAAAACCTTAAGGCTGCTCGACAGCACAACCGCAGAGAGTTTCTTTAAGCCGGAAAGGCGCCTTTCGAATGAAAACTTGGATTCTCAGCAACCTCTCGGTGCAATGTTTCTCTCAACAAAAGTAAAACTGGAATTGCCGAGATAAAGGCAAAGACTGCTGCATATACGCAAGCAATTCTAAAACCATCTTCTAACCCATAGCTTTCAATAAGCCACCACCCAATTAATGGAGACAACGCTGACGGTAGCGAAGAAACAACCTGCAAAAAAGCTATTCCAGTGGTTCGCTTTTCAGGTGGAATTGAATCTGCAACGGTAGCATGGACCGCTGGATTGGCTAGTGTTCCAACAGTAGCGAGCACTGTCAACGCGCCAAAGACACGCCAATCTGGAACAAGTGCATAAAGAAGTGGAAAAAGCACACCATAAAAGGCAGCGAACACGATGACTTTACGTCTGCCATAATAGTCCGCTAAGAAACCTCCAATAGAAAGCATCAAGAACTGGATAAAAACTGCTGCGAACGTTAACAGCCCGAGCGTCAGAGGATCACCGCCGATCTGAACGAAGTATAATGGCAGATAAACACCTACAAAGCTTCCTAAAGATCGTATTCCGCTGCTCAGGGTGATAACTAATATGTTTCTTTGAAGCAAGCTTGCAACATTTTGCCTTTGCTGCTGTTCTTGTTGTGGTTCTCCTGTTGACAATTGCTTAATCCTTCGTCATCTTGTACGTTTTTGTCACGTTTTCCATGTTTCCGTTCTCGAAGGCATAGATCTCCTGCAGGTTCTTTTTCCAATCTCTTTCGTACATAAAGGGGTCGTCTATTCTCTTCTCTGAAGGGTCAATATGAATCCATCTTTTTTGTTCATTGTTCCAAACCTCGGTCCAAACATGATCCGACATGTCGAGTATCAACCTCGCTCGATAGTTGTGAGCCAGACAAAGGCTTGTGAAAAGAATACTGAACTCGCCACAGCGCCCTTTGCCGTATGCTAGTATTTCCTTGGGATCGTTGTGTCGGGTTATGTTTCCCTTGTCGAACTTCACTCCTTCGTGAATCCAATCCAGGAGCTCTGTTATTGTATATCTTTTTTTAAACAAGGACCTCAGTTCACCAAGAAGAGACGGATCGGTCAGCTTTTTGCTTAGTTCTCTGTATTTTTCAATCGATTTAGGATAGGGGATAACCATGCCTATTGATCCTCTTTGCTAAATTCTTGGAACATGTTGACGTTATCAGAGAGTAAGGCTGGAATACAAAGTGATTGCGAAGTGGAAATCAAGATTGGAGGTTAATACATATTTTGGCAATAAACACTTATGAAACATTCACACAATGGAATAACGATAAGGCAGCTATCTAACGGGAAAAGAGTGACCCTAAAGATAATTATTGACTCTAACTTTCTCTTCGTTCCTTTACAGTTCAAAATCGACATTTTCGAGGGCATGATGACCCTTCTCAATCAGCGGTTTGAGCCAATTATCCTTTCATCTTCATACGATGAACTGAAAAAAATGGCGGAGAAGGGACCACCCAAACTTCGCAAACAAGCTTCAATAGCGTTGAAACTCGCAGAAAAATGCCGTGTTGTGAATGTGGAAAAAAGTCGAGAAGGAACAAACGACGATGTGATCCTCAGGGTTGCAGGGCAATGGAAGAGTCCGGTAGCCACAAACGATAAAGTGTTGAGACAAAGGTTAAGGGATATAAGCATCCCCGTGATTTACTTGAGACAAAAATCCCGCCTAGAAGTGGAGGGAAGCATTTAATTATCAAAACAGAAACGTGTGTAGGGACCATTCATGTTTAAGTTAATATCACTCGAGGACACCATTCGCATTCCACCAGAAAAGTTCGGCGAACCCATTGAAGCCGTGGGTTATGAGCAGTTGAAGAGCAAGTATGAGGGCATGGTTGATGAAGATCTGGGCTATGTAATAGCTGTAACCGACATCCAAATCAATCCAGTGGGCAAAATTATCCCAGGAGATGGCGCCACTTATCATCGCACTGTATTTTCCCTTCTCACTTTTTATCCGAAGCTTCAAGAGGTGGTTGAAGGCGAAGTGGTGGAGATCGCGGATTTTGGCGCCTTTGTGAGAGTTGGTCCCATAGACACGCTGTTGCATGTTTCTCAGCTCATGGACGACTACATATCATACGACGAAAAGCAAGGCGTGCTTATGGGTAAGGAAACCAGGCGTAAACTTGCTGCTGGTGATCAGGTTAGAGTACGCATAACAGCGGTTTCTCTCGGTAGGGGTGGAGGCTCAGGCAAGGTAGGTGTTACGGCGAGGCAACCGTTCCTCGGCAAACTCGAATGGATACAACACGACATGGAAAGGCTGAAGAGCGGTGAGACTGAAAAGGCGAAGAAACCGGCAGCCACTGTTCCACCAACGGTGACAGTCAAACAAAAGGCAGGAGAAAAGGCGGGTCGATGAGCGAAAAAGCGTGCAGAGACTGCAACTACTTAACCAATCAGCCCAGCTGTCCTAATTGTAAGTCAACGAGTTTCAGCGACGACTATTCCGGTCTGGTTATCATATTAGACCCGGAAAACTCGGCCATAGCCAAAGCCATGAAAGTCACAAAAAAAGGCAGATACGCACTGAAAGTGCGATAAGTGGGTGACTTGCTGCAAACTTTTCTAAAGTGTGTTTCCTTGCAGTTTCAGCTGGGATGATGACTTCGATAAAAATTCTTCCAAGTAAAACCTAGTGAGATCCCAAACATGACCCACGAAATTAAGACGATTATCCATTGCGTAATTTGATAGCGAAGCTCAAGAAGAATGCTCCATCTTAGCACGCTTGGAAGCGTCCAAACTCGGAAAATGTACAAGTTGAACAACCAGACAAAAAAATAAAACGAAAAAAAAAACAAGGAGAGTTTTAAGCCTTTGGACATTGTGGTCTTTCCTGGCAACTGCTCAAAAGCAAGTGCAAAAGCTATCCCAACAAGAGTGCCGATAAGCAAACCCTCTAAGATCTCCAAGGGGAGGAAAGTGAGATAGTAAAGGGCACCTCCAGAAAAATCGCCGGGCGCATTTTCTGATACATATCTAGCAAAATGGGCAAGGGCTTTAACAACTCCATAGATGATTCCTGAGAAGAAACCAGCCTTTAAGCCGATTTTCCATTCAATCAATAACATTACCCCCACTTCATTAATATATGATGTTCATTATTAATATTTTTCTTTATTCGTGACAGAATGCATGAAGTGAAGAAAAATGAGAAGAAAAAATTATTTTTCACCTATCACAGGAAGTTACACGGTTAAAACACAAGCTTTATAACAATATCACGTCCAATAACTGAATGGTGAAATTTGAATGAAAAATTCGATTAAATTATTGAGAAATCTTCTATACCTAATGATGCCGTCGTCCGTGCTTTTTGTCCTTCCTCAACCCGCATATGGATTATCTACATTTCAACAACACTGGTATTTTCCTATCGCTGGGAGGCAAAACAATACTGTAGATAAATTGCGTATACTCAACACTGGTAGCCAAACAATTAACTACAGGGTGCGATTCTATTACGAAGATGGAACACTAACAGAAACAACGTATTCGATCGGTCCTTCTCGATACACTTCACACGATCTTCCTGAAGCTAACTGTGCAATAATGATCATGGTTGATCTGCCATTGGGTTATGATGGATATGTAACTCCACAATTGGATTTACCCAAAGATGGATATGCAACTACATATTCAGGTGCAAACAAACTGGCAAAAGATTGGTATTACGCAGCCGGTTATATTGGAGATTTTGCTTATGGTTTAGTAGGTTTGCTTAATCCAAGCTACGTAGCTATATCAGTAACAATAGACGTGTACGGAACAGATGGCACATCATATCAAACAACAGTCTCAGTCAATCCTCATTCCGTCAAATATCAGAATTTAAGAGATCTTCCTGGCGTCATATGGGGTGATATAGCTGTTGAAGTCTCATCGATCAGTTATTTTGTTGCAAGTTATATGCAAATTGACTTGTCAAATGGCGTCGCAACAGGAGACAACATGGCAAATTCTCCGCAAAAAACGTGGTATTTCGCTGGTGTCATAAAATCATCAAGTGAAAGTTTCTTATTTCACATCTTAAATCCGAACACAGCGGCAGCGAACGTAAAAGCTGACTTTGGGTGTTTCTCATACACTTTTAGTATAGGACCCAATAGAAAACTCGTTTGGAATGGAGCACCAAGTGTCCCTTTAGGTTCTTACAGCGTCAAGATAGAAAGTGATATTGGTGTTGTTGCGACCTTGGAATATTGGTATGTTCACCAAGCCTGGGTACTAGGTTCAGCTTCGAATAATGGAGCTCCGTTGCCTGTGACTAGCTGGTTTTATGGGTGGGCGTATGGCTGGAGTTTTGCATCCTCTATGGTATCTGTTTTCAATCCTAGCATATCTACCGCAACAATAAATGCAGTTTTATATTATGCAGACGGTTCTACCTCAACGAAAACTTATGCCTTGCCATCGGGACAGAGACAGGACTTGGATTTCTATGATGCTGCACAAGACTACTTTGGACTAGGTTTGTATTCTGATGTACAAATTGTTGCACAGGAATATTTATGGTGGTGGCATGAAAATTCCGGGACACTTGGTGCCCCAATGGCAAAACTTACAGTGCGCGTCTACGATGATTCTGGATATGCCTTAAGTGGGGCATATGTATCGATAAGGTACAGCGGCAGCTTCATCCCAGCCTATGGCTCCAACGTAGCAAGCGGGACTACTGACAGTGATGGCGCAGTTGTTTTTTCGCTTCAGGCAGCGGAAACTTATCTTGTAACTGCATCCCAGACAGGGTATTACAGTAGTTCATCTACGTTGACCCTCACATCAAACTCAATTCTAGATTTCTATTTGTCACCAGGTGAAGGAGGCGGCGGTTGTCCTTACGTTTCCGTTTGGGATGGGAACCACTATGTGCTTGAAAACAATGTTTTGCCCACTTCTGAAGTCAGCAATGGATCCGACGTAGAAGACTACTATAAACTTGAGCAAACTCTTGTTCCAGTTTACCAGAATCGGCATTTTTCAGTATGCTCGTTGATGATTAGCGAGTTTGAACGTGAACACTCCTACATCGATCAAGTCAAACTTTTGGCGATTGACCACAGCTCAAATGTTAACATTGCCTTGACTCCAAGCGGTAAAATCTTAACCTACAAGAATCCAGTTGCGCCCTTGTCGGCGGTTGACAACAACGGTATTGACAGATTAAGCAAGATTCGCCTCATGGACGGCAACATTTGTGACCAAGCCACCTATTTTGACGGGTTCTTAAACGATTATCTGGTGCTAAACTTTGGTCAAGTCGACTCTGACAGCGCTAAGTTGATTGTGAGGGATGACCGGAAATGCATGGAAACCTGCATTCTCGTGCAGGTTGTAGATGGCAATGACGAGTGGCAGACAGTGGCTGAGCTTGTTCCCCGTGCCTTCTGGGGGATCGAGGCAGTCGACCTATCCGCCTACGTCAAAAATGACCAAGACTTCTGGATGAGGCTTCTATGGACGTCACCCCACAGGCTCGACTTTGTAGGATTGGACACAACCAAACAAGACAATTTTGAACTCTATACTGCTAACCTCGTGTCAGCCATACACTCAACCTCGGGCAACGTAAGACCACAGCTACTGGAAAACGACAACAACTACGCAGAACTCCTACCAAGCGAACAAATCCAACTCACATTCATGCTACCAAACAACACAAAACAAGCAAGAGCATACATACTCTACACAAAAGGACACTATTATACCATACCATGAAAAATAAATATCCTCATTAATCCTTCTTCTTTAGACGAGGCGGTATCCATATCTCCCGCTCTCTGTCTAAGGGGCGCTACTTAAAATGACAGCAACAAAAAAAACGCTTTTCCTCACACCTAGACTACACCAAGAATTAAAAAAACCGCTAGGCACCCTGATTAAAGGTTCACCGAAAGAAACAATGAAAGAACTCAGCAAAATAATCCTGAAAGAGAAACCTGAATGCATAGTTTCGGTTGGCGATGTTGTGTCCCAAAACATGCTGAAAAAAGGTATTCAGCCACAAATTATCATCGTTGACAACAAAGTTATGAGAGGGGGAATCAGACCAATCAAAACTGCAATAAGCAAAAAGATAAGCGTCAAAAACCCTGCGGGAACGTTAACCACGGAAACATGGGTAGTCATAGAACAGGCTTTGAAGCAGAGGCAACCAACTCAAGTGCTCGTTGAAGGTGAAGAGGATCTGTTAACCCTCGTAGTGGTTTTGAAGGCACCCGAAAACGCGTTGGTGATTTATGGGCAGCCTCACGAAGGCGTCGTAGCAGTCAAGGTCGACAAGGCAACGAGAGAAAGGGTACGTCAAATCATCACTGCTATGGAGCCGCTTCCAAAAAGCTAAAGTAAAGGGTGCCGTATCAAATCAACAAACTCGCATCAAAAGAAGATGGGTAGATGGAGATCAAAATCATTCAGCAACAATACAATCCCCTGCTGAAACGCAGAGAAATAGCCTTCAGGGTGGAGCACACACAGACGAAGGGCACGCCTGCGCGCTTGGAAATACGCAAAGCCCTAGCTGAGATGCTCAAAACTAATCCTGAAGTTGTGTGCCTCAAACGAATCGAAACCAAAGCTGGGACTATGACAGCCGTCGGTGAGGCTAACGCCTATGATTCTGTTGAGGACGCTAAGCTCATTGAGCCCGAGTATATTATTGCCCGAGGCATGCCTAAGGAAAAGAAAGAGGCGGCTGAGAAACCTGAAGCGGCGCCTAAACCAGCCGAGAAGGCTGAGCAACCAGCTAAAAAAGAGGCGTAGGTGAATGGCTGAGAAAGCGAAGGGGAAGAAGGAGCAACCTCCAGAAAAAGCGGCGCCTAAACCAGCCGAGAAGCCAGCAGAGAAACCAGTTGAAAAGCCAGTGGAGAAGCCTGAGGAGAAGGAAAAACCTGTTGAGAAGCCTAAGGGGAAGCCTCTGAAGGTTAGGAAGAAGGAGAAGGGTGCCTACACAAGGTACAAGGTTGATGCTACTGGGTTGACGCGGTTGCGTCCCTATTGTGAGCGTTGTGGACCAGGCTATTTCATGGCTGACCATGGTGAACGTTTTGCGTGTGGGCATTGCGGTTTCACTCGGTATAAGCGGGCATAGAAAAGGGTATGTTTAAATCTTGAAAGCAACCATAGAGGTTGTGTCTAACAGGGATTCTGATATGCCATGGTAAGGGTTTCTGTCTTTATTCATCAGCTATCGGCTGAACGTTTCTGGGACGTTAACAAGCCGATCCCGCCTGTACAGATTGCGACTAATTTGAATTTGGTTGGTGTTGAGAAAAAGAGTGATGAACTGCTTGAAGTGCCGTTTGTTTTCACCATTAATTATAATCCAGCCGTGGCTCAGATAAGCGTTAAAGGGAGGGCGCATGTCACGGGCGAAAGGGAGGAGTTGAAACAAATTCACACTGCTTACTCGGAGAAGAAGCCTCCGCCGCCGGTTGTGGTACAGTCGATTTCTAATGTGGCCTTTATTGAGTCTATTATAGTCACGCGGACTTTGAGTATTCCGCCGCCTGTCCCCCTGCCTCAGATCCCATCCGCTCCAGCAGAAGGAAAGAAGACTGGAGAGCCATCGTACAGGACTTAAAGAGCTGAGATTTCTTAAAGTAAAAGCCTGGAAAAGGATTTTTCTCTTATTTTAGTGGAACATACATGGATGAGCGTGAGGCTCCGATGCCTGGTGTGCCGTGTTTGACTGGCTTATTCGTTATGGCGAATTCGCCTATGTAGTGGCCTATCATTTCGGGTTTTATTTCTAGGGCTGTGAACTCTTTTCCATTGTGTACGAGCAGGGTGGCGCCTATCATTTCGGGTAGTATGATCATGTCTCGGGCGTGTGTCTTAATCACTGTTGGTTTTGTTGGTTGTGTTTGGTCTTGTGTTTCTTTGGTTTTTCTTATGGCTTCGAGTAGTTTGCGTTGTTCTTGGCTTAGACCGCGTTGGAGGCTGCGTCTTTGGCGTGATGGTAGTAGGCGTATGAATTCGTCCATGGACAGGGATTGTATGTCGTTCAGCGTGTAGCCGCGGTAGCGGAACTCCCTTGGCATATTGTGTTGTTACCTCTGCTTTATGATTAAGCGGGTATGTTTGTTGGTTTGCTCGTTAATTAAGTTGTTGTTTTAGGCTACTATTAGTATGTGCGTGGGAAAAATTTTTTAGTTGAGAGCTAGATTTTTGTTTGTGTTTTGGTTTTTGATCTTGTGTTAGGATTTGTTTCTGATTGTGTTTGAGGCTGGTTCAGGGCACTTTTAATGTTGCTAAAAGCGACCTTCTATATTGTTGAAAGTGACTTGATCGTTACGTACTTTTATGATTGATTTTATTGACGTTTCTTTGTGTAGGAACGCTACACCTATCAATATTGTTGTGTAACTTTTATATGGTTTGGTTTGCTGTTGTTTGTTTTGGCGGTGGGTCTAGGCGGGGGGCTAGGGGTCCCCTGAAGGGCGCAAGCCCCGACCGTAAACCCTCTACACGACGGGCTGAAGGCTGAGGCACGGCGTCAAAGCGCGCCTACGCCTCGCGGTCTCTGGCAGTGAGTGTCGGTCCCTTGGGGCTGGCGGCCAGGCGAACCCGGCCAGGCCCGGAAGGGAGCAACCTAAACTTGGGCGTTTAGCGCTCAGGGGAGAGCCGACATGAGTAAAGGGATTGATTGAGGCTGGGCGCAAACTGGGCGTCAAGCCTCGGCGACCCATCGCCTTTAGCCCTTTTTTGCGAGGTTACAAGCCTAAATATATACCTCTTAGTTGCAAGATGGGTCCATCAGTCGCCGCCTAGTCCGAGCGAAAGGATAGAAAGAGAATGAGTCATAAGAGGATGGTGAGAATTTGAAATGGAAACAACCAAAATTGGGGTTCGCAACACTTAGGAATCCCGATTGCAGCTCTTTGGCTGGCAATAATCATCGATACTGCCAAGATTTTATAGATAGACCTCAGAGAACCTCAAGTTAATAAATGGCCTCATTGGGCGCCACAACACGTAAGGGCGTGAAAATATATTAGCCCATTCGGTTGACTTTCTTATCAGAGCGTTGCACTGATGCCCACAAATCTTCCTGCTGTTGCTAAGAAGAAATGGAATGAAGCGTCGTTAGCCAGAACACCACAGGAGAAAATGGTCAAGTTACAAGAATTCTTGAGTCTTGTTCCGAAGCATAAGGGCACGGAGAAGCTCTGCGCTCAGGTTAAGACCAAAATAGCAACATTGCGCAAGGAGATAGAAGAAAAAAGACGTCGAAGAGCCGGACGGGGTGGACCAAAATTCTTCCTTGAGAAAGAGGGTGCGGCACAAATAGTCATTCTTGGACCAACCAAGGTGGGTCGAAGCAGCCTCTTAACATCCATCACAAACGCCAAAACTGAGGTTTCAGACTACCCCTTCACCACCCTAGAACCTGTGCCGGGCATGTTACAGTTTGAAGACCTACAGTTTCAAATCGTGGAGGCTCCAGCCCTCATTGAGGGTGCTGCTGACGGCGAAGCATGGGGACAGCAGACACTTGGACTTGCAAGGAATGCAGATGGGCTTATACTAATGGTTGACCTTTCCCAAGATGCGCCCCGACAATTAAGGATGATTCTGAATGAGTTGGAGAAGGCGCGAATTTTGACTCAAAAACCGCGAGCTAGGGTTGGGATTGAACGCAAACACGTGGGCGCTGGGCTCCGTATCATAGTTGTTGGCAAGCTGGTTGATTGCAACCTTCGAGACGTAGAAGACCTACTGAAGGGATATCGCATCTTAGACGCAACCGTAAAGATTCACGGTGAAGCAACGCTTGACCACGTCGAAGACACCATATTCGAAAGCACCATCTATCGCCCAACCGTCGTGGTTGCAAATAAAACAGACACCACTGAAGCGGTGAAAAATCTTCAAGAATTGAGACGATTCTTGGGCAACGAGTTGACGATCATCCCTGTTTCCTGCCAAACAGAGACAGGACTACAAAAGTTGGGCAGAGAGATATTTAGAGCACTCGACATCATCCGAGTCTACACCAAAGAGCCGAATGACCGAGAGCCGTCGAACAAGCCCTTTATTCTAAAACAAGGAGCGTCGGTTGTCGAGTTAGCCAAGCAGGTCCATAGCGACTTCATTGAGAGGTTCGGTTACGCTCGTGTATGGGCAAAACGCCTCCCCTTCAGCCCACAAAAAGTAGGCACATCATTTGTTTTAGAAGATAAAGATATAGTTGAACTGCACGCAAAATGAGAAAAATCGGTCTTACCGTGACGAGCGAGCTATTCTTTCCATCTCGTTGCGTTTTGAAATAGCGTAGCTTTTGACATCTTTGTTTGCCGCTAAAATCAGTTCTTCGGCTAGGCACTCTTCTAGTGGGCGCGGGTTGCTCCAAGAAGCCTTTCGAGCGCCTTCTGTGATGAGACGCAAAGCTAAGTCAACCCTGCGGAGAGGCGCAACATCAACAGCCATGTGATAGACTATTCCACCATAACTGATACGAGTTGTGTCCTCGCAGGGCGCTGAGTTCTCAACAGCCTTAACCAAGACCTCGATGGGATTCTGACCTGTGCGCAAGTTGATTAGTTCGAAAGCGTTTTTCACAACGTTTACAGCTCTAGTCTTCTTGCCAGCCGACGCACCAGGTCTCATGAGGTCGTTTACCAATCGTTCAACTATGTTAACCTCAGCCTTGCGAAATCTGCCGTGTTCATGCCTGCCCATGCTGTGAGGAACATATATGGGGCTGAGTGAAACATAACGTTTCAAGCCCAAGTCCTTGACCTCAATTCCGTTGAAAGCCCATTTTCCAAAGAGTTTGACTTCCTCGGCAACTTGTTTGCCCAAGTTTGTTCACTCACTTTTCAGCGCATAGGCTTCTCTTTCCTGCCTAAGACCAGCTCCTTTAGTGAAACCCCGTTCACTGTGACAACCTTCCATCTGACGCCTGGGATGTCGCCCATGCTTCTGCCTCGTGAACCGCCGATTCCTTCGATAATTACCTCGTCGTGTTCGTCAACAACGTTTAGGGCTCCATCTCCAGGCAGAAAGGCGGTTATAACACGACCGTTTTTGATGAGTTGGGTGCGTACACACTTTCGAATAGCGCTGTTGGGCTGCTTGCTTTCTACTCCCACTTTTTCTAAGACTATGCCTCTAGCCATAGGCGCACCCGTCAATGGGTCAGATTTAGTGTCTAGGCGGAGCATGCGGCGCTTATAGTACATGTCACTCCAGCGGAACTGCTTCCTACGCTCCAATAGTTTACGTGCGGCAAATTCACCCGCAATCTTTGAACCCATGACCTTGATTCTACCTCACGCTACCATAAAACACAACAACCAGTATTTGGGTTATTTGTTATAAATATTAAATTTGCATTTTCTAAACCATTCTCTAAATGGTGCATGCTGTTGTGTTCTCCTAGTTCTTTTCATGTCTTGTTTTGAGTTACATAAAAACATTATGGGTTACTTGGTGAGCGCGAGACCACGCACATCGAGGTTCCTGAAGATCGTGATGTCCTTGGTAAGATTTGCGCGCTCGCAAAACCCATTTTAACCCATGCCCATCTGCGAGATGTATCTAAGCACAAATCCTTCTTTTATGCTTGATTGTTGATTAGTAAAGGTGGCGTATCATTTTCCCTTACGCTTGGCTTCAGCCTTCTTTATGTAGGCTTCCGGCTCTTTCTTGTCTTTGCTCTACATTATGTATTGTTCTTTCTTTGGCTTGGATAGGTCGAGAAGAAAATGAAATTCAGCCTTGTCCCAGAATTTGATTGTAAGAATCTGAAATCTCGGTTGCGTTACTATCTTTGCGAAGTATTCCTCAAGCAATCGTTTGACAAGTGCGCTTGGGCTTTCCAGACGCTAGTAGTTTCTGGTATAGGTCGTTTTTGACATAAAGAGATAATTATGGCATAAGATTTTTTCTTGACTATTACTCTATAAAGTGTTTCTGTTTGTCTGTCTGTTTGTGTGCGTCTGTCTATGTCTGTGGTTTGGTGGGTTTGGGTATAGAATTTCTATCCCAAGCCGCGCGCGCATTCATTTTTCTTCGCATAATATAGTTCACAAATCAGCATTGAAAAAATTATCGAAGAAGCGAGGCAAAATAGAGAAGTTTCATCCAATCTTCTACCGGGATGAAAGAAAACATTCTTTAGTCATGTCGGTGCATGTTCAAAATGCCATCAGAACATGAAACTTTTAGTTTGCGAACACTGCTTCAACCGAATTAACGTGTTGAAGACTTGAAAAAGGGGATACCATGCACTCTTATATGAGCGCGCACGCTAAGCAGAAAAAGAAAGGAAAGACTCAGATAAAGTAAATTATACTGATTAAGGAGCACCTGAAAAGCGTGTTTTAAAGCCACTTGCGTTTCTTGTCTTCCTTGTGCTTCTCTTTCATTTCATCGGTTTGCTGAGGCTGCTCGTCGTTGTCGACTGCTTCTGTGGGCTCTACTGGTTCTTCCTCGGGTTCTACTTCTTTTGCCAAAGCTTCTTCTAGCATCTGGGAAGGCTTCGGATGCTCTCGTAATTCCTTTAATCTTCTTTCCAGATCACTCCTCGTGGATTCAAGCCGTTCCACAACTGTATTCTTCGCCCTGATTTTCTCTTCCAGTTGAACTGCAAGTTCTTCTTCAAGCGTCTTCACTTCTTTCTCAAGTGCCGCTTCCTTTTGGGTCGTCGATGACAGCTCGTTCTCTAATTCGCCTCTCTTTTTCTGAAGCTGCACAAGTGATGTTGTTTCACTCATGTTGTTCTTACCTCCGTTTCTAAGTCGTCATAAAGTAAAATAACAAGTTTATGAAGCGAAAATCTAGATTCAAAGCATGCACAAGCTTCAGCAAAAAAATATAATACGAAACCTGATATATGTCACGATCTGGAATAAGAAAAAGAAAGAAAGCTGCACTAGCACCAGTGCCCATCATTTAAAATGCGCGTGTGCACGAGTTCAAAGGTTTTCGCAAAACTGGTTTGTTGATTATCTTTCTCTTTTTATCCAGCGCGCACGGCAAAAAACTCCCTTTCCATGTAGGATTCTTAAAAATCTTACTACAATCCGGCTCAGAAAGTCGCGCGCGCATATCTTTTTATTTGGTCCCTAAATGGTCCACTCAACCTTAAGCTCATCGAGGCTTCTGGAATTGTTGCAACTGATTCTTCTTCTACAATTGTAAAAAGTGCGCGCATATAACTGATGTATCTAATTTTGTCGAGTTCCTAAGAAGAAAAGAAAAAAAGAGATCTTAGGTGGCATTTATGGTCCGTAGACTGCTCTCAGTCCGTTGACGTCGCCTAGGCCGAGGGTTCGTTGGTAGGTTATTCCGTAGTTGGAGTAGCCGTACATTGTTAGCCAGTAGTCGGCGTCGTTGTATAGGTCTGCGACTCCGCAGAAGTGCCCGAACTCGTGAGTCATGATGTTCTGGACGTCCATTTTGTTGGCTTCGCCTGTTAGGCTCCAGCTATAGTAGGTGTTCATGAGGCAGTCGACTTCAACTACCCTTTTTCCTTTCGTGACCCAGCTGAATGTGACAGCGATGACGCCTGCTTGGTATGAGCCCCAGGAAACCACATTGTAACCGTCACCGTTTCCAGCAATCCTCATAGTTGTGCCTTTATACGAGAAGACCGGGTAGCTTGTTTCTTGATCCCATGTATTGGCTGCTGTTGTGATGGTGTTCACGACGGCTGATGATGAGAAGCCGTAGCTGTTGCTGGGATTTATGTAGAAGTTGATGGTTGAGTACGAGTGATAACGCAAAAGTTTGTAGTGTGGGTTGGTCATGGAATCGTCGGTTGGCGGAATAACGTATGTCACGGTGACTTGTCCAACTTCGTTTGAGGCAGCGGATACAAGTGGCAGCAACGCAAACATTGAGAGCAAGACTGATAGAATCAGAGGTAGAGCGCTCAGTTTTTTCATGTGCAAATCTCTCCTCGTAAAACGAGTACTTCTACAAAGAATATTTATAACTTTGCATGTTTGCCCACCGTGGGGCGCGCGTTTTCTAATCTTCCACTGTTGCGTGTCCTTCGCGCTCGCAATACATGAGAAAGACATTCTAAAGAACAAGAGAGAGGCTGCTGTGGTCACACAAGACGTTTATGGAAGCGGCCGAAGATGAGAATTGGCTCGTCAAACGATACCACACTTCATCGTTCCTGAAATGACATATGCAGAAGGAATAATTGGAGAAGGTGGCGCAAAAATGGGTAATGTCAAAAAAGACAAACGAGCAATGAAAGAAGCCAAAGAATTGGCAGAAAGAATTATGGAATTATATAAAATATCGAGTAAGAGATGAACGAATTTGTGCCTTCGCGAATACGCATTTTGCTTCTGTTGAAATCTGAAAACCGATATTTTGAAACGATATATAGTTAACTTTCAACTTAACTTTTGATGTTGAATATAGTTTAAGAAAAGCTCGGCATCATTTACTTTTCGCTGTTTCGCCTATGGGTTGTGGTTAATGTCGTTAGTAAATAAAGAAACTTCATTAAATATCCACCTCAGGCGATTTTTATGCGCGCGCAGAAAAGATGTATAATCATTTCAAAGATATTGGTAGATGACCTTTAGCCTACAGTAACAGAGCTTGCTCGGAATGCGTAAGTGGCATGTATGCTTGTTAGCTATTTTTCATGTATGCAACGGTTTTCTCGTAAAGTTTTTGGAAATGTTCTCCAAATGTATTGTCGCCTCTTTCTTTCCTCATCGCAAGTATCCACGGCTCCAGCTTTTTCCAGTTCGAGATTATGTAAGCGCCAAGACGGTCAACAATTACATCAATGTCAACAAAACCTTTGTTCACCAAGAAACCGACCTCCTCAAAAAACGCTTCAACTTGATATGGATAATCGCTAGCTTCAAAATTCGCTTCCACTCCAGCCTTGTACTTCTCAAAATCTCCGAACTGAAACTCTGTCTCAACCCATCTGAACGCCTTCCGAAGCCTTTCGGTTTCCGCCCACTCGAACAGCTTCATAGAAATTTCAAGATCTCTATGCTTGTCCATGTGTCTAAGTTGAAGAAGAATGAACAGCGTTGCGGAAATACCTGCCAACGCAGAAAGAATTGCCGTCCACTCAATTAGTGTTACCATAATGATCTCCAAATTCATTAGTATTTGACGACAAATGCCTATATTAGAATTTCACAGCGTCCGCTTTGCAGGATTCAGCGGAGACATCGCCACTCAGCCACGGGTGCAAACGTTATCCCCGCACTCTACAACCTTTTGACCAAAGATTTACCTTTTACATCAATTTCAAGACTGATACTAACGGGATGCATCTAAATGAGTGAATATAGAATATCGAAAAATCATGCCGATACATTTGATGAATGGTATAAGACTTTTCTAGTCAATGGTAATTGTTTGTGAGGAAGTTTGGAGTGGATTACGTGAAAGAGACGAATCCTAATGAGTGGAAATGTACCAAATCTGCGCACGCGCCTCAAGGCATGTTGGATTATGATATCACGCCAAAGTAAATCAGAAGTCATAGGAACTAAAAAGCGTGCGCGCTAACTCCCTAAAATTCGTGTCCGCCCACACCGTGGAGCCCAAAACCAGCGGTAAGCGAGCCTGCGCGCGCAACTCCTATAGCAAGTAGTTCTATGCGTTTGAAAAAATGGGGATTATGCGGGAGATGTCGCTAGGCGGCTAGTATTTAGACAATACAAGTTGTTTTTTTATCAAATACTTGTTGTTTTGGCATGGTTACTTTAGCTTCCTGAACAGCATTAAGTTTTCATGGCTACATACATATTCAAAGCCAACTTCTACGAGTCTCCGGGCTATGGAGAAGAACGTGGAGAAGATAAAATAACCTCTTTCTCGCTAATCTGTATTTCTGTGCTCAGAAAAAGAATGCAAGAAGTGCCAGAATAATGAGGTTCTCTGGAAGAAGGATGCTTTCAAAGGGTAAAGAGTCAGAGCAAGTAGTCTGTCCCTTTCTGGAATATGTAGAGGCTTCTGGTCCAGGGGTTTATCACATCGAAGGACTTTGGTGCACTGGTGTTAGTTTTCACAGGAAGGTCACTGAGAAGCACGCCATCAATTTTTGTTTGAATGAAAATTACATAGAATGCCTAACGGTTAAGTTGATCCCCACCGAAAGGAAAACTTCGATTAAGGAACAACCATGGTCTTTGAAGAAACTTCAAAAAGCAAAAAAGTGGCTGAGCAAACACCAGCGTGAGGATTAGCCTGCACGCAGTTAGGAAATCTTCTTCACTCAATCGAACCATGACAAGTAAACATTTTGAGTGGCTCAATGCTTGAATTGTTTGATTTCTTCTCGTATTGCCTTTTTCACGTCTTCTTCGCTGGCTGGACCAAGTATTTTGACCTTGCCATTGATTAAGGGATCTGTGATCCCGTATCTGCGCACTGTTTCGAGTGTTCCGTTTACCTCAACTATCTTGACCTTGTCGCCGAAGCTTTGAGCAGTCTTCTTTATTAGATGATGCATATGGGCCATTACGGGGCAGAAGAAGTGCGTGAGCAAGGTTACTTCTACCTTATCTCTTGAAGGTTTGTAATTCAATTCTACGAGCTTAACGTTGATGCTTTCCTTCGTGAGGGGGAAATACATGAGCCTGAATGGAGCATGCTCTTTTATTACTTTGAATCCTTGCTTGAGAAAGTGCTCGTAGTGCATGTATTCTTTGATTTCTGTTGCGTCAACCAGTATGCCTTTAAACCCGTGCTTTTTGAAGTCTTCTTTAACATAGTTAAACATCATTTTGCCGTATCCTTTGTGCACATAATCCTGCAGCATTTCGGTGCAGTAAATGCAGGCTACGTTTGGCTCAATCTCAAGCGGAAGCAACGCATTCTCCGAGCTCGCGTAATAGACGTGCCCGACAACCTTATCGCCATCTAAGAGATGATAGCCTTCAACGTGCTTGCACAAGTTGGTTTTGAACCACTGCCTCGACTCAGGTAATGCCTTTGCCCAAGAGGCACTTGGAGATAATTCGCTCATGCAGCAGTAGGTTGCTTTTAAATCACTTGGAGTTACTTTTTTGACTTGCACACAGTTTACCTCTGCCCCTTTAACTCAACACGTTCGGCATCCTTTTAATCATTGCGTCCCATTAGTCGAGGAAATGTTTTAGATTCACCTTGTTACTTGTATGTGATTCAAACAAGGCTGAAAGCATGAGAAATTCGACTGTAAGGGCATCAACACTTCTGGGTTTATGGTCTTTTCAGTTTCTAACGTTCATGAGACGAGGCGTCTTCTACACGTTCATGTACATCTATCTGTTTTCACTCATGGGAAACGTGACCACAACCGCTGCCTTGGGCACGCTCACAATGTTGATGTCGGCTGTGGGTCAAAACCTACTTTGGGGAAGAATCTCTGACCGCTACAGATTGAGAGCCCAACTCGTAGTGATGGGTGAAGTTGTAGCTGGATTCGCATATATCGCAGTCTTTTTCTTCCATAAATTTTTCGTCGACATTGGAAGCAATGTTAATGCGGGGCTTTCTTTAATCGTTGGCTTGGCTATTCTCGAATTCTTCTGGTCCATGTCAGATGTCGGCTGGGCAGCCTTAGTTACTGATATCACAACTCCCGAAACCCGTGGCGGCTTCGTAGGCGCAATAAATCTCGTCATGTCGATAGGGCGAATGACAGGCATAATAATGGCAGGCTTTCTATACGCTGGAGGTCTGGGCTTTCGACAAGGCACAATCTTCTACATGGTAACTCTAATGCTTTTAGCAGGCGCCATCATCATGCGGCTTGTGTCGAAGGCAATCAAGCCTTCAGCAACCTTAGCTTCTACAGAATCAAAAAAGAATGAAGGTGATCCGGCTATAGGCTCTAGAATAATATCTAATGTCTCGTCTGGAAATGAGCGGATATTTCTCTGGTTTCTAATCTCACTAACTGTAATCGTTTTGGGTGCGGCATCGGTGAATCAGATTTTTCCGCTTTTCCTCCAGCTCAATGGCGGGCTTAACGCAAGCGACTTGGATGTGAGTTTTATTCTTTCATCCTGGACCCTAGGCGGGATGATCGCCAGTATTGTTGCTGGCATACTAGCCGACAAGTTGGGTAGAACCATAGTTATTCTTATTGGTTTGCTAATGGCTGCCGCAACCCCGCTCTTTTATGGCGTTGCCTCAAACGTGGTTGCTATGGCAATAGTTTATGGAATAAACGGTATGTCATTAATGACTGTTCAAACAGCAGGCTTCGCCTTAGCTGGCGACATCATCCCAGAGCACAGACGAGGACGACTATTAAGCAGGTATAATACGGTTATGGCGTTGAGTTGGGGTCCAGCAGGCTTACTAATTGGTGGGCCACTCGCTGATATTCAGACCAGCGTGTTAAGCATATCGGCGCACACAGCGTATATCAACGCCTTCGTCAATTCATCTATTTTAATCCTATCGGGGACACTGGTGTTTTTCGTCAGAGTAAAGAAACCCCTACAGAAGATAACCTGAAGCCAAGCAAACTTAATGAGTGATTGAAAGTCTTGATTTACCTTTGTAGTCTCAGTTTCGATAGAAAATAAACTAGACGGGAGTTAACTAGACCTGCACTATTTGATGTTTTTGTGTTTTCCTATATCTTTAAATCAGTTGACAAAAGATTATGCTTTGATTTGAAATGCCTATCCAAAAAATAGTCATCCTCATGGGATCTTCAAGCGACACGCCCTTCGCCCACCGCATCCAAGACTTCCTAAAAGAGAACCGCATCCCAATAAAATGTGAATATAGAATAAGCTCAGCCCATAGAAACCCAGAAAAACTCCTTCAAGACTTGAAAACCTACGAACAATCCAAAGACAACATTGTCTTCATAACGGTCGCCGGCCTCTCAGACGCGTTGTCAGGTCTGGTCGCAGGCTACACAACCAGACCAGTCATAGCCTGTCCGCCAGACTTCAAAACCTATCGGTGGGGTAAGTTTTTCAGCTCCGCCGTCGTGCCCAAAGGTGTACCTGTGGCGTTCATTGCTGAGCCTGAAAACGCCGCGCTGGCTGCTGCCCGAATCCTATTGGTGTCAAGTTCCTCAATCAAGAAAGCCGTTGAAAAACTTCGAGACACTGCAAGAGAAGCAGTTGTGAAGGCTGATCGAGAAGTTAGAGTGAAAAAGGCTCATGAACTCGAACGCGAGCATGTTGAAAAAGTCGAGCACGAGCAACACGGTGAACACGAGGAATCAGAGGAGGCAGAATGAAAAAAACGAAGTACGATATCGTTCTTGAGACGAGTTTGCCCTTTCCAAAATTCAAGAAGGGCAAGGTCAGAGATGTCTACGACCTAGGAGATAAACTCCTGATCGTGTCCACCGACAGAATCTCAGCCTTCGACTTGGTTCTGCCAAACGGCATACCATACAAAGGCGAAGCCTTAAACAGACTCTCAAGCTACTGGTTCCAAGAAACCAGCAACATAGTAGCTAACCATGTTCTAGACGTGGTTGATCCCCGCACGGTCTTGGTTAAGAGGGCTGAGCCTATAAATATCGAGTTCGTGGTTCGAGGTTACCTCTACGGATCCCTATGGGAAAACTACAGTCAAGGCAAAGCCGCTGGCTTGCCCGAGGGCTTGAAAAAAGCTGAAAAACTGAAGAACCCAATTTTGACACCGACAACAAAGGCAGATGCTGGACACGACATCGAACTGACCAAAAAAGACGTTGCCAAACAGGTTGGAAAAGCCTTAGCAGCGGACATCGAGGAGGCGAGTTTGAAGATTTATGAGAAAGCCTCTTGGAAGGCGGAGGCAAACGGCATCATAATCGCAGACACAAAGTTTGAGTTCGGCTTCTGCAACAAGGCATTAACGCTCATAGACGAAGCGTTGACTCCGGATTCAAGCAGATTCTGGCCAAAGGAAAAGTATGAGGTCGGAAAAGATCAGTTCAGCTATGACAAGCAGTACGTGCGCGATTATCTGCTCAGCATTGGCTGGAACAAGCAGCCGCCAGCACCCAGACTACCAAAACACATAGTTTTGGAGACTTCCAAAAAATACATCGAAGCCTACGAACGGTTGACCGACAGAAAATTCTGACAAATTTTTAGACACATTTCACAGTCAAGTGATCCAAAAAATACGGTCAAGTTCTTCCTCTATCATGAACTATGCTTATGTTTTCATTTAATATAAAAAAGAGTGATGATGATGTTTTTGGTTTTTATGGTGTCCAGTAGTCGATGTAGGCAGTTACGAAGATGAGGATGTCGTCGTAATCAATGTCGCAGTCGTTATCCATGTCACACTTCGGGTCTTTTCCCAAACCAGACCAGTACTTGATATAGGCATCGACAAAGTAAACGATGTCATCATAGTCAACATCAAAGTCTCGATCAAAATCACCCACATATACAACGTTGACCGTGATCGTGTCCCAGCCAGTGTTTCCGTTGTTGTCGGTGACTTCGAGGGTAATCGAGTGATATCCTGCAGAGAGTTGCGTGCTAATGGAGCTGCCAGCTCCGAGGTATCCGTCTATGTCTGAAAACCATTGATAACCGAATGGTGGGTATCCGTATTCGGTGACATTACCAGTGAAGTCAATAATGCTTCCGTACGTGAATGTAGCGTTGTCTGTTGGAGAGGCTATCGATGCTATAGGTGGTACAAATTCCGCGGCTGCGGGAACGTATATCCAAGTGGTAGAATCAACCGTTTGGTTGATTATCACATCTGTCAGGCAAGCGTATGCTGGTATGAGATAAGTTTGTCCGGAACCAAAGCTGTCTTCGTAGTATGCAAGAGTTGTTTGTGCTACATTTAGCTGGTCAGCGGCTGGTACCCCGTTTAGCGCTACTTTTGAGCCGTAAGTGGTGAGTAGGCGAATCGCTTCTTCTGGACCGAAGATGTCAACTGTCCCAGCTGGGACGACTTCTCTCCAGACATTCAAGAATCCGATGATATCTCCTGCCTCGCCAACATACACCTTCAATCTGCCTCCAGGTCCGATTATCGAGAACCCATCTCTTTCTCGACCCAAGAGCACTTGGACATCTGTATAAGTGCTGTTGATTATCTCTCCATTATCTTTGTCCGCAGCTGTTTGATTATCATTATAGATTGTTTCCCGAAGCATAGCATCTGGCGGCATTAGACCTGTTGAAGCAAGAAAGTTCATTGCAATCATGGTTGCGTCGGTCAGTGAAGGAAGAATAATATCTCTGTCCACAGGTATCCAGAGCTTTGATGAGTCTCCGTACTGAATCCCCTCGATCTCGCTTACCTTGAGCCATTTTGGTCCGGTCGACATATAATAAATGCCGTCGCCATAGTTTTCCACGGGTCCAGAGATTCCGAATTTTTCACCTATCTGTATAACATAGTCCTCTGTTATGGTCTTTGGGACTACCATGTAAAGCGTCATGCTTTGTGCAATTGATGCCAGATTTGGACCCTGATCGTTAACAGTGTGATCCCAGTAAGTGTAGTAATTATCAACGGTTGGATCGCTTATTGGTCCTGTTCCCTGTCCCCAGATGTAGTCGTTTCCACAATTCGTGTTTTCTCCTATTACTCTCGCGACTCTTCCTTGACTTTGAGTTGCATCCGCTGCTGAGAACCAAGCATCTTTCACTGTTTTTGCTGGATCAGAGGCGCCATCGCTTACCATCTCATTTATCCATGTGGTACCATACTTTGCGTGGTCGGCATTGGTATCCCAACCGAGAATTAGATGAGCTTTATCCATAGCCGACGCCCAGTATGCCCCCTTGCTATCACTTAAAGTCTTACAACCACCAAGCGCAATCCATTCCGCGTCCTTGTCTCCGTAATCCCTACGCACTTCGCCTGGAGTAAGCTTGTCAGTGTACTGTCCGCCAAACCAGTCTTTCCATGTAAAGACTGGCCCATAAAGTTCTTTCAAATAGTACAAGTCCCAAGTCTTGCCGCCATGTCCACGAAACATGACCAAGTCAGCCTTGTCGAGATAGTCTTCTTCTTTGGTATCAAAATGATCTTCGCTAGTGTCCCAATTCCCCTTCTTAAACCTCTTTGTCCAACCCTTCCCACTAAGCTTAGTATCCATGTAGTTCGCGTCATCGTCACAGAGCCATAGATCGCTCCCACTACCTGGGTAATCGTTGATCCAGTCAACTCCGAACTCATAAACTCCATCATCGTCTGTCGCTGTTGGCGATATACTTTGAGGAAATGATCCATTCTGCAAACCTTCAGGTTGTGTTTGTGTCGATGAAAGAGAAGACCCACTTGAACACAATGCAAGCAGTATTAACAGCGCTACTAATGTTGCAACTAAGACTGTTCTCCTTATCATCTCTTTCTCCTTCTTTCTCCTTCCTATTTCTCACGTGCGTGCAATAATAAATTAGTTTAATCTCAGATAAATTTTGCTGAAAATCTCATCAAACAACAGACAAACCAACAATCCTTCATCTAAAACCATTAATAAATGATTAACAGCACATGAATCAGAACCGTAGATATTGACGACTTGAGCGAATAAAGTAAAAAATGCAAATTAGTATATTTTCAGAAAATCAGTGGACTGGGCGGGATTTGAACATGGGCACTTACGGTTTCCGTTCCTTCCCTTGTTGACTCTCAGTTGATTTTTACTGACATAGTGGTTGTCTCAGATTTCAGTAGCATAAACAATTGGAAATTTCTGCATGGTCTACTTTACCGCCAGGGTTAGTGGAATCTTGTCTTGCTTAATTTTTGGTGTTGTGTTTGGGTTTCTTTGATATTAAGGTCATTGGAGACAGTTATGAGGTATCAAGCTACCTAGAAATGCTACGGAAACTGTAAAAAAAAGAGTGATGATGGTGTTTGTTTTTGTTTTATGGTGTCCAGTAATCGATGTAGGCAGTTACAAATGCCAAGATGTCATCGTAATCGATGTCGCAGTCGTTGTCAAAGTCGCAGGCTGGGTCTTTACCCATACCAGACCAGTAGTTTATGTATGCTGTGACGAAGTAAACTATGTCATCGTAGTCTACGTCGCCGTCTCCATCAAAGTCGCCTAGAAGTTTAATCACAACGTCACCGAATACGAAGAGGTTGTCATCTGTGTTCGTTTCTTCTGAGACCTGCTGCACTTGAACCGAGACAGTGTGTGTTCCCACTGGGGTGTCGCTTGTGTTCCAGTAATAAGTTATCGTTGTTTGTGTTTCAGGTCGCAATGCTATTTCTTCGGTTGTGATTGTGATTGTGTCATTGTATAGAGGCGGAGTCCAAACTTCTGTGCTGTTGCGGGCGATCGTCACGTTAAAGGTTTCTGCGACGTTTCCTTTGTTCCTGACAGTATAGATGACCTTCACCAACTCGCCCTTGAACACCACTAATGGGGAAACTTGGACATCTAGAACTGCAATATCGTGAACTGGAATTGGCGGCCCAAAGTTGTATACGTTTCCATCGGTGGATCCACTTATCAAGTGGTCATCTGTTATGGCAGGCGATGAGATTACGGCGCCTCCAGTCAAATAGTCCCATACTTTACCACCTGAAAGTTCGTTTAGGCAGTAGACGTATCCGTTTATGTTTCCCACGTACACGTATCCGTTGCTGCTTATGGCTGGAGAAGACCTGTCAATTGGTGCGCCTGTAGGATAGCTCCATAATGCTGGAGGACCACTGAACTCGTTGAATGCGTAAACGTAGCCGTTCAAGCAACCCACGATTACCATCGCATTGCTGCTGTCAACAGCTGGAGATGAAGACACTGGTGCTGGCAACGCATAGTTCCAGATTGGTCCTCCTGTTTCGGTGAATACGTAGATTCCTGGAGGCATTAAGCCGCCCATCGTGCTGGCGAAAACCAAGCCGTCGGCAACAGCAGGCGTCGAGATGATGGGATTGTCTGGCAAGGCACTCCATAATGGAAGTCCAGTGAATTCGTTCAGTGCATACAGGCATGGAAGAGCTGCTCCGCCAGTGGTGCCAACGAAGACTCTACCGTTGGAAACGGCCGGTGAAGAGTCCACTGAACCACCTATGAGATAGCTCCAGATCAGCCAACCAGTGGTTTCATTTAGTGCTTGAACGTAGCCGTCTGATGACCCAATGAAGACCATGCCATCTGCAACAGCGGGTGAGGAGCGTATGGTTCCTCCAGCGTAAGTGTAGTTCATCCATCGAACCAACCCCGTGTATTCTTCTAACGCGTAGATCCTTCCGTCGAGGGTCCCGAATATCACTGCACCACTATTGACAGCGGGTGAAGAGTATATTTGGCTGTCCGTTTGGAATTTCCAAATTATCTCTCCTGTTTCCCAAGACAAGGCGTACAGGGCGGCGCCTCCACCGCCTCCGCCGCCTCCTTCAGTGCCAACGAATACTATTCCGTCATGGATTGCTACTGAACTCGATATTGGGTCGGTTAGTGATTTAATCCAGAGAGGGCTGGTTCCTGGTCCAAAGGCTGAAGTGAATCCAGTGCGGCTTGAGTCGGAGTGGAACATAGACCAAGGTCTTGGTATGACTATTAGCTTGGTTGGAGGAGCATTGTATACAAACCACTGTTCAATCTTAAGTACCCATGGAGGGAATGGGAATATGAAGGTTACGTATTCCCGAGACATGACCAGGGGAATCCCGCCGCCCAGAACCCAGTAGTCTGACTGCGGATCCTCTGTTCTTCCTTGGGCTTTAGCATACTCTTGAGTGCTAGGTTTTGCATGAGTGAAAACCTCTCCAGCTGATCTCCACCCGTCGCCATTGTTATCTTGGGCGTTGTGTATTCCACCTATGATTCCTACGGGTCCCGTGTATGACGCATTGAATTTTGTGCTCGAGTGCCCCGTGAACCAACCCCAATAGCCAGGAGCTGGAGTGCTTGAGATCCACCCCCATGCAAGTTGATCCTTTGTACAAGCTGTTAATATGACTCGGCCACCACGACTCAGTTTGGTAATGAACCCTCCGCTGTAGCAGGTGTCTAGTATAACAAGTGTGCAGTTGTTGGTCTTCAGGTCACCCTTGTTCAGTAAATTGTTGAGTTGATAATCGTAGAGCTTCTGATATGGTGACTGCCCCAAACACATGTAATGAACGGTTCGGTTTTGTGCTTGCATCCAAGCTTTTCCTGAGTGTCCATTGTAGTAAAGAATTCGTATAGTGAGCGAGTTGTTTTCTCCTGGTCCAGTTTGTCCCAAGAAGTTGGTGATCTCGTTGGCCACGTTAGAATTTGTTGGAGTTCCTCGATAAAATTGTGTCAACGTGGGATCTATGGAGGCATATGATAATAGATGTATGTAGGCGGTGTATTTACTCCTCCCCCATGTAACGTTTTGCCAGTTCTTATAGCCTGTAAAAGCCTTGATCAGATATTGGCCAGATTTCATCGGAGTGCTGTCGAAGTATTGTTCAACAGCAAGCAGCCTGTATGTCACGTTTTGAGCAGCTAGGATGCCACTCTCACTGTTTGAGCGAGGAATAGATTCAACTTTCTCGAAGGATTCGGCGCTCGTAGGCAATATTGATATTGTTAGCATTAGAAACATGGAAAGCACTGCTATCGAAATCTTGATTTTGATTTCTCTCACTCTCCTTTCCCTAATTCATTAATGCCCGTGCATTTAAATATAAAAGGATCGACAAATAACTCTTGTGTACGAATCTTCTATCATTGAATATATGTGCTGGCGAGTGCATCGAATTTAGCGTTAACAACAACATTTAATAATACGTCACCTTGACACATTCTATTCATTTCAACTTACAAAAAGAAAACTCAGTTGCAAAACTTGTCCCCTCGCCCCACAACCAACATCAAAACTTCACAAAGAAGAAGATGAAAAAGAACCCAAAAAATAGAAACACACCTCAAAACAACATAGTTCTAATAAGGACTAAAACCACATATCCAACACTAACACGCACACAGAGTCACAGTAGAAGAAGGCATAAGTTGTTTTTTCCATTCTTCCGAAATTACTCTTTCACAACTGCAATTAAGCCAAGCGTAGTAATGACACTATATAGCGCAACTTGCCACTACCACCATACAGCTACAGCTCCAAAAAAGCACACTAACAGACATAGACACCTAGCACGCGTTAAAACTCTTACAACATATCTAAACACTCTAACGGAAATCGTTATATCCACTACCCCATTGTCTACAGAAACGGTGACATAATGGTCATAGCAAGAGGGGAAATGCAGGAAATAACAAAATCTTACAAAGAACCCATAGGACTCAACCTCGGCTCACACTCAGCCCTAGACGCATGGCAGGGACAAAGAAACCACGGCATAAGAAGCATAATCTACACGACGCCTGGAAGAGCACGCATATACCTACAAAACCCAATAGTAGGCGAACCAAACAAACCCATAGAGGACCTACCAACCCAAGTTCGCAACGACCTCATTGTAACCAACGACCCAACAGACATAAAAAAAACCGAGAAAAAATGGAGAAGCGCCATACTAATCATTAACGAATACAAAGACATCATCAAACACACAGACGAACTCATCAACTTAGAATGCTTACAGATTCCAAACCGAGCCTTCTCCGTCTATGTAGGCGGAGACGAACACTGCAGCGCCATCGAAAACGATTACCCTGTCCCAATACTCGGCTCACGCCTAGCCTTAAAAGTGGAGAACAGAGGCGAAATAGAAAAAGACTACTACTGGTTCGCAGAAAAAGCCCACATCCCCTACCCAAAATCCTACAAGTTTGAAGCACATAAAAACGGAATCACATTTAAAGAAGAAATTGACGAGCCAATATTGTTAAAGGCAGAGCACGCACACAGAGCCTTCGAACGCGAATTCATCTTCGCTGCAGATTCCAAAGACCTAGAGGAAAAGGTTGAACGCGAAATCGAGTTGGGCAACCTGAACGAAGAATGCCTGGAACGGGCTCGAGTGGAACAAATCGTGCTGGGACCGCACGCCAACTTCAACTTCTTCTTCTCACCACTCGACGCTCAAGCAGATTGGGGACACGCAGACGACTGGTACGCCAAACTCTACAAAACAAGTCTAGAACAAGCCAGAATGTGCCTAGCCAACCAGTTCTTATCCATAGACGAAAGACGAGAAACCATACTCGACGGCGTCAAACGCCTGCCAATAGATGTCCAAGAAAAAATCAAGAAAGTGCCATCCTTCGAAGTCTCAGCCCACCTAGTCATGAGCCTTCGAGAATCACTGCTCAAAGACATGCACCGTTACGCCGACGCCTACCTACTCGCAATGCGCAAACATTTACCGCCTGGCATAATCGGCGCCTGGTGCCTTCAAACACTCATCACATGGGATAGAATATCAAAGTATGAGTTGAACCCTGCTGTTAAGGTGGATTTCACAAGCGGCTCTGAACCCAAAACAGCAATGGACTATGGTTTATACGATGTTCCCGAAGGCGCTGAACCCTACATGCACATCCCAGTAACGCAAGATGTGGCGCTGAGACACGGCGGTGGAACAAACGTGCACATGGGCATCGGCTCGCAATACGCCAACGCCAAATACAACAAAACCATGAGTATGGGCGACCGCATCGCATTAGAAATCAAACGGGCAGTGAGAGAAAAAAAACTGCACGAGATTGTTACTTAGTGGGAAACCAAGTGCCTAAGACGACGACAAAAAGACTCACGTACGCTGAAGCAGGCGTAGACAGAGTACTCAGAGCTAGGTCAAAGAGAGCCTTAACCCTTCTCAGCAAAACCTACAAGTTCAGCCGACACGGCTCAGTTGTTAACCTTCCCTACGGCAACATCTTCCCAATAAGCGGCAACCAATACCTAGACTTGGTCATCGAAGGCGTAGGCTCAAAGGTCCTGATAGCCCAACTAGCCGAAAAATACGACACTATTGGCATCGACGGCATTGCCTTGGCTGTAAACGATGTCATACGCTCAGGCGCCCAACCCATAGCCATAGCCGACAACATCCACGCTCATGTTTCAGACCCACTTTTGGTTAAGGAATGGATGAAAGGCATAGTGAAAGGCGCAAGCGAAGCCCTATGTTTAGTGCCAAGCGGCGAAATCGGCGACATGCCAGATATCGTTAAGGGTTTAGTTGAGGGTAAGGGCTTTGACATGGTCTTCGCTTCGGTTGGCGAGTTGCATAGAGAAGACATTATTTATGGAGACAACCTGAAACCCGGAGACGCTGTTGTCGGGCTGCGCAGCTCTGGCATCCACAGCAACGGCATTTCATTGGCTCGGAAGGCTTTGTTCAAACAGTGGGGCGGCGAATACGAACCATTCGATGTGCCTAATGGCTTAAACAGAGAACTTGTCTATGAGGTTCTGGAACCGATGAAAATCTATGTCAAACATATTATGAAACTTGTGAGCCAACATCTGATCAAGGCGACAGTTCACATAACAGGCGACGCCTACCTCAAATTCAACAGACTAATGCAGTTCAACAAGACCGTGGGGTTCGAGTTCGACAACTTCAAGCCACAACCAATTTTTAAACTAATCCAAGAGGTTTCCAAAAAGCGTAGAAACGCAATCTCCGATGAGGAAATGTTCAAAACCTTCAATATGGGCTGGGGCTTCGCCGTTGTGATTGATGACGCCTTAAAGGAGCAAGTAGTGCGTTCAATTGAAAGAAGCGGTGTCGAAACCAACCAAATCGGCAGGGTTACCGACTCAGGAAAAATCGTCGTTAAGTATGACGGAAAGAAAATCCTATTGAAGCCGTGATAGTTTTGAACAGATTAGATGAAATTTTACATGTAAATGTTGCAAAAATTGATAAATACTTGTAAATGACATCTCTTTTCCATGAAATACCGTGCCAAAGTTGAAGTTGGGCTTAAGCCTGGGCATTCAGACCCTGAAGGCGAGACGACCAAGCAGTCATTGTCGGAGCTCAACTATCCGGTTAAGGCTGTTAGTGTAAGCAAGGTCTACGAAATCATACTAGAAGCCAAAAAAATGGTCGAAGCCAAAAAAATGGTCGACGCCATGTGTAAACGTTTGTTGGCGAATCCCGTAAAGGACAATTATCGCTTCGAGATTGAGGAACCGTGAATGACTACGAGCCTCTATGAGAAGCGCTCTTTACCCTTTCCACTCTACGAAATTGGGCTAAAAGGCGCGAGTGATGAGCAACTACTCCAAGTAAGCCGCGAACTCGCCATCGGCTTAAGCCTAGAAGAGATGAAAAAGGTTCAAAGATATTTCAGTCAAAAGAAGCGCAACCCAACAGACATTGAACTTCAAACAATCGGGCAAACTTGGTCGGAGCACTGTTATCACAAAACCTTCAAGGGTGAAATAGTAACTGGTAAGAGGAAAATTAAGAGCCTGTTCAAGACTTACATCGCCAAGGTCACGAAAGAACTCGATCCCAATTGGTGTTTCTCGGTTTTTGAAGACAACGCTGGACTGATCGATTTCGATAAGGGCTTTTGCGCTGCGGTTAAGGTTGAAACCCACAATCATCCTTCGGCTATTGAACCGTTTGGCGGAGCGGCAACAGGAGTTGGTGGCGTCATAAGGGACATCTTGGGTGTTTGGGCTGATCCAATCGCTTGCACCGATGTCCTCGGCTTTGGTCCACTAGACTTTGATTATGACAAGTTACCAGTGGGCATTAAGCATCCAAAATACGTGTACAGTGGAGTTGTAGCCGGGATAGGCGCCTACGGAAACAACATGGGAATCCCGACTGTCAACGGAGCCATATACTTTGACGGCAGCTATGTCGGCAATGTTGTCGTATACTGCGGCTGCGTTGGTATTCTTCCAAAAGACAGGTTCGTGCGCAGCACAAAGCCAAACGACATAATCCTCCTTGTCGGCAGCAAAACTGGACGAGACGGTATTCACGGCGTCACCTTTGCTTCGGCTGAATTAACTGAAAAGTCTGAAGAGATTTCTCGCCCAGCGGTTCAGATAGCCAACCCGGTTGAGGAGGAGAAACTCAAGAGAGCGGTTATCGAAGTGCGCGATAGAGGTCTTGGGTCGGGCATAACAGACCTTGGTGGAGGCGGTTTATCCTCAGCCATAGGTGAACGCGCTCGCACAGCCAAATGCGGCGCATACGTTGAATTGGATAAGGTTCCTCTCAAGTATGCTGGGTTGGCCCCTTGGGAAATCTACGTCTCTGAATCTCAGGAGAGAATGCTGTTGTCAGTTCAAGCGAAGAACCTGCGAGAGGTTTTGTCCATTTTCGAGCGGGAAAATGTTGAGGCTACTTCTATAGGCAGGTTCACAGACGACTCAACACTTATTGTTGACTATCAAGAGCAAAGAGTTGCAGATATTGACATAGACTTCCTCTTTGAGCCGCCAACAGTAAAGAGGAGGGCAAAATTAAACATTCAAACACATAGTGAACCCAGCTTCAAGGAGCCAAGAGATTTCGAAAGCATAATTTTCAAGCTGTTGTCGACGCCCAATATTACCAGCAAGGAATCTGTTGTCCGCACATATGATCACGAGGTTAAGGGAAACACAGTTATCAAGCCACTGCATGGAAGACATGCAGGTCCAAGCGACGCAGCAGTAATCAAGCCATTGAACAATTCTTGGAAAGGCATCGTCATCTCGTGTGGAATGAACCCAAACTACGGGAAAATCAGCTCTTATTGGATGGCGGCATCCAGCATAGACGAAGCCATACGAAACAACACAGCTGTGGGTGGTCGAAGAATCGCATTGCTTGACAATTTCACATGGGGCAACCCTGAAAAACTAGATCGCTTAGGCTCGCTGGTTCAAGCATGCCAAGCCTGCTACAAGTTTGCAAAGGGATTTGAAACCCCGTTCATCTCTGGAAAAGACAGCCTCTACAATGAATCGCCACTGGGTCCAGTGACACCAACCCTACTAATCACAGCCGTCGGAATAATTCCAGACGTGAGGAAAGCGATTTCGATGGATTTGAAGCAGCTTGGCAACCCCGTTTACCTTGTTGGGCAAACTCTGTCGGAGTTTGGCGGCTCCGAATACTATAAGCTGAAGGGTTTCATTGGAAAGACAGTGCCTCGAGTCAATTTGAAGGAAGCCAAAAAAACCATGGATTTAATTGTCGAGGTGATTGATGCTAGTTATGTCAGGGCTTGCCATGACCTTTCAGAAGGTGGATTGGCCATTGCAGCAGCCGAAATGGCTTTCACAAGCAACTACGGCGTCGACTTGTGGCTAAAAAACGTGCCTAGACCAAGAGCCTTGACCAAAAACGATTTCATTCTCTTCTCTGAGTCTAACAGTCGCTTCTTGGTTGAGGTGGATGAAAAACGCGAAAAGGATTTTGAGGACTTGATGAAAGGCAACCCGTTTGCTTTGGTTGGAAGAGTGAGAAACACCCCATACTTTACGATTCACGATGTAAAGGACAGGAAATTGGCTGAAATTGACTTAGCAACGCTTAGGAAGACTTGGAAGAGCACCTTTGGAGCTGAGTCCTACGAAGCCTGAGCAAGTCAAAGTTTGCATTTTACGGGTTGGAGGAACCAACTGCGATGCCGAAACTAAGCGTGCATTTGAAGACTTTGGCGTCAAAGCGGAAGTTGTTCACTTAAATGACATTGTCAGAAAAAAGAACCTACTCGATTATCATGCGTTGGTGTTTCCAGGAGGTTTCTCCTACGGCGACTACGTGCGGGCAGGCGCCATATTGGCTAAGGGAGTGGCTGTCAAACTCGGCGACGAAGTGAAACAATTTGTTAAGCAAGAACGACCCATTCTCGGCATATGCAATGGCTTTCAGGTTTTGGTTGAGGCAGGGTTATTGCCTGGGTTTGATGGGCTGAGCGGGCTACCTCAAGCCTCTCTCGCCACTAATCTACCTATCGGTTATCGCTGCATGTGGATTCACCTGAAACAAGAAAACAAGGGTAAATGCGTCTTCACTCAAAGAGTTGAAGAAGGCACTGTTTTGCACATTCCAGTGGCGCATGCTGAAGGACGATTTATGTTCGAGAAGAGAAAAGAAAAAGATTACTTGAAAAGACTCTATGAAAACGACCAATTGGTTTTCCGATACTGCACCCCAGAAGGCGAACACGCAGAGGGCAGATTTCCAATTAACCCTAACGGTGCTTTCCACGACATTGCTGGTATCTGCGACTCAACTGGTACGATTTTTGGTCTCATGCCACATCCAGAGCGAGCCTACTACCGCTGGCAACAACCCGACTGGACAAAAAAAGAACGTGTTACTAAATACGGCGACGGCAGACTAATATTTGAATCAATTACGCGATATCTAATGAAGAAGTTCTAGAAACCTTTAAGCTCGTGTACTTGAGGTAACCCTGTTCGTGCTCCTATTTTCGCTATGCATTTTGAGGCTACGAAGTTTCCGAGGCGACCACATTCATACATGTCTTTTTTCTTGATTAACCCATAGAGAAAGCCCGCACAGAAAGCATCGCCTGCACCCGTGGTGTCAGTTACCTTTGTTTTATATGGCGGCACCCTGTGGCTTTGGTTACCATCCGTAACATAACATCCCTTTTCGCCTAGTTTCACCGCAACAATACCTGCGCCTTCATGAATGAGTTGTTTGGCGCCTTCCTTCCATTTTTTTCCAGTTAATAATTCAACTTCGTTCTCACTTGGCATGACAACGTAACAACGCTTTATGACAGGTCTCAGTCTGATCATGCCTTTCCTAGCGTAGATTTCACCCGGGTCAAGGCTCACTTTCATATCAGGTAACTTTTCAATTAGCTTTTTTTGAGTTTTGAAGGGCTTTTCATCCATTGAAGTCAAGTGCAAGAACTCGGTTTGCTTAGCATACTCGAGGTTTATCTCTTCAAATGCTAAAGTGTCATTTACACTAGGGTGCACATAAAGCGCTCTCTCACCGTTCTTATCTACGAAAGCTGAAACCGTGCCACTGTTTCCCTCTCTAGCTAATATGACCCCTTCAGTGTTAACGTCTTCCCTTCTAAAATCGTCGAGCAATAGTTGGCCTTCATGATCGTTGGCAACCTTGCCAATAAACCCTGTTTTTGCATCTAATCTAGCCAAACCAACAATTGTGTTGGCGGCAGATCCACCTGGCGATTCACTCATGCTGAGAATGAAGCTTTCTTCGCCTTCCATGGCGATTTTGTTGACTCTGTAGAGTTTATCCACATTAAGCGCGCCGAAACCGATCACGTCGAACTTCATTTCAACAATTCTCCTAGGTATATTTTGTGCTTGCCGAGTTTGCCGCCATAGTTGCCAGCGGAGATTTTGACAACTCCTCTCATGTCTTTAACTGGGTTTATGGCTGCCTTCATCGCCTCTCTAACAGCATTCAATGACACGCCGTTGATCACGATTTCGGGAATAGAATTCACACCTTCGGGCACCTTGGAGTCAGGTATCTTACCCTTTAACGATGGAATGTAGGGATGATTGGTTGTCGGGCCTATCTCTGGATATTTTGTTTCGGGTTTTGACCCAGCTGAGCAGATGTCGAACGGTGTGACAACACCCTCAACCCCATGTATGGCTTCTAGGGCCCGGTCTCCAGCCCTCAGCGCCGAGTCTTCGTCTCGGCACATCAGCCACAGGGTGCCGCCTGAAACACCAATACCATAGCCTAAGTATCGCTCAATGCGGAAACCAGGCATCATAATTGGAATATTAATAACTCTGCGACCACCGTATTCCTCTTCCCACTCGTAACCGTCGCCACAGTGGCCCACGCTGTCCATAACATCAAATTCCTTTTTAGAGTCCAGAGCGTTGAAAACACAGGTTGTTGGTTCAACCAGAATTTCTTGGCGAATTCGATAGGAGATTTCTTTAACAAACTTTTTCAAAGACGCCCCGAAGGGTTTGGATTCGTTGATGGCGCCCCAAAACTGCACCACAGCACCAATGCGTCTATCAGGCGTTTCAGTCGGTCTTAGCCACTTTTCAACTCCACCCTCTGTTCGACCTATAACTACCATGGGTAAGGCTGTTGAGCCGTAAGCCGCCCGCCTAAGACGAGTTACATCATTGGCCGTGATTAAGACGCGACAGAACAAACCATCAAAAGCTTCAGCATACGTGTCTTCGACCTCAGCCATCTTTTTCACCCCAGTCTTCCTATGGCTTCGCCTCTAACACTCTTGCGAAAAGCGGTGCTCTCTTCCATCAATTTTTCCATGTTTTTTGTCGTCACCAACTCAACTTTAGGAAATTTGCTACGAAAAAACTTGAAGAAGCATTCTCTAAGAGGTTGATACAAACCGAATTTTTCCATTGTAGAAGGCTTCCATTTTCTAATAAAATTCATGACCTGCGCCCTGCCGAACCTACCAAAGACATCAGCCAACACAGCGGTCACAACCGCGTTTTCTGATAACACCGCAACCTCGGCTTCTCTAACCGCAAAACTGTTGCCGTTGAAAGAAACGGTCAAGCCGCCTCCTTCACGAACTAGTCTAAAGACCTCCACATCTGTGATGCTGTCACCGACATACACTACGTCTTGAAACCTCCCCTTCAATTCAGCCACAATCTCCTTCACTTCTGCAGCCTTCTCGAAACCCCCCACAGGATTGACATCCCCCAAAACCTTACCTATCCCCAATGAGGAGATGACTTCCCAGAAGATTTCATCGAGCCTCTGCACTGTTTGCTGCAGTTCTTTTGGAAAGTCTTTTAGAGATTGAGCGCCCTTAGGGATCTCAGGTAGGGACAGCTTGACCATTTCTCTTAGGAGCTGTTTCAGTCTCGCCTTTTCTTCTTCACTGATTTCGTACTTGTCCAAGTCTAACCGAGTACAGTAAACGTTTTTGAATGGAAAATTCACCGTTTGGCAAAGAACACGCATGTACTGCTCGTAGCTTGTACTCACAATAAAGACAGGCATGAAACCCTTAACAAAGTGTAGCATTTCCTTGGCGCCAGGCATCAACAAAATGTTTTGAGAAGAGTATTCGGTTATGGTTTTGTTGGTTACGTTAAAAGCCTTCAGGAAGGGTAGAATCAGTTTCAGCGTGTCTCCAGCCTTGTAACCCTCACGCTTGACAACATCGGCGAGAACATCATCGTATCGACTTATCAATCTAAAGAGACGTTCACCTTGAGGAATAAATTTGCTCGCAAGCTCGAAGGCATTGTCGTTTTTTGAGATGGGTCCTTCACAGTCGGAAACAAAGATTTTCTGAGAACCCATGGCTTCTAAAGCCTCAAACGGTTCATATGCTCTACGCTCATGGCGATGTGTTCCCGAGAGGCTATATCGTTTCTGTACCAGAGCGCTCCACCGTTGATCGCTCTTATGCCTTCCAGCGAGATTTCTCTGGCAGCTTGAATGTCTTTTTCAATACCCACAACACAGACAGCACGTGAGCTTAAAGCATAAACCTCGCTGTTTCTCAGTTCCATAGAACCAGGATAGATTCGAATGTTGTCACCGTATTTTTCGCTGAGTTTTTCCCCCTCATCTAAGTTTATTGGGGTGCCAACATCATCTTTGTTAACTTTTGTTGGAAAGGCGGAAGCATATCCGCCGTAGCTGGGCGGTGCCTTATAGGTTACAACCGTTGCGTTTTCTTCGACCGTCACATGTGTAAGGTTTCCTTCGAGAATCTTATAACATACATCCACGAAATCGTCCTTTAAAATTGGCAAAATATTTTGTATTTCTGGGTCACCTGGTCGGCTGTTGTTTTCTAGGATTTTTGGTCCCTCTCCTGGGTGAATGAAAGCATCGTAGAAGGGTATGCCACGCAAATCTGTGCTGCTGGCTCTCTTGCGCAACTCATTGAAAAGCTTTTTGATGAGTTCGATTTCCTTGTCTTTATCCTCTTTGATCATGAAAGGTAAAATGTCACCTGAGCCCTTGTAAGAGCCCATTCCCCCAGTGTTCGGTCCCTTGTCGTCGTCAAAAGCCCTTTTATAATCCCTAGTCTCAGGCAGAGGCACAATGCGTTTGCCATCGCACAGCGCCTGAAAACTAGACTCTTCACCCTCAATTTTTTCCTCAACAATCACGGCTCCGTGCTGGTAGTTTGCGATGAAATGCTCGAAGAGTTGTTCACGAGTGTTAAAGTGGTCGCCCCACACGCCTACGCCTTTACCAGCTGCTGGTCTGTCCGGCTTAACCACCACTCGATTTTTCAATGCGTCTAACCATGAGTAAACGTCTCTCTTAACCACTGAGAGACTCTTGTAGTCCTTAGGACTGAACACTTTAAATTTTGGATTGGCTTCAGATGCCACTTTCTCTAGGAGTCGACGCTGTGCAACCTTACTGGTTTCGATGGCGAAGTCTTTGGTTGGGCAGATGAGAGGTATGTGCGTCTCGTCTTCGACGAGGTCTCGGACGCCCTCGATTATGGGTTTTTCTGGTCCAACGATTCCGAAGGCAATTTTGTCTTTGCGTTTTTTAACGAATTTAGTGATTTCTTGGATGCTTAGGTCGGATATGACAATGTGTTCGCGAGCCCTTTTTACGTTGAACGGATTCTTCTGTTTGTCCACTACGTAGATTTCTGTTTTGTAGTTCGAGCTGCGAGTGAAAGCGTCTACTATAGCGGCTTCCCGAGAACCGTAAGACACAACTAAAACGCCGACTTTTTCCATCACATCACGCTTGTCACTTCGTAGACGCGCCCTGTCTCTTTGTAGCCTTTCTCAACCTTTGCTTTCATGTCGCCTGCCATCTTCTGGGCAAGCGGGGTCGGATATTCACCAGTTACGCAAGCGATACAGAGCTCGTCTTCGCTCATGCCAATAGACTTTACGAAACCTTCTGACGACTGATAGTTGACCGAGTCGGCGCCGATTATCTTAGCTATTTCTTCTGGTGTATGGCGGAACCCGATTAACTCGCCGTAGGTTGCCATGTCAATTCCGTAGAAGCAGGGACCAATGATGCGTGGGAAGGTGATGAACAAGTGAACCTTTCTGGCTCCAATTCGGCGAAGTTTCTCAACCACAACTTTCGTTGTGTCGCCTCGGACTATACTGTCCTCTGTGATCAAAACCTTCTTTCCCTTGATCTTGTGTGCGAGAACGTTGATCTTTCTATCAATCGTGTTGTGGCGTTCTTCAGGCAAGAGTATGAAGGCTCGTTCTGTGACGTACCTGTGTCTGCGTATTGAACGCTCCCAACGGAGACCCGTAGCCTCGTGCACGCCGTAGGCTACATCGTCGCCTGTTTCAGGCATAGAAATGATTAGGTCAGCGTCTTCAGCAAACTCGGCATATTCCTGTGCCAAGTTTCGTCCAAACTCTTCTCGAACCTCGTAAACGAATCGGTTGCCAAGTCTTGAGTCGGGTCGGGCGAAGTAGGCGAACTCGAAGGCGCACAACGCCTTTCGTCGACAAGGAGCAACTTCCTCTCTGGTAAAGCCTTCTTTTGTTGCCACAACTAACTCGCCTGGCTCCACCTCAAAATCAAACTCGAAGCCGTTTATGTCAAAGCCCACGGTTTCTGAAGACACAGCTCTGATGTTTTCAGTTGAGTTATGTCCACAGCATAAGGGTTTTATGCCGTATGGGTCTTTGAACGCAAAAAACTCACCGTCTTGCGTTATTCCACAAGAGGAAAAAGCTCCCTCTATGTCCTGCATGCAATTCTTTACTGCAGTGGGCAGATCTTTGTTTTCCATTAGGTTCATGAGCAGTTTTTTACCTACAAGTTCGAGGTCACACTCGTAGGTGAAGCCTGGAAATCTGCTCCGTATCTCCCATCTAAGTGGGACGCCGTTAACTATGTTGCCGTTGAACGACAGGGCAATTTTCTTGTTTTCAGTCTCTAGTAAGACGGGTTGAGTGCCGTTGATGAGTGATTTTTCGTCGGTTCCACCCGATGTTGTGTAACGCACGTTTCCTATACTCACATGTCCAGGCAGATTCTCCAACCATGACTGGAAGTCTTGCTTCTTGATCTTCGGAACAAGATCTAAGCCCTTGTAAACGTGAAAACTGCCGTTATAAGTTACTATGCCGTGAGACTGGTGACCGCGATGATTTTGCCCGCGCAGCCCCCAATATGTGTACGGGAAAACCGGACCGTCTTTGAAATCTTTTGCGCCGAAGACCCCACACTCTTCCTTGATTGTGTCTTCCATGCTTAAAGTTCCAGCATCAGAAAAAGACCCATACACGTATATATCAATTTTTATAACATAAATACGTCAATTTAGACGTTATTATGTTAAGCCAATAATTTCCGTGGTTAACGTCTAAATTTGCGAATCGCTTGGGTCTTCTGAAAATGTGGATGCCGTTTAGCTCCAGATTTCACTTTTGCGTTCGTTCAACGAATAGAAAAAAGCGCGCCAGCATCAGATTCAAATGGTTGTGTCATATTATCCGAGACTTCACAAAAAGGAGGAGGTTGGGGGTTTTACCAGCTGACTTTTATCTACGCGCCAATGATTCTTAGCTTAGCCACACCACCGCTACACATGCTAGGCGCTACGGGATGCTTGGGCGAGACTTCACTTATCTTTTCCATCAGTACTTTGAATTTCATGTCCAACCCTCGCGTTCCATCAATATAAATGCTTAGACTATATAAAATTATGCATCCGTTATACGTATAATTTGGTAAAAGATTTGATATATTATTTATCCACTCAATTTTTGCGCGCGCGCTCTTCTTACGATTTATGGGGTCTTTCTTGCGTTGCTGATAATCACGCAGATTTGAGAAAGGTGATTTGGCGAAGATGACTTACAAGTGATGGCTGGGCTTGGGATTTACGTTCCCTAAACCTCTCTAAAAATCGACTAGCGTTTTCCTCTATTAGTCCTTTTAAGCGAGTTTGGTTTTGCGGAAAAGTTATAGCGGAACCGAGAACACATATGTGTTTTTGGCTTCAGAGGAGGTACTAGGTTGAAGTTTAGTGATGTCATTTTGGCTGTGGCTGCCGCTCTTGTGATTGATATCTTAGTTGTTGTTGTGCTGTTAATGGTGTTGATTTCACCTATGGGTTCTTATTGGGGACTCAACTCTGCAGGAATGGTATCCGTACTGATCGCTGGGTTGCTTGTGGGCTACCTTTTTGCGGTTAAGATACAGGAAGAATCCAGAATGAAGGCGGTTGGGAAAATAGCTTTTTGGCGGCATTTGTCCAGCTGTTTGTTGTGCTGATAGGCTTTTCTGGCAACAGCTATCACGGCGCTTGGACCAAGGAGACCTTGCAAAGCATGTTCCAAACGGGTTCATGGACAACGGTGGATTGGTTTGTTTATGAGCAGTTGGGATTACTTATGAATGTGGCTCTCAATGTCGTTTCGGTGCTGGTGTTGGGTTTCATCGGGCTCTATGCTGGTTCGATGCTCAGGAAGCCAAAGAAGAGTTAAGAACAGCAAAAACATATCATGCCGCCACTTTCTTTTCTTGTCTTTTCTGAACGACAACCAAATCCAATGACTCTCACCTTTAGGAGAGAACAAAACCAGAAGACACTTCCATCTATTCTTCGAGGTCAGATTGACCACGTTATTCTTGGAGATATCTATGTCGGGAATACGGGATATATCGCCACCGCTTTGACGTTATTATTTTTGTAGAATGGCTAACGCGTCGGCGTTTTTGAGGAGAACATCTTTTTTCTCGGCTGGGATGACAACGTTAGCTGCATATTTGTGTCCGTCAGCCATACCTAAGCCTTCAGACGCCTTTAAGAGCAGGTCAATGGCGTCCAGCATTTTGCCCTCGTCTATTAATTCATGCAAACGTTTTGGCACTCTGACCGAAACCTTGACTAATGAGCCTTTTAGTTTGCCTTGCCATCCTGGCACTTCTGGTGGCACGTTCATGAAGCCCACTATGTACTTGTTGGGTTTGATAAGTCTGGTTTGATAGGAGAGAAACGAACAGAATTGTCCGATCACCTTGGTTCCCATGCCCTTGTACAGGTCGCCTGCGTCAAACCATTGCAGGTGCTCTGTCTCCTTCAGGCGCTGTCGGTGGAGCCACCCGATCACCCGCTTGTTTATGCTTTTTCTTTTTTCCTTCCACTCCTCGATTTTCTTATTGATTTGATCTGTTATACCAGTGAGGCTGGCTTGGATGCCCATTTCGGGTCCGCCTTCGTAGTAGCCGACTGCGCCTAAGATTTGGAGTTTAGCGAAGAGATCGTCGACTTTCATGCTTAGCTTGATTATCTTGATATTTTTTTCATCAACCTTGACCACGTTGTTTTTCTCTGCTTCCTCTAGGACGGTCTTGTTTAAACCAACGTAGTCGCCTGGGATTTCGCGGTTGCCAATCAGCGCTAAGTAGGAGAGGTCAATATTACGCTTGTTTAAGGCCTTAGCGAAGAGGTAGTTGCATGTGGCGCCGGAGAACTCGGTGTCACCTTCAAAGCCATAATGTTCAAGGTTCAGGTCGAAAACCATGGTGTCTGTTGCCTTTGGGGGGCTGTGATGATGGTCTAAAATGATTGTCAGGTTTTTGCCTGAGTTAACATTTGATATGAGGTCGGCGTGGGCTGAGCCTATGTCGGAATAGAATATGATTTCGCCCCTTCGCCTATGCACATCCTCAATCACCTCAGGGTAAATTTTCTCCAAACAGAATGTTTTAACTCCCAAGCCTTCACGTTCTAAAGCGGCTTTCATAACTGCTCCTGAGCAGAGTCCGTCAGCATCGTCATGATGAACAAGCGTAATCTCCTTCAGCTTTGTTTTCTTCAGTTCTGAGATTGCGGTGACGGTTCTCTCTTCAAAATCTTCAAGGCTCACAAGGTATCCTCCAAATGAAATTGAAGATGGGACTGTATAAAAATGCTCTGCAAGGTCAATAGGCGTAATATATTCACATCCCATGGAAAAGGTTATTTACGTGTGTGCTGTGTGAAACACAGTCAGTTCATGGGTTGAAGAGTCATGCCGATCACCGACCCTTTCAAGAAGACTATTGCGCAGCAGCACAGGCTCTACATGAAGATCTGCCGCGAGTGTGGAGTTCGAAACGCTGGGTCGGCTGTGAAATGCCGTAAGTGCCACAGCAAGAATCTGCGCTGGAAGAAACGAGAAATAGTAAAGTAGTTCAGCTCTCATTGCACGGTTACATGTTTTGTGGTTCTCTCTGTGAGGTCGTAGTGGCAAGTTGCGCTATATAGTCATGATTACGCTTGGCTTAATTGCGGTTGTGGAAGAGTAATTTTAGAAGAGGGTATAAACCCCTTATACCCTTCTTCTTTCTTTGTTGCAATATGATAATCTTTATTTTGAGAGTTCAAATATGGAATGCTTGACTCCTACGTGGGGCCGGTCGTCTAGTCTGGTTAGGACGTCGCCCTCACACGGCGAAGGTCGCAGGTCCGAATCCTGCCCGGCCCATTCCCATTTGGGTACAGAACCGTCATAAAACATGAAAGCTCAAAAAACCCGACAGGATTGTGTTTCTTAGTAGTGGACCTAGACCTTTCTCCAAACTACCTACAGAGTTTCTTGTGCGTTCTTCGGAAAAATCTTTCATCACCAAATGCTGCTGATAGCGTTTTTATGAAAACTTTTGGCAAATCCAACAAAGAAGCGGTCAGAGAAATGGCCAGGCAACTACTTCAACGTGCGTTATCAACATATCCTGAATTTAAACCAGAGATAGAAAAGAGTCTGGAAAATGCAGCCTAAAAAGTAAGTTTCTCTTTTGGCCAAGTATGAACGTTCACCTGTTTATGTCCATAGAACAGAGGGTAAAAATCTGAGCATTTGGGGATGCTTTATTACTTTTTCTATCGCCGCTTTCTTCGACTGCAAACGCTCAGGAAGTCTTTCAAGGATTTCTTCGCCAAACTCGTCAAAAAATAGTTTAGCTTCCTTGACGGTTTCTTCCGAAGGTCTCTCTTTTGGCGCAATAGCCTTGGCTAGCCTAGGGTTCTTCTTTATAATTGACCCGAGTTTAAGCACCACCTTTCGGAAACTTTCAGTGACGCTTGGAAGGAAGATGTCTCCGGCCGCTGCCTCTCCATAAGTGACGGCTAAGACTGCCACTGAGCCGAAAGCAGCAGTAATCTTTTCAGTTCCAACCTTCTGAAAGAAATCTCCAAAGGTTTTGATGTCTTCAGGCGACATTTCCTTGCGTTTGGAAAGCTCTTTCTCTTTCTCGGTTATGAGTTTTTCAAGTTCAATCGTCTCTTCTTTCATTTTATTAACTTGCCACATAAGCATCCTTGCTTGAAGGGTTCCTCTGATGCGCTTAACTTGTTTTCTCTCCTTATCTAGTAATTTCTCCACGTAGTTGAGTCTCTGCAATCGTTCGATTCTTAAAGCAAACGTGCTGCGTGAAGCGAAAGGTCTGGCTTCTTCGACAAGCTTATTGAAACTCTGCCCTTCCTTTCCATATTTACACACTAACTCAAGGATTTTTCTATCTCTTGAGTCTAGAGGTTCTAGGGGAAAAATGCTCTTTGACGGAGCAAATGCTGCGATCATGATCACTCACCGACTTTTTTCGTAGTTAGGAGAGTTATTAAAGTATAGTGGTCATACTACTATACCAGTTCGTAGCAGAGAGTTGAAAACTACTTCAGAACAGTGGGTTGACGGTTGAAAAGATTGTTGGCAAGGGGATCATTATATCCCTTAGAATGCCGCCAGAAACTTATCGCAAAAGAGATTATTCTCAAAGTTTCCTCGATAAAATCCTTCAAATTGAGTTGGCTCTATGTGAAAAACCCGATGCCTTAGGGCTGGCGGGACACATACAAGCAATAGCGTATAAAGTGTGAAAGTATTGGAATCAAGTACGCCCTTTTAAAGCCTAGTAGCAGGCTCAAAGGGGAGGAGTTCGTCAAAAAATGCGGGGGAGACCCACGCATATGAAAAATGCGCTTGCCATAAAAAACTTGGACAAAAAATAACGTTTAGACCTCGTTTGGATAATGGACTTGAACCCTTTTGGGTACTAGTTCGGACGATCCAATTTCTCTGGGTGAAGCGCGAATTGATAGTTGAAATTCATAATATTTTTCTAGTCATCGTTCGATTCCTCATGTTGGGGTTAGCGGTGAGACTCAAAGACCTGATGGTTAGAAACGTCAGCACTGTGCACAAAGACGCCTCTGTCTTTGAGGCTGTAAAGCTTCTGAACAAGAACAGAATAGGTTGTCTTGTGGTTGTCGACAGCGGCGTGATTTGTGGGATATTAACTGAAAGGGATCTGCTTGAGAGAGTTTTAGAAAAGTGCAAGAATCCAAAGGAAACCAAGGTTGCAGAAATAATGACAAGAAACGTCATAGCTGGGACACCAGAGATGGAACTCTTTGAGGCCACGAGGCTCCTGTTCAAGCTTAAAGTGAAGAAACTGCCCATAACAGAGGGAAACCGACTGATAGGAATAGTCACCCTAACGGACATAGCCCGCGCCACAAGCGTTGATCAAAAAACAATCGAACTCCTCGAAAAACTTTCCAACATGCATGCGCTCTAGGCCGCTCTATTCCTAATAATATGAACCACCTCAACTCACCCTATCGTTGGCAAGCTAATCTAAAGATGCTTTCTAAGGGGTAATGGCGGCTGTTTGGCTGAAACATTTCGTACGTATGGGATCATCAGGAAGAAAAACGCCATACTGCGCCATGTACAAAGAACTTTACTCAAATATGATGATAGAATTAACCACTGAACTCGAAACAAATGTGATCTCATCTCGCTGAGCTCTCAAGTGGAGAACAAATCCCCAGAAAAAGCTTATTCTTGCTCAGTCTCGACGATTTCGGAGACAAATGGATGGATTCTTTCTAAAAACTGGTTCATTAAGTCACTTTCAAAGATGAAGGTGAGTCTCTCATTCTCCACGATAAACTCAACTACCCAATTGTACTGAGGCAGTGACAAAAACAGAGGGTTTGCCCTCCGAAACGCCTCGTACTTCTTTATCTCAACCCTTGAAACCTTTGAGTAAGGAACTTCAAAATTTTGCTTACCAGCCTTCAATATTTCAGCTGGAACAAGTTTCTTAGCTTTGCTGATTCTTCTGTTCCGTAGGAAAAAGTCCAGTATAATAAGAACAAACCCGGAAGCGATTCCAGCCAAAAAACCTCCTACAAACAAAACTAAATCCCTTAAAAAAAGCCCCACAAGACTAGCCACGAGCGCGATGATTGGAATGGCGACTGTTCGGAGGTCTATTCCCTTAGGCTCCATGACAATGATTCGGCTGTTGGTGATAAACAGGGTGCAGGACCTTCCGACGCCTCGCTCAGGTATCGACTGAAGCGCATTGAATGTGTCTAAAACCTTCTCAGCCAACATCTTCACAAGCCTATAATTATTAATGAAATGCAACATAAACACTTGCCTCTGAACAGCCTTGATTGTTTTCTGGAATTTACTTCCATAAGGGAAATAAGCCATCCACGACTAATAATCAGGGTTGGGGAGAGAAAGGAGAACAAAATTTTTCAAATAGTAGACGCTCTTTAGGTTTCGCGGCTGTTTTTGGGTTAGTCCTCACTTTCTGTTATGGTATTCGAAATTGGCGTAGATAAAAGATGTCGAAACATTTAGACAACCCACTTGAGTCCTCAGAAAACTTAAAAATAGCCAAGGTTACCATTGTTGATAAGCGCAAACCGTGCCGAGGTAGCTCAGCCTGGGAGAGCACCCGGCTGAAGACCGGGTTGTCGCCGGTTCAAATCTGGCCCTCGGCACCATTGAATACTCACAGTTGCATTGGGCGCTGAAATCATTGCTTTAGGTTGCAAATCCGCGCTAGGCACGATAGCCTGTGTCAAGTTCAAAGTAGGAAGTAAACAAGGAGCGCTGCAAGGAACGTCACTAGAAACGATGGCACCATGTACCTGTAGACTCGCCCCAATGAGCATTTGAAGTAGTCTATCGTGAACGCAAGGCAGAGATGTGAGGGCACAATAAGATAGCCAAGATAAGCGCTCATGAAGAGCAAGGCCGTTGTCTTAGCCGAGAATGTTAGGGTTCCTGCTAAGACTGAGACTGCTATCGCTATTCCTCCCGAAGGCGAGCCTGTGGCAAAACCTAACAAGGCTGGAACAAGTGTTAGCAATAAAATGACATCTATGCTACCATTCACCACCAATGCTTGCAACGTTTCAGAAATTCCCGTGGCAATTGTTACGTTTCTCAGCAGAAACGCGCCGTAAGCCGCAAGCGAAATGGCATAGATGTCCCAGCTTTTGAAAGGCTTGGCCAGAACATGAACCTTAGGCTTGGCAATAATGATCAAGACGAGCACGCCCAGAAAGGTTGCAAGAAAAACATCATACCCCAGACTAGCTAAGCCTAGAACCGCTGCATCGAGGACGGCAACAGCCAATATTGTGGCAAGAATAGGCGAGAATGCAACCAGAAAACGCTTCAGGTGTGAGTTGAGATTTGAGCTGTTCTCAGGGGCACAGGTTTCTGGTTGCTTCATGGAAGAGACTCTCCAGAATGCAATAAGGTATCCTACCAGTAGCATAGCGATGACCACAGGAATCTGCCGAATGATAATGAACGGAATAGCTACTCCAGTAAGTGCCGCAGTTATGACCAGTACTTGACTGATCGGATAAACTGGGAAAATTGTATGCCTAAACCAAACGTTTATGTAAGCCTTCTTTTCAGGCTTCAGCCCAAGCCTGTTAGCCTCGCAGTCCACCAATGGCGCCGACATCAGGGCTCCGCCGGCAACTGGAAGAAACCCAATAACAGCTGGAAGCAGACTGGACACCACCTTTGAGTTGTTTATGACCTTGCTTGCGCTGTCACTGAGGTTGTTAATGACCTTTGTTTCTTTGTAGAGTTGACTTAACAGCATGATTCCAAAGGTTGCGAGCACCACGGCGATTGTGAGTGGTTCAATTGTTGTCTCGTAGATTATGGTTGGGACACTCTGTAGATCTAGTGAAAGCACAGCCAAGAGCAAAGCCGTAACATTCAGTGTAATACCTAAATTGACACGCTTGTACAGCATCGCCCCGAGAAAGCAGAATGAAACAACAAGCGCTATGGATAGGTCCACAAATACCAAATTAGTAAGCTTCCTTTCTCAGGCGTGTTCTAGAAGAGCAGAATCATCGCTTTGGCTCTTAAACCTTTAACTCTTATGACACAAGCCTAGGCGAGACCAGAGTTCGAGTGTCATGTGAATTAAGTCGATGTATTTGCCGTTCTTGTATATGGCTTTCGGGGTTTTGCCTGTTTCTTTGAAGCCCATTTTTTCGTAGAGTTGTCTGGCTGTTTTGTTGGTTGCGAAGTGGTCGAGGATCAATATTTTTAGTCCTGCTTTCTTTGATTCGTCGATGAGTTCTTCCATGATTTTGGTGCCGATGCCGATTCCTCGGTAGCCTGATTTTATGCCTATTCCCATGCATCCAACGTGGCTCATGAGGTCGCTTCGCTTTTCCACCTCGGAGTTGGCTATGACTCTGCCATCAACCTCGGCTACGACATCTATTAATTCGCCGTTTTCTATGCGCGTAAGTCTCTTGCCAAGCCACTCAGCCTCTTCGCTTCTGGTGACTTTTTCAGTGCGAAGTATGTCTGCGCCCTCTTCAACCAATGAATTAATGAACCCTATCAGTTCGTCTAGGTCATCCCATTTAACGGAGCGCAAAACAACTGTTCGGCCGTCTTCCGCCTTGAAGGTTCTGGGCTTTGTCACCATTCTGCGTCACCTATGTACGCGGCTATTTAGCGGAAATGACTTTCAAACAAACCTATTAAACTTGCAGTCGCCGACAAGGGAAACATAACTGCTAAATGTAACATCTCTAAAAAATAGCAAGAGCAAAAGGCTGTAAGCGGCCGTAGTCTAGCCTGGTCTAGGACATCAGCCTGCCAAACCGAGCAGAACGCTGACGACCCGGGTCCGAATCCCGGCGGCCGCACCATGAGCTTTTTAGGTTAGGAAGGTGAATCAGAAATGGTAATCATTAGGTTTCTTATGCGCTGATGATTCATAAACTATATGTTTAGACTCGATTCTTCATATTTCTGACGTGGCATGCAGATTAACGTTAACGTTTTGACAGGGATTCCGTGTGCAAAGTGCCTGTTTTGGGAACCGTTTCGAGAGAAACCCATCGACTGCGATCCTCCTAGGTGCCATAAGTTGACAGAGTGGCTCCTCAAGGAAGCCGAAAAGTTCAAGCCGACCGAAGATGTGCGTGTGAGTGTCTTGTGAAAAAGATGGTTTCGCTTCAATGTCGGAAGGGAAAGTATCAAAATCATTATAGTTCTGATGTGCAATTGTTTAGTATAGGCTTGTTTGTTGCTGAGGTGATGTTTCTTGAGTGAGAAAAGAGAGAGTGTTCCTCCAAATCAGCGGGTTGTTTACGACAAGTTTCCTATCTTGCACATTGGTTCTGTGCCCAGGTTCAATGCTGAAAAGTGGGATTTTACGGCTGAGGGCTTAGTCGATAATCCTTTGAGGTTGACTTATAGCGAGTTTTTGAAGCTGCCTAGAACTATGAGCGTGAGTGACTTTCACTGCGTAACTGGCTGGAGTGTACTGGATAATAAGTGGGAGGGTGTGGCTTTAAAGACCATATTTGACATGGTGAAGCCGAAGCCCAATGCACGTTATACTACGGTTGTGGCCGAGGAAGGCTACACAACGAGTTTACCCATCGAAGATTTATTGGACCATGATGTGTTGTTGGCGTATAGGCTGAATGACAAACTGCTTGAACCAGAGCACGGCGGACCGCTTCGTCTGGTTGTGCCAAAGAAATACGCTTACAAGAGCGCCAAATGGGTGAGAAAGCTAAGGTTCACGGAAAAACAGGAATTGGGATACTGGGAACAACGAGGGTACAGCAACTCAGCCGACCCATGGAAGGAAGAAAGACACGCGTAAAGACTTCCTAATTCTACCTATATCGTTTCTTAAATGTTGGAATGAAATAAACGAGAACAGCGACCACAAATAGCCCGACGGAGACGCAGAATATCCAACCTGACCTAAAATAGTTGTTTAGGATGAGTAATATAATGACTGCCCACACTAGGATGACTGCAAGAGTTCTAAGTTGCAGTTCCACAACCTCACTCAAAAGAGATAATCAGCCTTAAGTTTTATTAGAGTGTTGATGATGTTTCCTTTCACTAATGAGCGTAGCTTAGTGTTATGCGACCGTAGTCTAGTCTGGTCTAGGACGTCGGCCTTCCAAGCCGTTGACCCGGGTCCGAATCCCGGCGGTCGCACCACACTTTTTCTTGACGCCCCTCTCATTCCATTATACTATGTTTTAGCCTTAGCTAGAGCTTCGACCAAAGTAAGAAATTTCCTCTTCAACTTCAATTCTGAATCCAGAATTTTGCAGAAAGTTTTTCACGTCGTGTACGTTCCATTGGGAGAATTGGCTTGTAAGATGATTAAAACTGCAACATCGCTGTTCACCTAGAATAATCCCATTCAACGATTCATCTTCCTCGCCTAGTTTCCTCGAGTAAATGTCGCCGAACGCTTTGCTCAAAGCCTCAAAAACCATTTCAAAAGAACTCATCACTCTGCATCTCATGTAATGAGACGTCATCTAATCGCCTCTAACCTTTTTCGCTTCCTCCCTCTTTCATTTTTCGCCAACCAGAAACTCTGACTTGAAGATCTGCACCTTGTAATCTGAATCCATAGTAAGCGTCTTTGGGGGCACATTTTTCTCGCGAGAGAATCAAATTCTATCCGTGTCTGCATGAAGAGGACTCCTGTCTTGACGGCAAAATATGAAAACTTAGATATTTTCCAAAAAATGGGTGCTTAAAATGGTGGCTATCTGCTCGACTCTTCTCGTTCGATCTGCTTGACTCTCGTTTCAATGTAATCCACGATTTTCTCTTGAGTCATTGTCAATGATTCTCGCTGCTTTTGTAGCAGACTCTCTATGACTGAGAGAGCATGGTCTATGTTTAAGGGCTTGATGATGTAAGCGTCCGCTCCCCTGTTCAGGGCTTCCACAGCATTCTGTAGGGAAGGATATCCAGTTATCATGATCCTCACCATCGCTGGCATAGTCTGGTTCATTCTGGTTAGAAGCTCTATACCCTCCATGTCGGGCAGTCGAATGTCTATCAGAACAAGGTTGTAAAACTCAGCCTTTGACTTTCTGATGGCTTTTTCTCCCGTGTCCACAGTCTCTACATTGTAACCCTTCTCCTCGAGTATAGCAGCCAAAACCTTCCTAATGCTCGGGTCATCATCAACAATTAGTATGTTTTCCTTTCTCTCCATACCTGTTTCACCTCCCTGCCCCATTCTGTTCTTGTCTCTTCTTTTCAACATCAATTGGTAGCGTAACCGTCACACATGTTCCAACTTTCTCTTTACTATCAATCGAAATGGAGCCGCCGTGAGCCTCAGTTAGACGTTTGCAGATGGCTAAACCCATGCCAACACCCTTAGCCTTCGTGGTGAACAGTGGACTGCCAAGCCTGCCCATGTTCGCCTTACATATGCCAACACCAGTGTCCCGGAAGGTTATCCTCAAAGAATTTCCTACGCTCTCAGATTTAATTTCGAGTTTGCCACCTCTGGGCATGGCTTCAACCGCATTTTTTATAATGTTTTCAAACACCCGGTTCATCTGTCTAGCGTCAACAGAAACCTCGTGCGTTCTCTCAGTAAGATTTAGGATTTTCACCTTCTTAGGAATCTTCATTTTGGCAAGCGTTTCCTCGACGATCAACTTAATACTGGTTTTGATTCGGGCTAGGCGAATGTCTTTTGAGAAGTCTAAGAGGTCGTTTACGATCTTGTTCGAGTATTCTACCTCCTTCTCAATGAGCCCAAGCATTCCCAGTGTTTTCTGGTCCATTTTAGAACTTAGCTTCATTTTCAAATAGTAGGCAGCTCCCACGATCCCCGTTAAAGGGTTGCGTATGTCATGCCCTACCATTGTAGCTAATTCGCCGATGGCAGCCAGTCTCTCAGATTTGATGAGCTGTTGTTCCATCCGTTTGCGCTCCGTGATGTCTTTGATTATTGTTACAAAATTTGAGGGAGATCCTGACGAGTCTTTAATAACACTTGCAGAAAGTTCGATAGGGAATTCACATCCGTCTTTAGTTAAGAAGGTGTGTTCCATATTCTGCAATGAACCTTGCGCTAAAGTTTTCTTCATGCACTCAACAACTGTGGAGTGGTCTCTTTCAGCAATAAACGCAAACGCACTTTTACCGATTACCTCCCCTTTAGATGAAAATCCAAGTATGCCCAATGCCTTTTGGTTGCACTCGATTATGTTTCCATCCAAGTCAGTAACTACAATAAAATCTGGAGATGAAGCAAAAATGCTTCTGAGCTTCTCTTCGCTTCTTCTTAACTCTCGAGTTCTCTCCTCAACCTTTAGTTCGAGTTGGTCTGCGTAGTTTTTCACCTGATTTCTAGCGTTCTCTAAATCTTTGATAAGGTAAGCGTTTTCTATAGCAACCGCAGCTTGATGCACAAAGAGCTCCAACGGGGCAAGAGACTCTCTAGTTGGTCTTCTGCCGTTTACAGGGTCGTCTATGCTTATGCGGCCTACTACGCGTCCTCCAGGCAAGCGCAGAGGAGAGTAGAGTAGGTCTTGCGGGTCCCAGTCAACCATCTCTTCTTTTGGAACCTTGCTTTCAACCGTTCCAGTTTTAAAATGCTCACGAACGAAGGGGTCGCTCCATGGCATGTAGTAAAACTCACCGATTCTGAAGCGTTTAAACATTGAACCAAGGCGTTGGCGCCAAACATGACCCGGTTGCCTGTGTTCCCATAGAAACTTTTCTTCCTCGGGTGTCAAGCCAGCTGTAACTATGTCTGTTGTCTCCAGGTTCTCATCTGTGAGCGCGATTAGTACCCTTCTCCAACCAAGTCCCTGAATGGCTTGGGCTATCGCCTTGAGTCTCTGGTGCATGTCTTTGGTACGTATTATTTCGGTTGAACTCATCATCAGGGCTGTCAATTCACGAGTGGTTTTATCGAACTGCTCTTGAGCCAGCATGAGCTTTGTGATGTCTCGAATGGTTCCAGCTATGGCGTATGGTCTTCCAGTGCTGTCTTTCACCAGAGAAGCGTAAATCTCAGCTGAAAAGGTTGTTCTGTCTTTGCGCAGGGCTTTTATCTGGCTGCGGATGTTTTTTCCACTTAAAACGAGCTGTATGTCTTCCCTAAATCGTTGTCTGTCGAGGTAAGCAGCAAAGTATTCAAGCGGTCGACCAACGTACTCATCTCTTGAGACACCGTGAAGGCTAAGAACCGCATCGTTTGCTTCTATTATTGTTCCATCCAATCTCGTCAAAAATACGCCATCGTCAATGGCGTTCAAGATGCTGAGAAGCATGCCTTCGGAAAAAACGTGTTCACTCAAGCTCAAGCGGGCTTCTCCTCCTTCTCTTTCCTTTCTCAGCTCTTGAGCGCTGTTGCTCGCGTTTTGCGATCTCTCTAGCCAGACTTATGTAATCGACAAATCCTAACCTGGTCTTCTCTTCAAAACTCAGGTTAAGCTTGCTATACAGATTTTTGACAATGATTTTTTCAATCACCTCGGCTCCGGGACCAAAAATAGTGTTTAAGGCTTGAGAGAATTCGTCTGCGTCTTCTGGAATTTCTTTCCTCTGAAGTTTGAAGCTTTTGTTGAGATGATAATAGATTGCTTTTCTAGGCGTTTCTCCCAAGGAAAGCAGTGCGCAGTCAACTGCTTCAAGCAGTGTCTTGTCAAAATCCAATTTCTTCATCTCTGAACAACCTTGAAAGTATATTGAAAGGCGTGCAATCACATACAGTTCCCGTTTTCACATTTGCTGTTAAAATCTCGTAACTTTAAGAATAAATTTATGAACGAGGAATTCACATTCCTCGTTCATAAATCATACAGTGCATGAGGGCATTATTATCTTGCTAAACTGTTTTAGTCCACGTTTGCCTTCGCTTTTGCACGGAGGATTTTAAGGACAGAGTTGTAAACTTTTAGGGCTGCCTCCTCGTCCTTGACGTTTTTTATTAGCATGCGTCCTGCTTTGAAGAGGCTGACTTCGATGTTGTCGTCGTATTGGAATGCTATTACATAGGAAGACGTCACCAAGATTTTGAAGCGGCTTTGCAGCCGGGGGAGGATTTGATTTAAGCTTTCTTTAATGGGCATCGAAGGGTTCACGTTCACTGTGTTGCTTCCACACAGCACTGCGAGTTTTTCTCCTTTCGTAACTGGTTTAATGGAATGTCCTTTGCCACAGACTGGGCAGTCGGGGCGTTTAAAAACGTCGATTGTTGTGAAGTACATGTCTCTAAAATCACAGACCATTAGTTTGCCCTTAAGTGAACTCCCCATATCTGCAAGCAGTTTAATAGCTTCCATAGCCTGCAACGACCCGATGATACCCGTTGTGGCTCCCAGCACTCCCCGTACATCACAGGTTGGCATATATCTGTCGTCTAGGTTGGGTAATACGCATTCTAAGCAGGGGGTTTCTGGAGGAGAAAAAACCGACAGGTTGCCTTCCATACCTATGGCGGCGCCGAAAACGTATGGAATCTTGTGTCTAACGCTGGCGCGGTTCAGCAGGTATCGAGTCCACATGTTGTCCAAGCCGTCGATGATGCAGTCGGTTCCCTTGATCAGTTCGTCAATATTGCTTTCTCTCACGTTCTCAGGAACGGACTCAACCTTAACATCTGGGTTCACTTGCTTAACCCTGTCGGCTGCAGCCTCAACCTTTGGATACCGCAGATTGTTTAGACCGTATAGTACTTGGCGGTGCAGGTTGTTTAACTCAACTGTGTCTTGATCAACGAGGCGCAAGTGACCGACGCCAACTAATGCTAAATAGAGAGTAGATATCGTTCCAAGCCCGCCCAAGCCTACAACAACTACTTTTGAGCGCCCAAGCTTTTCCTGACCCGTTTTTCCTAATTCGGCAAGCACAGTTTGTCTGCTATAGTAACCCTTTGGGTCGAAAATTGGGTGTTTTCTCATGGTTTTGACCCCTCAATCTGATGAATAAGTTTATCAACTCTCTTCATGATTTCGTCTCGTACTTCTCTAAAACTTTCCATCGGTTTGCCTGAGGGGTCTTCGATGCCCCAATCTTCGGACTCAACCAATGGTGCTGGACAGACATCGGCTCCGCAGCCCATGATTATGACTTTGTCCGCTTCTTCAATCATTTCTCGAGTTAACATTTTGGGTCTCTGTTGACTGATGTCGATTCCTATTTCCTTCATAACCTTAACCGCACTTGGATTTACTTCTTTGGCTGGTTTGGCACCTGCACTCAGCGCCTTTATTTTCCCTGAGGTAAGTTTGTTTAGGAGTGCCTCTGCTATTTGACTTCGGCAAGCGTTTTCCACGCAAATGAAAAGCACTTTTTTCGTTTTTATTCAACCCCTATAGTCAATTTTGTGTATGATTCATATTACTACTTTTTGTTTCCTTTCAATGCATGGCTTTCGCAATGTGGATTCGAGTTTGCGAAAACGATTAATGAGGCATACATAATGTAAAATCAATGTGAGAATGTGACCAAAAGTATACAAAAGGAAAAGCGTTCTCAGGAGAAGGTTATCTGCCTTATATCTGGAGGAATAGACTCCCCAGTCGCCGCTTGGCTTATAATGAAAAAGGGCTGCACGCCAGTGTTTGTTTACTTTGACAATTCTCCCTTCACGGATGAGACAACAAAGCAGAGAGCTCTTGATGCAATAAAAAAGCTGAGGCAACGACCTTATGGAAAAGGCATTAAACTCTATATTGTTCCTCATGGAGCTGATTTGGCTGACATCTTGAGAAGCTGTCAACGCAACTTGACATGCGTTATCTGTAGAAGAATGATGTATCGACTAGCTGAGAAAATCGCTCTAAATGAAGGCGCCGAGGTAATAGTAACGGGGGAAATAATTGGGGAACACGCCAGTCAAACTCCGAGAAACCTTCGTGTAGAAAGCGAGGCTGTCTCCGAAGTCTCTTTACTACGACCATTGATAGGCATGAATAAAACAGAAGTAGAAAGCATTGCAAGAAAGATCGGCACATTTGATGCCTCTACTAAACCAGCATCGTGCTGCACTGGTTCCCCTCCAAAACCGCGAACTCGCGCCAAACTTGAAGAGGTGCTCGAAGCAGAACGAAGACTTCACATTGAAGACATGATTGAGCGCGATTTGAAAGGCACTTTGATTCTTATGGTTTAAACTCTCTTTTAAGAATTGTTTGTAATATTTGATGCGCGACTTTTGCTGCCTCTTCTTTGCTTGCTACTAGCCATGTGTATGCCCTACCACTAAATAGCATGTGTGCTTCTCTTGCTTACATCTTGATGCTTAAAGGAGGGCCTAATGAATATTCTTTAGCTGTTTCGGCCACTGACTCTTCCCATAATCCTCAACTATTTTGTCCATTCGCATGAGTGTTCGCAGTATGGATCACTCTTGGACATACAGGTCAGTCGGTTTATCTTGACTTCTTTGCCCATAGCTTTGATTAGTCCTTCATAGAAGCTTTCGTGAAGTACGTCGCACATGATTTCTGGCATTTTTACAGAAAGCTCAAAGAAGAGACAATTGTACAAGCGATAGACGATTTTGTTGTCACTAGCCTCTACAATTTCTGGTTCAGCACCCATTTCTTCCAGGTAATCCTTCACAAAAAATAGTTCGTATGCCTTCAAGGACCACTCTCTTATTTCATGTTCTGACTCCAATCCTTTTGCAGTATGTTCTCCCATTTCTAATCCGGCTTTTCTTAGGATCTTTTTAGCTTGGCTTTCCCCAACCACAAACCGCAGGGTGTTGATTATGTAGTTGCTTAGCATGAGATACCGTCGTTTCGGATAGCTGACCAGTGGAGGCTCCTTAACAATTCTATAATAGATTTTAGGTCTCCCAACCGAACCTGCTCTTTCTTCTGTGGCTTCAATAAAGCCGGCTTCTACAAGAGATTGGAGATGATGACGAATAGTGATGGGTTGCAACGACAGCTTTTCCGCTATCTCTTCAACACTCATGGATTTTCTATACAACAGCTTAAGTATATCTATCCTTGACTTGCTTGAAAGGGCTTTATACGCTTCGGCTTCAATCACCTTTTTCTCGCCTTTAATGTATTCGTTTCACTCTGAATATTTATTATTTTTATCTTGTTTCTAATAATTTTTTAGTAATTACTATCTTTACTCTATTTCTAGGCACCTCTCCGACTCGCAATTATAAAAGAGCTTGTGTGGGAAAAATCGCAAACCTAAAGGCTCGAAAAATCTTACAAATACTTGAAGGAGACAGCAGAATTCCGTATAGGCAGCTTGGACAAAAGCTAGGCATAGAGAGTCAACAGCTCGCAAACGTGTAGTTAGACTCACGGAGAAAGGAGTATTGAACGTTTCACAATAGACGTTAACGACGTAACCTAAGGACGCACCATTACAGCCTTCATAACTGTTTATCCCAGCTTGAAACACGCAGATGAGGTAATCAGGGAGGTTGTAAACTTCGAAGAAGTGATGGAATCTTACAACGTGAGTGGAAGATGCGGAGTTTTCTGAAAGCGTTATTTGGAGACATGAAAGAACTCAACGCCTTCATTGCAAGATAGGAAGCGTCACAGGTATCGTTAGAATTCACACATGCATTTCCTTGGAAACAATAAAGAAAGTTCGAGCAATAGCATAGAAAAAGAATTTTAGAATCTGTCTAAGCTGCGCTCATCGGTTTCTCTAATATTTTATTATGCTTTGGTTGAAGCGACCCATAAATCTGCAATGTTTGCTCAGCCGCCTTTCTCCAAGTGAAATACTGCAGAACTCGTTTGCGTCCGTTTTCACCCCACTTTTTAGCTTGTTCGGGGTTTTTGAGGACTTCTTTTATTCCCCAAGCGATGTCTGTGGGGCTGTTGCCGTTTACGTGAATGCCGTTTTGGTTTGGACCGTTTGGCTCAACTTGTTCCTTGAAACCCACGACGCCTTGGGCGCCGACAACAACAGGTTTAGCCATTGACATAGCTTCGAGGCTTACTATGCCAAATGGCTCGTATACGGAGGGGAAGACACACACGTCTGCGGCTGCGTAATGAGCGATTCTGTCTTGTTCTGGGACAAACTCGAAGTGACAGGTAACCTTGCCCCCTATGTCCAGTCTATTCGCTAGTTCGATTATGTCCTTCTGTTCTTCACCTTTCCCAAGAATCACAAGATTGGTTTTAGGATAATCATTTAATATTGAAGGCATGGCTTGTACTAGGTTTCTGACGCCCTTGACCCATGTCAATCTGCCTATGAAGAGTATCATGTTTCCGTCTTTGGGCACGCCGTAGCGTTCACGAATTTTCTGTGTGTCTTGAGTTTTCACCATTGAAGGGTCGTAGTTGTTTGGGTCAACGCCGTTCCAGACCACGCTTATTTTTGATGCTGGCAACCCATGTCGAACGAGGTCTTCGCGCATGGATTCGCTTACCGTTATTATGTGGTCGCATGTTTGCGCCATCTGAAGCTCAAGGTGCGATACCACTTGAGAGCCTTGTCCTCCACTTCTGCCCCATTCGGTGCTATGAACATGAAAGACAACAGGGATTTTTGTTTGGTTTTTGATTATGTTTCCTGCGATGCTGCTCAACCAATCGTGAACACATACTACACCAAACTTGTAGTCTTTTTTTCTGATGAGGTCGTTGACAAGTTTTGTTGAGCTCAGGATGTTGTAGAGGAATATGTCATTGAAAAACCGTATGTTGGTGCCCCATCTGCGCAGGTCTTCGGCTACAAAAACTGGAAAAACGTTGCTGGCGTCAGCAATCAAGGGACGGTGAACCTCTACCCCTCTTAGAACCTCTTTGGTTTTGAGGTCTCCAGGGTTGAGCGTGAAAACCGTTACGTCGTGTCCTAGCTCTATATACTCGCGTGTGATATATTCAGCGTATGTTCCCAAACCTCCAACAAGGATGGGCGGATACTCCCAGACAAAGAATCCGATTCGCAAACAAACACCAAACTGGATATAATTGGAGTATAGATTTAACGATTATGAATTTTAGCTCTTTCATAAGGCAATTCTTTAATTCACAAAACTGTGAAAGGAAAGACTATCAATCTTTGATGAAATAAACGGGCTTGGTGTTTAGCTTGAAGCTGATTTACGTAATCATTGACGGTATTGCGGATTTGCCCATTCTCGAACTAGGCAATGAAACCCCGCTCAGCGTGGCTAGAACCCCAAACATGGACTTTCTCGCAGAAAACGGAAAAACCGGGTTGATGTACACTGTCGCTAAGGGAATAGCGCCTGAGAGTGATGTTGGTGTCATATCCATTTTGGGCTATGATCCCTTCAAGTATGCCACTGGGAGGGGCGTATTGGAGGCTGTTGGTGCGGGTATAAGAATGAGGAGTGGTGACCTCGCCGTGCGCTGCAACTTCGCAACATTGGGACATGGAGCCACGATAATTGACAGGCGGGCAGGTAGAGACCTAACAGCAGAAGAAGCACGAAAACTAGGCGAAGCCATACAGGAAAAAGTGAAGTTAACATCTCATCCCGCTGACTTTGAGTTTAGAAGCACTATTGGGCATCGCGCGGTTTTGGTCATCAAAAGCAAGAAGGGAAAACTATCGAGCAGAATCACGAACACAGACCCAGCCTACGCTAGGCTTGAAGGGGTTGGGGTTGCAGAGAAAGAGGTAGCGATGGTTCTCAAAATATGTGAGCCTATGGAAAAAAGCAACGAGGCGAAGGTTTCGGCGGCGCTTGTCAACGAGTTTATAGAAAAATCAAGCAGGGTCTTGGATAGGCAAGAGGTTAATGAGAGGCGTACGAGAGAAGGCAAATTGAAAGCCAACGTCATTTTGACCCGTGATGCGGGACACTTGTTGCCACGATTCTTCAACATAAATAAGCAATATAACGTTCGCTTTGCCTGCCTAGCCGATATGCCAGTGGAACGGGGCATCGCAAAACTGGCTGAGATGCACCTTGTCAATTTGCTGCCACCGTCAAGGGACCTCAAAAAAGACTGCCTCTTTAGAGTTAAGAAACTGCTCGAAGTGTTGCCTCGTTACGATTGTTTCTACATCCACATCAAGGGTCCAGACGAGCCAGCGCATGATGGAGATTTCCAACTCAAAACGCAGATGATAGCAACCATCGACAAATTTTTCTTCGGAAGGTTGCTGCCCAAGATCGATTTAGAAAATTACATTATCTGTGTTGCTTCAGACCATGCCACACCCTGCAAGTTCAAGGCACACAGCGACCACCCAGTTCCAGTGCTCATCGCGGGCAACCAAATAAAAGGTGATAAAGTAAGCAAGTTTTCTGAGAAGCAATGCGAAAAGGGAAGCTTGGGAACCCTACAGCGTGGAACCCAACTCATGCCAAGGCTCATGCACTTTGTGAAGCCAATGTTTATGAAAAAACCCAAAGAACCATACCGTTTATAATGTTTGCAGTCACTACTTTCAACCTTGAAAAGGGTGACGAAGATGGCTGAGATGAGCGAGGATAAGAAGAGAATAGTGAAAGAAGTAATAATGCGGTTACACTCTGGAGCGTCGCCACAGGAAGTCAAAGAAAAGTTTCGACAGGTTTTAGAGGGTATAAGCTCGACAGAAATTGCTCAAATTGAGCAGGAACTTGTAAACGAAGGAATGCCAAGGGAAGAAATCCGAAGGCTGTGCGATGTGCACATGGCGGTTTTCCGAGAACAGCTGGAAAAACAAAAGCTCGATGTTCCTATCGGGCATCCTGTCAACATCCTCGTGGAAGAACACAAGATTATGTTACAATTCGCTGAGAAACTTGGCGCTCTTGCAAACAAGGTTCAACACGTAAGCGACAAAAGTTACATCGTTGAAGAAATCCATCAAATCGAGCACATAGCAGAGGACTTCATAGACTCAGAAAAACACTATTTACGAGAGGAGAACGTGCTCTTCCCAAGCCTAGAAAAACATGGAATAACAGAGCCGCCTTCAATAATGTGGATGGAACACAACCAGATAAGGGAGAGAAAGAAGCAACTTCGCAAGCTAATCGAAGACTACAATGCCATGAGCTTCCAAGACTTTAAGAAAAAGCTTAGCGAAACCGCTGAATCCTTGAACAGCATTCTTCCAAGCCACTTTTTCAAAGAGAACAACATACTCTTCTCTGCAGCACTACGGGTTATTACAGATGAGGAATGGAAAGACATTAGGAAAGAATTTGATGAAATCGGGTATTGTTGCTTTACACCGCCACATTTGACGACAGTACCACAAGTCGAAGGAATTAAAAAAGAAGCTGCATTTGTAGTGGCTGAAGGGATATTACAGTTTGAGACAGGAAGTCTCACAAAAGAAGAGCTCGAGTCTCTACTCGATTCACTCCCAGTTGACATAACGTTTGTGGATAAAGAAGACACTGTCAAATACTTCAACAAGGCTGAGAAGAGAGTCTTCGTTAGGACAAGGGCTGTAATCGGAAGGAAAGTGCAGATGTGCCATCCTCAGAAGAGCGTTCACATAGTAAACCGCATTCTTGAATCCTTCAAAGCGGGTAAGAAAGATGTTGCTGAGTTCTGGATTCCAGTGAACAACCGCCTAATTAACATCAGATATTTCGCTGTCAGAGATAATAATAGAAGATACTTGGGAACCATCGAAATGACTCAAGATATAACTGACATAAAGAAAATTGAGGGTGAAAAAAGGCTTCTCGACTGGAAAGACTGATTCATCCTTTGCGAAAAGCTAAAACACTCCTAGCATGCTTAATGTTCAGTTTGTTTGAGGAGATAGGCAATTGGCTGGATTGATGTTAGTTCGGGACGTGATGACCAAGGAGCCACGGGTTGTTAGGCGAGACACGAGTGTTCAAGAAGTCGTGGCGACTATGAACAAGTTTGACATAAGCAGCATAATCGTTGTGCAGGAGAAACGCCCAGTCGGCATTATAATCCACAAGGACATAATATCCAAGCTTGTTCAGCCCAGAATTCCACCAGACGCAGTAACAGCATTAGAAATCATGTCAACGCCCGTTGTGACCATAAACGAAGACGCAAGCATAGAAGAGGCAGCCATG
>Ga0315310_10000045_pt1 | contig 83274 bp, 72 predicted proteins | sample TDP5_MG_FD_203630 | JGI IMG/M metagenome (GOLD analysis project Ga0315310, IMG submission 203630) | Freshwater sediment microbial communities from Lake Towuti, South Sulawesi, Indonesia - TDP5 | ecosystem: Environmental > Aquatic > Freshwater > Lake > Sediment | place: Indonesia: South Sulawesi...
CAGATATAATCCACACGCCTGCGACCTTGTAGAAGGTTCCCGGCTGCGGGTAGACATTTGCTGGGGGTACCGTTAGTTTGAGACCATCAATTTCGTAAGACCGATAAGGCCAGATGCAATAGATTTTTCCGTCGGAGATTCTCTGTAGGTATAAAAAGACTGTTGCGTTAACATCTAGAATATCTACCAGTCTCAATTCTATGGATCCGCTTGTCTCATTGACGAATTTTTCGCGTCTTTGTTCCGTGGTGCCATTAGCAAGCAGTCTTATGTACGCCAAGAACTTTCTTGGGCTTCCCAAGAATGGGAAGTTGAAGTCCTTATAAATTGTAACCGACTCAGTTCCATAGGTTGTGTTGACAGCGTCCCGTTGAAAGGCTACGCCAAAGCATCCTGGGCTGCTCGCCCCCACATTAGATACATGAGTGATAGATACGTGGGGTGCTCCTGTGTAATTCCATCCATCTAAGGAATTTGTAAAATCCCAATTGTTCTTAATTGCCAAGTTTTCTGCAGCCCCTGGCACTCCACCCAAGGAAGGCGGGAGGAGCTTAAACCATCCAGGTGCTGAGTAGGAGCCTGAAAGGTAGTGGTGGCTGACTGGGTCATAAGGGGTTAGTAAGGGTGCTCCAATGGTCATAAAGGTGAAAAATGCAAGTATTCCAACTCCTACCATTCCTTTTTTGTTACTTACAAATATTATTAGGAAATTCCTGAGTCTATGAAGGGAAAATGTGACGGCTTTTTTTGATATAGCCACTCTTTCACCTGGTATTTTAGTATTTTATCCTGGGGTCGATAACCCCATACAGCAAGTCTGCTATGAAGTTTGCTAGGATCACGCATAGAGCTATTACGTAAAAGATAGCCTGTAATACATTGTAGTCTTTTAAGCCGATTGCTTGGAAAATCCATCTTCCCATTCCGGGCCATGTATATACTCCCTCTGTTATTATCGCCCCAGATATCATGAAGCCAAAGGCTAGGGCTATGCTTGTTATAAGGGGTAATGAAGCATTTTTTAATGCGTGTCTTAAAAGTACGTCTCGTTCCTTAACTCCTTTGGCTCGAGCTGTTACTATGTAATCCTCTGTGAGTGCTTCGATCATTGTAGCTCGGGTGAGGAGTAGGAAGCCTCCGTATTGGAAAAGCGTTAGGGTCATTACTGGCAAGAACATGTGTCTTAAAAAACCACTTATTGTGGTCATCAGGTCCGACGGGTTGACTGTTACTAGAATTTCCAACGGATTTGTCGAGCTGGCTGATATGGTCCATGGGTTTGGTGGATAAATTGCCCATTCAGCTGGGGCCGCATGTGCATGCGGGAACCATTTGAGGTTGACATAGAATATAAGTATGAAAACCATTCCCATCCAAAATACTGGAAGGGAGTAAAATATAAGGGAGGTAAAAACTGATGCTGTGTCGAATTTTCCCCCTCTTTTGTGCGCCGACAAAACGCCCAATAACACCCCAAGTATCACGGCGAAAGCTGTTGAACCTCCCATGAGTATTACGGTATATGGCAAACGCCAAGCCATTTCACCGGCCACAGGAACACGTCTATCAAAGGTTATTCCGAAGTTCCATGTCATCATATTGTACAAGTATTTAAAATATCGTATTATGTCCGGATCGCCGATTCCCCAGAGTTCCCTCAACCTCCGTGTCTGTTCTGCAACATCTCCAGCGCTTCCCTTTTTAAGGGGATTTATGAAGAACTGGACAGGGTCTCCTGGCATTACCATGAAGATTATGAAGTTGATTGACATGACGAAGATCAAAAGAATGAAGCAGTAAAAGATCCTTTTCATTATATACTCTCGTAGTCCCAATTTTCCCCACCTATTTAGTATCGTCCTCAAGCATTGAATTTAAGCTTTTGCTCCGTTTTTCTTATGTAACTATTTTCCATAAAGCTTTTAAATTAGGCTAACGTTAATTTTACTGCTGAAAATTGGAAGGAGAGAGGAAAATGCGAGATAAGACATTAGTTCTGTGCTTATTGTTGAGTGCTTTAATGTTGATGTCTGTGTCCGTTGTTCCTGCAAGTGCTTTCACATACTCCGATGGTTCTGGAGACAAGAGATTCGAACTCTTCGGTCCGAGAATCGACAAAATTCTCATAACAATGTACTCGGGTGTAGATGCTATGTGGACCGCCTTAAAAGGCGGCGAGATCGACATCACCGACTGGCCTCTGACTAAGTGGTGGATGACTAACACCCTCGGATTCAAAGATGATCCCAACGTACGCATGCTGGACTTCGGCGGCGAAGCGGGCTACTACACGATGAGCTACAACATGAACCCCAACCCCTACCTGGGGAATCCTCAAAACACGGCTTATCCGAACCCGGTACTTCCAAACCCCACATCGGTTAAGGAGATGAGGCAAGCCCTAAGCCACCTGATCGACAGAGTATCCCTAGTCGCCGGCCCTGGCGAAGGCTTGTACGCCGACATATACACCCCCATACCCGCGTACATGAAGGCTTGGATACACCCAGACATACACTACGGCGGTTCGCTAAGGCCTTGGTCTTACCCGCCAGACCCCGGCGCAGCCGCAAATAAGCTTACCGCAGGCGGCTTCCTCAACACCAGCGATGGCACCCCAGTCTCCCCGAGATACTGGGACCGCAACGGCAACGGCAAAAAGGATGCTGGCGAAGGCTTCAAGCTCATAGTCTACGGCAGAATGGATGCGCTTCGAAAGGGCGCAGTAGACATGATGTGCGGTGTGGGAGGATACGTAGGGCTGAGCGACCCCCTCATCGATGTTGACTTTACACGATACGACGTCACAGGCGGCGAGGCATGGCTGAAAGTCATGTGTGACAAGAACTACAACACATACAGCGCGGGCTGGATCTTCGTCGGTCCAGACCCAGACTTCCTGAGGGACAGCTACCACGTGGACAACTACTACCACCCAGAAGACCCACAGAACTTCGGATGCGTCAACGACACAATCTTAAACATGGTTTCGGATTACATCAAGTTCGCGCCCACCGTTGCCGATGCCCTAAACTCCACCCTGTGGTTCCAGGAAAGATTCGCTGAAATCGCGGCTGAAACACCTTTGGCTTCTACCGCCGCGCCAAAAGCCTACTCCGTACAGTACACGGGAGGCACCAAAGGTGTCGCAGTTAGTCCCGACGACGGAGAGAACAAGTACAGGGGAAAGCTTTGGACTCACCTGATCAACGAGACAGGTCTCGGCACAAACAGCTTCTACACAACGCTCAACGCTTATCCAGAAGGCTATCCGTTCGGCGACGGAAAAATGACTATGAGATACGGCTTCAAGGAACCGGATCATCCGGCAACCCTCAACCCGCTCTACGGAAGCTGGTACTGGGAGTTCGAAGTCATGGACAGGTGCTACGACTACTTGGGTCGCAGGGACCCCATGACAAGGGGACCCTACGAGGTGCCACACCTGGCTGAAAACTGGACGGTTGGCACATGGGTAGACCCAGCGGATGGCAAGATTAAGTCGAAGATCACAGTCAAGATTCGTCCAGACGTCAAATGGCAAGACGGCACACCATTCACAATCGAAGACGTCTACTTCACCTTCATCGAACTGCCAAAGCTCCTGGAGGAAAAGGGCGCTCCAGCAACATGGTGGGACCCCTCCACCAAACAGATGAAGAGCTTCTACATAATCGACCCCTACACAGTCGAAATTCTCCTTAAAGTCCAGAGCGTATGGGCAGTCGGCTGGGTCATCGGAACCTATGTCGTGCCAAAGCACATCTGGAAGCCACTAGCAGAAGCAGGCCCACTGGTTGTGAGCAAAGACCTGGCAGATCCAAAGCTGATAGGCACGGGCGGCTTCAAGTTCGTGTCACGATCCTGGGCGCCTACCCGCACATGTGTCTTGGTGAGGAACCCAGACTACCACCAGACCATCGACAAATGCGTAAACAAGCTCCTACCCCCAGAAGGTATAATGCTGAAGAGCGCCGACTACACGGGCAAAACACCACCAACGATGCCGCACATATTTAAGCCTCATATGGTGAAGCCCTCAGCCTCAGTCAAGTATCCGCAGGGTGATCCTGACGGAACTGTGAACCTGACGATTGAGGTGCCCATATCAAACCTCGCTTGGAACTACACACAAGACTTCAACAAGACGATTGTACTCATCTATCCAGATGGCTCGTCTGCGACTATTGTTCCTGAAACCAACATAGTCATTGATCCACACGTAACCCACACCGAAACAATAACGCTTTCTAACTTAGGAATAGGAGAATACACACTCAATGTGACTGTGGAGATAGCCAGCGGAGAATTCTACAACTGGGTGACCACAAACTTGCCTCCGGCAAACTGGACGCTGTTCCTTGGACCACGCACTATCTCTAAGCACTTCTGGGTTGGAGTTCCAGAAGACATAAATGTTGACTTCATAGTCGACATTGAAGACATCTATACGGCTGCTTTGTCTTATGGTTCTTATCCAGGACACGAGAGATGGAACAGTATCTGCGACTTGAAATTCGACTACTTCGTTGATATTGAAGACATCTTCGCAATCGCATTGAGATACGGCTGGGCTTAAATAAGCTCGAAAACACAAATCATCATCCCCCTTTTTATTTTTGGTTGCAAGGCGAAGTTTTAGCAGTGAACTCACTGCTTGTATTTGACCTCAGAAGCTGCGTCTGTGCGCTATAGAAGATAATTCCGTAATGCTTAAAAGCAGATTCTTATCTAATTTAACGTGCAGAAAAAGGAGAAGGGAGAAAGAATGTTGAAAGGTAAATCTAAGATTCTGTCAGCTTTGCTCACCGCTGTGCTTCTGCTTGGCATATTCCCAGTGTACGCAGGTTTTCCAACCGAGCCTCACCCAGGCAACGCAGTGTGGATGGAGCCTTCACTGTTGAACTTTACATCAGACGTGATGGCGCCGCCAAACAACAAGTTTAGAATAACGGTCTGGGTCAACTTCACTTCAATAACTGCGGGCGACTACATCGGAGCTTATGGCTGGGTTATAGTCTACAACAAGAACCTTCTGAAGTTCTCAGCCTGGGACATGACAGCTCGTCTTCCGCCGGACCACCCGGTGCGTCCAAACGCCAAGATTAGCGAATGGTTCAAGAGCGTTGGTATGTGGAAAGTTGAAATAAAATTCTCTATGGGTGCATGGGATGCCGACCATGACTACGTGATGCCTGGAGAAAGCTGGTTGGAGAAAGACATCGGAGAGCCAGACAACCCGAAGGCACCCGAAGGAAGCTACGGAAGCACGTGCTGGATAGAATTTGAGATCATTTCCTATCCAGGTAAGTTTCAGAAAATTGAAGACTTAATCTTCTTTGATACTGCAGATCCGCCGCCAAAGTCGAAGCTTCTAAACGAGGCAGGCGCAGACGTTGGAGGCGAGTTCACTTGGTACAACGCCACCTACAAACTATGGTGGGCTCCACCGACGGTGAACCCCTACTTGGCTATTGACCCAACGTCTCGCGAGTACGGTCCATACCCGCCCCGCATCAACTGCACCACGAGCTTCACAGAAGACATATACATCAAAGAACTTGACATCGGCTGGGCCTTGACCAACGCGACGTTCACGCTAAGCTACAACGCCACGCTGCTTAGCGTTATAGACATATTGCTTAACACAACAGCCTTTGATGTAGCTGCCACGGCTGATAACACAACAACGCCAGGAAAGATATACTTCGTCTTAAAGACGAGCAAGTCATTATCCGGTAACATCAAAGCAGCCACAGTAACCTTCCACATCATATATCAAGGAGATCATCCAGCCGTAGACGTAAGCCCACTCGCCTTCACAGAGAAAAAACTAATGGATCACGAGGGTGAGATCCCGACCAGACCCTCTGTTAACGGAACAATCACCATCAAAGGAGTCTCTATCTTGCCATCGCCGTGGCTCGAAGTGAAGTTCTCACCAGAAAACAGCATAACCTTCGGACCAGAACCGGTGATCGGAAAAGAGTTCAACGCCACGATTTGGATAAGGAACCTACACTTCGCATGGTACTTAATAGGCATTCAGTACAGGCTTAGCTACTGTCCAAAAATGCTCAACGTTACACGTGTTAGAGAAGGACCATACATGCCCTCCTTCAACCAGACGGTCGACCCACCATACACATGGTTCACAGCCATCCTTGAACGAGACAGTATGTGGGGACCGCACATACTGGTAGGCGAACTGATACTCCCGAACGGCACAGGCCAATGGCCAGCCCCACTGCCAGGCGCAGTGCCGCCGGAAGACGGACTAATCGCAACAATAACCTTCAAAATAATAGACCAGAAATGTGATGAAAACTTAACTTGCGCGCTCAAATTCCTCGACACAAAATTGATCGACATTAGAGGAGCGATAATACTAGAAGCACCTTCAGTAAACGGCACAGTCACAGTACTAAGCACGTCTGTGAGCCCGCCCGGAAGAGTCATTGACGTTTACGGCGGAGCAGTAAACCGCGGCTACGGCACTGCTCACGGAGCCCCCTACAAGGGCATCGGAGTAGTATGGCCAGCACCCTTCGGCGGACAAGGAGTTGGAGGAACCATGGATCTAGTGATACCACAGTCAGTGGTATACCTCTTTGCAGAAGTGACATACAACTGGTGGCCAGTGCAATCCAAAGACGTAGGATACGAAATTGATGGGCCGTTCTTACAAGAAGGGTGGGACATAAATGACCCCAGAACATGGATAGAGAGACAAGCATACTTCATAAGGAAGTACGCGAACAGAACAGACGACCAGGGCGTGGCATGGATCAAGTTCCAGATGCCATGGCCATGTGAGAATCCGGAGCAGCTCTTCGGAAAGTACAGGGTCACAGCCACTGTTGACATATGCGGCGTGGTAAAAACGGACGTACTATGGTTCGACTACTACTACCTCGTAGAAATAACAAAAGTCACAACTGATAAATACTGCTACTGGCACTGCGAAGACGTGATAGTAACGGTTGAATTCCAGTCCAAGGCACGACAACTCTATCCAGTGCTGTTCTCTGTGGTCATACAGGACGAGCTTGAAACACACTTCGGCAGTGCGCTTTACACCACCAGTGTCAGCGACGCACCGTTCTGTACATTTAAGCCATACGAGTTCACGGTAAGCATACACATTCCGAAGTGGGCGTTCGCTGGAGTCGCCAAAGTATACGTAAGCGCTTATGACAAAGACCCAACAATCGGCGGAGCACCTTGGTGTCCATCATTCACACCAGAGCCAAAAATCGGAATAATGCCATACTCGTACTAAAACCAACAATCCCTCATTCCCTCTTTTTTTAAGTTAAAACCACAATTGCAATAATTACAACATGATAAAAAATTCTGGAATTATTTTCCAGAAGACTTATTAGTCTTCCAACCCCAAAAATGCTTGAAGAAGGTAAAAAACATGCACATTTCCTTAAAGATTCCCAAACTCACATACCCTACTCTCATACTGATGATTCTAGCCCTTCCAACAGCTACAATACCGCTGACACAAAGCCAAGAAGCCATCCTCAGCCCCCTACTGCAAGTAACGGCGAAAACAGACAAGAAATCCTACCTTTTAAGACAAAAGGTAACAATTGAAGGAAACATAACCGAAGATGGAACATCAGCCACAGACCTAGTGGCGATAATTCAAGCCCTAAACCCGCGTGGAACACGAACCGCTTATCGAACCCTATCAATTGGAAACCCAACCGAAACATGGCCAATAAACATAACAAGCCTATTCTTAATGGACATGAGCAGCAATCCGATAAACACCGCAAAAATAGGCACGTTAATCCAAGCTGGCGTAACAATTTATAATTGGCAAATGACTCCAAGACAAGTCCTCGCAACAGTGACTGTTTTTGACGCAAACATGGTGCCCCTTCGGGCAGGCTTCTGGAGCGGCACAATTGACCCTCAAGATTCCGCCTCGCCTAGATTCACTGTCTACATTGAAAAGTGGGCGTGCTCAGGAAAAGCCTTGATATGCGGCAACGTATACGACAAAGAACCAAAAGAAGGCGGAATAGCCCTAAGCCCAGAAAAAACAGCCTACTTCTGCATCAGCAAAACCCAACAGGCGCTACTTCAATATCCAGAACTTCCACCACCGCCGCCACAAACCACACCAGGCTTTTACACCACTTACATCCGAATCTCACCAGAACCCATAGCAGGAGAATACACACTCTACATAACAGCCCACTCCAGCCCAACAACAAAATCTACAACCCAAACCACATTCACCGTTGAACAATCATCGGGATATCCACCACAAGCCTCCTTCGCCTACTGGCCAGCCGCGCCATACGAGAACCAAACAGTGCTATTCGACGCATCATCCTCAACCGCGGAAGGCTTCAACGACACGATAATAAGATACGAGTGGGACTTCGGAGACGGAACACCAAAGGTGATAAAAGAAGGAAGCTACACAAACCCGCCAGACCCAACCGCAACCCACAGATACACAAACGCAGGTCAGTATCCCATAACACTAAACGTGACAGACAACGAAGGATTAGGGTGCACAACAACAAAATCAATAAAAATCTACCCAGAATTCGCGCCCACAGCAAACTTCACCTACACACCCTCACTGCCTAAAGTAAATCAGACAATAGCCTTCAACGCATCAAAATCTCAGCCTGGATGGAGCAAAACATTAGGAGACTACAGCCCAATAACAAACTACAACTGGAACTTCTCAGACGGAACAATAACAAACACACCTGACCCAACAACAACCCACAACTACACCCAACCCGGAAACTACACAGTCAAACTAACAATAACAGACTCAGTAGGAAGAACAAACGCAGCTTCAACAATAATACAAGTCTACAACGTGACAGCATATCCATGGGACGTAAACAAAGACGGCATAGTTGACATAGAAGACCTCTACACGGTAGCCCTACACTACGGACAAACACCCGCCGACCCAGGCTGGGACCCCAGATGCGACGTAAACGGCGACAGCATAGTTGACATAGAAGACCTATACACAGTGGCGCTACACTACGGAGAAACATACTAACCCCACATTTCTCCACCCACCAAACGCTTCAGAAACGTTCAATTTACACCTTTTATTTTGGGGGTGAAAGGAGAAAGGAGAAATGCGTTTTTCTTTTAGCGGAATAACCCCCTTACTTTAGTTTTAACACTCAGTATTTAAAATTTGTCATGATGCACCTATGAAGCACTGTAGAACATTTTTTCACAAAACTTATAAGCGAATCATGTTATACAACAATTTTCCACCCGAGGATTTAATCCTGTGGGTGTTTGTAAAAAACAAATAAGAGGAGAAAGGAAAATGAAGAAACAACTTGTAGCCATATCAGTATTTCTAATGCTTCTTGTAAGCATCTTTTCTGTTGCATTGCCAACAATTAGGGTAAGTGCAAGTCCAAGTTCCACACTCCATGTGGTCCAGTATGGATTTAGAACGCGCTATACAGGGACAGCGCAGTGGACAACTGCAGATGCACATTCTGGCAGTTTATCCTTTAACCTTTCTACAGGATCCTCATCAAGCGGCGCCGCTATTATAGCCCTTAGATGCAACCTTGTTAGCTCAACCTTTCCGTTCGAAGGAACGTTAAGTGATCTCTATTACGCTGTTCTCACCTATTGGGCAAAAAACGTGACTTGGACAACTGTAAACTTCTATCCATGGGTTCAAATATACTTGGATATGGATGATGACGGAGTGTTTGATTGGGGGCCTTCAGAGAGTGACTGGATACTGCAGGGAGAGCCATATTATTGGCTTCAATATAATACTGCTCCAGAAGAAAACGGATGGAAGCAATTCAACGCTAGCACGCTGTACTTTTTCGATGGAAACTATACATATTCCTATGTCACGTCCGCTCATCAAAAAAGAACTTTAGACTGGTATCTTGCCAACACACCGCTAGGAGACGAAGACATCCTTAGGCTGTATATTATGGTTGGGTATGGTGCCTCTTGGGTAAACACCATAGGACTGGTTGACGACATCGCATTAGGCGGCATCATATACCATGGAAGCATACAGGATGCAGTAGATGCAGCGAGTCCAGGAGACACAATAATCGTACATGATGGAACCTATGACGAGCAAGTAGTTATCGATAAAAGTTTGACTCTCCAAGGAGGGAGCACTCCAATTGTCAAGCCATCTTCTGCTGCTACGCTTACCAAAGTATTCGATGGCTTGTTCTGGTATGGTACGCCTAATACTAAAAAGATTGCTGGCATTATCGTAGCCAATGTTCCTGACGGCAGCAATGTAATAATAAAGGATCTAAAAGTCGACGAAAGCAGTGTTACTACCAAGCCAGCAGGAGCGGACTACCTTGCCGGCATCTTCTACCGTGAGACAGGCGGTACAATAGACACGGTCGAAATAGTTGGGACAGGTGCTTGGAGTGGCGGAGATCGAGCCTACGGGATATACTTATCGGCTGCAACCAATTCAGTCTCTGTAGAGATTACTGGTTCGACAATTACGAACTTTGACAAGAATGGCATAGAGGCCCATGGAAACAAACTTACTTTCAACATACATCATAACACGATTACCGGGCGGGGTTCGGTCTCGGACGAAGTTCAAAATGGTGTCAATGTCGGAAGAGACGCTGCAGGAACGGTGAATTACAACACAATTAGCAACCTCGAGTACGGGCCTAAAACATGGTGGGCCGCTGCAATCATGTTCTATCATTACGTTTCACCGGCAGGCGTCAGTGGTTCAGCGCAAGGCAACACCATAACCAACTGTCAGATCGGGATCATTTTCAAAAATGGCAATGGTTGGGCGCAAGATAACACAGTTGCCGGGGGAACGGTGGGACTAATTGGGATATACGCTGAGCCCAATATTGCAGGTGCATACACAGCTTCCTTTGTGAACAACACTGTAAGTGGTGTAAGGGACACGGGTACCTACGAGAATGCGGCGATTGGCGCTAACACTTATGCTACTGGGGTGTCCCTTACCGCCACTGTAAGAAACAACACGCTCTCAGGGGGCGGCTCAACAAATGCGGACGGCGTCTATATCGGTGGCTCTGCAGGAAGTGTTACGGCTACAATCTCTGACAATATCATATCCGGCTGGAACTACGGCATCAATCTAGCAAGCGCACGCGTGGCTGGAGCTGCTATCACCGGCAACAACATCACTGGCACGTACCTAGGCATCCGTATGGAGAATGCCACGGGAGTGCAAATCTGCGACAACAGGATAATAGATTTCGTGAAGGGAGGCATAGTTACTAGAGGCGCCAAAAACATCCTTGTTGAAGGAAATATTATAAGCACAACCCTTCATGATGTAGCACCTAACGGAATCGATATCGGCATTTACACGGGTACTAACGGAACTGTCAAAGGAAACAACATAAGTGGCTGTTCTTGGAACGGTTTCACAGGTGATTACGAAACCTCTTGGTCAGGATCTGGCATCCTAGTCATAGAAAGTGGAGACTCCTTAGAAGTAATAGGAAACATTGTTCACGACTGCGACATTGGCATGGACATCGAGTCTGATTTAATGAACATGACATGCAACGAGGTGTATAACAACATATATGGCTTCGTCTTTTGGAATGCCAAACCCAAGGTCAATTACAACAACATTTACAACAACATACAATACGGGGTCTATCGGACCGCAATGGGTAACCTTACAGGTGTACTTGACGCTCGCTTCAACTGGTGGGGTGATGCAAGCGGTCCAACACACCCATCTAATCTAGGTGGCACAGGAGACAAAATCAGCGACAACGTTGACTACAGCCCATGGCTTGGCTTCGTCGTTGGGACAACTCCAATGACGTGGCATGTTAACCCGACAGGTGCGCCCGGTGCAATTCAAGAAGCCATAAACGAAGCAAGCCCCGGCGACACAATAATCGTACATGAAGGAACTTATTATGAAAACCTAGTGGTGCAAAAGGCATTGACTATTCAAGGCGTAGATAAGGAAACAACAATAATTCAGGCTCAACCTGTTGGATATGGAGACAAGGCTGTCGAAATTCAAACCAGTGACGTAACCATCAGCGGGTTTACCATAAGCGGTTATGCCGCTACAGAGACAAAACCAGGTTCAACCTATTGGGGGGTTTACGCCTACGGCTCATCAAGTTCCCACTATAGTAACATCGTGGTAACAGACTGCATCTTCACGTTCTTATCTCAAAGCGGAATACAACTAGGCTACGTGGATGGAAGCCTAATCGCGGACAACATCTTCAAAAGAGAAACAAGACTTGTCTGGTATGATCCTCCAGGGCCAACCCCTGGAAGTTACATAGAAGTAACTCGAGGCGGAGCAGGACCAGCATTATGGTATTGCACCGACGTAACTATCGATCCAAATGTGGTTCAAACTACTGGCGTCGGCATATTCCTCTATAGTTCAAGCGACATCTTAATCGAAGCCAACACGATTTCAGCGCCGGATACGGTGAATCCTTCTGACATCGGCATACACGTTCAAAGCTGCACCGACATAGACATCATCGGAAACACTGTTCTGAACTTCACCGCAGGACCAAAATCCGGATATACCTACGGCACAACTGGCGCTGGCATCAACATTCTTGCAAGCAAAGCCATCAATGTTAGCCTTAACAACTTGCGCAATAACACGGTTGGAGTTCTTGTCCAAAGACTAAATCTTACAACGGAGCCTCGTGAAATTGACATCCACTCTAACAATTTGGAACATAACACAGCGTTTGGAGTATTAAACTGTTACACTTGGGTTGGAAAGGATAAAACATACACACCAACAAATGCAAGCTACATTGTCGACGCACGTTATAACTGGTGGGGTCATGAGACAGGTCCGTACCACGCAACAAGCTGGACGTATATGGGAATGCCTTATGGACCGAACTACGGCTTGGGAAACAACGTAAGCGACTACGTTCTTTATTATCTATGGCTACCAGTAGTACACGATGTTGCTGTTATAGATGTTGTACCATCGCCTACAACAGTGGTAGCCGGAGAAACAGTTACTATTGATGTCACAGCTAAGAATGAAGGAAACGACTATGAAAGCTTCACTGTGACAGTCTACTATGATGACACACCAATCGCAAGCCAAAACGTCGTCAATTTGCCTCCAAAATGGAGCACAACATTAACTTTCCATTGGGATACAACGGGTATGCCGCGAGGCAACTACACCATAAAGGCAAATGCGACTATTGTGCCAGAAGAAACAGACATTGAAGACAACACCCTAATAGATGGAGTTGTTGAAGTGTTATGGCACGACGTAGCCGTCACTGGTGTTGTTCCTTCACGGAATTGGGTTTACCAAGGATACATGGTTAACATCAATGTCACAGTCCTAAACGAAGGAGACTTCCCTGAAACAGTAACAGTTACCCTCTACTACAACATAACAGCCAACAAAGTAATAGGCACACAAATAATAAACCTACTACCAGGAGAAAGTCAAACACTCGTTTTCACATGGGACACCACGGGCGTAGAATACTGCCACAACTACACACTAACCGCCCTCGCAACAATAATACCGCCAGATAACGATCCTACAGACAACACTTTCACTGATGGCAAAGTTAAAGTTAGAATAGTGGGTGACGCGAACGGAGACGGCATAGTTGACATCTCAGACATCTACGCCGTAGCACTTGGCTTCGGAGAAACCCCGAGCAGGCCGAGATGGAACCCCGACTTAGACATAAACAACGACGAAATAATCGACATAGAAGACATATACACAGTAGCCATAAACTACGGAAAAAGCATATAGCATCTCCCTTTTTCTAATATCAAACCCGAACTCTTAGCGATTTTAAACTTTAAATCTCAACTTCGCAAGATACGATAGCTTTCAGAAAAGCTTTTAACCATTACGACACGTATATCTAAAGCAATTGGGGGAAACGAGGTGAACAGAAAATATCTCATACTCCTAACCACAACAATTGCGCTGATAGTGTTATCCTTCACCTTGCTGGCGAGTGCAGGAGAACCAACCGAACCCCACTCGGGCAATGCCATGTGGATTGAGCCCTCAAACATCGACTTAAGAGACAAACCCATAGGCTACAAATTTAACATAACAGTATGGATAAACTTCACATCTATAGCCCCTGGTAACGAAATAGGTGCATGGCAGTATGTAGTCATCTATGAGAAAGCATACTTAACTGCGTTAAGAGCCGGCTACACTGGGGGCACACTGAGTGAGTGGTTTACAAAGGTGGGCGCGACGCAAACCATGCCAGTAACGCCATCATTTGCGGCTTTTAATGATACGCACAACTATGCCCTGCACGGAGAAACATGGATTGCGGGACCAAAAGCTCCAGAAGGCACATATGGAAGTCTCTCATGGGTAGAATTTAATGTTACTGCAACACCAACTGTACTATTTTCAGGCACAATCGACTTTATAACAACAGGAGTAAGACGTTGCAAAATATTGGACGAAAACCTCAGTGATGTGACGGGACAATTTGGCCTTTACCCAGCTACATATATAATTCCAGAATTTGCGCCTCTCACTCTTCTGATCTCTCTAATAAGCATAGCATCAGCTGCGGTTCTTTTGTCTGCTAGACTCCGAAAGACTAAGTAATGGAAACAAAAGTTCGAAAGCACCCTCATTTTTTTGATAGAAGCAAAAACATTTAATCAATTTAGTTTTTAAAATCTTTATTTAATCTACAATAAATTTAAATATAGAACATAATTCCATAAATAAGTTCTAGGTGGAAAAATGGAAAAACGATGGATACCTCCATTACTAATATTATTGTTCTGCGCAAGCATATTCATGGCTTACCGCACGTCGGCTCAAAACTCACCAATACTCAAAGTGGAGCCAAAACAGTATATCGCTCCAGTATTTTACGTCAACGAGACTTTCAGTATCAACGTGACTCTAAACAACGTAGAGGCTGGCGCCAAATTAGTCGGTGTTCATTTTAGGTTGAGTTACGACCCAGACTTACTCGAGGTTTTAAACATTACTGAAGGCCCGTTTCTTGGCCAGTTTAACCAAACTTCTATGCCTCCCTACACGTTCTTCGGAGGCTTCGTTGAAGGAGACAGGCTGTACGACCCACATATACTCGTTGGAACCTTGCTTCTGCCCAACGCCACAGGGCATTGGCCGGGGCCATTCCCGCAGGGAAACGGAACGATAGCGTCAATAACATTTAAGGAAATTTATCAACCAGTTTATCCAGAGCTGGCGGCTTCATGCCACTTAAGGTTTCTAGAAGTCAAACTACTGGATTCTGATGGAAATAAAATCATTTACTCAAAGGAAGACGGATATTACGAGATTTCGCCATTACGCGCACCCACACTCCTAGTAGAACCAGCTTCTTATAACGCTACAACAAGAGGCGAAATTTTCGACATTAACGTCAACCTAAACAACGTAGTCAGCCAATGGCGTCTTATAGGCGTTCACTTTAGACTAAGCTATGATTCAAACTTAATCAAAGTTTTAAATGTTAAAGAGGGCTCTTTTCTTGGCCAGTTTAACCAAACTTCTATGCCTCCCTACACGTTCTTTACAAGCTACGTCGAAAAAGACGACATGTTTGGGCCACACATAGTAGTTGGAGACTTGCTTCTGCCCAACGCCACAGGGCATTGGCCGGGGCCATTCCCGCAGGGAAACGGAACAATAGCAACAATAACATTTAATGCAACCAAGCACACTACCATTGAGCCTGAACCCCCGGCAAACTGCACATTAAGATTTATTGAGGTAAAACTGCTAAATGATTTAGGCGAAAAATTATCGTACAACACAATTTCAGGCTTTTATCAGATACCTCCGCTACTTTATCCAGTTGCCGCTTTCAGTTACGAACCGACTGCGCCAAGCGTAGGGGAAGTAGTTCTCTTCAATGCATCGGAAAGTTGTGATCCAGACTACGAAATAAGCATATTCTCATGGGACTTTGGTGATGGAACAATTGTCAATACAACGGAGCCAATTGTTGGTCACGTATTCAAGGACCAACGTACATGCGTTGTAACGTTAACCGTCACAGACATTGATGGATTGTCTGCAAACATAACGAGGACTATATCAATTGGTTATTATGAAGAATTAACTGTTAACATTGATGTAGGCTCAGTGCATTTCGCAGGTGAATTGGCAGACTTCCACATATTAGTCTCAGACTTCGGCAGGCGAATAGACGCAACCAATATTAAGGCAATGCTTTACTACAATGGGAGATTGTTTGCATATCTGACAAACGTCACTCGGCATGTTTCCACCGGTCTATACCGGATTGCTTACGAGATTTCGGCAAACGCCGAGCCAGGCACTTATACCTTACTGGTAGAAGCGGAGTGCTACTCGGTTAGAGGAACCAGCCTCAAAAGTTTCCTGGTCAGCTCAACGTTATCCGGCTTCGTAACGGACATCACGCAGGGAATCGCAACCGTGTCGAACGGTCTCACAGAAGTCAAGATGAACTTAACGACGATTAGTGCAAAACTTGTCGGTATAGAAGGGAATGTCGGAATCATAAACTCAACTGTAGGAACGCTGAAAATCAAGCTTGAGTCTATTGACGGCAAAATAGGAGAGGTAAACGGAGACACCGTAACAATCTTTACAAAATTGGGCGAGGTTAAAACAAGGTTAGGTGACACGCAATCAATAGCAACCACGACACTATACACAACATCCATACTCTCAGCAATAGCAGTAATTCTGGCTGCAGCCATCCTAATGTTTATGAGGAAAAAGTAAAACCACCCCCCCTTTTTTAAAATATTAAATCTCAGCACTCAAAAGGTCCCTAGATATGCGGCATACATCATCATCAAGTTAAATGTGGCAGTTAAAATGGAAAATCCCAAAAAAAGCAAAGAGTCTACGAGACCTTTGAGCATAATAAGCGCCACCATGGGATTTCTGGGTGCAATAAACTCTATGGCAATCGGGTTTTACCTACTTTCAACACTCCTTAATCCGATACTAACATCCGATTTAACAATTCAAGGCTACATCCTTTCACCAATCATTGTCACAGTTACCATAATACTCCTTTATGGAAGTTACCTTATACTAAAAAACAGAGACATGAAAAAAGGGGTACAGATAAATTTTATATCCGGACTAATTTTGGCTTTATTATATATCTACTATGCCTACTTTTCTCGACCACTGCTTCTAAGCTGGCTTGCCCCCTGTGGTATACTGCTTGTCATGCCGCCGATCTTAAGCGGAATTATTGGAAAAATCGCATCAGATTAGCAACATGCACTTGGAACGTTAGTCGTAGGAATCAGCAGTTGGATTGCGTCTTATCCACTTGTAATGATGGGAAGTTGAATACACCCATTTCGAAAACACTTATGCTTTTTCGAATAATGCGAGAAAAAGGATATTCTGGTTCTTTATAGAAGATAGTTCCAAAAGTCTTATATGAATTGAAATGCTAAAATATGGTTGCTGAGGAGAAGGAGAAAGGCTGTTGAACAGTTTCATTCGCCCACAGATATTAGTCTTGATTTTAGTAATTTTGACTTTGTCTTCTCCTTACCTCGTCTACAAAGCACACGCTCTACCAGCAGCTATTTTACGTGTGTCTTTGCCTGCAGGCACGGGTGTTGGACCAGATTCTGACCCTTGGTTGAGTGAATGTTGGCTTTTAAATCTAGAGGGCGAAACTCAAACGTTTGTTTTGAGGATAAATAATACGAGTGCATCGCAAAGGTCATATGACACACATCTGGTTGTGGCTTTAAACGAAGCTGGCTACAATAATCTCGCCAGCCTTATTATGAACGGTATAGCGGTGCCTAAAACCGCTTTCAAGTATGGTACTCCAACCCCCTATAACATTTGGACTTGGCCATCAGGCGACATCTACCCAACATGGTTTAATGATACGCTCGTTAACGTTGGAACTGTTCAGCGGAATAGTTTTGCTGAAGTTACGGTTTCCGTAACTTTTTCGAATGCTACTGGAGCAAGAATGCACTTCGACGCTTGGGGGAAGAGAATTAGCGGCACCACGACATCAGATAGTGATGTAACGCATAATTCACCATCAGCTGACTCCACGGTTTTGTTCCAGCCAGGAGCGCCTCAGCCTCAGCCCCCATACGCCGCGTTTTCTTTCACTCCATCATTTCCAGAAGTTGGTGAAATAGTAACATTTAACGCCTCTCCCAGTTATGACCCAGACGGCAACATCGTTAGCTATAGCTGGAACTTTGGTGACGGCACACCCATTGTTGTTGAAAGCGACCCAATCGCAACCCACAGCTATGCCGCCTTGGGCGATTACGAGGTAACGCTGACAGTCACCGACAACGATGGTTTAACCGGCACTGCCGCAGACATTGTTCATGTTTGTCTCCCTCCCGTAGCGTCCTTTGTCTTTTCGCCACCTGACCCCTTGGAGCATGAGACAGTAACTTTTGATGCGTCATCTTCTGCACCCGATGGCGGAACCATCATCAGCTATAAGTGGGACTTCGGAGACGGCACCATCACAACGGTATCTAACCCAGTCATAACCCATTCATATGCGGTCTATGGAAACTATACAATTATCTTAAACGTTACAGACAACGATGGGAAATGGGATACAGACTCGAAGCAAATAACGGTTGAGAGGTTACCCATCGCAGACTTCACATGGTCGCCGGTCTATCCTGAAGTATATGAAATTGTAACCTTTGACGCCTCGTACTCTACGCCGGACGGCGGAGTTATTGTTAGTTACGAGTGGGATTTTGGAGATGGCGCTCCCAAAGTGATAGAAACTGATCCGATCACAACACGTCATTACACAGCCGCCGGAAACTATGCCGTAATTCTCAACGTCACAGACAGCGAAGGCAGGTGGGACACTGAATCAAAAACAATTACTGTAAGAGCCCCTCCACACGCCGAGTTCGTTTGGTACCCAATCTATCCTTACACTTATGAATTAATTACTTTTAACGCCTCTGGAAGCCATGATACAGATGGATACATAGTCAGTTATACTTGGAATTTTGGTGACGGAAACACAACTTCAACTGATAATTCCGTAATCACTCATATGTACGCAGATTGCGCAAACTACACAGTAACTTTAACCGTAACCGATAACACAGGCCTAACTGGCTACACTTCGCAAACTGTTACAGTTTTTAATCCGGACCTACTGCGCCTCTGGGCTGATGTTGGTTCATATGTTGGTTCGCACTCAGATACTTGGATACATGAAAGCTGGATTGTGAGCAGCGATGTGCCCCCAGGCAGCTCTGTCAGCTTTAACCTTTACATTGACGCCAAAAGTAATCCTGACGGAAAGAATCCTACATACGATGTTTATCTCGCTGTGGCAGTTAACGACACTGCTCAAGTAGCCAGCATTACAATAGGCCCAACTACCATAACCACGTTTACTTATGGCGAGGTTACATGGCCTGCTGTGGCAGGTGGCGGTACACTTCCGTCCCATGGAGTTTATCCCACATGGTATGCTCTCGCCCCCTTCGGTGATGTTGCTTCTAACCACGGATATTATATGACTCCTAGCGACCCGTATGGTCCCTACTGGGCTTTTCGGGCATACATACCTGTAACTATAACGACGAGCTCCACGATGAACGCCGGATTAAAAGTTCACTTTGACGCTCAAGGCGTACTAGTAAAGGGCTCGACCGCACCAGGACATCGGAATAGCAACCCCTTCTCTCATGACCTAACTTTCGCAGGCACCTACATCCCTCCGGTCACAGCTGATGTAACGTTTGCTCAGGTTGGTGTGGGCACAGACTTCACTGGAACAGTCCTAACCGTTGATGGCGTGAATTATACGCGTGGTGAACTTCCGAAAACCTTCACATGGGTCGTTGGTAGTGAACACACTTTCGAGTATCATTCACCGCTTGTTGTGGATACGGGCAAACGATACGTGTGGACACATACGTTAGGCTTGTCCACGGCGCGGAGTGGAACAATAATTGTTCCCAGCGGAGGCGGATCGGTTACAGGCTACTATAAGACCCAGTACAAAGTCACCTTTACTCAGACTGGACTGGACGGTACCGCAATTGGCATCGTAGTAACCGTTGCTGGCGTATCAAAGACCTACACTGACCTGCCGTTCACAACCGACTGGCTTGACCATGGCTCCACTCTCGCCTTCGAATATTCAGACAACGTAGCCAGCTCAGTTTCAGGTAAGCAGTTTAAGCTTGTCAGCGTAAGCCACACATCCCCACTCACGGTCACAGCGCCTATAACTGTTACCGGCAACTACAAAATTCAATACCGGATCACCGTCACAGCAGACCCAAGTGGAGCTCTAGGAGGAACATTTAAAGTCACATACACTCAATGTGGAACCACATATACAAACATGCAGAATACAACATTGTGGATCGAGTGGGTTGACAGTAGCACGACTGTAACTGTGAGTGAACCTCAAGACATCATCAACGTCTCCCCCGGCATAAGATACAAATTTGACAGCTATGTGCCATCCGCCAGCGTCCACATGGACCAAGCCAAAACCATCACCCTAGTCTACAAGACCCAATATTACCTAACCGTAAGGGTTGACCCACCGGGAATAACAACGATTCCGGGTGAGGGCTGGCATAACGCAACATTAACTGTAAGTCTACTCGCTCCACCTGTTCCAAACTATGAGTTTAAGAACTGGACTGTTGATGGAAGCCTTGTTCCAGGCAATCCGATAAATGTTCCTATGGATAATCCACACACAGCCATAGCCTACTACATCAAAATTGAGCCGCTCTCGGTCTCAATAACCCCAACAACAGCAAAAATAAAAATCGGAGAATCCGTAACTTTCACATCCACCGTGTCCGGGGGCAAACCTCCATACACTCCTCAATGGTACCTTAACGGGAGCGCAGTTTCAGGTGCAACATCCCTAACATGGACATTCATACCACCAACACCAGGATACTATATCGTCTACCTGAATGTTACTGACAGCACTTCGACGACTGCGAAATCGAACGAAGCCTCAGTAACGGTGGCGCCTACACTTACAGTTTCGATTTCCCCAATGTCAGCCTCAATATTGGTCGGCCAATCCGTAACCTTCACCTCAACAGTTTCAGGGGGATATCCACCATACAGTTATCAATGGTATCTTGGCGGAGCTCCAGTTTCAGGTGCAACTTCAAGCAGCTGGACGTTCACGCCATCAGCAAGCGGCATATACTACGTATACTTGGAAGTAACAGACGCCAACAAAAACACCGCCCAATCTGAAACTGCAAGAATCACCGTCAGCGCGGTTCCGGTTGGGGGCTACTCAATCTCATTAACCAAACAAACTCCAACATCCCATATAGCAGCCTACGCCATGCTAATCGCCTTATCTGGCATAGCATTAAGCCTAAAAAAACGCAAAAGAAAATAGACATATTTCTTCTTTTATATTCTTTAATGGTTATCTGGAGCTTAGTCTATGAAGAAAAAGAAGGAGCATATCCCAAAAGAAAAGAAGTTGCTTTCAAATAAAAGACTTGCAATACTGTCAATAGCTCTTGCGGCCACAGTTGTTTTTGGATATCTGTTTTTGCAAATATTTATGCAGACTTCGGAAATTGAATTCTCTTTTAAAGCTGCAATAATTGACCAAGTAGGTGAGAATTTTCCCTCAACTCCTGAAAGTGCACGCGAATTTAACGAAACTGTAACCAGTCTTTTAGAAGATGCTGGGTTTAACGTCTCTTATCATAAAAGCAAAAGCATAACCGTTAACTTCTACAAGGGACTTGCCAAATACAATTATGGACTAATCATTTTGCGTGCTCACTCAGCGCATAGAGAAGACGAAACCTTAGTAGATATTTTCACCTCTGAGGAGTTTAAAGAAGGTATGTATAGTGATGTAACTAGGGGCAATTACACTTGGCAACCTGGTAAGTTCTATTTCGCTATTACGCCAAAGTTTATAGAAAATCTGGAAGGATATTTCCCTAAGAGCATAATTATTGCTATGGGTTGCTGGAGCTTGAAGCCTAATTATGAAGAAATGGCGGACGCTTTTATCAAAAGAGGCGCCAAGGCTTACATTGGGTGGACTGATCCCGTTAGCATGTCACACAGCGACAATTCAACAGCTAGATTCCTCCAATATTTGCTTGTTAACAACATGACAATAAGTGGAGCCATAAAAGAATGTAACAAAATCCCAGACCCTGAAGCGTTTCCTAGTAAACTTTCATGTTATCCTTTAGAAGTTGGTGACTACAAACTATCAGACTTCACAACGAAAACCGTTCTAAACACGCTTCCATTTGCTACTCAAGCACATTTTTATCGAAAAGTCAAAAAAGTGCGATTTTAAAAATTGCCGCTTAGTTCTTCATGGCGTTTAGCTACTATGCGGTAAAGGTGTTCTTTGAGTATAGTTCCGGAGTAGTTTAGGCTTCGAAGAATTCTTATTTCTGTTGCTAGTTCTTTATCTTCTAAAACTTCGGTTATCCACTTCTCAAAGTCTCCGCGGTAAAGGTGAAACTCTAACGACTTCACGTTTACCACGTTTATCTTCTCTAAAAACTCTTTTAGGGATGCTGCACTTTCGCCTGTATAGTTTCCTATAGAGGTGAAGAAGTAGAATGCTTTTTCTCTCGGAAGGGTTCTCAGAATTCGTGAATTCATTTCCTGTTTCACGGCCTGCTTTCTCCTATTTTATTATGATTTTCGTTTTCTTTTATAAATGTTAAATTTTTTCGATCATTGACGATTAAAAATTGGGTTTCCTTAAACTTTTTTGTCACTATTGATGTGCGGATTCTCAAAACTCCTGGCAGAGGTGCAACTGAATTGGCAATGAAAGCGTGTAGGCTTTCTTGATTTTCTGCAACTACCTTTGCTATTATGACGAGTTCTTCCGAGAGGGATGTGTAAACTTCTAGGACTTGCGGTGATTCGCGTAGTTTTTCTGCAACTTTCTCGCTTTCTTTAGGGTCCGTAAAAACCGTCATGATGGCTGTGATGTTTTTCACGCCAGCCTTGTCGGCGTCTATCACAGCCGTGTACTTTTCGATTATCCCATACTGCTCCATTCTTTTTATTCTGTCGTAAACCGTTGAGTGAGCTATCCCTAAACGCTTGCCTACGGCTGTGTAGGTTTGCCTCGCGTCTTCCTGTAAAGCCTGCAAAATCTTTAAATCTGTAGCATCCAAAGCTAAGGCGTTATTTTTGAGCTTCAAGACCGCCTCCGCCTCTTACGTTTAAAATATTTTGTGTTTAAATTTATTATTTGTTGTCGGAAAAGTGTAGAAATCATTCGGTTTTTGGTCAGAATTTTACTTCGATTCTTACGTAAATTTGTCGATTAAAACCTTCGTTGCCTACAAATTTTCAATTTTAAAGAGCGTACCCTACATTTTTGCGAATAAAGTGGCAAATAAGTTTAAATTTATGGTTGAGGTATAGAACATTATTCTAGAAGATTCTAACATAAAGGTTTGTGATGAAAGATGAAGATGCCTAGAGTTTGGGAGATTCTGAAAAAATTTAAGGACTTTTGCAAGTTTCGAGGCTGGAAAACTTCTGAAAGCGAAGACTGGATCGAAATTGATGATAAATATCATAATTTTCTATGGACTAGAGATGTTCATCCTTCCTCCTTTAAAAACATAGTTTCAAATAGAAAGTGTGTAGTTCGGGAAGGCTTATCTTATCGTATTGTTGAGGCCTCCTATACCGCATGGCTTTTCTCGAAGACACCTTCAGAAACCTTGGTTAAAACGGTTTCTGAGAATCCAGAGTTTTCCCGGAGAATAGCCCTCTACGACCTAGGGCCCTTGTTGGAAGGAAAAAATCTATGCGTAAAAATTAACTATACAGACAGCCCTGTTTTTCAAGAGTTTGAGAGCTTCCTAGAAAATGAACTAAAAGTCAAGCTTAAGCCACTTCACGGTTCTGGGCTAAACATTAAGAATTACACTATTACAGAGTTGGCTTCAGATTCTGAGCCAGAGGTTTCAAAGGTTTGATAAAGGGAAAACGCCTAAAATAGTTGTTGTGATGGGCGATGTCCCAAGATGTTGAAAAAATAAAGAGGCTTGTTGCGTTTAAGAAAAAACTTGAAAAAAGGGTTGAGGAACTGGAGTCTGAACTTAAAGAACTGCAAGCCACACTTGAAGCGGTAAACTCCATACTACTGGAGAAAGGGTTCAAACGCGCCGAAATCGCAATGGCGCCTAGTGAAATGGAAGCTGCGCTTTCACAGAAAGAGACAATAGCTGAACCTGAACTTGTTCCTCCTCAACCTGAAGTAGAGTATGAAAACGTTATACCTTTAAAGGCTGTCACTGGCGAGCTTCTTGCAACACTTTATGTAAGTGAAGCTTCATTGCGTGTGGTGCCATCCGAAGATAAAAACTTTAACATTAACACACCGCCTTTCACTCCTTTTCTAGCGGAGAGGGTTTTGGCAAAAATGCAGGAAAAAGACAGCGAACTGGCTAGGACTGGACAATTAGCATCTGACAAAATTTTCTCCTACAACATTGTTAGAGAAGGCGACATAATCCGTGAAATAATCATTAAGCATGTTGACCAAGACCGTTTGAGGGAACTTAAATCAAGCATCCGCTGGACACTGGAGAAGATGTATGAGAAAATGAAAGGTCAAGGCTAGCCCGTGTTATCGCTTTCAAAACGCTTATAAGATAACGTTTTTTTATAATTTTGTTAGCAAGATGATGCATACGGCTAAGGAAAAATTGTTGGTCAGGCTAAGCGGTACGGCGGCAGAGGTCTTAAATGAGCTTGTAAGGCGAGGCTATTTCGCCACAAAGTCAGAGGCCATCAGGGCTGGGATTCTAAGGCTTGGCGAGAGCTTCGGCCTTTTTAGGTCTTCCATGTATTACTGGCGGGAGCTGGGTGAGGAAATCAAAAAGACTGGTAAGAAGATGACGCACGAAGAGATTTTGGAGGCTTTAAAGAAGCTTGAGCAAGAAGCCTAAGAGGGCTTACTTGGATTCTATGGTTTTCATTTTTGGCAGGCTTGAAGAGTGCAATTCTAGGCTTGTTTTGTTTTTGGCTCAACTGGGTGAGTTTGAGGTAGTTACGTCTGAGCTGGTTTTGGAAGAAGTTGAGAGATTTTTCAGGGAAAACTTTAGCAGGGAAGCGGGATATTTGGCTCGGAAGTATGTTGAGGAACTATCTTTTCTTATTGTTAGACGAAGCGATATAAAAGCTGAGAAGAGTTTGCCGAGAGGTAAAATCAAAGGTAAGGATTTGGAAAACGTGGCTGCGGTCAAGCATGAAGACTTGAAGTATCTCGTGGCTTACGACAAGGATTACGAGCAAGCTAGCGTGAAAGAGTATATAACCCCAAAAGAGTTTGTTAAGTTGTTCAACCTTAAACCATACGATAGAGAATATTAAACACGCTTGGATGCTGATACAACAAGTTATTTGCTGAAGGAATTATCGTCTGTCGAAGTAGATGTTTTTGCCTTTTGCGGATATTGGGATTCCCATGATGACTGTTGCTTCTGGTAGTAGCCTTAGCTTTGATGCTGCTGTTCCAACGCGGTACATTATGCGATTGTCAATGTTTAATATGCTCGCTGTTTTTACGGCTGAGCCTAAGGCTATTCCGAGGTCTAAGGCTTTGAAGACGCATGTTGGACCGAGAAAGTCTTCTCCAGGCTTTTTCTCTGCTTCGTTAAACTCCTTACAGCCCTTGTAGCCGCATGCCCCACAGTTTAAGACAAAACTTTTGTCTCCTTTGACCCCGATTAAGATGACTGCTTCTGAGTCTCTGACGTTTTTTGCGTCTCGCTTAAAATCTTCTGATTTTCGCTCTTCGGCTATTTCTTCCATTTTAGTTGCTATGGCGTCTTTTTCTTTGCCGTGGACGATTAGGGTTAGGATGTCGTCGATTCCGTGTGCTTTTGGGGCTGTCCTCGCCGCTATTAGCATGAGTTTGGCTGCTTCCAGAAGTGCCTCTTTTTCTGCGTTTTTGCTTTCGATTATTGGCGGGTTCACTTTTACCCCCTCACATAAATTGTAGAGTTGATAGCTTGCCATATTTGTGTGAGGTTGGTTTAAGAGTTTTAGGCTGGCATGGTGCTGAAAACCTTTTTCAGCATCTCCACTATCGCGTTTAACTGACCTGTGTATATGCCTACAGCCAAGAAGGAAACACCCATCAGGAGTAGTAGTGCGCCTATTACTCTACGTTCTGGAATATCCATATGCTTCCTATCCTAAGTATTTTCTTAAGACGGCTTCCATATGCTTTTTTGGGGCTAGTCCAACGATTCTGTCGACTTCCCTTCCATCCTTCATTATTAGCATAGTCGGGATACTAAAAATCTGGAAACGCTCGGCAGTCCTTGGGTTTTCATCAACATTAAGTTTGCCGACAAGAACTTTTCCAGCATACTCCTCGGCTAGTTCCTCAATTATTGGGGCTAGGGCTAGACATGGGCCACACCATGGCGCCCAAGAATCAATTAAGGCTAACGGATGCTTGTTGACTATTTCATTAAAGTTTGAATCAGTTACATGAACAGGTTCTGTGCTCATTTTCCGCTCTTTCTCCTTCAATTCAATGAGTTCCATAAGTTTCTTTTCTCTGATGTGCTTCAGCTGTTCGTTCTCGTCTGATATAGACTGTTCGTGTTTGCCGCCCATTCGCACTCATCTGCTTTGTTTTAGAGAGTTTTGTAAAGACTTAAGCTTTCTGTAGGCATCGTTTGGATTTGAAATTTTCGTCGCCAGCTTTTCAAATGGGCATATTCCTGCTTTATCAATGTCAAGTATATTTTCAACCAAGTTGTTCCATTCATGATAAACTGCATACTTTTCGAATACAGTCTTTGCCCCTTTACTTAAGATTATCGCGTAAACAGCCTTAACCTTAGCATAGATACAAAGTAATGCGATTGCTTTTCCGGCAATCCTATCTGCCACTGAAGCCCCTTCAAGCCCTTCTCCAAGTTTTTCAATAGCTTCTAAAAAGCCCGAAACCCCATGCGAAACGGTCTCAAATACTACCTTGCCATCCTTAACAATAGAAAGTGTTAAACTCTCTTCGTCAAGACGTTTTTTGGCGATTTCTAAATCCTGCATTTGATTCCGATTTTTCAAGTGTAGCACTAAAAATAAATGTTTATTGATTTATTACTCAGACTTCTTTTTTCCTTCACACTTCAATTTCTCCTTTACCATAGAGCTTACAATGGCGGCGTCTGCTTTTCCTCGTACTTCCTTCATGACCATGCTCATGATTGCACCAAAGGATTCGATTCCACGTTCTTGAATTAATTTTCTGTTGTTTTTTATCGTGTTGTCAATGATTTTCTCCAACTCTTCCTTTGAAAGAATCTCTAAGCTCAGACTAGTTATTGCTTCTTTTACGTTTTTGTCTTCGTGTTTTGAAAGCCAAATGACCACGTCTTGCATTGCCTCTTTGGTTAGTTCTCCGGTGCTAACGCATTTGAAAGCTTCTCGTATTTGTTTTTCTGAAATTTTCTGAACTTGGATGCCTTCTCGTTTCAATGCTCTTAGGGTTTCTGTTAGGAACGCTGCGATGGTTGTTGGTGAAACACCGCTTTCTTTTAGGATGGTTTCAAACAGCTCGCTATATTCCGAGTCCAGAATCTGCTTAGCCAATTTCTGGTTTAGCTTATACTCTTTCATTAAGCGTTCAAGTTTTTGTTCTGGGAGTTCTGGCAAGCGTGAACTAATCTTTTCTATGTAGTCTTCGGTTATCTGTGTTGGCGGAATATCCGTTTCAGGATACATTCTCGCCGCTCCAGGTCTAGGTCTCATGTAACGTGTTGTTCCATCGGGGTTTGCCGCTCGGGTTTCTTCGGGCACGCCTTTTTTGGCTTCGCGAGCTCTCTCTACAACTGCTTTTAGTCCGTCCCTTGCGTTTTCGGGGTTGTCTGCTATGAATACCACGGCATCCGGTTCTCCGGCTTTGACGGTTTTCCTTAGCTCTTCGACTTCTTCTGCTGTTATTCCATAGGCTGGCAACTCATCCGTGTGGAATATTCCGCCAACTCTTCCCCAGAAGCGGGCTCTGTCCGCCATCTCTGTTCCGAGACGGAAGTTTGGTACGAGTTCCCTTTTGAGAAAACCCTTGAATTTCGGCAGCTTCACCGCCAAGACGGGCTGATTTTTGTCTAGGGCTTCACGGATAACTTTGCACTTTGTTTGCTTGAAAACATCTGTTACATCGAAAAAATCTTCTTTTACATCCCCCTCTTTCACTCCTCTTTCATTTAATTCTTTGCTTATTTTTATGAGGTTGAGTTGACGCTGAACTTCGTATTCCACAACCAGCGAGAGCAGTTCAAGTTCCTGTACCCCCTTAATTTCTGTTAGTGCGCCATTTGGAATTGAAATATTGAGGTCTTGGCGAATTGTACCCAAGCCCCGCTTAACCTTTCCAGTGGCTCTCAAAATTCTTCCGATTGCGGAGGCAACTTCTTCTGCCTCCTTTGGCGAATATACAACTGGTGCGGTTGCAACCTCTATCAATGGTATGCCTAAACGGTCTATACGATAACGTATTATGTTGTCCTCTTCCTCACCCATTTTTCTTGCCGCATCTTCTTCTAAGCTTACGTGCTGAATTGGAACTGTTTTTTCACCAACTTTGACTTCGCCGTTCAAGGCTATCACGCATGTTCTTTGGAAACCCGTGGTGTTCGAGCCGTCTATGACAGTTTTGCGCATAACATGGATTTCATTGACTGGCTTGGCTTTCATTATTAGGGCTGCTGTCAAGGCTATTTCAACAGCTTCTATGTTTAAGGGGTGGGGCGGCTCCTCATCCATCTCAACAAGGCATGAAGTCGCCGTATTAGCTTCATAGAGGATTTTCACTCCCTTTTGGAATTCAAAATAGGCTGCCGGGTCTGTTTGACCCAGCTCACTCTGCGTAGGGCGAAGTCTGCGAAGAAATGTGATTTCAGGCTCCTCTTTGAAAAGTTCCGGTTTGCAACCGCAAAACAATTTTGCGGAAGTTTCCAGTTGCTGGTGGATTTCCAAGCCAACTTTTAGACTAAGTTTTTCATAATCTGCTTCCAAGGGCGGTTCCGTTCCTCCTTATTCGTTGCCTGTTTTCTCGGGAGTTGTTCGCTTTGAAAACTCCCCTGCAATGTTTGTTTTTAAGAGTTCCTTTGCTTCTTCCACATTTTTGGTTTGTCCAAAAATCCACATGAGCTTGACAACGGCGGTTTCGGGAAGCATGTCCTCTAAGGGAATCACGCCTAAGGCCAGCAAATCGCGGCCTTGGTCGTAAACGTTCATGTTTACGCGCCCCCAAATACATTGAGAAGTCATCGCAACCACGATGTTATGCTGTATAGCGTCTCGTATGGCGTCAAAACAGTATTTACCTACATGGCCTAAACCTGTTCCTTCAAGAACTACACCCTTATATTCCTTCTCTGTATACCACTCAATTATCGCCGGGTTTATGCTCGGATAAAACTTTAATAGCGCGACTTTTTCGTCGAATTCAGGCTTTAACACAAGTCTTTTTGACGGGTCACGTTTTCGGTAGTCTTCCGTTAGCATCGTTATTTTTTGGTCTTGTATTCTCGCTAATGGAGGCGAGTTCACGGATTTGAAGGTGTCTCTTCTGCTTGTGTGGCACTTTCGGACTTTTGTGCCTCTGTGAAGCGTTATAGACGTGTCTGATGGGGTTTCATGCATTGCTAGTGTTACTTCGGCGAGGGGAGCTTTTGCCGCTGCTGTAACTACGCCTATGAGGTTTGTTGCTGCGTCGGAGCTTGGGCGGTCTGCAGAGCGTTGGGAGCCTACGAGTATTACTGGAACTGGCAAATCTTGTAGTGCAAAGCTTAGAGCTGCAGCCGTATAACCCATAGTGTCTGTTCCGTGGGCTATTGCAACGCCGTCAACGCCTTCAGCTATTTGCTTGGCAACAGCCTTAGCTATTTCTGTCCAATGCTTGGGTGTTATGTTTTCGCTGAAGAGGCTGAATAGTATTTGGGCGTCTACGCGTGCTATGTTGGCTAGTTCTGGAACGACGCTGTATAAGTCGCTTGCTGTTAGGGCTGGTCGCACCGCGCCTGTTCTGTAGTCCACTCGGCTGGCTATGGTTCCGCCGGTGCTTATTATGGTGACTTTTGGCAGTTTCGGATTTTGTTCTGGGAGTGGAGCCGGGATAAAGGTTGGTTTTACTCCTTTGCCTACTTTTTCTATCTTTGTTTTCGGTGTTATGCGTATGCCGATGTTATAGCCGCTTTTCAACTTTATAACCACGTGTTTTTCGTCGCCGTATTCTGAGCGAGGAATGAGGATTCCTTCGTAGACTTCTCCGTTCTTTGTTATGCGTAGTATGTCGCCTATTTCGGCTTCAGCCTTTCTTATGGCTTCCAACGCCTCGCCTCTATAGCCCGAGAATTCTTCTTTTTTAGTCATTATTAATTCTCCAACATTTAATTGAAGAGAAGGGGGGTTGTGTTCTTTAACCTTATCGTACGTATATGTCTAATTTGTCGCAACTATGGAAAAAAGTCCATGCTTTTAGGCTTATCAATGACAAATTGCGACAAATTATTTTTTCCATAAATTTTCCATGTCTTTTTTGACACATTTCCTTTATACTTAAACTCTGTTTTTGCCTAACATTGTCTTACGATGTTGGGTTTGTCTTACAATGTTGCCTTTAGAAAATTCCCTCGATTATTTAGAAACCTCGTTAAAGTTACCGCCTCAATGTCAAATCTATGAAGTAACCGTCATTGTTTTGGTGAATATTCCTAAACCTATGAAAATTGCACCAATTAGAACCAAGATGATGCCAATTGTCTGATATGGATAACCTCGATGCACTGTATAAGGCTTGCCAAATAAATCGGTGTATGTTTCTCTTGCTTCATATAAGGATGCCAAGACACCTGCTACAATAAGGATACAACCTAGAGCTATCATCATTTGTTTTTCTTTCTGAGTTACCATGCTTGTTGTTTTTGTTGAAACCAACATTAAAGCTTTCTTATTATATGTTTGTCTAATCTTTGGAAAACAACTTCCAGACCATTAAGGAATTGCCAAGTTCATGTCAAAATGGATGACTATGTTCTAAAAGAACAGTATAAGTAAGTGCAAATTAACAAGATAATTTGTCATTTTTCCATTCTAACATTGACAGTTTTCTGAAAGGCGATTCGAAAATAAGTTTGATTCCTTATAATTCTCATCGTGATTCAAAAAATGTCAACTGCTAGTAGCGTGAATTCTCATGTTTTGCCTAACTCAAGCTCGAAGACTGTAAGCTTGACTTTTCATCTCTACCCTAGCCATTACAAAGAATTCGTTGAGGTTTGCGAGAAGCTAGAGAAGTTTCACTCTGAAGTGTTGCGCTCTCTAGTTATTGACTTCATTAAAAAGAACAAAGAACAGTCTCAGAGCGCTGACATTTTTGACGACCTTACAACAGAGGAACAACAACATAGAATTCTTTGAAGGGGGTGAGTTGGCTTGACAAAAATGCAACCAAACGAATGCCGATGCACTCAGAAAGGCGTGCAATACTGCTACATTCCAGATGTTGGTGTCAGAATAAAAGGAAAATGCCCACCACCCACAGAAACACAGCCGGTAGAACAGCTGACTGAACAACCAAAAGAAAGCTGAGAAGGGAAGATATAAAGAATGTATGTTTACATAGACGAAAGCGGTGATTTAGGATTTTCTTCAAAATCACCACGATTCTTTGTAGTTGCCTATCTGACTTTAGATTACCCATTCGAAATAACAAAACTCATGAAGCGTTTGCTAAAAAGATTGCACGAAAGAAAAGAATATGCTCGAGGATACAACGAATTAAAGTATTCAAATTCAAAAGATATTGTGCGGCAAAGAGTCCTAGAGAAAATTTGCAAATACAACGTAAAAGTTGGTTTTGTTGTGTTGGAAAAAGCAAAAGTAAAACCAGAACTGAGAAAGAACCCTGCTGTACTCTACAACTTTGTCATAGTTGACAGCATAATGAAAAATATTCTCCCGAAACTAACATCAAATGATAAACTGTATATTATTGTTGACAGAAGTCTTAGCCGCCTCAGTGCAGATGCATTCAATAACTATGCAATTAACAAGGCGTCATGGCTTATGACCGTTCAATGGAGACAAACAGAACAAATAAAATTGAGTAATATAGAGGTTCGTCATGAGAACTCACAGAAAGAGCCATGCTTACAAGCTGCAGACTTTCTGGCAGGTGCTTGTTTTCATAAGTATGAACACAAAAACGACTGCTACTACAGAATAATTGAAAATAAAGTAGAACATTTCAACTATCTTTGGAAATAGTAAAGAATGCGAACCCCACCCTAACGCTCCCATCCCGAGTCCACGGGCATCACAGCCTCAGGTGGGACTTACTCGCAGTAGTGATAGAGTTATTTATTGCTTAAAAACTTTGCGACACAGAGTTCAATGTAGGGAATGTGGAAAAGTTATAGCTGAAGATAGTAAAAGCTGGTTATTTTCTAATTTGTAGTTAATTGTTACATCCTCCACTTTTCCATCTTCAAAAGCATAAACTAGCTTTAGGTCTTTCTTCCAATCTCTTTCATACATGTAAGGGTCATCTATTCTCCTTTCAGTAGGGTCAACATGTACCCATCTGTCCTGCAAATAAATTTCTGCCCAGTCATGGTCGCCATAAACATCAACCACAAGCCTACTTTGATAACCATGCGCTAGGCACAAAGCAACATACAGAATAGCGAACTCCTCACATCTTCCTTTACCATATTCCAATATTTGAAACGGGTCTTTATAGCGTTCAATACGCTCACTTGTGTAAACTAACCTTTCATGTTCCCACGTCAACAATTCCGAATAATTGTAATCCCTATCAAACAGAGTCCTTAATCCACTCCTAGTCTCGGTTCGGTTCAGATTTTTCATTATCTCTAAATGCTGTTTTTTGATAACTTCTAAGTTGATTATTGGCAGTATTACAAAGAAAAAGAAGAGAACACACACAACAATCACAAAAACTAGAAGAAAAAATCTTTTACGGTTCACTGTGTGCATGTTAGACCTCTCACAAAATTAGGAGATAAACGTTTTTGAAAGAAATTCAAATACGCGACAGATCTTACGAGTCAAAACCCGATTCAACCTATATATAGGGGGCTATAATCACCGCAGAGCACAGCAGAGAAAACCAGCTTAGCTGCCCCATCCTCATCTTAATCTTAGATATAACAGCCCCAACCGCCCACAAACCATATTGGAAGCCAAATAAACGGTATCCCCAATTGCACGCACACAAACACCCACTCAACCCAGCATCTTCGACATGTAAACTCCGTCATACTGATAGCCAAACCGCATATAGTACTGTTTCGTTCCCAAGGCACTTATAACCAAAATCCTCTTCAAACCATAATCCTCCCTTGTTATGCGTTCAGCCTCAGCCAACAGAACACCACCATAGCCCCTGTGCTGCCACGCCTTGGCTAGGTGCTTGCCAACCGGCACCAACGGTCCATAAACGTGGAGTTCCCGCACCATAGAACACGGCTTCGCCCTTATCTCTCGCCTATGAGCCTTTTCAGACGGAATGCGCAACCTTAAATAGCCTATCAAAACGTCGTTTTCCGAGTCTTCCGCTGAAATGAAAACTTCTTCTCCCTCAGATGCAGCATACCTTGCGGTTAAAATCTCGACTTTGTCTGCATTGGGCTTCACCTTATCAATCATTATTCTGTGACCCACTTCTCTACAGCGTATACACCTGCACCTTACGCCCTGCTCCTTCAGCTTTTGTTGGACTAATTGGCGTAGGTTGCTCCTGTTCACCCCAGCAACTATTATTGGTGCGGGAATATCGCGTTGAACACGCATTATGCGTATCCAACTGGGAATAATCTTCTTAACTTCTACGATTAGGTCTGCTGCCTCCTCGTTTGTATACGGCTTATATTTGCCTTCACAATACCATTCATAGGCTCTTGTGCCTCTCAAAACCAAGCATGGATAAATCTTAATCATGTCCGGTTTAAAATCCGGATTTATGAAAATCTCTTTGAAGGCTTCAAAATCTTTTTCAACGTTTGAACAAGGAAGCCCAGGCATCAAGTGATACACTATTTTTAGTCCAGAGTCCTTCATTATGCGCGTAGCCTCAATCACATCCTGAACCGTGTGCTTTCTGCCGACTAAACGGTAAATTTCATCGTTCGGGTTTTGGACACCCAGTTCCACGCGTGTTACGCCCATGTTAAGCATTTGGTCTACGTGCTTCTCTTTGGCCCAGTCAGGTCGTGTCTCCACGGTTATGCCAGCATTGCGAATTCTGCTCGTTTCAGCATTCTTTTTGGATTCTTCAAGGCTTATGGATTCTTTGCCTGTGACGGCGTCTAAACAACGCTGAATAAACTGCATTTGATAATCCAGAGGCGTAGCCGGGAATGTTCCGCCCATAATGATTAGTTCTATTTTGTCAACACTATGCCCAATGGCTTGCAGCTGTTCAATTCGGCTTCTAACCTGCAAATAGGGGTCAAACTCGTTTTGCAATCCGCGCATGGCAGCAGGCTCGAAACCAGTATAGCTCTGAGGAACACCAAACGGTGGGCCGCCTGGACAGTAGGCGCACGGCTCAGGCTGCGGACACGGATAAGGCTGTGTCATGACGGCTACTACTGTTACGCCTGATATCGTACGCGTGATTTTTCTGCGCAAAAGTGGCAGAAGCTTGGACTTCTCTTCCGCCTTAAGTAGACGCATTATTTCGGCGTTGGATGGAACCTTGCCGAGCTTGTACTCGGCGGCAACATGCATTTTAACAAGATTAACATCTTCATAAGTAGGTGAAGGAATACACATTAAGTTCTCAATTATTTCCCTCAAGGCGTCATTTGTACTCAAATTAACGGCAGCCACGATAAACTAAAATAAGACATATAAATAAACCCCGCTAAAACTCGGAAAGTATTTATTTCTAGACAGTCCAATGCTATCAAACCCTATGACTTCGGTGAATAATGTTTTGCGGGTTCAGAGTGAGATTCAGGAGTACTTTCAGCGCATAAGTGCGCTTAGCAGTAATGCTAAACTTTACCTAGTGGCAACATCCTTGCAAGGCTTGAGTTTTGGAATATGGGGGGTGATATTCAATCTGTATCTTAACCTTAGGGAGGTGGGTTTCCAGCCGGATTTCATAAGTTACATGTTCACAGCGTGGGGCATAGCCACGGGTCTTGTGGCGCTACCAGCGGGCTTGATTTGCGAACATATAGGTACCAAGAAAGCATTAATTCTCAGTTTAACGGCGAACTTCGCAAACCTCGTCCAAGTAGTGGTTTTACAGCCATCATTTTTGCTTACTGCCAGTCTCGCGTCTGGCTTGATCGGTACTTTGGGGTGGGTGGCTTCGGCACCCTTCATGATGGAGAACAGCAGACAAGAGGAGCGCACATTTTTGTTCAGTGTTTCTTGGGCTTTGATGATAATCATGGCGTTGTAGGCAGCTATATTGGCGGAGTTATGCCAGACTCTTTTAACGCCTTTTTAGGCTTGCCCATAGGTCCAGAGATAGGGTCAGCCATTGGATACCGGACAACTCTTGTGGCTTCTGTTGTTTTAGCTCTCTTTTCCGCTTTTCCGATACTACTTATAAAGGAAAGTAAAAAGGTTCAGAGGCAAAAAATGATTGATCTTTTAGCCTTGCGAAACATTAGAAGCCGTGGAATAATAGTTAAATTCATGATACCTACAGGCATTATAGGTTTCGGCGCCGGCTTCATAGTGCCGCTGTTAAACTTATTCTTTCAACTGAAATTTTCTGCTACGGCGGAACACGTTGGCGTTATATTTGCTTTGGGCAGTGTTACGTTAGGCATAGGAACCCTGGCGGCGCCACTGTTGTCAAAAAGGTTGGGTAAAGTTAAGAGCGTCGTGGTGTGTCAATACTTTTCCATGCCATTCATCATGCTTATGACCCTTTCTCCGAACTTAACCTTATCCACGGTAGCCTACATCACCCGTAACACCTTAATGAATATGGCTGGGCCAATAAGCTCAACGCTGCAGATGGAATTGGTTACGGAAACTGAGCGGGCTACAACGAACGGCTTGATGATTATGGCGGATAACATTCCGCGAGCCGTAACCGCTTCGGTTTCGGGAAGAATGATGACGAAAAGCGACTTTTACACGCCGTTTTTCTTTACGACAGTTACCTATTTCATAGCGAGTTCGCTGTATTTCCTATTCTTTAGGAAAGCTGAGGCTCAAATCGCTAGGGCGCCTTCTGAAAATGTTCCTTAGCATAAGCCAATTTTCCATCAACAATAGTAATCTCCACAGTAATCTTCCTAATTTCATCGGCTGGAATGTTAAACAAATCGTCCGACAAAATCGTTAAATCTGCAAATTTTCCAACCTCGATGGAGCCTTTCTTGTTCTCATCAAAAGAGGCGTAGGCGGCATTCCAAGTATAGGATTTTAAAGCCTCTTTCACGGTAAGACTTTCTTCTGCGAAGCTTTTTCTTGCTACCGCTGCCCAAACGCCCAAGAAGGGGTTTATGGGTTCTACAGGACAGTCTGAACCAGAGGCGACGATCAATCCTTCACGCATGAGCGTCTTAAGAGGGTAGACCCAGCGCGCTCTGGAATTGCCTAGACGGTCAACAACCCAAAAATCAGAAATAATGAAATGCGGTTGTACAGAAGCTATTAAGCCTAAGCGCTTCATGCGCCTAATCAGTTTTGGGTTAAGAACAGAACAGTGCTCAATTCTGTGCCTGTGATTTTCTCTTGGAAATTGTTTTAGGGCTTTTGAAAGGGCTTTTAGGACGGCTTCTATGGCGTGGTCACCTATGGCGTGAATAGCTAACTGTAAACCTGCCTTATGCGCCTTTAAAACGAGTTTGTTTAGGTTCTTCTGCGTGTAGAGCATCATACCGCGTGTTTCAGGTTTGTCGGAGTAAGGCTCTTTCAAGGCAGCGGTTCGTGCGCCTAAGGAGCCGTCGGCCAAAATTTTGATGAAGCCTATTTTGACCATGTCATTTCCGTAGCCTGTAAGCAATCTTAAATTGACCAGTTCGTCTAAAAGCTCCGCTGGGATGCCCAAATAAACCCTTAAGGGCAGTTTTTCCTCAGAATAAAGCTTCTGTATAGTGCGTATTTCTTCTGCGGAGTCTGCAATCCAATGGACGCCTGTAAGACCAGCCTCAACAGCCCTTTTGCACGCTAAAAGGCAAGATTCCTCAAGCTCTTTCAAAGTCGGTTTTGGTATGGCTTTCCAAACAAGTTCTAGGGCGTTCTCGCGTAAAATTCCGTTAGGGTCACCTGCGACCTCATCCAAATCTATCTTTCCGCCTTCGATTGTTGTCTCCTTTGTTATGCCAGCTAATCGCAAGGCTTTGCTGTTTACGACTCCAGCGTGTCCACAAACACGCATTAAAAAGACGGGCTTGCCTGCAACAGCATGGTCTAAATCCCAACAAGTTGGATAACGCTTTTCAGCGAATTTTTCTTGGTCCCATCTTCCGCCGAGAATCCAACCTTTCTCAGGATTTTTCTCGACGTATTCTCGCAGCTTCTGTTGCATCTCCTTTATAGACTTTACATCCCTCAAACCCAGAGTTTGCGAAGACCGTCCAAAACCGGTCATGTGAACGTGGCAGTCAACAAATCCTGGAACAACTGTCCTTTTTTTGGCATCCATCACCTTTGTTTCGTTGCCTACGCATTTGTGGATTTCTTCGTTGGAACCCACAGCGATTATCTTTCCATTTTGAATGGCTACTGCTTCGGCTCGGGGTCGCTTGGAATCTAAAGTTATCACGTTAGCATTTAGAATTGCGAGCTTAGCCTCTGACATGTCACCAATGTTAAGGCTTTTAAAAAATAAAAGTGTTAAACCCAGTTCTGCCCGGGCTTTCTCTGCAGCATCAACCGCTTCTCATAATTCCGCTTATACTTAACCCTAGGGCTAGGCCCCTTCTTTCGAGTGGGCTGTATTTTTGGAGTCTGTGACCTAACCTTTCCAGCCTTCGAAAGCGAACCATGCGTAGGCATTCGAGTTCACCATTTTTAAGCAAAAGCATACAGTAACTCTTAAACCTTTTCTTATGTTATTTTTGTAGTTGCGGGGGTCGCCGAGCATGGCCAAAGGCGCAGAGCCGCTTTAGAGCGACGCGGTTGCTTCAGGAGCCTGTCCCGTAGGGGTTCGTGGGTTCAAATCCCACCCCCCGCACCAAACTTTTCAGTGGAAGTTTAAATTCTCGGGTTCTGGGAATTGGAACCGAATCGTAAATAGAAAAAGATAGGGAAGAGTGTTTTACTGGATTTTTGCTACTTGTTGTTCTCTTTTCTTCATTTCATCGTAGAGGTATTCAAACCCCCAAACCGATTTTGGCATATTAAGGTCTTTTCTCCAACCTTCTACTAGAGGCTTCATTTTTTCCCATAGCCATATAACTCCATAACCGATGAGGGCGTCAACTAATCCAATGTCTGCAAGTTTTCTGTGTACTAAAATGCCTACTCCATGAAAGAAAAAGCTGACTCTAGATAACGCTCTATGGACTGGTGGTCTTTCTGGAGAAGTGATTGGACCGTACTTCTTCACAAAATCGTTGTAGTCCTTAAATTCCGCAGTCACGATTCTCTCAAACGCTTCTTGAAGATCATCGCTCTCCCAAGTTAAATATAGTCTAATGAGCGTGTCTGTTTGTCTTGTTTTGACCAGAATGAAACGGAGTGGAGATATCCCCCGCAAACTCCCCTTTTTCTTTGTAATTGACACGGTGCCATAAAACCTAGGAAGGATGGAATTGAGCTACTTAATATCGTCTTTTGGTGTTTGTCTGTGTAGCAGAAAAAAGGAGGGGAGTAAGGACTGTTTTTTCGTATTATTCTGTCCATAGCAGACTGGTTATTGATTCCTTGACCTTTAAAATGTCGGGTAGATCGTAGAGCATGGGTTTGAATTGCCAAGTCACATAAAGGGGAAGCTGGTCATAGGCGTGTGAACTTGGTACACCTGGATATTTTACGAATCCGCTTTGCCCAGGCGGAATCACGTTCATTGCGATTGGGGGTTTCCGGAAGTTTCTCCAGCTCCATTTGGGCATTTCTGCGATTTGATTGTAGGTTCCACGGTTCATGTAGGGCATCGTTGGCGATGGTAAGGCTCCTAATTCATCGAAGTCTACCGTTTCCACGGGTGTCAACCATTTGGAAACATCAGATCCGAATTTATTGGTTAAGAAGTTGATGACGTTTTGTAACACGCCAACAATCATCATGTCCCTCGAAAAACCGTCCAGATAATCCTCGTACAGAAGTTTTAACTTTGAGTCTTCGCCCTGGAATAAGTGCAGAAGCAAACTGTGACTTGCCCCAATGCCACCGAGTTCATCATCGAATATTGCGTTGTCGATCGCTTCGAACCATGCCATTAAGATCGTTAAGCCAGGGTCATCATAGAAACCGTCATTGTTTGCATCGTTCAAATAGCAATTCCAGTTTTCGAGGGCTGTCACAACACCTGGCGAGATGCCTCCGACCGCATCAATTGCTTCTAGGAGGAAGGGTTTGAAGTATGTTCCGTAGGCGTTGTGGTAAGCTACGTTGCGGCAGACGGCTATCATGTCTTTGAAGGAGACGGCAGGATCAGCGTCTAATAGTTCCTGTATCCTCACAACAATGTGGCCTTCACCCCAGTCAACCTCAGCGTACGGCCAATCGGCCCTTGGTTTATTGTTCCAGTTGGCGTAGAAACCATCTGGAGGGTTCGTTCCTTTAGGCAATTCTTCGAAGGGTAGGATGCCGAGCCATTCTTGACTACCGGTTCCATCCAGCGGGAATCTATCGTCAAGGCCCACTGGTCTTATTGGGTACCATCCAGCGTGGTAGTAACCTATGTTTCCATATCTGTCGGCCCAGAACCAGTTGTGGGACGAAACAACCTTGCTGACTCCTTCCTCGAACTCAGCTAGGTTATTGCATTCCTGGAAGCTCATGACCCCTTCAAGTGTGCCACCCTCCTGCTTCCAGAAGGTTCTCTTTTGGCTGATTGCATAATTCGCGCTTGGATCCAAATAAATAACGGGGCCATGGATCGTGCGGAAGCACTGTTTAGAATGAGCGTTGCCTAAAGCATCATAGATTGTTTCGATTCTCATTTCCATGTCATGCCATTGATTATTGAACAAGTATTGTGTGGGGTTGGAGGGGTTCAAAACTTCTATGTACGTGTCAACTTCGTCTGAGACACCAGAAGTTGTTGTCCATGCACCCCATCTGCTAGCGCCAATGCAGATGGCTGGTCCAACTCCTGGAAAAGTCATGCCTACGGCGTCGATATTCGGACCATGCATACCTATATCGAGCACGATTTGAGGTATCGAGTGTCCCATTTGCGGACCGCCCAACAACAGGGCATTACCAGATTCAGACTTCCATGGAGCTACAACCCAGCCGTTGCTTCCAAAATGATAGAACAGACCCAAAGAGTCGCAAACTTGTTGGTCTAATTCTTTCATTTCCGCAATCTTCTTAGCGGATCCGACGATGCAGTCAGGGAAATACGGTGGAAGCGATGAACTACTTGCAGAGCCACAATCGTCTTTCCAGTCTAGGGTTGTGTCTGCGCCAGGGTCCACCTGCGGGTATCGGTCGTTGAAAATCTTCCATCCCTCAACAGGTCCATGCATTGCTTTAAGATACGACCAATCCTCTAGGTAATCAAGTTCGTTGCCTCCGGCTTCGCCCCATCTCCTTACCATCATTTGTGCAATAGCTAAGGAATCCTCAACGGTCCAAGCTTCAGGGACAAGTTTTTGCGCTAGATATTCAATAGGCATCTTGTTTAAGGGATCCATACAAGCCTCTAGGATGTAAAGGTTCATGCCTTCCGTGTACGCTGTTATCATTTCTTTGTAGGGAGACGGCAACTCGTTGAACAATTCGGTATTTTCTTCTCTGCTGTAACCATTCAGCCTCAACCAGTGGTCATATTCTACAGGCACCAAACCAAACTCTGCCAATCTACCTGTAGCTTGCCGCCTGAATAAGTCTGCCTGCCAAAGTCTATCTTGAGCTACCGCGTATCCTATTCCAAAGGCAAGACTTTCTCTTGTAAATGCAAAAACATGCGGAACTCCATAGTTATCTCTGATTATTGTAACAATTTCACTAGGGGGGCCTCCACTAGCGGAAACAGGCGCCAAAATTGATAGTGTTAGTACTATTGCAAAAACAGCCATATTTAGTCTAGATAGTTTGCGCATCATAGGAAAACCATCCCATAGTTATTCCAATGTAAAACTATTTATTAGTTCTGGAACTTCGTTCTAGAAATTAATGAAGCCTTAAATTTGTGATTATCAATGTATTTTTCCTAAGCCGCGCATAAGGTCTTGATACCAGAGTAGGTTCAAATTCAGGATAATTCAACAAACTAATGTTTTTTGGAGCGACAAAAACAAATTCGTTGGAGGAAGCTATCTCAGAAGCCTAAGACTACGACATAATAATCAACTCTTCCCCACTATACTTGAATGTGGATCAAGAGTTCCTGTATGCAGCAAAGCTGACTGATCTGCTTTACAAGAGACTTCACTACAAAAGGTTGGTTCATTTGATTGTGAGGGAAGCCGCAAACTTCTATTACAGCCGACTAAAAGTCAGCGACAGCCAAACATTTGCAAAGAGCCAAATGATCTATTTGATAAGAGAAGCAAGGCACGTACAAACCAAGGGCAAATGGTTCATTTGGCAAAATGACAGTTTTTATGATTAAACATCATAGAAAACGAGAGTTAGAAGGAGTCCAACAATCAGCTGTTTGAAAAGTTACAGTTTCTTTCCAAATTCTCTAGCTACTTTGTAAAGGTCCATGATGTCTATTTCGCCATTATTATCTAAGTCAGCATCTGGGTTCCAGTTCGAGTCTCCAAGCTTAGAACCAAAAGCTCTAGCCACAATATAAATATCTACAATGTTCACTTTACCATCACCGTTCAAATCAGCAAAATATCTCATTTTAGCGCGTGTTATAACTGGTTCTTCTGGGTGTCCATAATATTTTTGTGGATACTGTTCGTGCTCGCACAAACGAACAGTTATTGTAGTTCTGGATTCTGCGTAGGAAAAAATCTCTTGCCATGAAATTTTTCTATCCATATCAGTGTCAACACCATCCGTAACTGAGCTTTCTAAAAGATAGTGAGTAAATACACCACATTGGAGAATTGGGATCGTTATTGCGGTTAGCGCGCGCGCTTCCTTATGGACCAGATTTCGCAGTTGTAAGACAGCAAAAATGACACCTATAACCACGCTTGCGGCTGCAATTGCTGCTGAAAGTGATGGAATATCAACCATTTTTGACACCTAAAAGATTAGAATGTGGGGAGTGAGTATTAAAAATGTCACAAATGCATTATGGTTAGAGCGTGCTAAGAATAAAATCTGATATTTTATAGGTTGCCAGAAGGGAAAAAGAGGTAGATATTTTTAGAAAGTTGTGAAGCTGTTGACTGTTTTTTTGTCGAAGCGTTTCACCAGTTCCAGCGTTAGCTTTGTTGCGTTTTCCACATCTTCAAAGCTTAGGATTCCCACGTGGGAGTGGATGTGGCGGGTTGGAACGCCTATGACTATGCTCGGGCATCCGGCTCTGCTCATATGAATTCTGCTGGCGTCTGTCCCTCCGGCTGCTACAATCGAGAGCTGATAGGAAATTTTCAACTTTTTAGCCGTGTCAATAACGAACTGTTTCAGCGGTTGGTTCGGAATCATAGAGCTATCAAAAGTCAATATTGACGGGCCTTTTCCCATTCTGGTGGGTGCTTCACTGGGCTGTACTCCGGGTACATCGCCTGCAATATCAACCTCCAAGACAATGGCTATATCTGGATCCACAATATGGGCAACCGTCGCTGCGCCTCTTGAGCCGACTTCCTCCTGCACCGTCGCGGCACCATAAACAGTATTTGGATGCTTAATTTTTTCTTCAGCAAATCTACGCACAACCTCCATAGCGATGAAGGCACCTATTCTATCATCAAATGCCTTTCCCATCCCAAGCTTGCCATTTCTTATAGTTGAAAAAGGCGACCAAGGAACCACGGGGTCGCCTATTTTGACACCCATTTCTTCTGCTTCCTTCCTGCTTGTAGCACCTATGTCGATATGCATTGTTTTCTTTTCAACTACTTTCTTCTGCTCTTCGGGCGGCAACAAGTGAGGCGGCTTAGCTGCTATGATGCCTTGGATATCTCCTTTCTCGGTTCTGACAACAACCCGCTGAGACAGAAGCACTTGATCCCACCATCCGCCCAAAGGATTGAAAGTTAAAAAGCCGGTTTTCTCGTCAATCCCGGAAACTACGAAGCCAACTTCGTCGATGTGCCCCGCAAGCAAAACTCTGGGCCGCTCTACCGTTCCCTTATGACTGAAAATCACTGAGCCCAGCTTGTCTGTGGTCACTTCGTCAGAGTAGGCTTTAACGGCTTTTTTGATGATCGTTGCTGTTTCGCGTTCAAATCCGGCTGGTCCAAAGGATTCAAGTATTTCTTTTAGTAGATTTAGAGCCTTCTTATCCATCATAATTTTCGTGCACCTAAAGGTGTGGTTTAGTCTTTCCTATTTATGTACTTTGTGTGGGGGAGGTTCCAAACAGGACATAGAAAAAAGAATTTGCAATAGAATAATCCATGCGTTGTTTTGACGGGGGAAATTATCCTCGGAAAGCTCTGTTGTTTAGTCGCATTTATAAGGAAGTATGCTGTATTATGAGGCGGTAGCGTTCCGTTGTTGAAGGACGAAAAGACGTAACAACGCTACACGCTACGGTCAACAATAAAAGGAGTGATGGAAAATGGCTGAAAAATCGGAAACCGTTTTCATTGGAAGGAAACCCGCAATGAGCTATGTTCTAGCGATTATTACAAGCCTATCCGCGAGCAATGCTAAAGAAATAACCTTGAAAGCCCGAGGACGAGCAATCACAACAGCTGTTGACGCAGCTGAAATAACCAGAAGCCGCTTCCTAAAAGACCTAAAAATAAGCAAAATCGCCATAGGAACAGAGGAGTTACCGCCAAGAGAAGGCGAAAACAGAGCACGGATGGTTTCAACAATGGAAATAACGCTTACAAAAGAGTAAGAAAACCTCACGAACAAAACCAACTTTACGCGTCATTTAATGTCTATTTTCTACAGAAGATTATATGCTCCATTGGGAACTCCAAACCGTATCTCTTAAGATCGTTTAAGCGTCTTTCAATAAAGGCTGGATCGGTTTTCCATTCTTTAAGCTTCTTTATTGCCATGTTAAAATTCATTTTCACGTTCGTTCCAAAATATTTCACCGTTATACTCTTAAAGCCTATTTTATGCAGGAGCGCTGCCACTTCATCGGAGGACGGCGAAAACCATTCCAGTTTTGGCTGCAGAACCTCTAATGAGTAAGCGTTTGCCTCGATGAGGAGTTTTTGGGCTTCGTTTTCTGGAATAGGATTAAGTTCTCCATGAGCCATCTGCCCGTTGGGTCTTAAAACTCTGTAAAACTCCTTGAGTGCCCTTTCAAGACCGTCTCTATCTAAATCGCAGAAAAGCTCGTTAGAAATTATTAGGTCGACGCTTTCGTCTTTTACGGCTTTCATGTTTCTAACATCGCCCTTAACAGTCACAACAAACTTTTCGAGTTTCTCTTTTTGCACTCTTTCCCTTAAAATGTCCAAATCACCTTTGTAGGGACCAGCAGAAACATCAAAGCCAATAACCTTGAAGTTTTCTTTGATTTCATTAACCTTTTTGACAAAGGGTATTGTTAGCTGTCCACTTCCACATCCAGCCTCAAGAATAACAGATACCTTATCAAAATTGAGATTTTCTACCAGAAAATTCGCCAGCCGTTCATACATCAACCTCAAAGCATTTTCCAATTCAAACACACCAAAATACAAAATGACTATCTTTTAAAAGAAGCTTGTGACGAGAACCGTTCATAACCCCTAAGCTTCAGCAATAATCTCAAGCCCGTTTAAGGAGAAAGACAATTACATCACCGTATAGCATCTACCTCTAAAAACACGCTCTTCATAAACAGGGTGCACTAGAAGTTCAATCTATATATAAGGGAGGGAGTAGTCCCACAGCACAAAGAGAACGCTAAACATAACACGCAGTTATTGTGGACGGGGCGGGATTTGAACCCGCGGCCTCCACGATGCCAACGTGGCGATCATTCCAAGCTGATCTACCCGCCCATTAGACATTGTTTCTTAAACTTTAACCGTTAGAGATAGGCTATAAGCATTTCTTAATCAGAGGATAAGTGTGATTTATAGGATAGACTGACTGTAATGCAAGTAGCGCCCTAGCACTTTTTCAATTGCGCCTGGTTTTATCCTATAAGATTTCAATTTCTTTAAGGCTTCATCAATTAACTTCTTGAACCATCAACCTCTGCCAGACTCCAAAATTTAATGAACTCTCTTTTTATCAGATGCTGAAAACTTAACGTTCCCTGCATGGCAGAGTCTCCTTTATGCAATTTTTTAAAAACGTTTTTAGAAACCGATATTTGTACTCTCCCATATCAGTTTTAATTTTCAATAAGTACGGATACGTCTTCATATGGATACGTTTTGAGGATTCGCTACGCTTATTTATAGAGAATGGTATTAATAGGTTGAAGCAAAGGGAGAAAAAGCAATGTCTAAGAAAGCGCCATCGAAAGACGAGGCTTTTGAAGCCCTAGACTTTATAGTGAACGTTTTGAAAGAGCATGAAAAGGACTTAGACCGATTAATAAACGAGTTGGGCGATATAACCGAGAGATTAGGTGATGCTGGCGAGTTCAGCGGGAAAATAGAGAAGGTTGAAGAGAGACTAACGACATTGCAGAATGAGATATCAAGCCTAATCACGTATTTGTCGGCTCCACATGAAACCCGTGCAATGGCGGCACCATCAGTGCAAGAAAAAAGGTCTGAAGCATTAGTCAAAGAAGTGCGGGGTCCACCAGTGATTTTACGCTGTAAGCAGTGGGAGGATTTTCAAACATTAGCTTATCAAGCCGAGACACTGTCCTTCTTGTATAGAGAGGATGAGAAAGCATTCCAGGCGGATGCATTAAAGAATGGCCAAATCATAACCTACAGTGGTGAACTTCCGAAACAGATCTCACTTTTAAAAACTTGGCTTTCAAGACAGCTGGATGTTCCTGAAAAGAAGATTCTGGAAGGTATTTTGGCCATAGGTTAAACCTCAATTTAATGTTTGTGCGTTCGAGTTGTTGAGTAATGCTTTTATAGGAGACAAGTATCTTAAGTCTTACGATGCGGTATGGAGGGCTAAGGTTGAAGGCTAAATCACAGGCAGCAGAGAATAGTTTTTTCCGTTCTCGGAGCCTTCTCCTTTCTCCTCGATGACGGAAATGGCTGCTTGGTTAGCCAAAAAACAATGAGAGCCCTCCAAAAGGCAAATCGAAGGGGAAATCCATGAGCGAGAACGAACGTTTCCTCCAGAAAATCCGAGAGGAACTCACAAAATTCGAAAGAGCAATGGAAGAAATGCGCTTTCTGAAACGGGTAGCCCGGGACCTAAAAAGCTTCAGAGAAATGATAAAGCTGAAAGAATACGACTAGTCATTTGCAACAACTCGTAAAACCCTTAAATAGCGTTATTGCATATTCTCGAAAGCAGTGTGAAAGCTTGGGGCAAAGTTTTGATTAATACCACTTAGCTTAAAAGAAAAGTATAACTTAGATAAATCAATCTTTTATTCGGTGAAAAATGGTTCAACAGATGGGGATGTAGATGCTTAAATTGTATAATACCCTCACCAAAAAGAAAGAAATATTCAGACCGCTAAAGAAGGGGATTGTAACGATGTACAACTGTGGCTTAACTGTTTATGATTATGCCAGTATAGGAAACTTGCGTGCATTCGCGGTTGCAGATATTTTGAGGAGATATCTGGAGTACAAGGGCTTTACAGTCAAGCAAGTAATGAATTTTACTGATGTTGGGCACATGTTTCAGGATGTTGACATAGGGGAAGACAGAATGGAAGCTGCGGCGAAAAGAGAGAAGAAAGACCCTTGGTCTATAGCTGAGTTCTATATCAAGGCGTTTTTGGAAGACGCTCAAAAAATGGGTTTAGAAGAGCCTATGGTGAGGCCCAGAGCCACAGATCACATTAGGGAGATGATGGAGTTGGTGCAAAGGCTAGTCGAGAAGGGTTATGCCTACGTTGTGAACGGTTCTGTCTACTTTGATGTTTCAAAGTTCAAGGATTATGGGAAATTGTCTGGTAACACGATTGAAAAATTGAAATTGGGTGCTGGGGGAAAAGTGGAGTTTAATCCTGATAAGCGAAACCAGTTTGATTTTGCTCTTTGGATAAATGATCCTAGGCATATAATGAATTGGAAGTCGCCGTGGTGTGAAAAGGGGTATCCTGGCTGGCATGTTGAGTGTTCGGCGATGGCTATGAAGTATTTGGGAGAAACTATAGATATTCACACTGGTGGAGTGGACAATATTTTTCCTCATCATGAGAATGAAATTGCCCAGAGCGAGGCTGCGACAGGTAAGAAGTTTGTGAATTACTGGCTTCACAATGAGCATTTGCTTGTTGAGGGGCAGAGGATGGGGAGAAGTCTTAGGAACATCTACACTTTGAGGGACATTATGGTTAAGGGTTATGACCCGAAGGTTTTGCGTTATCTGCTCTTGTCAACTCATTATAGGCAACAGTTAAACTTCACTTTTGACGGGTTGGAAGCTGCCAAGAGCGCTGTTGACCGCTTAGCTAACTTCGTGCTTAGGCTTTTGGAAGCGAATGGGACGGGCAGCGGAGAAAGAATAAGGGGTTTAACGGATCGTGTGCAGAAGGGTTTTGAAGAGGCTATGAAGGATGACTTAAATGTTGGCGCTGCTTTGGCTGTGTTGTTTGATTTTGTGAGAGACGTGAATAGGCTTTTAGATGATAACATTCTTAGTAAGGAAGAAGCGATGGAAGTCTACAATTTAATGATGCGATTTGACAAAGTCTTGGGTGTAATAGGTGAAATCAGACAGCCGATAACACGAACTATAGGCTATGGTATAGATGTAATTTTAGTAAAGAAAGAGGAATTACCTAAAGAGGCTGAGGAGTTGATACGTAAAAGAGAAGAAGCTAGAAAAGCTAAGGATTGGAAGAAAGCGGATAAGATTAGGGAGCAACTTAGAGCTATGGGCATAGTAATTGAGGATACGCCTGAAGGCGTTAAGGTGCGGTTTGAGAAGCGTTAGTCAAGTGCACTTTTGCCTTGAAAGTTCCAATTTTCTGTGGAGTATTTTTCTTTGCGGAGTTTTTCTGCAAGCGCGCTTTCGTAGGCTGTTAATTCGCCGTATTCAAGTTTGATGCCTAAAGCATTTTGGAAGCCTTCAACTAACGCTTGGTTTGCTTCTTCTATTGAGATGTTTTTTCCAAGCTCTTCTTTTATTGAGGTGATTTTGTTTTTTGCGATGTTCAGGACGTCCATGCATGTTTTTGCCCATGGGACTCGTAGCAAGGTGAACATTTTTTCTAAATTGATGTCTATTAGGAGTGTGCCGTGTTGTAGTACAACGCTTTTTTTGTGGGTTTGGGCGCTTCCGGAGATTTTTTTGCCTTTAGCTGTTAGGTTTGGGCATGTTTTTGGGTTGCCTTCGCTGAAGTCTGCGTTTATTCCTAGGATTTTTAGTGCTTCGGTTATTCCGGTGTAGATTTTTGCGTAGACGGCTGTTATGTTTTCGGTTTTTAGGTCTTTTTTGTTGGCGATTAGGCTGTAGGTGATTTCGCCTTTTGCGTCGTGGTAGACTGTTCCTCCTCCTGTTATGCGTCTGACAATGTCTACGCCGTGTTTTTTGCAGTTGTCCATGTAGACTTCGTTTTGGATTTTTTGGAATTTTCCGATGGAGACGGCGGATGGGTTCCAGCGATAGAACCTTATGGTGTTAGGGACGAGGTTTTCAATTTTTGCTTTTAGAATTGCCTCGTCGATGGCCATGTTTATGGAAGCGTTGTGTGTTTCGAGTTTCAGTAAACGCCAATCGTTCATGGTAATCATCTGCAAGTTATGGAGTTTCAAATTATGCTTAAATATATGCGTTTGGCTTAGCCTATTAATGTGTGCGTGGGCATGTTTCCAATGCATTTTGAAACCATGTTCTGGATTGTTTTCATATTATCAGCAATGTTCATAGTAATCTGGTGGATCATAGTATTAGGTAGAGTTATGAAGGGCAAGCATGGACTCGAGGGACAAGTAACATCTGAAGATCAGCCCGTAGTGAAGGAGAGGGAAATAATTCGTGAAATAGTGAAGATTAGATGTCCCTATTGTGGTCATCTCTACGAGGAAAAACTGGACAGATGTCCCCATTGCGGCGGCAAAAAACCCTAAAGGGAACTCTTTTGCTCTCTGCAGATAGTATAGCCCCCTATAAATAGGTTGAACTTGGCTTTCAATTTCTTGTTTGTTTAAAGGATTTTTGGAGATTTTTAATTGCCTGAATTTTAGGTCCCCTATAGATTTGTTGCGTGGTTGATTTTTCGTTTTGTCAGACAATAACAATCTGGGCTTTCGAATAGCTTAATTATTTACTGTGTAGTTCTATTTAGAATGGTGAAAAGCGTTTGACCGAAACTGTTTCAATTCCGCGACCTTTATTGAAGGAGCTTTATGAATATTTTGCTAGAATAGAAGAGATTCTGGCTACTTTGGAGGAGCTTTCGAACAAAGAAGGGTTGGAGAGGATAGAGAAAAGCCTTGAAGATTATAAGAAGAAAGAGTATGTAACTGCAAAGAGTCCTGAAAGCATTAGAGAAGCTTTAATGAAGGATTAAGTTTTGTCATATAAGTCGATTTTTACACGAGCATTCACGCGCGCTTTCAGGCTTAAAAATCGCCATGGAGCAAGGCAAGCTTGCAATTCCATACCATAGGCGACTATGCACACAGATTAACGAGCAACAATATGCGTATAGCAAAAGTGACTCTTACAATTTGCCACCCAACCAACAGCCACGACGACATGCTCTGGGCGTTAGCGCTCGCAGTTGCAGCAACCAGACATGAAGCTGAAGGTAAGCCTGACTCCTTCATCTTCTTTTAATTTCAAATCTCGTTTTTCTTCTCTTGTATCGTGTTATTAGATTGCTATTATGATAGTTGTAGGATCTTTATCAGAAGCCATAATGGTGTAGTCGTTTTCATCAAGGTGATAGAAGTTGTATATCTTTGTGGGGAGCATGACAACATGCTTGTTTTGTTCACTGATCACTTTAACCTGTGTTTTCGTGAGGGCTTTCTCCTCCAGGGTCTTTAGGGGTTTAGCCGCTATCACCAGGTGTTCTGCGTCCACGGCGTAGAGGATCATGGCCTCTGGTAGTTTTTCACCCTTCGTCACTTTCTCATCTATCTCTATCCTTGTTTCAACGAGCCTTTGCATAGTTTTCCCCTTCATAACCGCTCCGCATGCGCCCTTATTAAGATTAGTTCTACCACATCATTAATCTTCCTTTCTCTCACCCACATGCTGGCCTTCATAGGCTGTCCTCCACGCTTCTGGAAATGCATGGTGAATAAGAGCAGGTGCTCAGGCGTCAGTTCATAATGTTGTAGCTCATACTGAAGTTTCAAGAAGACAGAGATATTGTATTCGTCAAGCCCATCCCTTTCGTGTCTCAACACCCATTGTTTTGCAATCCTCTTAGGAATCCTCACTATTATTAAAGGCATTTTCGCTCACTCCTTCCGTTGAGCCATTGCTTTGTATTCTGAACCTTTTGGTTTATTAGTCTACATGTTCAGATTTTCTTTTATTTTCTTGGCTTAACATAGTTGATGGTGTTGAGTACCCTTGTATGGTTTGTCTGTTTTTTTGTTGGATTTGCTTCTTCGTCATTCGCTCGTTTTTATCCTCTGTTTTTACGCTGTAGTAGCGTAAGCGGCAGAAGGCGGAGAGGAGACTGGCTTAGTAGTGAGTTAACAAACTAACTAGGGGTTTTGTGAAGGTATCCTGTCGTTAGTCGGCGTATTGCATGTTCTATTGTGGTTTACCTTGCGGGTGGTTTGGGTAAAACTTATAAGCTATAACTTATAATATTGTTTTGATGAGTATGTCTACTACCATACAGGTGAAGCGACGTAATCTAAGGTTGTTAGAGGTGTTAAAGAAGCGTATGGGTGTGAGAAGTTATGATGAGGTTATCGAGCGGTTGCTTGAGGAGAAGGCTGGTGTGCCAAGCGACATGTTTGGCATCGATAAGGGGCGAATTTCAAGGTTTACGGAGAAAGACAGGTTGGAAGACAGGGTTTGATAGTTTTCGATAGTTACGCGTGGATTGAATATTTTTTGGGTAGTGATTCCGGGAGGATTGTAAAGGACTACATTGATGTTGAAGAGGCAGTTACCCCATCCATTGTGTTGGCTGAAGTTGCAAGGAAATATCTACGCGAGGGCATGAAGGAAGAAGATGTTGTTAAGAGGCTTAATTTTATTGTGGCAAGTAGCACTGTAACGGAGATTGATGTAGAGTCGAGTATGGCGGCGGCGAAGGCCTATCTTGAGCTTTTTGAGAAGGCGAAGGTGGATAAACTTAAGAGACCCAGTTTAACGGATGGAATTGTGTTGGCTACGGGGAGAATTCTCAGGGCTAAAATAGTTACTGGGGATGAGCATTTTAAAGGATTTGGTGAAGTGGTTTACATCGGTTAAGAAGTTTATTGAGGTAGTAGTTATCTGATTTTGTTTAATGACTGTTTCGCCATTCGCTTGTTTTATCCTATGTTTTTATTTGGTAGTAGCCTAAGCTTTTGGGGGCTTTGTAAAGGTGTTCTGTGGCTGCTCGGCGTATTGTATGTTCCTTTTTAAGCTTCCTTTATGAAGGTTTTTGCGGTTATGGGTTTTTAGCAATTTATGTAGATTATCTGTGTCTAAGTTTTGAAGTGATGGTGTGTTGTGGATTTTTGTGGATTTTTGTGGATTTTGGAGGGTTTTGGTGAGTTTGAGGGTTTTTGACTCGGAAAACTAAAATTGAGCTTATTTCAAGCGAGCAGGAAATTTGCGAGCTTCTATTTGCTCAGAAAAAGACGCAGCACGTTTGTCGGCTCTTTCTTGACTATTTGAAAGGAGCGTGGTGAGCTTACTCGTGGTGAGTTGAGCCGGTTCGCGTGGGATTTGGAGGCTGGCAAGATTGAAGAAGTCTTCAAGTACAGGCGGACTAGTTTTTACCGTCAGATTCGCAAACCGCTTCTAACATTGGGACTAATAACGATTGAGCAGAGGTTTGGCGAGAAGCAAGATTTTGATGTGAAGTCGTTCGTTGTCCGAGAGAAGTATGTTCTTGTGCGGCAGCCTATTCCGAAACGACCGCCAGACGGCTTAAACCTGCCAAGGCTCATGTGGACAATCTGCAAGCGCTGGAACGACGAATTTTTAGAGAAAACGCATAGTTCTTAAAGAAACAGAGACCATTATGTGCGAGGAAGCGTTCACACACGCACACACAAACAGCTGATGGCGATAGAAGATTTCTCCGTAAATTTTAAGCCAAGTTCAGAGCACAAAATAAGTTCGCTTAGAAAGGAGAAAGGAAAATGAAAAAATTGCTGACACTGATAATAATTGGCCTTCTCTGCTTCTCAATGTTCTCGATATTTACACCGCAAGTTAAAGCTGAAGAAACGACAATATTTTCTGATAATTTCGAAAGCTACGCTGTTGGCACTTTTCCTTCGGCAGGCGGATGGGAGCTGGTTTGGAATGGTGCTGGAGATCAGTACCAAATAATTATAGATACTGTTAGTGTATCGCCAACAAAGTCGTTTCAACTATTAGGGTCATATGGATGGAGCTCTGTAGTTAAGAAGGATTTTTCTTCCACGTCCAATCTAATTGGTTATGAGGTATTTGTCAGAACCGAGGCTTACGGAGGAACCGAAAATGAAGTTGCTCACGTTGGCTTTTTCAATAGACCAATCTACATCTGGGGTAGATATTATGCAGATGTTAGTTTCAGGGACGATGGCATCATTGTATCTGATAGTAGCGTCCTTCAATCTTATGCTCCAAATACATGGTACAAGGTCAAGGTATTGCTTGATAAAACTACTGGGATTTACAACGTATGGATCGATGATGTTCTCAAAGGACAGAACTTTGTTGAGCAAAACGATCCGCAAGAAATTCTCTCATTTGAACTATCCAGCGTATGGGCTGGAGTTAAAACATACTTCGACAACGTTAATGTCTTTGCTGCGGCGCCACCAGCAGTACCTGACTTTGAAATTTCAATTATCCCTCAACCATCAGTCATAGTGCATGTCGGTGGGTGGAATGACTCGGCATCATTGTTGCTGAGGTCAATTAATGGCTACTCTGGTTCAATCCAATTAAGCTTCAAATCCTCTTTGAGTTCTATCACCGTCAGCTTTAGTCCAAATCCAGCGTATCTGCCTCAGAACGGCCAAGTCATCGTTAAGATGAATATCACTGCCGCAAGAGGGGAGCTTTCTTCGTATTCTGTTGAAATATCGGCAACCGATGGGTCCATAACCCACAAATTGATTCTTTCAATCATCCTCGTTGGAAACATGGTAGCAATTAACAATCTTGTCCAAATTCAAGAGGCAAACGTAGAGAATCTGCCACGCTGGTTTACCATTCAACAGAACTTCTTCATCACTGCAGCCAATGGCACGATCATTTATTGGGGTCAAAACATTGTCGAGGTCCACCAGACTCTCCGCAATCAATATTGGCTTTTCAGCTACTTCCAAATATGGATACAAAGATCCGGAAAACCCATCTTCTACCCACACGGGAGCGCACGAGTCGTTGCGTTTCCAATAGTTCTCAATCTGACTTCTTACATTGTGGGAAACGAACTCGTCATGGAAAACAACGCTTCTACTCGAGGTGGGCGCGTCACCCTGAAACTCCCAACGGACTCGTACATTACAGTTGAACAGATTCTCGACTTCTCATTTGCTCCTCAAATATCTCTGGTAGGTTATGGTGTAATGGGGAGACCCCCATTAGAAATCAGGTTGCTCGTTGCCTACTTTGGATGGCCTACAAACGGTAAAGTAGACTCTTTGGTAAAACTCGTTGGTGAAGGTACGTGGAGATCTACTCAGAACGCTGTGTTTAGCATAGAACAATCGTCAACTGCTGAGCAATCGCGTAACCTTATCTGGTGGACTGACGGTTCCTTTACGTGGATGGAAGGAAAAACTGACCAAGGAATATCATTCGTTCCAACCTACAAGACTCCGCCTTGACCAATACTTCAATACTCGCAACTCTCTCTTTTTTCTTTCGCGCGCGCGAGAGCATGGTACGACAAATCAGTGGACATACTCTACCTGCTCTTTAAAGAAGGACCAAGCCACGAAGTAATAGAGGCAAGACCCAGACGTGCATCTCGAATTGGACGAAAATGGAAAAATCATGGAAATAGAAATATGGAACGCTAAGAAAAGCGGTCTCATAAAGCAAGTGGTAAAAGCCATAGTCGAAACAGCTTCATTGAGCAGAGGTTTGGCGAGAAGCAAGATTTTGATGTGAAATCGTTCGTTGTCCGAGAGAAGTGTGTTCTTGTGCGGCAACCTATTCCGAAACGCCCGCCAGACGGCTTAAACCTGCCAAGGTTCATGTGGACAATCTGCAAAAGCTGGAATGACGAATTTTTAGAGAGGTAGAGGACTGCTAAGAGAATCATCGAGAAAATAGAACTATGCAGAGCGTGCACGCACACACACGCACACACAAACTGAAAAAAAGTATCCAAGTTTTAGTGAATGTGAGGGTTGATAGCTAAGATTTCTATTTATCAAATTATAAGTGGGCAGAACCTTGCGCCTTATTCTTTAAATAAGGGGAAATTGAATTTTCTATAGACCAACCTTGCGTCTACTGAGGCGACCGGAGTGTAAGACCTTCGTGGGCACTATCCTTTATATCTACTTAATTGTGAGCCTAATTTCAATACCATTTCGACAAACACTTGCCGCCAAGGAAAATGATTGGCTGGAAGTGATTCAAACAGATACTGGATATTTCATTAACAGCGTTACATCCAACGGGAACCTGTCCTTCAGGTTTGAGTTCCTTGAGGAAGAACCTTCACGGGTGGCGTTCGTTAACAATACTGGGAATTATGCCATCGAATACATATTACCCGTTGAAATATGGGAGTATGAAGACAGCAATGAAAACGGATACTTCGACTATACTTACGAGGAGTGGGTGTCAAGTCTGTATGGTAAAGTTCTAAATGAAAGCGTTTTCGCCTATTACAAGAACTTTTGGTTTTCAGAAATCACCAACATAACTACTCTTAGCGATGATACGGGAAACGTCGTCTGCGAATGGTTGATAAAGGGATTTGCAGGGCTCTCAGAACCCTGGCCGGAAGAGGAGGTGCTCTTACCTATAGAATACGCATTTCATTACTTCCCGCTTAACGGAAGCCTGAAAACTGACTTTGGTATAGAAAACTTTACAGCGATGAATGAAACATCCCGCCTATTCATTGAGTTCTCAATGCGATATACGTCTGTGAATAAGGAAAGAGTTTACGTGATACTTAACCAGGAAAAGTTGGAGGTCGACTCGGTGAGCGACCAACACAAGCTCAATTCAACCACGATCTTTTTGGCATCCGACGACCACATTAAAGGTTTTTTTGATTTTGGCGGGAGATTAGAGATAGATAACTTGACAACTTCACCGATTGGTGCGGTTGTTCCGTGGATTGAACGTGGATACCAGCATTTCCCTTCGATGTATAATTACAGCGTTGCGGTTGGAATTCAATTAAGCTACCCTCATGTTAAAGAAACTCTTACCCACGACCCAAGTTTTGGGTTAAGAACATCAGATGAAAAATTCCCACCATATACCCCAACCGGACGGGAGCCATCATGGAAAGTGCCTCTCATAGCTGGGACAATAGCGTTCGCAACAATCACAGTAACGACTGTCATTTTGAGACGCAAAAGAAGACTACTCAAAACATCAATACGTTAAATATGCGCGCGCCCGATTTTTGGATTTTTTTACTTTTTCTTTTTACTAATAACCGTAGTAGCATTTGCTATCATAGTTTTGAAAAAAAAGACGCGCATGCTGAAAGCCCAGCTTCCCTTCTTTCTTTTTAGTTTAAGCGGAGAAACGCTGAAGCATGCATATGTATACAGCCCAATGCATGCATGTATGAACTTCCAATATGTCACAGGCAGGGACGGGTTAAACTCTTCAGAAAACTAAGGTAACCCTTACTTTCTTTTTCCCTCTTCTATTTGGAACCTAATAGCAGCAGAATGTTGAAAACAATAATTTTTCGGAAAACACTCTGTCACCTAAGCCATAAGGTTCAAATTCGCCTTCCTTACCTCCCTAAGTTTTTCCGTGACTTTTTCTGTTATTAGGCTTATACTTTTTGCGTATTCCGTTATTTTTGTTTTCTCGGCTATTTCTTAAAGAAAAGTTTAATTAAAGCATAGTTTCAGAATTTCTTTTATTTTTAGAGTTTAACATAGTTGTTGGTGTTGAATGTTTGCCCATCTTCCAGCAGAGCGTTGACGCAGAATTGTATGAGTGGCTTATGCGTGAACTGAAGAGGCGTGGGGCTCGCACAGTCCAAGATGTGATTCGGCAGATTCTGCGTGAAGCCAAGGCTGAGGCTGAGAAACATGGTTAACGTTAGGCAGCTTTTAGCTGAGAAACTCTTCGGGATTCACTCTGTTCCCACACACAAGTTGAAATCCAGCGGGCTTACACGAGTTTAGGTGCAGAGTTTGGACAGCCCATAACTGATGCAAATATCACTTTTGCTTTGAAGCGTGAACCAGTCGCCCACCGCATCGTTTTCGCCGTGGCTCATGACATTTTTGACAACTGGTTTGAGGTTGAACCTTTAGAAGAGGGAATTGACAAGGAAAAGTTCAATGAGGCTGTTCAGAGGGTTTTGCTAATGCTTAATGCCAAAGACGTTTTCACGCAGGCTGCAGTTTTTGAGAGGGCATATGGCTGGTCAATAGTCGTTTTGGGATACCAAGATAAGGCTTCAACACTGAAAGACCCTATTTTTATGCCTGAGAAAATCGTCAGCCTCGAAGCCTACGCGCCCACGATGATTAAAGAAGTTGAAATAGACAAGAACAAGAGTAGCTCACGCTTCGGACTGCCAGAAACCTACAAGGTGAAGATAAGCGAAACGGAAGAGGTTGAGGTTCATTTCAGCCGCGTCATCCACTTTGCCACTCGGAAGCTTGAGCCTGGATATAAGGGCATAAGCGTCTTAGAGCCTGTCTGGGACGACTTAACCGTTCTGCGTAATATTCGCTGGGGAATGGGGCAAACCATGTACCGCTACGGCAGCGGCTTCCCAGTCGTAACCGTGAAAGGCGCCACAAAAGAGCAAATAGACCAGTACAAGCGTGAGTGGGGTCCGCTTACGGCTCAGACAAGCATGTGGTGCGACGAAAACACGACAATGGAGTTTAAGGGCTTGGCTGGAAGAGCCTTAGACCCTGAACCTTACTATGTGCCTATAATAGAGAACATCAGCGCAGGCCGGTCAGCTTGCTGGAGTGAGGTTAACGAAAGAGAATATTTTAAGCTAATTTCAGACTATCAATCGAGATATGAACCAGGCATCATGGACCTGATCGTTGCAGATCAGAATTTTCATTTGTCAGACAAAAATGATTTCTCATTTCTGCAATTAATTTCTATTTCCTTCCTTGATTTTCATTAAACAAGTCACCTCGTCCTAAAGTTATATGTTACGCATGCTAATGAAGAATATCCTTCCATTTATGCAATATCTCTGGCATTTCTTTTGAAAAAGAGATTAGAATCTTTATTGTTTCATTGGTTTCATGAAACTTTGGTTTGTAATTATGATGAGCAATCATTATTCCTAACATTATTCCACAAAGCAAGAAACGCTCTCGTAACAGGAACTACTCAGGGTGTCACCAAAATTTTTCGGTCAAGAGAAAAGCTAATTTTGCAAATAATGCGTTATTATGCGCACAAATCTCAGGTGTAACCGCGATTCTGCGTGTTATTGTTTAAATATTAGTGTTGTGATTAGACGTAGCAAGAGGAAAAAACGTCATATGGGTTCAAAATCTCCAAGAGGCGAATTCGCCGCAAGGAAGCTGTTGGAAAGGCGGAAAAAGTTCCGTTGGAGCAGCATGTACTATAAACGGCGAATGCTGATGCTAGACGTGAAGGCAGACCCCCTTGAGGGGGCACCCATGGCACGCGGCATAGTCCTCGAAAAAGTAGGAGTCGAAAGCAAGCAGCCCAACAGCGCCATAAGGAAATGCGTAAGAACCCAGCTCATAAAAAACGGTCGAGTCATCACAGCCTTTCTGCCTGGAGACGGAGCCCTAAACGTTGTTGACGAGCATGACGAAGTTATAGTCGAAGGAATAGGCGGCTCACGTGGGAGAAGTATGGGCGACATTCCAGGAGTACGCTGGAAAGTCATAACGATTAATGGCGTATCTCTAAACGAACTTGTGTATGGAAGAAAACAGAAACCCGCACGGTGACAGTTTTGAGTGCAAAGCCAGAAGAAAAACAAGACGTCAAACTTTTTGGGAAATGGAGCTTTAAAGACGTCCAAGTAAAGGACTTAGGTTTGCACAGGTCTATAAACCTAAAACCAGTTGTTGTTCCACACAGCATGGGAAGGCATGAACACAAACGCTTCCGCAAAGCAAACGTCAACATTGTAGAGAGACTCGCAAACGATCTCATGCGACCCGGAAAAACCGCTGGTAAAAAAGCAAAAGCCACAAACATCGTGAAGCATGCCTTCGAAATAACACACTTGCGTACTGGCAGAAACCCGATAGAGGTGCTTGTTAGAGCTGTAGAAAATTCAGCGCCATGCGAAGACACAACAAGAATAAGCTATGGAGGCATCGTGTACCACTTGTCGGTGGATGTTTCTCCACAGAGGAGGGTTGACTTGGCTTTGAGGAACATCTGTGAAGGAGCAAGGATGGCGTCGATGCACAATCCCCGTTCAATAGAAGAGTGTCTAGCAGAAGAACTTATCCTAGCAGCAAACCATGACATGAAAAGCCATGCTGTTTCAAAACGCCACGAACTGGAAAGAGTAGCCCAAGCCTCAAGATAGCGACTCTTCCATGAAACTATTTTGCGTGAATCTCAACAACATCTCCATCTTCTAGAACGAACGCAGATCCAACTTTTTGAGGACTGAAAACAAGGCGCTTAGACCAGACCTTTGCATAGGAGAATTTTTCGCTAAAATCGCTGTGAATGTTTTTGGCTAGATCATAGATGGCTGCGCCTCTCCTTAGAATGAATGGTTTTTTAGAAAACTCCTTCTCGCTTGGCTCTTTGGTGTAAACGCGTATTACCTCTAATGTTTTAAACACGGTCTCGCCGAGCTTTTCTGATCCGTGTCTTTTTTCGCATGAAACTGCGATGATTGGTAGTTTGTTGCCAACATAGGTTTCTAATAGTTTAAGATTCGTTTTCGAACCTTCCAAATCAATTTTATTTGCAACCATCACCGTGGGCTTGTATACGGTGCTCTCAAAAATTGCATCCTCAACCTCATCCAATGTGGCTTCTCCAGAGATTTTGACAACCGCGTCCATGATGCGGTAGCTTTTAAGAAGTTCTTCAACATCTCGCATGGTGCAGTCAATGAGATTTCCGACCAAAATTATTCGTAGACCAGCGCCCATAAATTTCCTTTCAATCTCAACGCGGCCCCTAGGCTTGCTGACTAATATTCGGGCTTTCTCCATTTCACTCAAAATGAGAGACAACTGTCCAATAGGGTCTTCTGATAAATCTACCATCAGAATTAAACCATCGGCGTTGCGGGCCAAAGCCAAAGTCTGAAGTCCCCAAGCTTTTCCGTCAGCTGACCCTTCCATTAAGGCTGGGGCTTCCACAATTTGGAATTGAATGTCTTGGAAAGCCAGTATGCCTGGCGTCGGCTCTCTTGTTGTGTAAGGATTAGATGAAATTTCAACCTTCGCGTTTGTGACGGCTGCCAGCAAGCTGCTTTTTCCAACGTTTGTTAAGCCTACAAGTGCTATTTGGGCTGCGCCTTCTTTTTCTATGAAGAATTTTGGTCCGCCTTTCCCAGCCTTTTTTCGTTTCTTTTCCTCTATTTCTTTTCGTAAGGTTGCCATCTGCTTTTTGACTTGAGCGCAAAGTTTTGCTGTGCCCTTGTGTTTTGGAACTAGGCCTAAAAACTCCTGCATGAGTTCAAGTTTTTCCCGCGGATTTTTTGTTGCTGAAACCTCTGCCCATTTGCGTTTGGCTTCAGCGGGCAAGTTTGTTGGCATAATTTAGACTCGTCCAAGGAGTAATTCCGAAGATTATCTTTAATATTTGTTTCCATTTTGGTAAACGCTCATCGCTTTATGCTATCATAAACTTAAAATAATTGATTGAACAGTTGTGTAAGCGAATCCACTAAATTTAGAGGAATTTGAAAAGTAGGGATATGGAGGAAAAGGAATGAGCAAAGCTGAGAGGCCACACTTGAACTTGGTGATCATGGGGCATGTTGACCATGGGAAATCGACGACGATGGGGCACATGCTGTACTTGGCAGGGGTGGTTGACGACAGAACAATAAAAGCCTACGAGGAAGAAGCAAAGAAAATGGGCAAGGAGGCATTCAAGTTCGCTTGGGTTCTCGACAACCTGAAGGAAGAAAGAGAAAGGGGCTTAACAATCGATCTTCGGTTCTTGAAGTTTGAGACGAAAAAGTACTACTTCACAGTCATAGATGCGCCGGGGCACAGAGACTTCATTAAGAACATGATTACGGGCGCCAGTCAGGCTGATGGTGCTGTGCTCTTCGTTTCAGCCAAGCGTGGAGAGTTTGAGGCTGGCATCGGACCAGGCGGTCAGACGAGGGAGCACGGGTTTTTGGCTTTCACTTTGGGTGTTCGTCAGTTGGTTGTGGCTGTTAACAAGATGGATGACGCGACGGTGAACTGGAGTGAGGAGCGATATAATGAGGTCAAGAATGAGGTTTCGAGGATGCTTAGGATGGTGGGTTACAAGGTTGAGAAGATTCCGTTTGTGCCCACTTCGGGATGGACTGGTGACAACCTTGTTAAGACAAGTGGAAAGATGCCCTGGTACAAGGGGCCGACTTTGATTGATTCCTTGGATACTTTTGAGCTGTCTCCTAAGCCGTTGGATAAGCCTTTGCGTGTTCCAGTTCAGGACGTTTACAGCATTACTGGTGTTGGCACTGTTCCTGTTGGCAGGGTTGAGACTGGTGTGCTTAAGGAGAACGATGTGGTTGTGTTCATGCCGGCTAACAAGCAGGCTGAGGTTAAGTCGTTGGAGATGCATCACACGAGGATTCCTAGGGCTGAGCCTGGCGATAACATTGGGTTTAACGTTAGGGGCGTGGCGAAAACAGACCTACGTCGTGGTGATGTTGCTGGTCCTGTTAATAATCCGCCGACGGTTGCTAATGAGTTTATTGGGCAGATAATCGTGATTTATCATCCGACGGCTGTGGCGGCTGGGTACACGCCTGTTCTTCACTATCACACTGGGCAGGTTGCTTGTAGGTTCACCGAGCTTGTGCGGAAGATTGATCCTCGTTCGGGGCATGTTGTTGAGGAGAAGCCGACTTTCCTTAAGACTGGGGACGCTGCTTTGGTGAGAATGGAGCCTTTGCATCCTATAGCGCTTGAGACGTATACGGATTTTCCTGAGCTTGGTAGGTTTGCGGTTAGGGACATGGGTACGACGATTGCTGCTGGTGTTGTGAAGGAGATCACGAAGAAGGGACCATAGCCTTTTTTCTCCCATTTTTATGTTTGTACTAGACCATTTTTCGTAGTTTAGTGCGTGTACTGCTTTGTGTGTGCGCAATTGCGCTAGGACCGTCTATTTGGAGACAAATATGCTTTTGTTGGGTGCTGATGTTCAGGTTTAGGCTTTACGATGTTCTTGCAAGAAAAATACCCCGATTACAAAGGTTTGATTGACGAGAGATTAACATAAAAAGAAAGCTAAAACTCGGTAGTGAATAAGGCTTTGTTTAGAGTGCTTGGTTTTGGTGATGTTGAGATTGACCGCGTTCTTGATTATCTTTATCCTGCCTTAGCTAACGAAATCATGCATGCATGCACGCTAGTGTCTATGACAAGCTTCACTGTTTCTCGCCCTTGGAGACCTCCTCATACTTTCTCCTCAATCCAGCCTTAACCTTTTTGTCCAACTCCAATACATCCTTTTCTGAAAGCTGACTCTCACTTGCGATTCTCTCCATCAACTCCAGCTTCTGGGCATACTCCCACATAGCCTTCCTCGCAATCTCACTCCACTTAATCTCCGGATGACGCTTCATAATCCTATGCAATTCTTCTGGAACAGCAAACGTGACATTAACCACGTCGAATCACCTAAGTAAAATAAGTAAAAAAACTTACTTAAAAACCTTACAAGGACAAAAGAAACGCAGCCTTTTCTCTCCTCTTTCGGGGAATTTGCAGGTGATATCACCACTCCTCTTTGAAATTTAGGTTATGCTCAAGTTTTATCAGTAAGAAGCAATTAGTTTCTCATGTCAGGACCGCCTACTACAGAGTTGAGTGTTGTGTCTGGAACCGAAACCTTACTCCCATACTTAAAGGAAAAGAAAAGCGGGCAAGAGCCAACAATCATCGTTGACAGCCGCGAAGCAAACACAGCCACAAAAATCGTCAAAGGGCTCAAGGAACGCGGCGTCAACATTCAGATTACAGCCTTAGAGAAGGGCGATTACATCCTATCCGACGTGTGCGCAGTAGAAAGAAAAACAGTCCAAGACTTCGTCTACACGCTCACGCACCGCTACCTCTTTGAACAGTTATTTTTGCTGAAAGAGGTCTATCCAAAATCACTCATTCTCTTGGAGGGCTATCTGCCAATAATCTACAAGTTCAGCAGAATTCAGCCAGTATCCGTCTGGGGCGCCATGTTTAACCTAGCAAAAAACGGCATAGCCATCATAAGTACCACATCCTACAAAGAAACAATAGACTTCCTCCACGTTGCAGCCCGCCAAGAACAAATCGTAGAAAAGAGAGCTCCAACAATTCACCCCATAAAAAAGACCGAAACCCTATCAGACGCCCAAATATACTTCGTTGCAAGCCTACCCTACGTCGGAAGGGAAAAAGCTGTATCAATCCTAAAATCCTACCAAACCCCAATAAACGCCCTAATAAAAGTGGAAGACTGGCCAAAAACCGTCTATGGACTCGGACCAAAAATAAGCAGCAAAGTTAAAGAAGTCTTAAACACTCCCTTCAAAGGGTGAAAACGCATGGACGTGGAAATCTCCCCAACAAGAAAAATCAACATCCTAGGCCTGGACAAACGCTCAGTCAGCGACATAGCATGGTGCGCCACAACCTACGGCGTGAACAGGCTCTACTGGATAGAAGGCTACCTCCTATGCCTAGAAGTCTACGAAAAATCCTTCGAACACGAACTGAAAAAGAAGGAGTTCCCCATAAGCCAGATCTGCTACGCCCAATTCCCAAAGTATGAGAAAATCTACGAAATCGACAAGAGCCTCCAAATCCCACTAGTAAATGTTTCAGACATGAAAATATTCAAGAGCATACTAACGGCGATCTTAAACACCGAGAAGGAAAACTCCCAACAATAGCCCAAACACGCTTTTAAATAATAATCGGCGTAATGTAGCTTGGGGAATTGGACATAACCATGAACAAGCCAACAATCGGAATCGTCGGCTTGGGCCCTGTCGGCTCTATCTTGGCTGCCCATCTGGCCAAAGACGGGATAAACGTGGTTTTAGAGGACATCGCCAAAGAACTTTTAGCCAAGATTAAAAAAGACGGTCTAAGGATTTCTGGAATTAGAGAGCTGTCTGCTCGGGTGGACAAAACTGCGGTTTCAATGGCTGAATTAGCTAAGTTCAAACCTAACATTGTTTTTATTGCGACAAAGGCTTGTTTTCTAAAGAATGTTTTGGCTGACTTTAAGCCCATATACACACCAAGAATGAAAGTTGTGAGTTTTCAAAACGGATTGGATAACGAGCGCTTAATCGCCGAAACTTTGGGAATCGACACCGCCTATCGCGTGGTAATCAACTATGCCGGGAACACGGTTGGCCCTAGCGACGTGATGATGAACTGGTTCCAACCCCCCAATTATGTTGGCGCTTTTCGGAAGGGACAGTACACGACTGATAAGACGACAAAATACATTGCAGACATGATGACAAATTGCGGGTTGACAACGGAAGAGGCATCTAACATCAAAAAACATGTGTGGGAGAAGACAATCATGAACTCCGCCCTGTGTTCTGTTTGCGCCTTGACCGGGCAGACCATGAAGGAAGCCATGGAGTTTAAGTTTAGTCGCGACTTGGCTGTAAAGGTTTTAGAAGAGGGACTAGCCGTAGCAAAAACTGATGGCTACGATTTTGGCGAAGACGCGCTTGACGAGTTTACAAGCTATCTGGAGAAAGGCGGAGCTCACAAGCCTTCTATGCTCGTGGACGTTGAGAACAAGAGGATGACCGAGGTTGACTTTCTAAGCGGAGCCATCGTGGGCTATGGAGAACGGTACCGGGTTGAGACACCCGTGAATAGCGTTTTGACCGGGTTGTTGAAGAGTTTGGAAAACAAGTATTTGAGACACGGCTAAATTTTCGTGTTATGTGCACCAAGTTCTCTGAGGCTTAGATGACAATTTCCATGAAAATCTCCGCCTTAACTCGTGAAAAGTATTAATAGAGTTTAGAGTTAGTTAACGCCAAAGCCGAGAGACGGAAGCTTCATGGAGCTGCTAGAACTGCTTAAAACATTAATTTCAGCGGACAACAAGTTTGTTAAAGAATGGAAACGTCGAAACAAACCCGTTCTAGGATATGTTTGCTCCTACACTCCTGAAGAAATCATTTACGCTGGGGGAATCCTTCCCGTAAGGGTTCTCGGAAGCCTCGAGCCTTCGAGACTGGCTGATGTTTATTTGCCTGTGAATGTCTGTTCTTTTGCCAAAAGCTGTTTCAACAGAGCACTAAAGGGAGAATACAGCCTCTTAGACGGCTATGTTGTCTCAAACTCATGCGACAATCAAAACAAGATTTACGACCTCTGGCGACACCACACGACAATTCACAAAACGTATTTCATAAACACTCCTCATAGCACCACAGAAAACGCCCTAAGATTCTTTTGTGAAGAACTCGGAAGGTTTAAAGAGTGGTTAATGAAGAGCTTTGAAATCGAGATATCCGAGCAGAATCTGAAGAACGCAATTAAAGTTTTTAATGAGAACAGGCGGCTGCTAAAGCAGGTCTATGAGCTGAGAAAGCAGAATCCCCCACTAGTTTCTGGAAGTGAGGCGCTCGAAATTGTTCTGTCGAGCATGATGATTCCGAAAAATGAGCATAACAAGCTCTTAAAGGCGTTGCTTGATGAAATTGAGGGGCGCGGGAACCCACCCAAGGAGGGTATGAGGCTGTTGGTTTCCGGCAGTGTCATGGGCGACTCTGAACTTTTAAGGCTTATCGAAAGCGTTGGAGGCTCTGTTGTGGCAGACGACCTTTGCACGGGTTCGCGGTACTTTTGGAACTTGGTGAGGAAGGGTAGAGAACCCATGATGGCTATTGCAGAAAGATATTTGCATAAAGTTCCGTGCCCTTTCATGTACTCTTCTGAGGAAAGGTTCAGGCATGTGAGGGAGATGGCGAAACTTTTTGGTGTGGAAGGCGTCATCATTTTTTGTCTGAAGTTTTGTGATGTTCACTCTTTTGACGCTCCCTTATTGGCTGAAGAACTCAAAGAGGAGGGCTTGCCTGTTTTGTGTCTTGAGTGGGAGTACTCTCTGAGCGGAGTTGCACAGCTTAGAACGAGAATTGAAGCTTTCATTGAGATGTTGGAGGGATAGCCAGAATGAGTGAGAGAAGACTTGAAACGCTCAAGGGTTTCTATGCGAACTATGTTAAGCCCTTCTATGAAAGCGCCCACAAGGCAGAGGAGGAAGGCAAGCTTGTGGCGTGGGTGGCCTCCACCTTTCCGGTTGAAATCCTTCTCGCAATTGACATAATTCCAGTCTGGCCTGAGAACTATGCTTCTCTATGCGCCGCCAGAAGGGTTTCGGTCCCGTTGTGCGAGTTAGCTGAAAGAAAGGGCTTTTCCAAGGATTTGTGTTCCTACGCGAGGTGTGTGCTTGGTTCACTTTTTGATGGAGAGAGTCTGCCTGAGGGGGGAATTCCAAAGCCGGACCTTTTGGTCGCTTCGACATGTGCCTGCGATACGCATTTGAAGTGGTTTCAGGTCGCCAGTCGAATCTTCAAGAAACCGTTGTTTCTGTTGGATGTTCCCTACAATGTTAAAGGTGCGAGTTCAGAAAATTTGGATTATCGTTACGTTCAGCATTATGTTTCTCAGCTTGAAGCCTTGGCTGGTCTTCTTGAAAAGCATTGTGGAACGAAACTTGATGGGGACAAGCTTAAAAGAACTTTGAAGCTTTCGAACAGGGCGAGCGAGCTTTGGCTTGAGATTCAGGATTGTAGGAAGAACGTTCCAACTCCTATGGGGGCGAGGGAAGCCTTTTCCGCTGTCTATTTCATGCTCTGCATTCCGGGGACAGAGCAAGCTGTGGGCTTTTATGAGAAGCTTTGTAGCGAGCTTGAGCAGAGGGTTAAGGAGGGCGTAGGGATTATTGAAAACGAGAAGTATCGGCTGGTTTGGGATAACCTTCCTTTGTGGTTTGACCTTCAGTTTTTCCAGTATCTGGAAACCTTGGGAGCAGTTGTGGTTGCTGAAACCTTTTCGCACGTTTGGGCAGGAAACTTAGACCCCTCAAAGCCCTATGAGAGCCTAGCTCGAAAGTATCTGTCAAACATGGCAAACTGCGCCATAGAGCGAAGAATACGGCTAATTGCTGGTTTGGTTAAGGATTTTCGGGCGAACGGTGTTGTTTTGCCGACGAATTGGGGTTGCAGGATGATGACGATAGGAGAAACCGTAGTGAAGGAGAAAATTAGGGAGATGACGGGAGTTTCGAGCCTAATATTGGATGTGGATTCAACGGACTGGAGAAACTACGACGAATACCAAGTGAAAACAAAACTGGAAACCTATCTGAAAACTTTGAAATAGCTCATTTTGGATTCAGGTGAAGATTCACCACAAGTTATAAGAACCGAATTAAATACACACATAGTATATTCATTTCAATAGAAATCTATCTTTCTAGGTTTTTGGAACCAATAGTTTATCTTAGAAATTAAAGGACTTCAGCGAAGCGTTCCCTAAGCTTTCCATGCAAAATCTTCCCTGTTGCAGTTCTGGGCATTTCAGAATAGTTAATGAACATAACCTTCTTAGGTTTTTTATACCCAGTCATCCTACCCCTACACCATTCAACGATTTCTTCTTCAGATGCCTTTTCACCATCTTTTAAAACAACAACAGCTGTCACACACTCACCCCACCTATCATCTGGACATCCAATCACGGCAACATCACGTACCTTCGGATGTTGAGAGATTATCTCTTCAACCTCTGAGGGATAGACATGTTCGCCTCCGGTGATTATCATGTTGTCCTTGCGGTCAACAATATAATAATAACCTTCCTCATCGCGCTTAACAAGGTCGCCGGCGCTGAAGAACTCGCCCCTAAATGAGGCTTTGGTCTTTTCAGGCATCTTGTAGTACTCGTCAAACATCATTGGTCCCCTAGAGTAGAGTTCACCAACTTCCCCGATTCTTACTTCGCGACCATTCTCATCCGAGAGCTTGATTAGGTCTACCCCTAGGCATTCCCTACCCATTGAGCCGATTTTTCTAAGCTGGTCCTCAGGCTTCAGTATGGTAACCAACCCAGCCTCTGTAGAGCCATAAGCCTCATACAGCTCAACTCCTGGAAAACATTCCAAGGTTCCACGCTTTATCTTGCTTCTAACAGGGGCGGATGAACACAAAAGCTTCCGCAACGAACTTGTATCGAACCTTCGACGGGTCTCTTCTGGAACTTCCAAAATGAGGCTGTAGTGTGTTGGAATTAGCGATGTGAAGGTTATCTTCTCTCCGTCCATGATGCTCAACAACTCAATGGGGTCGAAACTCTTATCTCTCCCAACAAATAGAGACGCACCAAGGTAGAGGAACTGAAGCCCATAAAAGGTTGAGTTCACATGGAAGAGGGGCATGACGATCATTCCGTAATCCTTCTCTGAAAAGCCGAATTCCAAAGCGTTGATCGAGAAGAACGCATTGTAAGATTCATGGGAGCGGACAACACCCTTCGGAACCCCGGTTATGCCAGAAGTGTATATCTGAACCCATGTATCCTTGCCGCCAACATCAACCCTTGGTTTGTGGTCTGGAGAGCTATCAATCAACTCTTCATAGTTAACGTAGCCTTTCGGTGTTGATTCGCCAACAACTACATACTTATCCTCACCGATTTTTTTCAGTTTCGGGCGGATGGCGTCTATTGTTTCAACAAACTCTTCACAAACAATCATGGCTTTGGCGTCTGCATGATTCACAACATACTCGATTTCCTTATCGATGTAGCGCCAACTGACTGGTGCAACAACAAGCCCAGCTTTGGCGAAGGCACAGTAAACCTCGACGAATTCGGTGCAGTTGTAGAGCATGACGGCAACACGGTCGCCCTTGCGCAAACCCATTTTTAGTAAGCCATTAGCCAGCTTATTAGTCCTAATGTTTAGCTCCGAATACGTCCATGCCTTTCCACACCAGTCTTTAACAGCAAGCTTATGAGGATACTTCTTAGCATGAACGTTCAAAATCTCTCCCAAGTTTAGCCAAGCCATCGCTTCTTTCACCCTTTAACATTAATCCAGAGTTCTGTTGGACTTTTAAAACATTACTAATCCAAGAAAATATATACTTCTATAACAGTTTTTCTCTACCCCTGAAGGAGGATTCAATTAATGGAAGTTAAAAAAGTAGCTGTACTGGGAGCCGGGTTGATGGGCCACGGCATAGCCCAGGTTGCGGCTCAAGTGGCGAAGTTTGAGGTCAGCCTCAGAGATGTTGAGCAGAGGTTTCTGGACAACGGAATGTCCATGATAAACAACAGCCTGCAGATATTCCTAAGGAAGGGAACAATCACAGAGAACCAACTTAAGGAAACCTTAGAGCGAATCCATCCAACCCTGAACCTAAAAGAAGCCGTTGCCGACGCAGACCTGATCATCGAGGCTGTTCCCGAGAATTTAAAGTTGAAAAAAGACACGCTTTCGGAAGTTGACAAATTAGCGAAGCCTGACACCATTCTTGCTTCAAACACCTCTTCGATAAGCATAACAGAACTCGCGTCAGCCACGAATCGACCGGAAAAATTCTGTGGGATGCACTTCTTCAATCCACCGCAGCTGATGAAGCTGATAGAGATTATCCGTGGAGCAAAAACCTCTGATGAAACCATCAACGTAATAGTCGAAGTTACCAAGAAAATGGAGAAGGAACCAGTCGTGGTTAAAAAGGATTGTGCAGGCTTCGTTGTGAACAGAATCTTGGTTCCAGCCTTAAACGAGGCTGTTTCCCTTGTCTGGGAAGGAATAGCCGAACCAGAAGACATAGACAAGGCGATAAGGCTTGGACTAAACTGGCCCATGGGACCGCTAACCCTGCTCGACTACCTCGGGCTGGACACGACTCTTTTCATAGCCGAAGTCTTGCGAGACGATCTCGACCCGAAATACAGCCCATGCCCACTGCTAAGACAGATGGTTCGAGCTGGTCTTCTCGGAAGAAAGACCGGTAAAGGCTTTTATGACTGGACCAAAAAGTAGTTAAAAGTCTGGTGAAGGCCTATGGATTTTAAAAACACCCTTTACGAGAAAAGGGATGGAATAGCAACAATAACCATAAACCGCCCAGCGACCCTGAACGTGCTAAACGGAGAAACAATCTTAGAGATTTCTTCAAGGCTTGAAGAGGCGAAAAAGGACGAAAACGTTAAGGTTATAGTGATTACAGGAGCTGGCGAAAAAGCCTTCTGCGCCGGGTTAGACCTGAAAACGGTGAAGGATGTCAACGTAGTAAGGGCTGTAGAGACTTCAAAAATTGGACAAAAACTGACTTTAGCCGTTGAAGAGCTTGAAAAGCCAGTGATCGCAGCCATCAACGGTTACGCCCTTGGCGGAGGACTAGAACTCGCAATGGCATGCGACATCCGAATAGCCTCAGAAAACGCACGGGTAGGACAGCCAGAGGTGAATGTTGGGCTGCTTCCAGGCTGGGGAGGAACACAACGCCTACCAAGATTGGTTGGGAAGGGAATAGCCAAAGAGCTAACATTCACCGGGAAGATGATTGACGCCAAAACCGCCGAAAGAATAGGATTGGTTAACACGGTTGTGCCGCCAGAAAAGCTCCAATCAACCGTTGAGGAACTCGCAAAAGAAATTATGAGCAAGCCTCCGATAGCCATAAAACTAGTCAAAGAACTCATCAACAACAGCATTGAAACAGACCAAGCGACGGGGCTGATGCACGAGGCAGAGGCTTTCGGAATACTCTCCTCAACAGAAGACTTCAGAGAGGGAGTATCCGCGTTCATGGAGAAAAGAAAACCGCAGTTCAAAGGAAGATAAACCATCGTCTTTCTTTGGTGGCCTTTGATGAGGAAAGTTGCAATCGTTGGCGGCGGAGCCACACAATGTGGCAAACGAGAGGCAAGCTGGAGGGACTTGGTGCAAGAAGCCGGAAAAGCCGTGTTTGAGAGTGTGGACAATCTCTCTCAAAAAGATGTGGATGCCTTAATAGTGGGAGCAGCTCAACCAGAACGGTTCACTTTTCAAGCCCATGTCGCCCCGATGGTGGCAGAGTATTTGGGAATAACCCCCAGAAAGGTTTTGGCAAGGACGGAGCTGATGTGTGCTTCTGGGCAGGCGGCGATTCGCTATGCTTGGGCTTGTGTAGCAACTGGTATGGCTGATGTTGCTGTTGCTTTTGGTGTTGAGAAGATGTACATGCCAGACATGGCTGAGGCCCAGACAAACATGACCTGTGTCCTTGACAGGGAATGGGACGGCGTAAATGGGCTGTCGGCTCCGCCGTTCTTTGCCATGACTGCTCAGAGGCATATGCTTGAGTTCGGCACGACGAAGGAGCAGATGGCTTTGGTTTCTGTTAAGAATCATCACTATTCCACCATGAATCCTATAGCTCAATTCCAAAAAGAAGTCACAGTTGAGACTGTCATCAAGTCTCCCGTGATTGCTCCTCCCCTGAACCTTTTTGACTGCAGCTCTATCACGGATGGGGCTGCCGGAATAATCCTGGTTCCAGCCGAAGATGCGAAGAAGTACACGGATACTCCAATGTATATCATCGGAACCGGACAGGCAAACGTTGGAAACGTCATAAACAATCTTGCCAGCTTAACCGAGTGGGTTCCGCTGAAGATGGCTGTTGAAGAAACTCTGAGAACTGCGAAAATTACGAGAGAAGAGATTGACATAGCAGAGCTGCACGATTGCTTCACGATTTCGGAAATCATGGAATACGAGGCCTTCGGCTGGTGCGAAAAGGGGAAGGGCGGAAAATTCATCGAGGAAGGCGCACCATACATTGGTGGAAAGGTCGCCGTAAACCCGAGGGGTGGGCTTCTCGGCTGCGGGCATCCCCTAGGCGCCACAGCAATTCTACAAGCCCTAGATATTCTCCAACAGTTCAGAGGAGAAGTGCCGGAGGGAAGATATGTCAAGGACGCTAAAATCGCGGTTGCCCACAACTTGAGCGGAGCCGCGAACGTACACAGCATTATAGCCTACTCGAGGAATCCAAGATGAGCGTGAAATTTGAAAAGATTAAGCGGCAAAACATTGTTAAGCTTCCCTACATGCTGGATTTCTATCCATTAGAAGATGAAAAATTCACAAGAATAAACAAGTTCTTCCAGAACCTCAAAGAGGGCAAGTTAACAACAACAAAATGCAAAAACTGCGGAAAGCTTTTGTGGCCTCCGAGAATCGTTTGTCCAGAATGTTTTTCAGAAACTCTCGAATGGGTTGACTTGGGCGTGGACGGCGAGTTGTATGCTTTCACTGAGATGAGGCTCGGCGCTCCATTAGGCTTCGTCGAAGATGTACCATTCTGCATAGGTCTGGTAAAGATTGGAGGCTTGCTAATTTCAGCCAGAATTGACGACGCGAAATACGAAGACCTTAAAATCGGAGACAAGATCAGGCTTAAGATAGTTGAGCTGGAAGACGGCAGAGTCTTCTACAGATTTTTCAAAGTTAAGGAATAGTCGCTTTTCTTTTCCACCTCTTCTTTTTGGGTCTTATGTAAATCGTCTTGTATTTGCCACAATCTTGGTATAACAAGCATTTTTTACATTCTTCGCTCATTTCATCGAAAGCTGCTGGCTCCAATCTAACTTCATAGCCAAGGGACTTATAGAGCTCTACCGCTTCGCTTAGTCTCGGTTCATCAGCAACAAACCGCCTTATCCAACCTTGCCTTTCAAGCTTGGCATCCCTGCATTCAGCCCTTGAACATTCCCTATCCATCTTCACCAAGACATACTGTATTATCCATTCTGATAAAAGTACCTTTGAACAGGTAGCCTCCGCTATTGATTCTTTTCCAGTGCAGCGGAATGATACATGGCTAAACAGTTTTTATATGGACAGACAATTATATCATGCAAAAGAAGATGAAAACAAAATGCGAATTGCCCAGAATGTTTATGCCGTATTGGACATGTTCCATCCAATTGGTGTGAACGCGGGGTTCATTATAACTAAGAAGCATATAGTCTATGTTGATGCTGGACTAACAGTTCCCAGCGCTAAAACTATTATAGGCTATTCCTTAGCCGTCGCTCCGTATAACAAGCCCAAATATCTGATTTTCACGGACTATCACCCCGACCATGTCTTTGGCATGAAGGCATTTAAAGACGCAGGAGCCAAAACATTAGGACATGCAAACCTTGACCTTTATCTCCACGAGTACCTAATTCAAAACTGGAGAGAATGGATACAAAACTGGAATAAACGCATGAACCTTTGGGACGAATCTGACATAGAACATCTTTTTGGCGATGTCGAACTTTCACGGTTAGACCAAACCATAGATAAAGACACAGTAATAAAAGTTGACAACGAAGAAATTCATGTTCTAAACACTCCTGGACACTGGAAGGCTTGCCTGTCGGTTTACTTACCCTCTTCAAAAGTATTGTTTGCAGGAGACACCATCTTTTCAGGTTTTGAACCAACAACAAGATTCGGCGACAAAAACCTTTGGCAACAATGGATTAATTCACTTGAAAAACTCAGCAAACGGGATATAAGCTGTATCATTCCGGGGCATGGGAGAATATGCGACACCAAAGAAATTCATAGGCACATCGAATACCTTAACGAATTGATTGCCAAAACCTAATTGGCAGAATTCTACAAGGCTAAGCAAGAGGGAGGCTAGTATAGATCTTCTTCGATTTCTATGTTTTGTTCAGGCATCTTTCCATGCCTTTTAATAAATTGTTGGAGCATTTCGCTCTCCCTTATCGTGTACATCTTTGCCTCCTCGTAGATGAAATATCTTGCTTTTGTGTTTGTTGCAAGTTGCTGTTCCAGTTCCTTTCTCAAATTCATCGTCCCCTTTATGTAAATGGTTTCCTTGTTCTCGTTTAATAGCAGGTAAACGCCCTCTGCCTCTGGAACAACTTTCAGGCTTTCTCCTTTCAACGGCAACCACTTTTCAGGAGGCTGGGGAGCCTGTCGAATATACAATCTTAAGTCGCATCTCAGACAACGACTCGCCTCCTCCCGGGCCATTTTCTCGTCGTACCCAAGCTCAACCTCAAAGAAGTTTCCCCTTCGCTTTTCAACAGGCAAACAGGGCATCGGAACAGCTTGTTTGTAGGCGAACTTCTCAACTTTCCCAAGCCACGGATTTGGCTTTTCAAACACTATAAATCTATCCTCGAGTGTTCCTGTTCCCCCCAAATATCTGTCAATGGCGAAGGCAGCCTGCCTCCCCGAAGCCAACGCCTCAACTATCGAGGCTGGACCCTTTACAATGTCTCCGCACGCAAAAACGCCGGGAACACTTGTCTCCATTGCTGATGGTTTCACCTCAACAAGCCCAAACCCGGATATCCTTAACTGGCTTGTCGCCTGCCACGAAAGGTCTGGAGCCTGCCCTATTGCAAGAACCAGCACATCAGCCTCCATGGTCATCGTTTGTGTTTCATCGAAGCTTGGATTAAATCTTCCCTCCTTGTCGAAAACTGAGAGACAACGCATAAGCTCAACAGCCGCTAACTTACCGTCCCTGCCCAAAATCTCCTTAACCCCCCAGGAGTTGTGGAGCTTCACCCCTTCTTCGAGTGCTTGCTGAATCTCCCATGGAAACGCTGGCATCTCCTCGGGTTTCTCCAAACAAGCAACCTGCGCATCGCTCGCTCCAAGCCTTAGGGCTGTTAGGGCAACGTCCATCGCAACATTGCCGCCGCCGATTACCAAGACTCTTTCGTTTAGGCTTGCCGCTTTCCCAAGTCTGACATCCCTTAGAAAGTCGAGTCCACCAACTACGCCTGCTAGGTTAGCACCTTCAACCTTTAGCTTTCTACTACTCTGCAAGCCAACAGCAACAAGAACAGCGTCGAAACCTTCCTTCCTAAGCGCCTCAATCGTCAAATCCCTTCCAAAACCCACGCCTGTCTTGACTCCCACACCCAAATCAATGATTTCCCTAACGTCTTTTTCAACAACCTCTTTGGGCAAGCGGTACTCTTGAACTCCATAACGCATCATTCCGCCTAATTCAGGCATGACCTCAAAAACTGTAACCGAATGTCCAAGTCTGGCTAGGTAGTAGGCTGCACTTAGTCCTGCTGGACCAGACCCTACTATGGCGACTTTCCGCCCTGTTGGCTTTGCAATCCCCAATTTCTGCTTCCAAATCCCCATATCCTTCGCCATCGCAAAACGTTTCAGGCCACAAATCGAAATAGCCTCGTTAACCTCATGTCGCCTACAAACCTTCTCACATGCACGGGAACAAGCGTGGGCCAAAACGTTTGGCAAGGGTAACCTTTCCCGTATGACAGCAGCAGCCTCGGCAAACCTGCCCTCACAGATTAATTGGACATATCTCGAAACATCAACCTCTGCTGGACAGGCGTATTTGCACGGAACCAAGTCAACCTCACGTTTTGCAGCCTTTAACCCCTTATCCCTTAACGCTCCGGTCGGGCAAACCTCCACGCAAGCGCCGCAGAATCTGCAATCAGAATCCATAAACGTCGATGCGACCGTTCCAACGAAGACCTCTCCATTCCTGTAAACAAAGCCTAAGGCTCCAACACCGCGAAGCTCTTGGCAGACTCTCACACAGCGTGTACATCCGATGCACAGGTTATAGTCTCGCAGAAAGAGGGGTTCGTTCTCTATCACTGTTAGGTTTTGCGGAGTATATCGCGGAGTGTCCTCTCTGATTCCGATGTATTCCGCAACCCTTTCGAGTTCGCAGTTTCCAAACTTTGGGCAGCATCGCTCTTCCTTTGGAACGTTCGTTGAGCAAGGCTCTGTTGTGCAACCCTCCTTTTGCGCACAGATTAGACACGCATGCGGATGCTTGGCTAAGATGCGCATTAGCTCAACTTTTCTCGCTTCTCGAACACGCTCGTTGTCGATGTAAACCTTCAGTCCATCAGAAACCAGCGTGCAACACGCGAGAACGAGCTTCTCTCGACCCTCAACTTGGACCAGACATAACTTACAGCCTTCAAACTCCTTCTCAGAAGATTCACTTACGATTTTTTCGCTGCCACGGTAAACGGCTTCAATTGATTTGATCTTGTTAGGTTGTGGTAAGTCGGGATGATAACAGATTGTTGGGATATAAGCGTCTAATTTTCTGGCTGCATCAAGGATGGTTGTGCCTTCTTCGACAGCGACCTCAATGTCGTTTATGAAGAGTTTGATGTTTTTCTGAATAGGTTTTCCCTACCAAGAGTGGGTTATGGCGCTTGTCTCGCATGCCAAGACGCATGGAAGCTTTCTTTCACCACTCACAGGCTTGCAAGGACCACAGCTATACTTGATTTTTTTGCGGTGCTCTTCGGTTACTGCCGCCATTAATCCTCCTTCAATGTCGAACTCGTTCTCAACTAGTTCAAGAACCCCATAAGGGCACGCCTTGACGCATTTTCCACAACCGTTGCATTTGTCTGTGTCAATGATTATGAAGTAGTCTCCGGAGCCGTCCTTATATCCATAATGAGCCTGCATTTCGCCTTCTTCCCTTTTCAACGCAGGCCTATCTGCTTCTCATAAAGCGCCTTCGCAAACAGGGCAGCGCCTATGGCTCCGGCTAGAATCGGGTCAAGCTTTGGTTCAAGGGGGTTGATCCCGAGGTTTCTTTCGAGCCTTGAAACTATGCCTATGTTTTTCGCAACTCCGCCCGTGATCACGAAGTCTCTTTCGATTCCGACCTTTGTCAGCAGGTCGATTATGCGGTCAACCATTGCGAGGTGGTAGGCTGCCGCAACCTTCTCTTTCAGCCATCCCTGACGCAGCAAAGCCAGAGATTCAGCCTTTGCAAAAATTACGCAAGTGTTGCTCACTGGTGGGGGTTCTTCTGTTAGGCTTAGTGAAACCTTTCCAAGCTCTTCGATTGGGACTCTGATTAAGTCGGCGAAGACTTCAAGTCCCCTTCCCGTTCCTGCTGCACACTTGTCGTTCATGAGAAAGGACACAACTTTTCCCTTTTCGTCGCATCTAATAGCCTTGCAGTCTTGCCCCCCGATGTCAAGAACCGTTCGAACGGATGGTCCGTAGATGTAATGGGCTCCTCTTGCGTGGCAGGCGATTTCCGTTATTGTTTTGTTAGCGAAGGGGACGTTCACCCTACCGTATCCTGTGCCAACTACATGATGAAGATTTTCAGTTTTTAGGCCTGTTCCGTCAAGAGCCCAGTTGGTTACTTTAATTGCTGTTTCTTCGCTTACTCCGCCAGTTCTCATAACCGAGTAGGCGTAAAGTTCTCCGTCAAGCATGACAGCTGCCTTGCTGCCCACAGAGCCTATGTCAACACCAGCCGTGACTATTTTTGCCCCTCGCCAGTCCATGTTAGGCATTGTATACCTATATTCCGGCCATCTCCAAAACTCCATCGTCTTTTCACTCATTTTTGTCCCTCCGTTTCAAATGCGAGCAGCGCCGCCCCAAGGGCGCCGACGTATTCAGGGTATTCTGGAACAACTATTTCCGTGTTCAATTCCCTTTTAAGCGGCGGCCAGAACCCTGGATTTCGGGCCACTCCTCCTATTAGAGCTACGTCCTTTTCTACGCCTACTCTTAAGACCATTGAGGCTATTCTGCCTGCCATTGCGTCATGGATTGCCTTTGCTACGTCCTCCTTTGCAACTTTTGAGTGAATAAGGGTTACGACTTCAGATTCTGCGAAGACGCAGCATTGGGCATTCATTGGTATAGTGTTCGCAGATTTTAGTGCGAGGGGACCCATATCCTCAACTCTTACTTCTAAAGCCCTGGCCATTGTTTCTATAAAGGTTCCAGCGCCTGCAGCGCATCTTTCATTGATGACGAAGTCTCTTACTTTTCCGTTTTCACCCACCTTCACTCCTCTCCCTTCTTCAGCTCCAACATCAATGACTGTTTTCACTGTTGGGATTAAATGGTAGGTCCCTTTTGCGTCAGCGATAACTTCTGGAACTACTTCTCCAGCATTTATCGGGGATATCTTATGGATAGCTTTTCTTCCCATTCCTGTGGCTACGACTTGAACAATCTGCTCATGCTTTAAGCCCGCGTCAAGCAAGGCTTTCTCAAAAACCTCGGTTGCTGATTTCCGAACGTCAAATTCCACAATGCCGTTTGCCCTTGTTAAGACGTTTTTTCCGTCTTCCAGGAGCACTATTTTCACGTATTTAGCTCCAACATCCACTCCAGCTGTTATCATTTTCAACTCCCTCCTAATCCCTCAGTTTTTTAATCCCATACTTGCGAAGAAGGCGGTTAGGCGTGCTAAGGTTCCCGTGAAATCAAATTCTCTTTCGTCGCCCATGTTTCCCTCGAAGGGGAAGACTGGCACGCCGGCTTTTTGTAAGCCTAGACGGTTTTCGGCTATGTGGACACTTAGGCCTTCGCAACCCCTGTTGTAGTGGAGCAGAACTGCGTTGACATTCCATTGTTTTACAATGCTTAGCATCATCTTTGTCTTTGCTTCTGGTAGATAGAAGTGTGCCCACTCTGGCCTATTGACTGTCCACTCAACAATCATTTTCAGGGCTTCTTCTCTTGTCTGAGGCTTTCTAGGCGGAAGTTCTTTTGGGGTCCATGTTCCGTCTGGTCGATATTCCCACATCCCAATCAGTCCATAAGTGTAGAGAGAGCCGAGTGAAACTACGCCGTATTTCTCCATTTCCCTGAAGATCTGTAGGAAACCCCATGGAGGCTGGGTGTCGGTGATCACCCTAAATCTTTCGTTTGCTACCGCTGCTATTCCTCTTCTGACTCTGTCCTCAACCTCGGCTTTCAGCCTCTCATAAAAAGCGACGCATTCCGGCAGATGCTTCATAAGAGTTCCCATGACGTATAGCGAATACATGGACTTTTCATCTAAGGGAGCTGGAACGGCTTGGTTTAGGGCGCAGATCTCAGCCCAGAGCCTTGTTGCTTTGATCTCGTTCCAAACTGCTTCGCAAAGCAATTTATCGTTGTATTTTCTTCCAGTAACTTTCTCTAACCATTCGATTCCGTCGTTTAGTTGTTGAACAATATAGTTTATCTTGTATTCTTCGAGGGGTTTGTCCATTGGATATCCAACTGAAACGTCCACGCAATACATTGGCACTTTTTTGCCTTTCTTTTCCTCAAGCCACTTCGCGACTTGATACCATTTTCCGTGGCTGCAACAGATGTGGTCTTGCCATATAAAGTCTGGAGCCGGATGACCATCGACTACTGTTCCGTCAGCAAGAACGTATTTGTCGAGTAGGATGGAGCCCCAGTAGTTTCTCATGTAGGAGCAGAGTGTGCGTGGAAAACCCGCTGCCTCGACGGCGTCGTGGCATTTGGCTGCGAAATCCTTAAAGAAGGCTATTGTGGCACCGTGGGGTTCTCCTGTTAAGCAATAGACATCCTCGCCTAGACCGGCTGGTATGATGCTAAAGGACCATGCTCCTCCGGCCCAGCGGAGCCCTCCACGCTCATAGGCTGTCAAATAATCCTCATAATATTTGCTTCTAAGCTGTTTGGCTTCATTCCAGATTTTTAATGGTTCGGTTGGGTATTCTTTAATTTGAGCCATCCATGCACCACCTTAGAAGAGTTCCTCCAATCCTGTTAGAGTTTCGAGAAAGGCCTCAACTCTGGTTCGAAATTGTCCCCATGGTACAGTAACGTCAAACTCGAGGGGATATGTTTCAACACCAACTGATTTTAGTGCTTCCTTCAATGGTGGAATTTCAATTCCATGCGGATCACAAAACTTATTTTGAATCACCAGTGTTCCTTGAACCCTAAATTCCTTAGCAAGCCTGACAGAGTGCATGAGCCTTGTGAATTCTGGCCAGTCCTTGCTGGGGCACGGAATCCTTTTGACATAGCGGGAAGCAATAGCGAATAGCCTGTCTTCATGTGGAATCACATCATCCCAGATGTATCTTGAACCGGTGCAGTGTTCATCGATTACGAAGGTTGCGCCCAAGGCTTCAACATTTTTCATAAACACTCTGTCGTCGTCCTCGCTTCCAATGATCATGAGTCTAATTCCAGGATTGCGGTCAAGTTTCCGATTTGGCAATTCTTGCAAAAGCCTTTCTAGGAGTTTGCTGTGTTCCTCCTTGTCAACCATCTGGCTTGAAAGAACCATTTCCATGGCTTCCAAACCGGTGAGTTTCGGATTGTCCAGCTTTCTGTACTCGTAGACTTTTCGCATCAACTCTCTGTTCCTGTTCATGATCCTTATCCCTCTGTCAAGATCTTCATCGGTTATTTTCTTCCCCGTCCAATCTTCGAGTGCTTTCTTGAACTTGGCGAGTTCTTGAGTGAGGTATGGGATCGCGTGGGGATTTTGAATCCCGTGAGGGACGTGGATGTAATATGCGAAGTCTGTGGGGATGTGGAGCCTCCAGGCGTTGAAGGCTTGTCTCAAATGTAGACACGATTGCCCCTCCACAATTCCATCGGTATAATCGAATCTTCCTTTAAGCCCTTGAGCTAAACAATCGCGACAAAGGTGGCAGTACATCGCAAAGATGTAGGGTTCAGTAACCGTAGGTGGTTCATGGCTGCCCAGAATCCTGACTGGTAAGATGTTGGCTGCATACAGTATCTCTTCTGGCACATAAGTACAGAAATAACCAACAACCTTGTTTCCGGCTCTTTCTTTCCAAGCTCTTGCATACTCATGCCTATTGTCTATCCATTCCCTAAAGGTTTCAAACACTTCTGCGACCAAACGCGTCTCCTCTATTCCAAATATAATTTTCTTACTTCAAATATAAATAATTTGAGCTTTATATTTAAATCAATCGAATGCAAATTTATATATCGTAGAAATTAAAGATTGCAGACTTGAAGGTGCATAGATGATGGAAAAATTCAAAAACATAATTTATGAGAAAGATGATGAAGTTGCGAAATTAACCATAAATCGCCCACCCTTTAACATTCTAAATGTTGAAACTTTGCAAGAAATCGCTAAGGCCTTGGAAGATGTTGGAAGAGACGGCAAAATCAAAGTTTTGGTGATAACGGGTGCTGGGGAAAAGGCCTTCTCGGCTGGAGTGGACATAAAAGACCATTTTCCAGACAAAATTGAAGAAACTCTGGAATTCTTTCACAGAGTTTTCCATCTGCTCGCTGAAATCAACAAGCCAACGTTGGCTGTAGTGAGAGGATTTGCCTTTGGAGGAGGATGTGAGCTGACATCTGCATGTGACATTGTTTTGGCCTCTGAAGACGCCCAGTTTGGACAGCAAGAAGTCAAGGTGGGGGCGATACCGACTGTTGCCTCTGTGCTTTTGCCGAGGATAATCGGAAGGAAAAAAGCCCTAGAAATAATCCTCACAGGGGATTGTATAACAGCGGCTGAAGCAAAACAAATAGGCCTTGTTAACGGGGTTTATCCCGCCGCGGAACTTGAGGAAGCCGTAAAAAAACTGGTTGAGAAATTTAAAGAGAAAAGCTCTGTTGTGCTTAGATTAGTTAGAATGGCGGTTTATCAGGGCTTGGATAAAGATTTTAAGGAAGCGTTGGACGGCGTAACTGACATCTATGTGAATAGGTTGGTGAAGACTGAGGATGCCGTTGAGGGCTTGAAGGCCTTTTTAGAGAAAAGGAAGCCTGTTTGGAAAGGAAAATAACTTAAGGAACGACTATTGCCCTAGTTTTGATTTTTCCCTTTTTAAGCATTTCTAATGCTTCATTTATCTGGTCAAGCGGCATTTTGTCTGAAACGAGAAGCTTTAATTTTCCTCTTCGAACCATGTCAACAATGGGTGGAAAATCAACGATTCTGCAACCCAGAGAACCGTAAACTTCTATTTCCCTAAACATCAAGCGTCCAGCATTAATGCTAAGGTCCTTGTCACTATAGCCGACAATAACAGTACGACCGCCCCACCTGACGCTTTCAAAGGCCATACGCATAACCTCCGGAACGCCAATAGCCTCGACAGCCACATCTGCCCCGCCGCCAGTAATCCTTCTGACAGCCTTTATGGGGTCTTCGACATCAACATTAATTGTTTCAGAAGCCCCGAGCTCCCTTGCGAGTTGTAGTTTCTCTTCAACCTTGTCAACGGCAATTACAAAAGCTCCCAACGCAGTTGCTATCTGAACAGCGTTCAAGCCGACCCCGCCAACACCGTAGATTACCACAGAGTCGCCCGGTCTAACGCTAGCTCGGTTCTTTAATGCGTGGAAGGGAGTGGACATGGCGTCGGAAATTATCGAGGCTTCTTGTAGTGGGATTTCTGGTGGGAGTTTGATCAGGTCCTTGGCTGGGATTTTGGCGAATTCTGCGTAGGCTCCGTCTATGCTGTTGCCGATCATAACGATGTTTCTGCACAGGTTTTCTCGGCCAATTCGGCAGCTATAGCAAGTGCCGCACGTTAGGACCGGCGGGATGAGTACTCTGTCGTTTTCTTTGACATTGGTTACCTTTTCACCAACTTTGGTCACTATTCCAGAGGCTTCGTGACCAAGAATCAGCGGCGGCTTTTTGAAGGTTGGGACTCCCTCTAAATAATGGAGGTCTGTGTGGCAGACTCCGCATGCAGCCACTTTAATAAGGGCTTCTTCCGGGCTGATTTCGGGCGTTGGGACATCCTCTATTTTCAGTGGTTGACCTGCACCGTAAAAAACTGCGGCTTTCATGTGATTTCTCCTCTTAATTGCAAGTTGATTCCCCCTATAGAAATATAAGAATTAGGGTGTTGGACCCAGAATTCGGTTCATGGCGTCGTCAGCTATGGCCACTGAGTAGCCGGCGATTCTCCTCAGGTCACGGGCGATGTGACTCAGAGCCACTGCAAGGTCGGCGTCTTTAACCTTCTTTAGAATGGTTGTTAGGAGCGTTTTTTCCTTTCGTCTAATGTCACTCATTTTTCCTATGGTTGCTATTGCGAGCATAACATCCTTCTTCAAGAAGGCTTGAACCGCATCCCTCTGCATCTCATGGACAATGCTTGATATATCCCCTATCGCACGTAATATTTCACCGCTTATCCTCGCTTTTCCCTCTAGGGTGAGAAATTGCGCGGCGATTGATGATGAGTGATACACAAGCCTGTTCAAGTCTCGAGTAATCAAAGCGAAAGTAACGCATTCACGGCAGCTTTTTACACCAACCTTTCTCGCGATGGTCTTGCTGAAGCTTGCCAACGCGACCTGTCTTATCGTCATTCTGTAATGCCTTAAGGCTTCTTTGCTTCTTTCGATCACTTCGCTTGCGAGCTGAAAATCGTTTTTGAGAATGGACTTGACAGCGTCCTCTTGCAAGTGAAGCGAGAAGGAAGATGTCTTTTCTATGAGGGATTCCAATGAAAAAGCGGCTGGGTCTATCATCACGTGAAAACTTATTGCGTCAGCCCTCTCTTCGGCGACCTCAACTCCGGGCAAGTCCATGCGTAGCAGTTTTAGTCTCTTTTTCACGTCGGCTGGAATCATTTTTTTCG
>Ga0315310_10000046_pt1 | contig 82133 bp, 92 predicted proteins | sample TDP5_MG_FD_203630 | JGI IMG/M metagenome (GOLD analysis project Ga0315310, IMG submission 203630) | Freshwater sediment microbial communities from Lake Towuti, South Sulawesi, Indonesia - TDP5 | ecosystem: Environmental > Aquatic > Freshwater > Lake > Sediment | place: Indonesia: South Sulawesi...
GATGGGCAAAGTATCTTTCAATTCCCTTCTCATGGGATTTGTGGTTGGAACTCAAGGCGTTCATGGCTTCGGCCACAGCCACATTCTCAACTTTCAATTCCCTTCTCATGGGATTTGTGGTTGGAACAGCTCGGAGTATTCCACGCCAGGAGATGGGCAAAGTATCTTTCAATTCCCTTCTCATGGGATTTGTGGTTGGAACTCAAGGCGTTCATGGCTTCGGCCACAGCCACATTCTCAACTTTCAATTCCCTTCTCATGGGATTTGTGGTTGGAACGAATCCGTCAATATTGGCCTGACGCTGAAAGACTCACGATCTTTCAATTCCCTTCTCATGGGATTTGTGGTTGGAACTAGGGGGAAATGGGGGCCAAGATCCTGTCAATCCCTTTCAATTCCCTTCTCATGGGATTTGTGGTTGGAACCGATCTTCGTTGACGTAGCAGGTGAGAAGCTACCTCTCTCCTTTCAATTCCCTTCTCATGGGATTTGTGGTTGGAACACCTAGTTACGAAGATGACTCTAGAAGGAATCCCCGCTAACTTTCAATTCCCTTCTCATGGGATTTGTGGTTGGAACCATTTCGTGGAGGCTATCGACCGGGTCCTGGCCCGATACCCTTTCAATTCCCTTCTCATGGGATTTGTGGTTGGAACATCCGGACGTCTACCATGTGTATGCAGCCCAGGGGGAAGTCTTTCAATTCCCTTCTCATGGGATTTGTGGTTGGAACATTCGTGGAGCATTGGAGTGGCTTTGGTCAGGCATCAAATCTTTCAATTCCCTTCTCATGGGATTTGTGGTTGGAACTGCGACGCCCTACGAGCATAGCGTTCTCATGGAGCGACTGGAGCCTTTCAATTCCCTTCTCATGGGATTTGTGGTTGGAACCTGTCTACGTGAAGCAGGAGACGTATCGCAAGCTCCTGAACTTTCAATTCCCTTCTCATGGGATTTGTGGTTGGAACTCACTAGACGTATTCACCTTCTGCTTTGCCTTCTACTGTCTTTCAATTCCCTTCTCATGGGATTTGTGGTTGGAACATGGGAGGCATCATCATATCTCTAAGTGCCGTGCCTGCCCAGGTGACTTTCAATTCCCTTCTCATGGGATTTGTGGTTGGAACATACGGGCGGATGAATAGTACTGATGGTCGGTACTGATGGTCTTTCAATTCCCTTCTCATGGGATTTGTGGTTGGAACATCAGCCTGGCCCGAGTCCCTGACGTCGCGCTATTGTACAACTTTCAATTCCCTTCTCATGGGATTTGTGGTTGGAACCGATAACGGGCACAGTCGTCATAAGCGGAACGGTGACTTTCAATTCCCTTCTCATGGGATTTGTGGTTGGAACAATTTTCTTCGCCCGTCCATGATGATCCGCTATTCGTCTTTCAATTCCCTTCTCATGGGATTTGTGGTTGGAACCCATGCTCATCCCGATCATAGCTCACAAGCCTATGACTTCCCACTTTCAATTCCCTTCTCATGGGATTTGTGGTTGGAACTCGCATTCAAGGGCTACGCGGCTGATGGCACGAATTTCTTTCAATTCCCTTCTCATGGGATTTGTGGTTGGAACCGTGCGGTTTTTTGCCCCGTTTCTTGTTGCGGTGCCTCTTCTGGCTCGGTTTGGAGAGGCATATCGATTCTCAGAGAGTTGCGATTTGGCTTATAAGTATAATCGGCGCTAGAGTTGGTTGCTGTGTAATCCCAGCTTTGGGATTGGTATGCCGACCGAGTTCACGTTGGAGCTCTACGCGGAGAAGGAGTTTCCTCTGCCGCGCTTTACGGGCTACATCTCCCGCGGCCTCCTCTTGAACATCGTCCGTGAGGTGAACCCGGCCGTATCGCAGGATCTTCATGAGGCTAATAGGCCGAAGCCCTACTCCGTTACGCCGATCTATTTCAGGTCGAAGGCCAAGAGCCAGGAAGGGTTTATTGTCGACCCTATGCATCCGTGCAGGGTTAAGTTCCGTTTCCTTAGGGATGAGCATGCGCGCCTCATTACTGAGTACTTCCTAAAGAAGAGTACCCTCACTGTCTTCGATACTACTCTTCAGATAGCGTCGCTGGCGGTTAGATGCCAAGAGTATAGGCAAATAGAGGAAGAGAGTAAGCCGCAGGCTTCGTTCCAGCTTCTTTTCAAGACGCCGACCTATCTGGCGACGCTTGGGTCGAGCTACCATTATCTCTTCCCTGAGCCGAACCGGATATTCCTGAATCTCTTACGCCTATGGAACGAATATTCGACAGGTCGGAGGTATGGGAAGGAGGAGTTTATAGGGTATAGGAAGTGGTTGACTCGGGAGCTGGGGGTCTCTGAACATAGGCTTGCCACAAGACTGGCTCATATGGGAAAGAAGAAAGCCACGGGGTTCGTGGGATGGGTGACCTACGAATCGAGAACTAGCAATCAATGGGATAAACTGACCGCTACCTTGGCGAGATTTGCAGAGTACTCAAACATAGGAGGAAACCGAACCGGAGGATTCGGAGCAACACGCGCGACTAATAGAATGATGCTTACGCTAAGTAGGTCTACACATCCTCCCTGAGTTGCTAGGTAACATGAAGGATTATCTGCTTTGTTTCGATTAAGTCCTAGAGTAGTCACACGAGGCGGCTACTTTACCCGTGACTCAGACTTATGGATCGTGCACTTCTTTCACTATCCATGACCCGGAAGACTGCGAGAATCTAGGTTCAATCCTAACCCTTTGAATATCAAGATCGTAGATCTCAGTGTTTGGTTTACCCATCTCATAGCTAGATCTCTGTCAGAAACTTACCTAGAAGAGCGTTGGCACCAAGCAAGAGTATTTTTCCCTCCAGCGTATGCACTCCTCTTATCCTCCAATCGTTCAGCATTCGCAGTCTATATTCGTCAGTCGAATAGCATAGAAGACCTTCAGCCAGCCTCCGAATCATGTCAGGCGGTGTACGTAACTGTATGTCACCAGCTTTTCCAACGATTCCAAAGCCTGTCTTCCCTAGATCCTGCGTCGTAATAGCCGCTTGGGGCCTTTCTGACGTTTGCTTGTCTAGACTAACCTTTATCCATACTATCGGAGCATCTTGGAACCTCAGGGGAATATCCACATTCAAATGGGCTAATTTGCTGGGACTTGACAACTCTAGAGTTCCCCAACGGCTGGCTTCCACGAGATCCACTTCCATGAACCAACGGCTCCCCTCAATATCGATGATAGCTGGAGTGTTCAACCCAACGTCTCTGACCAAGCTTGAACCTGCGACCATTAAGGCCTCTGACACTCTTGCATGTAGCTTGGAGGCCGCCTCTCCCAAGAACTCTTGACCAAAACCTCTCTCGCGCAGAAAACCCCTAAAGAACAGGGAGGCCTCTTCAGTGATGAAAGGCTTCTTTCGTATTTCTTTGGTTAGTGTTGACATGATAAATCCCGCATAACGACTTGATACGAACTCCCTGTGCGTCTTCACTGGTTCGAGGTACTCATTGATAGTCTTCACGAACTCTTGGTAGGGTATACCTTCAGTAGCGCTAAACCGTTTGGTCATAACGTTAACGAGGTGTTCAGGAGTGTAGAAAGTAGCGACACCGGGAGTTGAACGACCAATTCTACCGAACCTCTGTATGAACGAATAAGAATCCCAGGCTTGAGCTATGAGTATAGGAGTCTTGAAGTCTATGCCTACCTCTATCGCACTTGTACCTACGACGATATTTCCTGTCCACAAATCGTAGCGCCGTTCTGCGACATCCATCAACCCATGCGCCTCAAAGATATCTATACTCAATCGCTTTAGTGCTGAAGAGTTTCGAAGTTTTCTAGCCACAGCCATTGCATCTATGGGGCTATTGAGGATGACCACAGCTATGGGAGCTGGGCTCTTCAAGGGAGATAAGTCTGTTTTCTCAGTTACTAAGTCTTCAATTTGTTCCACGACCTGTTCCACTAGTGCACTATGAGTTCCTCTTCCGTAAACTCCGGCTGTCGGATCTGGCCTGACTTTGATCTCGACTTCCCATCTAACTTTGGGCCAATCTTCTCTCTCAGTACCAGTCTCTCTCACAATAGCACACTTCGGTAGAACTCTGCTTCCGGGATCTGCGAGAGTGCCGCTCATTGCTAGGACAGAACCTTTCCCATGAACTAAGAGTGAGGCACTCCATGTCGCTGCGGCCAGAGATGGGCCTCTGTAGAAGTGAAATTCATCCAAAACGATTAGGTTTGTCTGAACTAAGCACTCGACGATCTTCTCACTATGACGGTACCTGCCAGTTATGGCATTGACCAGAAGATCTACGTTTGTCAGCATTACCCAGTTTCGACCATATTGTACCAGAAGCTTCTGCAGAAGGTCTCTCAGACTCACTCCCTTGGCGATGCCTCGCTTCGTAGCCGCATCAAGGATATCCCCATTCACGATGGTAATAGCAAACTTGTGTCCAGTACCCTGGGGGCGATTCACTACTGCCCACTCTAGATCCTCAGAGTTGAGTTGTAGGATCTCCACACAATATTGATCTTCCAACAGAGAAGCCACAGATCTGGCTTGATCTTGAGCCAAACTGTTGGTTGGATAGGTTAGGATACTTGGTCCTCCACAGGCTTGCGCACTCGCTAGAGCAGCTATGGTTTTTCCAGAACCTACAGGAGCATCCAACAGAATAGATGGAGTGCCCTCACACACACGTTTCGCCACTTCCTCTTGGAATCCCCTAAGACTCTTGCCAAGGGCTATTGAATTTCCGGGTCTAACATGCAGGCCGCAGACACGACCTGAAAAAATAAGCAAAGGTCGTTCTCACGTCTGATATCTCATGCAACTGTATAGGTTAGGATCTGGCAAAGCCACAGAATGCAAGTTTCCCAAATGGTCGCGGGCCTTGACCACCACTGGCATGTTGCCGTCCCCATCCTTGAAGGACAACATCACTCCAGTGAGGAGTCGAGTAGGCTTCATAATGTACATTGTTGTGAATCGGACTTGGGCTGAGGAATGTAGATCCAATAGATTTACCGGGTGGGTGACAGGAGTAGGCTCTCTTAATTCCCCGGCCTTCAGAATCCTGTTGATCTCAAGGGGTTGATAGAGTATTCTAGCAACAGTATTCTTCTTGCCTACTCTCACGACTGAGGGACCACAACCTATGGTATAGAAACCGAAAGCTGTCAAAGGCGGATATTTTACATACGCACCGAACTTAGGATAAACTCTTTTTTCAGCTATCTCCGTGGTTGAGACTTGTCCCTCACCCAACGCGTTCCACGTTACCAAGGTGGGCGCCGTAGTAGGGGTAGTCGAAGACGCGATTGAAAGTGAGTGTTCAAAGCCTATGTAAGCTGGCTGATGCAATCTGACTGCAGGTGTTGCGTATATGCAGAAATGGGCGAATTCCTCTGGGTTGGGCTTTCCGTTTTTTTCGTAAGAAGGCCTTGTAGAAGAGACCTGTCGTTGAACAGTGGGGTCGATCGTGTTCAATGCGTACATTAACGCGTAGTTGTGTATGTAATCCGATGGCCTAGCAATGCCTTGAGCCTCGGTATGCACGAAGAAAAAGTAGTCGTGAACGGTCATGCTAACCCTGTAAAGCTTCACGCCCCCACCCTACCAATTCTTTGAAGCGCTTCCCTGGCCTCTTTGAAGAACCTAAGAGAGCCCAACAGACAGCTTGAGACGAACTCCCTTGTTAAGACTGTTTCCCAAGCCTCTTGAAGGACCACAGCAAGCTCATCAGCAGAGAGGATCTTAGCTGACGAACCGAAGCTGGCGTAGCGTGTATACTTCTTGAGAATCTCATGGGTCATCTTTGCGATCTCTTCAGGGCTTTTTTCGAACTCTCGTCGTTTCTCAGCAAGCTCAAGTGTGAGTTCCAAGGGGGTCAGAAGCTCCTGCATCCCAGCTGCCAAGCCTATCACATGATTTCTAACTCGTCCTCTAACTCTAGTTTCCGCACCGTACTCAGCCGTAGTGTCCAACACCTTAAGATACATCATGAGTTCGTTTATCGTAGGCGCCCTCAGCGTCGATATGCTTGGAAAGTTCGCAACAGGATCAACGGAGTAGACGGTGCCCAAAGCTTGGCCGGTAGTTTCGGCTTCTTCATAGACCGCGTTGAAAGTTATGGAAGTAGCAATCTCCTCGTAGCTTTCCAGCGAATAAGCTGTGGAATAGCCAATGCGGTGCTTTAGACTTGCCTCTCTCTCACCTTTCTCGACGGTTATGCCGCCGAAGAGTATGCACCGTGGACACATGAGACACAAATTGTCCTTCAGGCGACAGCCTTCTATCTTTGAGTTCGCCTCGGAGGCCGACGGTGATTCAATATTGAGCTCCTCCAGTAGCTTGCCCAATGCGGTCTCATCTAGACCTGACGAACGCTTGATTTCCTTGAATGCCGCCGCGAATGCTCTTGTCTCAACAGCCTTCTGCTTGGATCCAAAGAAGGCAACCCTTAGAGTGGGATCATGGTCACTCACTGATCTCGGTGTCAAGACAGTATTGAGTTCGCGGCTGGCCTCAGTTCTAAATACGCTGAAATCGTTCGTCTGCCTAAGAACGATGACTTGAACAAATTTGGGTGGTGAAAGAATTCTGGGTGTATCTTCGAGATAGTTTTGAAGGATAGATCTTGTCTTCTCAAACATTGGGTTGACTCACCTCCTGTTTAGGTCTTAGACCGAAAGCCCTCAAAATCTTGTAATAGTATTCGTAGTCGAGATCCCTAAGTTCCAGTGGGAAAGGCCTCGCACAACTGTTCCTGAATTTGAACAATGCTTCAGCAGTCCGACCGACGATAGCTATTGTCTCTGGTCCTAGGATGGCTCCCTCAGTTGTCTTGTAAATGTTGGATACGTAGCCCGCCAAGCTTTCCGGCGTCGTGAACTCAGTTGTTCCAGCAACCTGTATGAACTTTCCAGGTATGCCCTCTATTTCGCTTCTCGAGGCGCCCTGCAAGTCGGTGAGTCTTTTTTCATAGTTTATTCTCAGCGAGACCAGATTGCCTACTATGTCTCCTCTTAGAGCTTTCAATTCCTTCATCTCACCAAATTCAGGCCTGATCATCGCTAAGATCGGTCTCCTGAAGATCTTGTCCTCACCTTTGCTTTCTTCGGAAGACTTCTCCAAAACAGTCAAGCTTCTCCACACTCCTCTGCTCACTCCACCTCCTTTGACCTGCGAACTTCCTCGAGTAGAGTGAGCAGCGTAACAGGGGTCAACTTTCTTGAGCGCGAAAGACGATTATACAGCACTGTTGGATGCGTGGAGAAAACATCGAGGATGGAATCTACTCCCTGCCTAAGTTTGAAACCCATGTTCGCGAGCTGTCTTGCAGCCATCAGCCCGGTAACAAGTCTCCGCGCGTTCCCATAGGAAACCCAACCATCGTGTTCAAGGGGTAGGCCTAGCGTCCTCAAGGTTGAGGTCATCACCGCTTTGGCCGCTCCTCTTATGTTCAGCTCGCCTATTGGCGAGATATCAAGCTGAGCTCGAACTCCTCCGTATAGTGATCTGGAAAGCGCGACAGCTACAGTTAATGCCTTGAGACTGACCTCTGTTTCGTTGTCATCTCTACTTCTGACTCTCACGCCACGAACCAGAACGAATCCGGGAAAATATCTAGGGTTGAAGCTGAAATATCTGCTCTTTATTTTTTCTTTCAACCTAGCCGCGATCTTAGCTTCTCTCTGCGGCAGCTTCTCGCCGTCGCAGTCTCTCTGCAGTAATACCTGAGCTTTTTTGAAGTCGAACTCTTCTTCAGGCTCTAGAAGCTCCACGAGCCAGTCTTCAAGTGCTTGTCGTCCTTGGTCTGCCTCCGGCCCGAAAACGTCCTGCAAAGTGCTCGCTATCGTCTTTCCGCTTACCTCTAGCTCTGCGGGCAGGGCGGCCTCCCTGAATGCCTGCAGAAGCTCTAATGGGCTATCTAAGAGCCTATCATTAATGTAAGTTGCCAGCTTGACGCTTCCGACAGATTGAGGGAAAACCAAGAAATTGATATCGCCATGACCTACGCCATATATCTTTCTAAGGAGACCTTCGAAGTTGCAACCATTGCAGCAATTGACCTTGTTATCGGGTCTGATTAGAGTACCTGCCGCCAAAACATTAGAAAATGATTCGGTATTTCCTCCGATGACTGAGCTAATCGCCTCTCTGGAGGCCTTTCCATTGCAGATCGGGCAGACCGGCGTGCCCTTACCGGTCTTCCGAGAGTAGTGTGCCAGGTCTTCATTCACACTTGCCCTATCTATCTCTCCTGTACCACCAACGACGACGTCTTCTAGGAGGGAGTCAGCCAGCCTAGTTATGTCACCTTTCAACCCGGACACCAAGATGACTGATCGGCTTGCCTTAGCGAACGCCACTTTCAGAACGTTCTTAACGTTTTCAAAATCCTTAATCTCAAGGCTCCTACGTACTTCCTTATGTTTTTTCTGGATAGCCTCTAGAAAGTCTTCGACGATTGAGAGCTTCTTTGACACGGGCGCTGTCCAAGTGAACGACGAAAGTCTTTTTATAAGCTTCTCGTTTTCTATATGCAGCTCTTTGCTCATAACAGTCACTAGCTCTCGTTCTATTCTCTTGACTGTATGCTTTTCAGAAGCTGCGAGCTCTTCCGCTATGGCTAATGGCAGTCTGAAGAGATAGACAAGGGGTACAGATATCTGCAGTAGAAAGTCGGCATGTACCTGTTTCACCGCGGGAATCCTACCATGTTCCTTCCTAATCGTTCTCTTGGCCACTCCCCGACCTAGGGAGAATACTCTTTCCCAGATAGCGCGGTGATCTCTTACGTGGGAGAGAATTTCCCGGACAAATACCCAAGGTGTCTGTCCATAAACACCCACAACTAGCCTATGCGCCTCCTCAGGCTGGACAAGCGTTTCGACCACTCTATGGAGTTCACTTCTGATTTCCTCCTGCTTCGGCAGTGGAGTCCCTCTTTGTGCGCAGAAGAAGAGGCTAGGAGGCGTATAGACCAAAAGGTCCCAACCTTTCGTCTCAAAAGCTCTTAACACGGCTTCTTGTGCAAGTTGCGTTGAGAAACCTCTAACTCTAGTGAACGTAACATACGCACCGTCTAGCTCCAATCTTCTTATGTAGGAAACAGCTGTGTCAAGCTCGCCATTTTCAATCGCTGAGACCGTCCCGTCCGCGGCCTCAAGAACGGCAGCTAAGTGCGGATCGTGCGCATGAAGCATACCCTTGTCAAGAGCTTCTGCCATAGAAACTGGTTTACCATGAACTGCTATCCTGTAGCTACCTAAGAGATTCTCAAGAAGCTTATGCTCAACTTGCAGTTTCTTGCAACAAGACCTGATGAACTGTTCGTATGCCTGCCTTCTTCTGTAAGGTTCAACTTCGTGAGCCTTGCCAGTATACCCTTCCTCCTTGCCTATATCGTGCAAGAATGCAGCGGTAAAGACTACAAATTTACTGTCCTCCTCAACCTGTGGACGCAAGAACTCCAATAGCTTTGCGGAGGTTGCAGCCACGCTACTACAGTGTGAGAGCTTTGTCGAAATATTCTGCCATGTGTGTGGCTTGGCCGGGACTTCCGCCCATCCTCTTTCAATAGACCCATCGAGTAGGGCCTTTGCCCACTGATCCAGAAGAGTCATTACCTGTCTTCACCTTGTGATTGGGTCGCCTTCTGCTATAAGCATTATGACACAAAAGATAGCCTTATTTGCACGTGGCTGAAAATTTATCTCAGATTGATGGTCCAAGGCGATCGCTATGGGCACAGCCTATCTTGTAAACTTCGGATTTGACACGTCGATCATCCTTGAGCTTCTGACGGAATATTGTCCGAAAACAGGTGACAGGATAGTGCTCATGAAGCCCAAAGACGATACGGGTAGCTTCGCAAGGGCTGCGAGAGCTGTCAGTGAGATTAAAAGCCTAGTTTCGACCCTGAGGGAAGCGAATAGACTAGTTGAGCTTGAGGAGCTTGGATTAGATGCCTCGGATCCCGTGCAAGCGGCAGCTGAGATAGCCGACAAAGCACTAAGGCTGAGGAAGAGCTTTGAGAGGATCATAGTGGATGTTTCCGGTGGAGTTAGGTCTATAACCGTTGCTGCTATGTTTTCCGCTACCTTGAACACAAATCTCTTTGATGAGATAACGATGCTCGCCGAGCCTTCTAGACGGAGGGTAAACCTTCCCTTGAAAGAGGCTCACGAGCTGAAGGAAGATCATTTAGCGATAACTCTTATTGAAGCATCATGCAATAGAAACCTCAAGTCGATAGGGTTAAGGCTCAAAACAACCGAGTCGAGCATAAGTAGAAGGATAAACAAATTGGAAGAAATGGGACTTGTGGCTCATACCAGGGCAAACATAGAGCTAACCCCGTTAGGGGGCCGTATATTACCCCTAGCTAAGACAACCATTTTACAGTGCCTAAGTCAAGAATCATCGGCTCTTGCGGCTAGCGACACCACTTAGATCTGCGGCTTGTCTCGGATTGATCAAACTTGTGGCAAGCCTTAATCTTTGAGACTGTTCTCTCGACGGACCAGACCGTGTAGCTCTTCATTTCCCCTGAAGTATGAGCTCCCTAGGTCAGGAGATCTTGTGGAAGACAGTACTTGAACATCGCTTCTTTTCGCGTCCTAACGAGGGAACATAGCATATCCATTTGTATCCACATCCACCTGTACATTTGTTTGGTGGAACTCTTGTTAGTTGCAACTTCTCTTCCATGATCATGCTATGCACTGCATGGACAATCTTTTCAGCATATCTCTTCACGCCGGACGTAATGTCCATGTAGACAACTAGCTTTTCCGGAATGTAGTCGATGTAGCCTCTCTTGACGACGGTTCCATAGTTCTCTTCTATGAGCAGTGCGTATGCGGCAAGTTGGTACTTGTGATCCCGCCATGCTCTTCCGCCATTCGACATCATGCTCTTGTACTCTACTGGGACGTATTCAGTCCCAGTTCTTACAAGGCAGTCCAACATCCCCTGAAGTCCGAGGCGGACAGAAGTCAAAGGTACACGGAAGAGCTTCTCAGCTTCAAGAAGTTCCTTCGAATAATATACCGCTCCTTTTCTCCGCTTCTCTTTCTCATCTAGTTCCTCGTGCATCTTTCTGCTCTCCTCTTGCTGTGACTCGAATCTTGGCTCCGCATGCATCACCTTCTCGAAGTACACTATCCTCGGGCAATAGCAATAATGCTTCACATCTGTAACTGTGATGAAGCGTTCCGCTATGTCAGAAGACGGTAACTTTTGGCTTCTCTTCAGCCAGCTCATATCTCTTTGACTTGCCAACCTCCAACCTACCCTTGAAGCATGTGTCACAGATCGGGTAGAGCTGAACGTTTTCAGTGGCTTCCTTGATTAGATTCTTCAAGTCCGTTATGAGGCTGTTCAACTCATGCCTACGCAGATCCCCAATGAAGGCGCTGTACTGAATCCTACTCAAGCCATAGTCCTTCAACGACTCCGCCACCAGATTCCGCAAATTATCATCCGTAATGTCGTAAATCGCTAGGTACCGCACTCTTTACCACCCCAACGTGAAAGGCACATAATCCGATTCGCCGAGTAGGAGCCGCACAGCCCTCCGGACCTGAAGGTGAATGAAGCTCTTGATCGGGGCTCGTTGGCCGTCGAACATAGCCTCGGTTCCAAGCCTCTCCTGCAGACTGGTCAAGAGAAGCTTCAAAGTTCCTTGGCTCAGCACCCTCCCCTCCCTGTCATCCTGAGCCAAAACCTCTTCCGGCTTGATCATGTTCCTAGTGATCAAGGCGACTAATGCTCGGTCAACCGTCTGCTGCCTAAACTCCTCCATAACATCGAGCACAAGCGACGGCTTACCAGGCCGGTCGGCATGAAGGAAACCAGCGTACGGATCAAGCCCCGCATAGGTCACAGCTTTCCAAGCCTCAGGAAAAAGGATCGTCTGGTAACCGAAGTTTAGCATAGCGTTGAACGGATCCTTTGCCCCTCGCGTCACTCTTCCCTCGAACCCCAACTCAGCCGGAAGAACCTGCTTCACTCCCCGCCAGTACTCCCGGGCTCCTTCAGCCTCCAGGTTCATCAGCGCCTGCCTTCCCTCATCGATCGTCTTGAACTCCGCTTCCGACACGGTAGAAACCACACGATCGATCTCCCGGCCAGCCCTGTAAAGACGATCAGCGAGCAAGGGATCGGTCTGCTTCCTATTCTTAGCCATCAACTTCAGAATATTCGCCTGATTACAAAGCTTGCCAAGAACGAACCCCCTAGAAAGAAGAAAGCCTCGCCGATCATTGTACGCCAGGAACTGCTCCCGCCTCGCCCTCACCGACCCCGTCATAGAAGTAGGCATCAAAATCCCGTAAGGCCATCCACCATACCTCGCGAGGACGACCTGGATCCCGTTCCGTACAGCCAGATCCAAAGCGCTCGTCGAGACGCCGGCGCCAGAGCTGCAGAAAACTATTGAATCAACATCATCTGCAACAACCTCGGCCTGCTCGCCTCTCCGCCTGATAAGGAATCTATTCCTCTTCCTCCCTAAGAAAACCCCAAAATCACTCAGAAAGATCTGAGTCACATCCATGACCTCTCTCCGAATTCAACTCTACTGCTGCCTAATACAATTCTTTAGACATACCTAAATTCAATTCGGAACACGATAAGGGAACTACTGCTTCCGTGATCTTCCCTAGTAAACTTGTCATCGTCGATCTAACAACCCCACTTGCGAGTTAGCCAACGACTACCACTGCTGCTCGACCAATTCACGAAGACCTCTGGAAAGACGAGGAGTCGGCTGATTCAAGATGGCATCAGACGAGTTGTTGAGGAGACTTTGAGGAGGAGGGTAGGCATACATTTGTATGCCCTTTTCCGAGAGTTGCGGTTCTACATAACTAAGCTAGATGTTCCAGCGATACGGGAATCGCCTGTAGCCAAGCTGACAGCTGCCATCGGCCGGCCGTCATTCGAAGATCGGTCGAGTCGTGGTTATGGAGGAAAGGATAGCTAGGGTGGAGGGAATCTTGGAGCAGATGGATAAGCGGCTCGACCACATTGAGAGTACTCTTGCGCGACTCGATGGCCGGATCGACAAACTCAATGGCCTGATAGACAGTAACTTCAGATGGACTCTCGGTATGATCGTCTCTATGTGGATCACGATCATCATGGCTGTGCTTTTCAAATAGTCGACTCCACTCACTTCCTAAGCTTTGGGTATCTGTCTTCAACAATTCTCTTCAACATCAATTATTTCGTGGCACGAGATTCGATCGCATCGAAGGTAAGGCATAAATAGAGAGAGATAAACACTGGCCGCCGGAGTTGTTATGGAGTTGAGTTCCATTACCGTTGGGACGGCGAAAGCGCACCCTGGGAGTAGAGGAACAGGATACTTGAAGATTGGGGAGCTTGCTGATGGCTCTCCTGTGAATGTCCCGGCGATTGTCCTCAATGGTGCAAGATCAGGAAGTAAGATTTGGATCCAAGCAATGATTCATGGAAACGAATTTCACGGGTGCCTCGGTCTGCTCAGGGCTCTTTCATCATTGGACCCTACGGAAATGAGTGGCGCAGTCATAGCGATACCGGCGCTCAACATAGTCGGAGTAAGAGTATACGATCGAACTGATATGGATCCAAGCATGTACGGTCACAATGTTGACTTGAACCTCTCATTTCCAGGCAATAGTGAAGGTGACTTCATGGAGCAAGCTGGAAATCTGCTAGCAGAGCAAATTCAGGCTAACGCTGACTCTATGATCGATCTGCACAGCAGCGGTACCTTGGGCCTCATTTGGCCAGCATGGTGCTTGGTACATAATGATGGCTCAAGATACTATGAGAAGGCAATGGAGATGGCAAAAGCATTCGGCTTAGAGTGGATAGTGGCAAGCGAATCAAAGAAGGGAGAGCCGGGTGTGTACGCGGTTGCCCATCTGGTGAGAATGCCATACGCAGTCATGACAACCCGCGGAATTCCTTCGATAATAGCCGAAGCGGGAGGTGGTTCCGTGGTTCAAGATAACATAGTCGATGCGGTATCGGAAGGGATATTGAGCGTACTCAGGTACTTGAAAATAGTCAAAGGTACTCCTACGTTGCTGAGCAACTACACCATTTTCAAGAGGCTCGTCGATATCAAAGCGAAACGGGGTGGGATCTTCAGGGCGACAAAGAAGAACGGCGATTGGGTCTCAAAGGGAGAAGTTGCAGGAGAGATACTCAGTCTCTTTGGCGAGAAGCTGATGGACGTGACATCCCCGATCGATGGTGTAGTGCTCTCTAGCCGTACATATCCTCTCGTCAGCACGGGAACGATGCTCTATCATCTTGGCGAGAAATAATAGACTGCTCGACTGTCTGCTTTTCTTGGCATGGAGCCAAGGGACGCGCCACATGACTTTTGACTGAGATTGGCTTTCATGCGAATTCGCATGAACACCACCAGGATCAAAAAGGAAGAGAAGCTGGGAGGTCGGCCAAGGAGTCGAAACTTTCAAACGAAGGAAGGATCACTAACGAAGAGGAAGAAGCATATGTCATGAAACTGGAGTGCGCAGGAGATGTCGGATGTAGAAAGCGCTAAGAGGCGAGTTCTCAAAGCGGTTGATCAACATAGAGATGAGGCAATATCTTTTCTCCGCGAACTCGTCAGAGTCCCAAGTGTTTTTGGAAATGAGGGGGCGGCTCAAAAAGTCGTTGAAAGGAAACTCAGAGATATGAATCTTTCAGTCAGTCTGTTTGAGCCTAATATCGATGAAATCAAGAACCATCCTGAGTATACGCCGATTGAAGCTTCTGAAATGAAGGGGTACGGAGGTCGTCCGAATGTCGTTGGAAGATTAGAAGGCTCTGGTGGCGGAAGATCGATAATATTGACTGGCCATATTGATCACATACCTGTCGGGCCCGTCGAAGAATGGAAACATGACCCTTTTGGTGGTGAGATCGAAGTAGGGAAAATGTATGGGAGGGGTGTAGCTGATGACAAGGGCGGAATAGCCACGAACATAATAGCTTTAGACTCCATACTGAAGTCGGACATAAAACTCGAAGGTGATTTGACAGTAATTAGTCCGATTGAAGAGGAGGAGGGAGGAAGTGGTGGAAACTTGGCCTGTGTAATTCGAGGCCATAGGGCCGACGGAGCAATATACTCACATCCGCTTGACAGAGGCCTAAAAGAAGTATTTCTTGCATGTGCGGGGCTTCTCTGTTTTAAGATCAGAGTGGTTGGCAAAATGGTTCACGGGCATCGTGCCCATATCGGCGTCAATGCAATAGAAAAGGCGACAAAGATAATTCAGGCATTGAGGGATCTTGATGACTATCGGGCGAGAACTGTCAGATTTGATCTCTTTGACAAATTCATAGGGCGATCAACGAACTTGCATGTTGGAGTTATCAGAGGTGGAAGCTCGCCCCATGTAGTTCCGTATGAGTGCGAAATGCAGGGTAGAGTGAGTTTCACGCCAAATGAAAGAATGACTGACATCAAGAAGCAGATTGAAGATCACATTAGGAAGGCCTCACAAGATGACGCTTGGCTTAGCGACCATCCTCCGACTGTAGATTGGATAGGTTTCACAGCAAATCCGGCCATGACTGATCCCAGCCAGCCTATTGCACAAATCGCCAAGGAAAGTATTCGGACCGTGACAGGTCATGAACCGACTTTTGTTGGAGTACCGGACGGTAGCGATATGCGTCACTTCATACTCTACGGCAAGACACCAACGGTTATGATCGGCCCTAGAGGCGGTGGGATACACGCTACTGATGAGTGGTTAGACATAGATGAGTATATCACGGCGGTCAAGGCTTTGTCTGTTCTGATACTTAATTGGTGTGGAGTCGCTATGTGAAGGGCCAGAAGAAAGACAAGACTCAGCGATCTCAACCGAAATACAATAGAAACAGTCGCTCGTGAAGAAACATCAACGTATGAACATGCTAGCGAGGAGACAAGACTCAATCAAACAAACAGCGTAGGATCTAGAGCAACTATGACAGGACAACTCCATTATGCTCTTCCAAAAGATCTCACATGAACGATCATTGGAAGCACAGCATTCTTCGAAAGTAGAACAATCTGATTGTCACAATGATGCCCATCCATACCCAGGCTGCGAAACTCAAGTAGAGGATCAGTTCGAACAACGGCTCTCGTAGGATCTTTGTCAATTCATAAATGGTGACTTGGGTATGTCCTTGGAAACTATGGGTTGGCTTAGGGATCAAGACATAAGTGACACGCAACTTGCCAACCGCATTCGACCTCCGTCAACACCGGCTCGACTTCCTCACATACGCTACCAATCTTCGAGGGGCATCTCGTGTGAAATCTGCAGCCGGTAGGTACCCGGACAGAAGAGGGTATTTCCCCTCGAAGGAGAATTCTTGCCTCGTCCTTGCGAGGCTCGATGGATGGAACCGCGGAAAGAAGGGCTTGAGTATAAGGATGCCTCGGATTCCAAAAAAGCTTCTCAGGATCGCCAAGTTCGACTATCTTTCCCAAATAAGTGACGGCAACTCTTTGGCTTAGATACTTCACCACACCCAAGTCGTGCGATATGAATAGGTAAGTTAGGCCCAATTCCTTTTGCAAATCAACTAGGAGGTTAAGGATCTGTGCTTGAACCGACACATCCAGAGCCGATACTGGTTCGTCTGCGATAAGGAAGCGGGGACTGACTGCCAAGGCTCTCGCAATGCCGACTCTCTGAGCCTGCCCCCCACTGAGCTCGTGAGGAAAACGATCCAGCAAGCTGGAGTCTAAGCCAACTCTCAGTAGAAGGCTCGAGACTCTGCTGCGGATTTCCTGTCTTGAGGCTATTTTATGGATCTGGAGTGGCTCCCCCACTATGTCTAAGACAGTCATCCGAGGATTGAGCGATGACAGTGGATCCTGAAAAATGACTTGCATATTTCTCCTGAGACATCCCAGAGGAAGTGAAGAGATTTCTTTTCCATGAAAGAATATTTGTCCCTCAGTCGGGTCAAGTAGCCTAGCGATGCACCTGCCTATAGTAGACTTTCCAGACCCAGACTCACCTACAAGCCCGAAGGTCTCCCCGGTTTGAATGCTTAAGTCAACGCCGTCAACTGCCCTTACGAAACCGATTGTTCGATTCAAAATCCCAACAATTGGAAAGTACTTCCTGAGCCCTTTGACTTTGACGAGTTCCTGCTTTGTATCGTCAATGCGCATGAAAACACCTAACCCAATGCCTCTCGCCAAAGATCTCCAATGCTGGATTATTCTGACTACACAGTGGCCGAGCATCAGAACATCTTGGGTAGAATCTGCATCCTTCAGGGAGGCAAGCAAGATTCGGTGGCATTCCTTCGACTGGACTTAGTCGTCCCCTAACAGAGGAGAGAGTTATTGTTGAACGCATTAGAGCGCTCGTATATGGATGTGCAGGTTGTTTGAGCATCAAATGCGTGGGGCCAATCTCTACGATCTGCCCTGCGTACATGACAGCTATCTCGTCGGATAGCTCAACGAGTACGCCGAGATTGTGTGATATGAGAAACAGTGAGAGATTGTATTCTTTTCTCATCGTTTTCATAAGGCCCAAAATCTGAGCCTGAACGGTGACATCCAACGCCGACGTAGGTTCATCCGCGATGACAATGGACGGATTGCAGGCTAAAGCCATTGCTATTACAACTCTCTGTTGCATACCCCCGCTCAGTTGATGAGGATATTGGCGTGCTTTGTCACCAGCGTCAGGAATTCCCACGGTCTTCATCAGTTCAACAGCATGTTGCAATGCCTCCGCTTTCGGCATGTCTTTGTGAGCGATGAGGGCTTCAGCTATCTGATCTTGCACTGTGAGCACAGGATTCAGAGAGGTCATGGGTTGCTGAAAGACCATTGACATTCTGCTTCCTCTTATGCTGCGAAGTTCTTCTCCGCTCATCCCTACAATATCGTTGCCCTCAAACAGTATCTTCCCGTCCACAATTTTTCCAGGATCAGGAACCAGGCCCAGTATCGAAAGGCCTAGAGTTGATTTTCCGCAGCCTGATTCTCCCAGAACTCCCAGACTGCTGCCTGGTTTGAGTTCTAGACTGACTCCGTCGACGGCTCTGACTATTCCTTCTCTACCGAAGTAGTAAACCTTCAAATCTGCTATCTCGAGAAGTGACACGTTACAGACGCCTTCTCAGTCTTGGATCGAAGACATCCCGCAAACCATCCCCTAATAAGTTGAGACCTAAGACCGTGAACACTATGGCTATGCCCGGTGAAATAGATAGCCAAGGAGCGATGAACAAGTAGAGTTTCGCTTCGTTTAGCATACTCCCCCAAGACGGAGTCGGTGGCTGTACACCAAGACCGAGGTAGCTGATTGCTGCTTCTGCAAGGATCGCGCTGGAAAGAGCTAGAGTCGTTTGTATTATTATGGGTGAGCTTGCATTCGGTAACACGTACTTGAAAACTATTCTTCTACTCGAGGCGCCTATCGCCCTGGCGGCCTCCACATATGGTCTTTCTTTGACGGACATAACGGGGCCTCTTGTGATTCTCGCGAACCGTGGGACATAACTGACACCTACAGCAACGGCAGCATTCAAGAGACCTGGCCCCAGTATCGCCACGATAGTAATAGCCAAGAGCAGAGCAGGTAGGGAAAATATGACATCCATGATGCGCATTAGGACGTTGTCGAGTGTCTTGCCGAAGTATCCTGAAATAAGGCCTATTGGCACGCCTACCGCCATGGCAATTGTGACAGAAACTACAGCCACCATGAGCGAGGCCCGACCTCCATAGATAAGCCTACTTGTTACATCCCTGCCCAACCTGTCTGTCCCGAGCAGATACTCAGAACAGGGCGGCACAAGCCTTGTGAACTGCTTTTCTGGGTCATACGGCGCTATAACGTCAGCTAGCAAGATCATCAGCAGAATACCTACGATTATGATTGTTCCAGTGAGCGCCACCTTGTTGTGCCCTATCAGACGGATGGATTGGCTAGCTCGATCTCTCAGAAAGCCCAAAACAGTCATACCTCCTAATAGCGTATCCTCGGGTCAAGGTACGTGTAGAGAAGATCTACCAACAAATTCAACAGGACGAAACTTACGGCCGTGACAAGAATAATACCTTGGATCAACGGGTAATCGCGATCATATGTCGCTCTCAGAAGCAACCTCCCTACTCCCGGGATGCTGAATACTTCTTCCACAATTATGGCTCCGCCGAGAAGCCTTCCGAACTCATTACCTGCCAAGGTTACAACAGGAATCAAGCTGTTTTTGAGGGCATGCTTAAGGAGAACTAGACGCTCGGGGAGTCCTTTGGCCCTAGCCGTCCTAATGTAGTCCTGTCTCAGCACATCTAGCAAGCTGGCTCGGTTCATTCTGCTGATTAGTGAAGTGAGATCAATCCCAAGAACGATAGCAGCCGGAGTCATAACCATTAGATTCTTTATCGGATCTGCGGTGATAGACACGTAGCCTACCTTGTAGATCCCAGCATAAACAAGACACAGGATTAGGATTATTCCCAACCAGAAGGCAGGAATAGACAGGCCGAGTACGTTGAACACTCTTATTCCGATGTCGAGCTTGCTGTTTTGTTTGATAGCACATACTGTGCCCGCTGCAAGACCCGCAGCAATGCTAAAGATGAATGCTAGCAGTGTCAGCTCAAGGGTAACCGGCAACGTATATAGAATCTGACCCAAGACCGGGAGGCCTGTCCTAAAAGATACACCCAAGTTACCTTGCAGCACAGATGCCCACCAGCCAACGAACTGGCTGAAGACGGGCCTATCTAAGCCGTACATGGCCTTGAGTTCTAACAACTGATCTGGGGTTAGCGCAAGGCTGGTCTCCAAGAGAAGGGTGACTACGTCCCCCGGTATCATTCTAATGAGGACGAATACTAGGGTCCCTGTGCCAAAAACGACTGGAACTAGGGCGAATAGCCTTTGGATCAAGAATCGTTGAGACAACGTGAGACCTGCTCCTGTTATGACTCTCACTTTCAGCAGGCATCAGTGATAAAAGAGTTTGGCGACGATTGACGTGAGTAGCGAATGCTTCAAAGATCGATGTGAAAAGCTGGAGTCATGAGACTGCCCAGTCGAATAAGCTGCGACGTGCGTTCACTTGTTAAGCCAGACTTCCGCCAAGTATCTGTTCGTGGGAGCTACTGGAATTGGTCTGTAGTTCTCTACGTACTTCTGCATGGACACCAATCTGTAGTACGGGCTTATGTAGATCATCGGAACCGTTTCCAAGATTCGCTTCTGAAGTGTATCGTATATCTTCTTCCGCTCAGCTAGGTCTGCTGTTGCTATTCCATCCTCAGAAAGCTTGTCAATTTCTTTATCGCTAATGCCACTCGCATTCCCAGCAGACGCACTGTGAAAACGATCGTAGGTATAGAAGTATGGATCCCCTCGGCCCGCGTATGGCATGCAGAGCATCTGGAAGTTCCTTACGTCACTCCGCCAGTTCTGCAGTAGTAGCCCCCATTCGATCGACAATATTTTGGCTTCAACATTGATCTTCTTCAGTTGTTCTCTGATAACTTCCGCAATAGGTATGTGACGCGCATATGCTGGAGATGCTTGAATTTCGAAGCTTAGTCCCTTCGAATACCCCGCCTTTTCCAAGAGGTTCTTCGCCTCTTCCACGCCTTGTCTTGTGTAACCCAGTGGGTAGAACGGTAGCTGCTCAAGTGGTAATGACCAATTTCCGAAGACTTTGACGAAGGGGCCGGTGAGTTCTCCCATTCCTCCCCGAGCCTTCTCTATGATCTCTTGCCGGTTGATTCCTATGCTAATCGCCTGTCTCACCTCTGGCTTGTCAAAAGGAGGTTTCGTGCAGTTGAGGACCAGTACGTCTCTCCCCAGTTGAGGAGCGGAAATCGTCTTGAGATTTGGATCCTGCTTTGCAGTCTGATGGCCTTCATCTGTTTGAAGGTTAATGAAATCCACTTGGCCTGCCTTGAGTGCCGCTATCCTCGCTGACTCGTCAGGTATTATTATCCAATGCATCTCATCAACATAAGGCTGTCCAGGATATATGGCGCCGTAGTACTCGTTCTTCGTAAGTTTGATGAAATCCGGCTCTAGGCGGTCGAGTTTGAACGCACCGGTGCCATCGCCCTTTGTTTGAAGGTTCCCGTACTTCTCAACGCTTTCCTTTGGGACGATGCAACACTTTCCGTCCGCAATCATAGACATAAAGTGAGCTGCCGGGGTCTTCAGTATTATCCTAACGGTCAAGTCGTCAGGAGTTTCTATCTTTTCGATAATCGTGAACCAGCCCTTGTACCAAGGGTGGACCTTACTCATTCTTTCGAAGCTATATTTGACATCCTCAGCAATCATCTTTCTTCCGTTGTGGAACCTTACGCCCTCCTTAAGGTGGAATATGTAGGTCTTCGCGTTAGGTATGTCCCAAGACTTCGCGAGTTCAGGCTCGGGAACTGACTGCATGTTGTATCTCGCTAGCCTACTGTATATGTTTTCGAATACCTCTTCAGATACGCCTGCTATTTCCAGACCGGGATCAAGGCCTTTTGGCCGATCGAACTGCCCTATTCGAAATATGCCACCATACTTTATCTTCGGTGTCGTGACCACAGGAGTTGTTGTCTTGGGCTCTTCTGGTTTTGGAGGAGCAGCAATCTGTGAACCGAGGTAACTCGCTGCTCCCAATATCACAGCGCCAGTAGCAACGTAGCCTATCTTCTTCAGAAAATCTCTTCTTCCTTTAGATTTGGGACTTTCCACAGATGACAACTCGAACTGGTTTTCTCCGAACTGTTATTTAACACTAACTCAGAACTAGGCTGTGGTGTGAAATTATTTCGGGAAACGAGAGTCTCTCCTCCATCTTAGCCTCTCCGACCTGAGTTTCGCCGGCCCGTGATAGAATGCTTGTCAGCTTCGGCCTAGATTCGGTTCGTGAAAGGATAAAGAAATAGCACCTCAGACATCAGAGGTGCCCCACCGCGAAGAGCTGAGTAGTCACCTACTCAAATTGGAGCGCCAGCCTAATTAAGTGGTCGAATTTACCGCTACCCGTAAGGAGTATGGCTATGGCTGAGCATTACCTCGACTTAAATCGCAAATACATTAGGGAGGCTGAAGAATTCTTAGCCAAGGGTGACCCTGTCCAAGCTTCAGAGAAGCTATGGGGCGCGGCGGCCGAGATAGTGAAAGCTATTGCTGCTAAACGTGGTGCGAACCTAAGAAGCCATAGAGACCTATGGGAATTCGTTGACAAACTAGCCGATGAACTTGCGGATCCAGATATCGTTAGGTTCTTCTCTATAGCTAATGCTCTCCACCAGAACTTCTATGAAGCTTGGATGCCGTTAAGTGCAGTGAGAAAGGATATGGAAGTTGTCAAGCAACTAAACGAGAAGCTAGAGACACTCGTAAAATCGAACACAACCTTCACTTGACTGAATTTTGCGATGCCAAGTTCAAGACGAGTAGGCAGACCTAGCTCCCGACCGTGTCGTGTGTATGGATTCTCTCAGAAGCGAAGCGGGACTGTGAACAGCATTCTTGGAATGCGGTTCAGCCGAGCATACGCAATACAGTAGACCTCGAAGGTTTTCTATCCTCTGCAGGCGCTGTAGTAGACGCATTCGGGGTCGCATTTGGCCGGGCGCTGTGGGTCCTTCTTCTCTGAAACGATCTCAAGCTTGCTGTCCCGCTCTTCGATCCACCATCTCCTTAACTCGTCGCTCAAAAAGAACAGGTCCTTCTTCACCATTATCCGTCCCTCGACCAGATTCAGGTAGATGACGCAACCTACGTCGACAGGAGTCTCATGTAGACTCTCAAACACAAGTGCATAACCCACAGGTGCCAACCTATCCCAATCCTTCGATGAGTCGGAAACCTTGAGGTCAAACATGATGCACCTCAAAAAGTCATAACAGTCCAGACTTAACAAACCGCTCAACCCTAGAAGCTCACCCGACATCTTGTGCTCAATCAGAAAAGGAACAGACGAATGGATCAAGTCCTGTTCAGACGCGTACGGTTGCCTAGCCGAAACCTCAGCATACCTCGCCTCACACATCTTCGACACATAGTCCCATACCTGACGGGATACATCTGAAACCTCGTCCGGCTTGGCGGGAATCTCATCCCATCGGATCCGCCCGAACCATTCCTCGAAGGTCACGGTCTTACGCTGAATGAAGGCTTGAAGGCAGTCGCTCACGACTCCATGCAGAACTTTCCCAACCGCTATACGGCGATTGAGTACGCCCTTAGCCTTCTCCACTTGGTTCAGGTAAACGTCCCGTGCGGTAGGGCAATACTTCGAACAGACGGAGTACATAGGCAACTTAACATCATCAAAGTAAGGCTTTAGAGGCTCTTGATGCCAACTCCACCCCCTCAACTCCTCAGTCACACCAACCCTCCTCGCGGTCGGCATCAGCCTATGAACCAGAAACTTATGCTCCAGATCCGTAAGAAAATACAAGTCTCCTCACTACCCAATCTTTGCAGACCTATTGATATCCTTCGCGCTGTTTCGATCGGCATATGGTAAAATTGAAAGAGAAGGCCCACAAATTGTGCCCCCTACCCCCTCAAGCTTCAATCAGTCTATAGTAGAACTGAAAGCCGTATGTATACCTATACATACGTACCCCTCACCCCCGTTCAATCAGTCTACGGTAGAATTGAAAGTACTCTGGCCGGCCGCCGTTACGGGCGTACGGGTCGATTCAGAGACGGCCCGTATTTTGCTCTCTACTATATGCGGACAGCGCCTTAGGGCCGGACTTGCTGAGGGCACTCGAAAGAGTCATCTGATGGGCTTCACGGAGGTTTTCGTTGTCTCATATCCTCTCGAATAGCCACGCTCTACAGTCAGGCTTCGCCTCTCGTAGACTCCTGAAGCCTAATTCTCAGCGTAGCGCTACGCGATCTTTCGCCCGTGGTACGTCAATATGATCGATTAGAAGCTAGTCTGGAAAGGCTGTTTAACTCCGCTCCATCTTCCTCTTTGACAGGATTAAGTCGGCCATGATTAGTATGATGCCTGCAACGCTGACGTACACTCCGTACCCTGTCACTAGGCTCGGTATCTGACCGATAGAGAAGGCCAAGTTTCCCATCAGGAAAGTGCCTAGGATCGCGCCGAAACAGACCATTATGAACGTCCGTCCAATTCGAGAGACCACTCTTAGAACGCCTTTGTGTTCCTTGGTATATGTGAAAAATGCCAGACTGGTGAAAGCAGCTACGGCGCTAATAATGTTGTTTACGTTCGTCATCAGATCTTGTCCCGCCCAACTTCCCATTGGCCTTATTTGTCCTATTATCTGCCCCGAAACGGCACCTGTCACGGCAACTGCCATGCTGATTCCCGCTAGGACCGATATGGAGATACGACTGGGCCACACAAGTTTCGGAACCAATCGCGTCCACATTAGAATTCCGATTATCGTTACTAACACTAGATCGGGTGCCCATGTGGCGGCGAGTGGGACAAGAGTTTTGTCGTATAACGTCTTCAAGCTCATGTAGAGGATGTACCCGAAGAAGGAACCTATAGCAAGGTGCTCAGCAATCCGATAGAAGACATTTTCTCTGTACAGAAAACTCCAAACCATTATTATTAGACTCGCAGTCAGCAATTGCGTGAAGATTTCCAACTCAGTCATTTCCATCACCTTGTGGAATTGGAACGACGTAGGCCCTTGCGAGCTAGGTAGAGAGCATTGGGAACTATCAAGATTGCGATTGCAAGCAGATGGCCCAAGGATTGAGCGTCCATAGCTGATGTGGCAAGGCCTCTATACCCGGTAAGAGCTTCGTATTCTGCGCATCCTCTTTGGCCGTTCAAATAAGTCGTGACAATGCCTTTCTCAAACCACGGTTTCGCCATAGCCACTGTCGTTGCAGATATGGAAACAACCCATGGCTTTCCTAAGCCTCCCCACTGGCGACCGTATTCGTCGATATAGTATCCACTGTGACCCAAGAGGTCTATGTCCTTGACCGAGGTTATGTCCTTCATCATAGGTATCTTTTCGATCGGTGTGCCAAAATAGTCTGCCCGGGCAACTTTGTGAATGTCGGTCACAAGGCCTCGTAGGGACGCTTCCCAGCCTGGGAGCCAGCCTAGCTGTACCCAGTTCTCACCATACTTCAGCCCCTTTGCGAATCCACCTGGGATGATGTGGTCTTGTACTATGCTAGCGGAGAGCACGGCTCCATCTGCATTGTAGGTGGTAGCAAAGACCAGACGAATACCTCGGCGTTGTGCTAAAGAGAAGAGGTGCTTGTATATCGCGATCTCCCCGCTGCCCAATTCAACCCAAGTTCCAAAGGTTTGGTCAGTCACCCAAAGGACTACGCCCCTATCACGCACGCCCTCAATTGTCGAGTGGAAACTCTTTGCGAGAGAGGTCACCGGAAGCGGTAAGCCTACAACGAGAAGGGAAGGAAGTGCTATGAGCAGTATGTAGACAATGAAGATGAGCCTATCCTGATTCAGTGGTGATAACTTCGGACTCATTTCTATCCCCCAACATACGATCTTTCGTATCCTATGAGCGAGCGTACGAACAACCCGATTATTCCGACTGCAATTCCAATCAGAATTCCACGCATAGCGCCCCCACTAGGAATATCGTTGATCCACTTGCCTATAGTGGGAAAAGCTGGTGACACTGCCTCTCCAACAGGCGCCATCCACAACATGACCAATATGGCCGAGACTAATAGCAGACCTACTTCAGCAGTGCGTACGCGCGTAGCTCGATAGAAGAGTGTAAAATTGTAGAAGCTTATGAAGCTCATCAGTGATATCTGCAGTACAATCACTACGTTGGATACCACATAGTCGTATGTGGATTTGGCTACGAGAGCCAACACAAATGTGATCATGAACGACGCGACTGCTATGAGGTTGAATGGCCATTGCTCCGTTCTCTTCGTTACTCGCTCCAAATGGTAGCGGGTAAAAGTGGCGACACCAAGAATGATGGAGAAGTTTGCCAAGGTCACCGGCCAAGCTATCAACCTTGCGGCCTCGGACTTCACCGCACCTGTGTAGTAGGAGAACACAATGAACAAGGCGGGAATAGCAAACGATAACACCACGGCTTTCCTCATAATCTCGGACATCTAGCACTCTACCTCATATTCTCGTCAATCGCAGAAAGAGATCAGACCCAGCCGTAATCAACGCAATAGCGAGAACAATTAGTCCCAAAGCAATCATTTTTATTATGTCCTGACCCAATATGCCACCAAGCTCCTCCGGCTTACGCCTAACTAGAGCTGCCGCTGCAAAGAGCTCATCGCCGATCATCGCATAGTCGCATGCCGCAACTAGGAACGGCTGGTAGTAGAGCCGCGGAGTTCCCGCCGCTTGCATGCATCCTGCAATCGCCCCTGCGCCCAGAGTGTTCATGGTTTCATACTTGATTCCTCCAAACATCATGTTGGCAGCTGGCTTCTCCCTCATGATGTACCCCATAATGGCTGCAGAGTACGGTTGTTGGTGGTCGCCTGCATAGACTACCATGTCGTCTCTATACAGCTCTGGATGGCCCCCACTTGTGTATCCAGTTTTGATTAGGTCTCGGCCAATCGGGATGTTGTAGCCGAAAACAGCCGTGTACCGTATCGGAACTTTGTACTTGCCACATAATTCTGCGACATGACCCAAAATGGCATAACCAGCCGTCACGATCGGGGCTTCAGCCGTTTCTAGTCCTACCATTCCTGTTGCAAAGTGAACTGCCGTGCCCATCTCCGCCGCCCTGCCCACAAGCTCCGGCAAAGCTTCCAGACATGCAATCTTTCTTATTCTCGGAACCTTCCCCCGCTTGGCTGCAAGAATCGAGAAAAGCATCGCAGCCAGACTCGCGAGCAGTACAACTACCTCGAGAATCCTTCCGGAAGCGATCATTCTCTTGTTTCCCCATTTTCTAGTTGGCGATCCTCTACAAATATAACACTTTCCCCAATCCCTTTTATAGCGACAGAGAATAACCACGATTCATGAGGAATTCGACTATTGAAGAAAGAAGAAGAACGAGCTCTAGAGTTGCACAGGAAGGCTATAGTTATTGACAATCTTCAGGCCTCAGTGTTTACGGACGACTACTACAGGGTGATGGTGGAGGCTGGCGTCACCGCTACTAACAAAACAGTGGCGGGCGACCACCGATTCGACAGTCTCTACTCCACAGCAAAGAGCCTTTCAGAATGGCATTCGAACATTCGAAATCATCAAGAGCACGCATGCCTCGCAACCAAGATAGACGACATATACAGAGCAAAAAAGGAGAGAAAGGTAGCGTACATATTCGGTTTTCAGGGTACACTCGCGATTGAGAATGATGTAGACCTGCTGGATATTTACTACATGCTGGGTGTTAGAATCGTTCAGCTCACATACAACACCAAGAACCTTGTTGGAGACGGATGCGGGGAGAGAACAGATTGCGGGCTGAGCCATTTCGGGTTGGATGTGATAGACAGAATGAATAAGCTAGGGATGATCACGGACATCGGCCACGTGGGAGATAGGACAGGCATGGAAGCCATCGAGCATGGCAAGGTTGTCGTGTGTAGCCACGCGAACTCAAGAACGGTTTGCAAGAATGTCAGAAACAAGACCGATGAGACGATAAAGGCGCTTACCGAGAAGGACGGAGTCATAGGGGTGAATGCCTTTCCATCATTTGTGAAATGGACTAGAACAGAATCTGGTGAGAAACCCACTGTCAACGATCTTCTAGACCATGTTGACTACATCGTTAAGCTCGTGGGCGTCGATTATGTTGGCTTAGGTCTCGATCTCATCGACAACTGGCCACTTGAGCGACATAGAACCTTGGACAGTAGGCCTGACATTTGGGGCAAACCGGGGCCTAAAGGAACCTATGACTACCCTGAGGGGATCGATCATGTCTCGAAGATCTCAAACATCACTAAGGGACTGGTGGAGAGAGGGTACTCTGACAGCGAAGTACAGAAGATTCTTGGAGAGAACTGGATAAGAGTCTACAAGAAAGTACTGGTCTAATCCAGCAACTCGAGACTGTGTCTTACTCGAGTTACATCCTTGGCTAGGATCGACGTCCAGGGGGAGACATGGCGTTGCGAATATCGAAAACGATCTGCTGCGTTGATTCTCATACCGCAGGTGAGCCGACAAGGGTCGTGGTGAGTTCTCTTCCGGCGTTGAAAGGCCAAACTATTCTTGAGAAGAGGGCTAGCCTAAGGAAAGATTTCGACGGAATCAGGAAGATATTGATGTATGAGCCTAGGGGGCACAGAGACATGTTTGGGGGTATCGTTCTTCCTCCTTGCGATCCAAGAGCCGACATTGGTGTCATATTCATGGATACGATGGGGTACCTGAACATGTGTATTCACGGCTCCATTGGAGTAGTCACGATAGCAATCGAAACTGGAGTTGTTTATGCTCAGGAGCCTGTCACAAGAGTCGTTCTGGACACCCCCTCAGGGCTTGTCCAAGCGACGGCTCGTATAGAGAACTCGTCTGTGAAGAGCGTGGTGATCCGAAATGTGCCCTCATTCCTATTCAAGACCGGTGAGGTCGACTTACCCGGGAAAGGCAAGATCCCTTTGGATATCTCGTTCGGAGGAAACTTCTTTGCGATCGTCGATGCCCAATCATTAGGGGTCACCGTGTCTCCATCATCATACCAGCAACTTCTAGCGGTCGGCCTGTCACTCCGCGACGCAGTGAATGAACAATTCAAGGTTCACCACCCCGAACAGGAGCATATACGATCTGTGGATCTTGTTGAGATATGTGATAGTCCGTCGAATCCGGAAGCTGATGTCAGGAACGCAACAGTGTTTGGAGTGGGCCAGATTGACAGGTCCCCGTGCGGCACAGGAGTATGCGCCAAGATGGCAACGCTATACGCCAAAGGCAAACTCGCGTTGAGAGAAGAATTCGTCAGTGAGAGCATAGTGGGGACACTGTTCAGAGGCAGACTAACAGATAGAGCCAAGGTCGGAGATTTTGATGCGGTCATACCAGAAGTTGAGGGAACCGCCTACGTCACTGGCTTCTCAGAGTTTGTTCTGGATCCTTCCGACCCTCTCAAGGACGGCCTCCTACTGAAATAGATTCAGTGCATGAGAACAGGATGCCTGAGGGTGAGACAGCTGCCCGAGAGGTCTCTATCTACTGAGAAGTTCGATGTCATAGTTGTTGGGGCTGGCATCATCGGTCTCTCATGTGCCTATCATATGAAGCATCAGAATCCGAGTCTCAAAGTTGCCATTCTGGATAAGGCTGCGTCTGCCGGTCAGGGAGACACGGCCAAGAGCGCAGGCGCTTTCAGGAACGTCTTTACGTCTGAGGTCAATCGGCTACTTGCGGACACGAGCATCGATTTCTATGGGCACGTCCAAGAGGACTTGGGTTTCGATCTTGACCTCGATTTCGTGGGGTATCTTTGGCTTATGAGTAATGAGCAGTTCGAGAGACTTGAAGAAGCTGTGAATTCAATCCAGCGTGAAGGAGTCCGACTGAGGATTTGGAATGGGAAGGAGCTCAGAGATATGATCAGTGAGCTGGGTGTGGAGTTTGCGGACAGTGACGAAGAGGCGCGCATACTTGGGCTTAGCAACATCTCCAAAGGATTACAGGGCCTGAAGTGTGGGACAGTCAGCCCGGACCTGATCGCCAACTTTTATGAGCAAGAGTTCCGGAAGGAGGGTGGAGCCGTCAAGTATAACACCAAGGTGGATGCCCTCCTGCTGGAACCCACATTAAAGCTTGGAGTTCCGGGCGAACCTCTGCTCTGGCAGGATAAGAATGTTGTTGGCGTCAGGACGAGTGGCGGGAGCATACATGCTGAGACAACTATCATTGCAGCAGGCTGCTGGACAAACCAGCTATTGGATCCGGTCGGAATGGATGCCCACGTTAAGCCGAAGAAGAGGCAGATCTTCTCTGTACGGAGCCAGAAGATCGAGGAGCTGCTCGAGACCGAGGGCTTCAATGAGCTTGGACTACTACCTCTTACGATTCTTCCTCGCGCTGGAGTTTTCATAAGGCCTGAGCGTGCCGAGCGAGGTTTCTGGGTTGGAGCCGCAGACGAGTTGGGCAGGCCTTTCCTGTTCGAGGAGGACCCGCAGGCAGAACGCGACTACTACACCTATGGCATCTATCCTGTCCTCTCGAAGTACTTCCCCCAGTTCAAAGATGTCAGCCCAACCAATATGTGGGCTGGACAGTACGACATTAACACTCTGGACGCCAACCCTTGCATATTCGAGGAGGCGGGAGCGATCGTGGCTGCTGGCCTGAGCGGAAGCGGAATAATGAAGGCAGACGCCGTAGGAAGAATTGTAGCAGCACTGTACAATAAAAGCGAGTACGCCGAACTCTATGGAGGAAGAAAGATCAAAGTCACCAGGCTTGGAGTCACAGAAAGGGATGTCGGTGTCGAAAGATTCGTCCTCTAGTAGAACTTGCTTGTAGATGGCGACTGCGCTGAAGAATACAAACGTCAGGAGTTCTCTCTTTGAGCCATTGCTTTGATCCTACCAAGATCCAAGATCTGGTTTCTACCCTATTCTCTCCACACTGCCTTGAATACTCTCAACCAGTTTTCGCCTAGAACTCCTTGTACCTCCCTATCTGAGTACCCCCTCGCAACAAGATCCTTAGCCAAGTTAGGCAAGTCCGTGATCGAGGCCAACCCCTTTGTATATCTGATGAAACCGTCAGGATCTGGCATGCCGTATATTTGAGGCCAACTCAACAAACCCTTGCCGGGTACCAAAGGACCTAACATGTTCGTACCCTCTACAAGATCTAGTCCCACACCCACATGCTCTATTCCCACAAGTTCCTCTATATGTTCAACATGATCCAGTAGATCCTCAATGCCAGGCCACTCTCCTCTCTCTCCGTGCGTCCATTTGACGAATGTCGGGAAACTCACGATTCCCAAAACTCCGTCCTTCTCCGCGATGGCCTTAATCTCATCGTCACTCCTATTCCTTACGTTGTCGCAGACAGCTCGAGCGTTGCTGTGCGTAGATACCACGAACCTTGCATGTTCACAGACATCCAATGTCGTCTTGACACCTACATGAGAACAGTCAACTATCATGTTCAGCCTGTTCATGCTCTCTACGAGTTCAAGACCTAGATTGCTTAGACCACCGTTAGCCTGCTCAGCACATCCGTCAGCGAACACATTTCTATCGTTATAGGTGGGTTGAACTATTCTAACGCCCAGCTTATGGACGAGCGGAAGAAGATCAATGCTTGAGGAAGAGTGACCAGAACGAGGACCGCGAGTTTCCAAGAGTTCACTCGCACTCTCAGCACCGAGCAATATCGCTATCTTCCTTTCTTCCTTTGCTTTCAAGATCTCCCTGACAGTCGTGACAGGCCCTACCAAGGCCTCTGGATGCTCGTCGACAAGCTTGCATTTATCCGCGATCTTCTCAAAGCCTCCGCCATCCAAGTTTGCAGCAGTCAGCCCAGAATCCAGCATCTTGTTGATATATTCGTCAGTTATAGTGGAATCTAGGTGACAGTCTATCACGATCGATTTCCGGTAAAGTTCTAGGGCGTGCTCCTCTTTGTCCTTGGACAAATCATGCAACTTCCTCCAACTCCAATTGATTCGGGTCGCCACCACCGAGAAAAAGGTTATGGTGATGTCACCCCCAACGACGCGAAGATCGCTTCCCTTCGTATTATTATGATCCTCCTGACCGTCGATCTCAGTCTCGATGTAGGCGAACTCTACGTAGAAGAGATCGTTAGACCACCTCGATTGTTTTCGTCTACCGGGCGTCTTCGTTATTCGAGGCACACAGACTCTGCCAGCCTGAGAGAAATGTGAGATCCCAATCGGCAAGGAGCGCTTTCAACGAATTCGAAGAGGAATGGCGAAAAGATAGCTGTCTCGGACGAGGTGTATCAGCTTCCCAAGAAAGCCAAGCTGCCCGATGAGAGCTTCTCAGAAGTCATAAAGAGGAGTTTGGAACGAGGACGCAAACTATTGCATATCTGTGGAAGCGGAACCGGCGCCGTATGAGCAAGAGCACTATCGCCGTCAATGGTTCAACCGGTCTATGGTAGAATTGGAAGCACTTATGGGGGGCGTGGTGCCACGCCCCATGCTAAGTCCGATCCAGCCATGCTGGCTGCGGCAATCGGTCCGAAGAAATGGTTCCATAGGGCAATCTAATCTATAACTCTGCTCTACCTCTTTCTTCACCCACTTATTTGCTTGCCCAAACCCTGAACTTCTCGAACTCGATTCTCTCTCTTCGGAAGAACGAAACAATCCTATCCTCAGCAGACTCAGGTATCATGAAAGCGCCTCTACCAAGCTTCCTACCGAGGAGCTGTCGAACAAGGCCTCTGCCTCCTTCTCTCTTGCCGTACAAGGCATAGGCGATTCTGGACTTCTTCGCTGGATCCATTCGACTCAGCTCATATGTGAAGACGAGCCAAGGCGCCAAGTCAAGAAGGCTGCTGGCCCGTAGCTGATGCGCCACACCTTTCCAGTAGAGGACCTTACCTTCAGCGAATATGTTCTGTAGAAGCGATGGCTCCGTCTCCTCCATCCTCTCGACGCTATCAACGATCGGTTTCATGAAGGAGCGGATGTCGACAACAGTCTTTGTGATGGCTTCTTCACCAGATTCCGCATTGGATGCTTTGTCGAATAGCACGTATAGGTCGACATCGCTCTTCCCTCCGAAGTCTCCTCTGCCGTAGCTACCGTAGAGGATTACTGCGACCAAACCTGGGAGAGCTGTCGCTCTACCCACGAAGGTTGAGAGGTCTTCCATAACTTCATCATACTGTAGGCTTCTGGAACTCGACTCCAATCTTCTTCCCCACCTCCCTCAGCAACGCATACGTAATGCTGACGACTCGCTGCGCAAATCCCCTGTCTGCACCCTCATATCCAAGGCGCTCATACATGCGATACAGCCAACTCAAACCGCTGATCCTGTGAAGTGCTGCGGCGGAGACTGTCTAGAAGCCATGGCTTGAAGCACCTGCTCCACAGCCTTCACAGCCAAATCCGCCACCACACTCATTCTCTCTTCGGAGTATGCACTCTCCATGGCCGCAAGCTTCTCTTTAGCCAAGGCAATGTGCTCCTCAAAGCCGGGCAGACAGATGCCCCCTGTCTAATTATTAGAAAAGGGACGAGGACCCTTATAAAACAGTCTAATTATTGGAAGCAGAATTCAGAGTTGAGAAAACGAAGAGTAGGGGCCGTGATATCACACGTTCAACTAGACCTAGAAGCAGAGCTCACTATAAGCCTTCAAAAGGCACGCAGGATTCGTCAGCAGAAATACGAAATGTGAATATCTGATCGACTAGTTCCCACTTACCTCTTTCCAAGACTTGATCCTGACCGACTTGGATAGGGGCTCTTGAGGAACTGATCCGAACTCTTGAAGGTGAGAAGATCTTCGTCCTCACTTAGAAGCTCACCTATAATCAGCGCTTGAGACAATATCAGAAGGTCGAAGGCGTCCAAGCGCTAGATCGTCCGCAGCAGATCCGTCGGCTGAATTCTCTTGATTCTTGATATTCTGTCGAAGTCCGTATCGAATGATACTATCTGATCTACCTGTAGATTCTTCATCGCTTGGTAGGTCGTCGAGTCGTCGAAGCGCAGGCCGAACCTCTCCATATGTCTCGTCGCCTCGATACGGTCGTAGAGTGATAGAAAGTGGAGTGAGAGGGACTTGTATCCCAAGATGGATGAGAGGAACAACGATAGATCTTGAGGCTTCTTTCCCTCTCTTTCCATGACGAGCAGTATGCTGTCGATTATGAAGTCGGTTGTCGCAGCTTCTACAGAGCCTCTCCTAACACTTTCGAGGAACGATTCGCATTCATCAGCTCGCTCTTGGTCCAAGAGAAGCTCAAGGAAGATATTCGCATCGATAAAGTACAGCCCCTACTCACCCAGAGCTCTCCTCGCCCTTATCTCCGCTGCCTCATGCTGAAGTTCAACGCTGCTCTTGGCCACGTGGCGTAGAAGCCCTCTCAAGGCTCTGACCGGTTCGCTCGGCACCTCGACTTGAGCCGAGACAGCCTCTCGGTCTCTAATCCAGCTCCTAAGGGCGTCTGCAGCAGCCTTGCTTAACGAACCGCGAGAGTATCCATAGGTTTCCATAGAGACTCTTCTGAACTTCTTCTCCAACTCTTCAGGTAAGTAGATTCGGATCGTTTTCATGAACTGGATTTTGAGTATAAAGGTATTTAAGCCTTTAAGCCCAAAGCGAAAAGCTGAGGCCGAAGGATCAGATAGAAGAGGAAAGAGCCAAAGGTCTTCGCCTCTTGGAGAGCGCGAAGGACGTCCCAAAATCAATGTCAGGCGGTAAGCGGAGGATCGAATTCACACAGCGAGAGTACGAGGAGATCGCTCGAGATGTTCATGGTTACCGGAAAGGGAATCATGACCAATTGGATTATCAGGAAGCATGAAACTGCTTATCTTTGAGTCACCGCAGACCATATCTTCTCTGGTGGAGCTCGCGGCTATCGAGCGGGCTTACCTCGGTAAGGTCCCGACATTCATTTTCCTTCGAACTTCGGCTGAGTACCAGACTTCTTTCTTGGTCCAGCTTTCAATTCCCTTCTAATGAGATTTGCGACTGCGATGACGCGCGTATCATGTCTTCTTTGACGGAGCTCTCGTTGCAATCAAGCTGAACTTGCCTCGGTGAGGTTCCAAAATTCATTTTCTTTCGAATCAAGGCTGGTATTGCTCTACGAATACTGTCTGCAGTTCAACCCTTCAGCACGAAACCTCCGTGGTCTCAGAATTTCTTGACCAGTTGTCATGAGCGGGTCAATGCAAAGATTAAATGTGAGTAAAATGTAAAGACTACATGTGAAATCAAATGTCGAAGGTCGTTCAGACCCAGGTCAACGAAACGGTGTACAAAGCACTCGAGACAATTGTAAAGAAACGACGTGTGACCATCAAGGATGCCGTGAGAGAGGCGATAGTAAGTTGGATTGGGCTTCAGACGCCTGTCGCGGAGGATCCCTTGCTGAAATTGAAACCTGTGAAGACAGGGGTGAAGACTGACGCGTCGAGGCTGGACGAAATAATCTATGGGGGTGGACGTGACTGAGGATCTTCCTAGATGCTTCTGCGTTAGTGGCCTACTACAACCAAGACGACGCTCTTCACAAGCAGGCCGCGGAGATGATGAGGAAGTTCTCATCCGGAGAGGTTCCGTTGACCAAGTTCTTCACTTCGGACTATGTCTTTGATGAAACGATAACAGTGATCGAATGCGTGCTAAGGAGACATGACCTTGCCGTAAAGGTAGGAGAGGCACTGCTAGAATCTCCTCGAACCGAGATCCTCCCAATCGACAGAGATACCTTTGAAGCATCCTGGAAGCTTTTCATAGCCTCGAGGGGTCTCAGCTTCACGGACTGTACATCACTTGTCCTCATGCGGGCACTTGGGATTCAGGCCACCTTCACCTTCGATCGCCACCTCAAGGCGCTAGGAATCAGAACCATGCCATGAGAGGCCCTGCAAAGGTATGAGTCTCTGAGGAAGGGGAGAGCTGAGGCGTTGAACCGGATAGAAGAGGCAAGAGCTGACCTTCGAGGCTTTGATATTCATTTTCCTTCGAACTTCGGCTGGCGCTTCTCTAGGAAAGCAATCAATCCTTCCTTGAAGTCTTGGGTTGTGAAGCACACCCTAAACGCCTTCACCTCTTCAGCGAGGCCTGACTTCAAATCCATCTCGATCCCCCTGTTGATAGCCTGCTTCGCTAGCCTGAGCATTATGGGGCTCTTCGACGCAAGCTTCTCGGCAAGTTCCAAGGCGGCTTCCTGCAACTTGGCCGATGGAACCACCCTGTTGACCATTCCGATCCGTTCAGCCTCGCTCGCCGTTATCCGGTCGCCGGTGAATATGAGCTCCTTCGCCTTATTCCTCCCAACCAGCCTCGGAAGCCTCTGCGTTCCACCCCACCCAGGGATCAAGCCCACATTGATCTCGGTCTGGCCAAGCTGAGCGTTCTCCGAAGCCAGTATGAGGTCACACGCCAAAGCTATCTCACAGCCGCCTCCCAGAGCGAACCCGTTCACAGCAGCGATCACAGGCTTCTCATACCTCTCAATCATCTCCGTAAACTCCTGTCCCATCCTGGCAAGCTTGGCGCCGCGGACCGAATCTGTCTGAGGCGTGAAGATTCCACCCTTCAAATCCGCTCCAACGCAGAAAGCCCTATCGCCCGCACCTGTTAGAACCACTACCTTGACAGCGGGATCCTTCTTGAACTCCTTCAGCGCCCGCTCCATCTCCTCCAAAGTTCTCCGGCTGACTGCGTTCAGCTGATCAGGACGGTTGAGCGTGATCCTTCCAACGTTCTCAAGCTTCTCTACAATTATGTCTTGATAGCTCAAGCTCTCATCTCTCAGCCAATCCAAATATTGGGCGTCGAGGCGATTTAGATCTTTATTCAGAATGCGCCCTACCGTCTTCAAGCCTACAGCAGTCTCGACAGTGATATATTCGGAATGGCATACAGCTATTCCGCTGGAGTCGATTCGAATTGGAAGTATTGGAGGCTATCAGGACAAGGCGAAGTATTAGAGAGTTCACTGGCGAGAAGATTCCTGACGAGGACATAGAGAAGATTCTGGATGCCGCAAGATATGCGCCGTCGCCGGAGAACATGCAGATGTGGAGGTACATCGTAGTCAGGGAAGATCAGGAGACGAAGGATCTGATCGCTGAACTATCAGTAGAGACGGCTAAGCAAGTGTTTGGATCAGCACCTTACGAGTTGACCCAGGGAAGGCTTTGGTACCTCCCAGACAGAAGCAGACCAACAGAGTTCGAGGACATTAGGGATGGATCGTTGTTCCTCTACCCGAAGTATGCTGACGCAGTGATCCTAGGCTTTGCCTCGGAGTCCTTCCATGACGCCCACTTGGTATATCCGAACGTCCTATTCGGTTCAGTGGTCGTAGGTATGGGAATTATTCAGATGTGGCTCGTCGCACATTCGATGGGATATGGCGCAGGCTACATGGCCCTGGCTATCTCGGACCCGAGACATAAGGAGCTTCTCTGCGAGAGGCTCGGCGTCCCAAGAAGCTGGGAGCCGATCTCAATCCTATGCATCGGCGTTCCAAAGGAGAAGAGGATGCTCGGCCCCTCAAGGTTCCCGCTGACCAGTGTCGCCTACAGCGAGAGATGGGGCCTACCGTATAGGAGGATCGCCTTCAGGAAGTGATCGCGATGAACATCGAGTTGAAGCCTGAGATCGAGGAGAAACTCTCGGAGATAGCTCGTGACAGCAACCTGCCGCTTGAGAAGGCTTGCGAATTCATTCTGGATCAATTCGCCAGAATCGAGGGAGGAAGAATATACGCTGGAACGTGGAGGGAAGGAAGCGGTCTCATGTTTCTAGTGCAATGGCCATTCCTCACAGGGCTTCTCAAGATCAGCGGCGAGGAACTCGCCAAGATGGGAGTGAAATAGAATGTCAAAGTATCGAAAAGCTCCAAGCGGAGAGTGGCTCGCCTATCCCAGATCTACACCGGAGAATGTTGAGCACGAGTCATTCAGATTCACAAAGTACGCGGGCCTATCCCTAGTTGAGAACAGAAAAGGACGCGTATACCTCATAATGGAGCATGATTTCTACGAGAGGTTCCTCGACGCCGTCAGGAAGAAGTTCGGAAACATCTCGGCGTCAAACGTCAACAGCGCAGCCTTGGAAGCTATGAAGAGCTGGGTGGAAGAGGTCACATCGAAATGAGCTCGACAGGCATAAGGAAGATGCTTGAAGCCATCGCCATGAAAGCCAACCGAAGCGCCGAAGGGCAAAGAATGATGAGGGAATGGGTAGGCCAATACGACGGCAAGATCATCCAATTTGAGACAGAAAACGAGAAGTTCTACGCAGCCGTCGCCAAAGAGAAGATGAAGATACTGAATGGAGAGTATCCTGCTCCCGACTTGATAATAAGAGGGAAAGCTGACATCTTGCTCGAGGTATTCACGGGGCGGCGTCGATTCACCGATGCGATGAAGAACTGGGACATAGTGCTCATAGGAGCTGGACACGAAGCCTTCAGCGCCGGTAGGCTGATCGCGCAGGTCATGATGGAGGCATAGGCTGAATGGCGATTAGGTGTGTGGCCGTTATCGGTGTCGGCGCTATGGGCTCCGGCATCGCCTACGTCACCGCAGTTAACGGATATGATGTCACAATTATGGAGCCAACAAGGGAGCTTCTTGAGAAAGGCCTCAAGAGGATCAGGGACAACGTGATCGTCGGTGTGAACAAGGGGAAACTGACTCCCAAGCAGGCTCAGGAAATAATGGCGCGGATCAAGAACTCCACGGACATTCACGAAGCGGTGAGCTCAGCTGATCTCGTTGTGGAAGCCGTTTTTGAGGAGATAAAGGTGAAGAAAGATGTGTTCGCAAAGGTCGACGCTTCCGCTCCTGCTCACGCCATCCTTGCCTCGAATACTTCTTCTCTCAGCATAACTGAGATGGCCTCAGTAACAAAAAGGCCTACACAGGTGATCGGGCTCCACTTCTTCAATCCCGTACCTGCCATGAAGCTCGTAGAGATTGTTATGGGCGAGAAGACTTCGGACGAGACACGTCGAGTTGTCGACGAGTTCGCGAGATCTCTGGGTAAGGAGCCTGTCACAGTGAAAGATTCCCCCGGATTCATAGTCAACAGGGTCCTTGGACCAATGTTGAATGAGGTTGCTTACATTCTGTACGAGGGCAGAGCGACTCCTGAGGATATCGACAAGGCGATGGTTCTGGGAACCAACATGCCTATGGGACCTTTGAGGCTCGCGGATTATGTTGGATTGGACGTAGCCTTAGCGTTGATCGAGACGCTTCACAAGGCCTTCGGAGACAAATACAAACCATGTCCGCTACTTGTCGAGAAGGTTAAGGCCGGCCAATTGGGAATGAAAAGTGGCAAAGGCTTTTACGAATACTAGCCCGTGATATATCGAGGAGTTTCTCATGTCATACAGAAGCATATCCTACGCCAAAGAGCAGAACAAAGCCATAATCAAAGTAAATCGTCCAGAAGCACTGAACGCCCTGAACCGCGGGACCTTATCAGAGCTCAACATGGCCCTCGACGAGGTACAGAAAGATCCTGAAGTTAAAGTCCTCGTGATAACTGCCGAGGGTCAGAAAGCCTTCTCCGCCGGTGCAGACTTGAAGGAGGCCTCAAGCCTCGATGAGGCTGGCGTAAAGGAACTAATAGAGTTAGGGCAAAGCGTCTACAGGAAGATAGATGACTTCCCGAAGCCAGTGCTGGTCGCGATAAACGGCATCGCTCTAGGCGGAGGCGTTGAACTGTCTCTGGCCGGAGACATCCGCGTCGCTTCCGAGACAGCGAAGCTTGGAAGCCCTGAAGTAAATATAGGATTGATACCCGGATGGGGTGGAACCCAGAGGCTTCCCAAGATTCTCGGCAAGGGCAAGGCGGCTGAATTGATCTTTACGGGAGGCATAATAGACGCCAGAGAAGCTCAACGAATTGGGCTGGTTGACCGAGTCCTCTCACCAGATGAGTTCGCCTCCACAGTGAATAGAATGGCCGACGCGATCGCCTCGAACCCTTCAACCAACAGAGCCGAACTCATTCAAGTCATCAAGTCCATGTAGGGTGTCAGCAGTGAAGTTCAAGACAATAGCATATGCCAAAGAGTCGAGCTTTCTATCGCCTGAAGAGAACATAGCTGTCATCAAGCTGAACAGGCCTGAAGCCTCGAACACATTGAACAAGGACATGTTGCTTGAGATCGACACCGCTTTGGAAGAGATTCGAAGAGACGAGCAGGTGAGGGTAGTGGTCCTCTCAGCCGAGGGTGAGAAGGTGTTCTGCGCCGGAATTGATCCCAAAGAGCCAAACCGACAGGAGACCGAACGGCTTGCAGAGCAAATCCTCAAGAAGATCGAGGAGTTCGAGAAGCCGATCATAGCGGCCGTCGCTGGTGAAGTCTCAGGGCTTGGCGTCGGAGTCGCCTTGACGTGTGACATACGCGTTGCTGCTGAGAACGCCAAGTTCCAGAGCCCCACTGAGGCAGCTCGAAGGCTTGCCAAGATCGCTGGAAGAGCCAACGCTGCAGATGTACTGTTTTCAGGAAAAGCCGTTGACGCCAAGGAAGCCGAGAGCTTAGGGCTCGTCAACAAGGTTGTCCCACCGGATGAGTTGCTGACCACCGTCAACTGGACAGCGGGCAAGATAGCTACAAGCGCCCCCGTAGCGGTACGGCTCTCAAAGAAATGCGTGAATAAGTCTTTCGAGGTCGGCATTGATGAGGGAAATAGGCTAGAACTAGACGCCATACTACAATGTGCAAAGACCGAAGACTTGAGAGAAGGAATCAAGGCAGTCTTCGAGAAGCGCAGCCCTCAATTCAAAGGAAAGTAACCTCCTCAAGTTTTTCTCGGAGGCAGAGCGATGCCGCCCAAGGTTGGAATCGTTGGAGTAGGACATGCGAAGTTCGGCAAGAGGGCAGACGCCACTATCCGTGAGCTAGCTCACGAAGCGGTCAGACCTGCGCTGGAGGATTCAGGCTTAGCGATTGACGACATGGATGCGTCAGTGATCGGAATAGCAGGTGAAGAGTTTGCGATGCAAGGTGCACCTGCTGCGGTTGTGCACGACTATGTCGGGATGGGAAACAAACCGACCTACCGTGTTGAGGCAGCATGTGCCACGGGCAGTGCGGCGATTCGGACGGCTTGGGCTCTCATAACCTCGAAGCTGCATGATGTGGTTCTCGTGATCGGCGCGGAGACTATGACTAGGGTCAGCTCTGCAAGAGCTACGGAGCTAATGGCTCGGGCGGGGGACACACGCTGGGAGTATCCCTTCGGCATAACCTTCCCAGGATTCTACGCGTTGATGGCTACAGCTCACATGAATGAGTTTGGAACGACGAGAGAGCAGCTCTCCATGGTGTCAGTCAAGAACCACAAATACGGCGCTATGAACCCCTACGCGCATCTCCAGAGAGAAATAACGCTTGAGGAGGCTGTGAAGTCAATAGTGATATCGCATCCTCTCAACCTGTACGATTGTTGCCTAATCTCAGACGGCGCAGCCGCCGCGGTAATGGCTAGTGAAGAGAAGGCAAGGCAGATCACAGATACCCCCATCTGGATTAAGGGGCTCGGAGCCGCATCAGACTCGATGCTGATTGCTGAGAGACCTACATTGACCGGTCTCACCGGAACCAGACTAGCTGCCACAAAAGCCTACGAGATGGCGGGCATACATCCAAGCAACGTGAATATCGCTGAAGTTCACGACTGCTTCACCATCGCCGAAATCATGGCGTATGAGGATCTCGGATTCTGCGAAAAAGGCAAGGGCGGCAAATTCATAGAGGAAGAGCAGAGCTACATCGGAGGAAAAGTTCCAGTCAACATTGACGGAGGACTCAAGTCCAAAGGGCATCCCTTGGGCGCCACTGGAGTCTCAATGGCTGTGGAGCTAGTCAAACAGCTGCGCGGTGAGGCAGGCAACCGTCAAGTTTCAGGCGCGCAGATCGGCTTGAGCCACAATGTAGGCGAGACAGGGCAGTTCGTATTCGTTCATATATTCTCAAGGTGAAAGCATGAAGTTCGGATACACGTCATGGCTTCCAGAGACTGAGCTCGTGAACAAGTTCATGGAGGCGCTAAGGAACAACAAGCTAGTCGGAACCAAATGCAAGAAATGCGGGCAAAAGTATCTTCCGCCTCGCGCCCACTGCAAATGTGGATCAACCGATCTTGAGTGGTTTGATGCCCCAAATAGGGGCAAGATTCGAACATACACTGTCGTGAGCTTCGCTCCGGAAAGCATGTCAAAGTATGCTCCATACATAGTCGGGGTTGCAGAGGTTGAAGGTGGCTTGAGCCTGATGGGGCAACTAACAGGTGTGACTCCATCCACGCTGAGAGTAGGTCTTCCTGTGCAGATAGTCGCTCATCAACCTGACATGGATCGCGTAGTTTACAAATTCAAACCGACGTGAACTCCCATCAACTGTTTTTGAAGATTACTCTTTACCTGATCGACATCCGTGTGAGAACATTCTCGGCTTTTTCTCTCACTCAACAGATTGCGACTTCAAGACACAGCCATCCGAGATCTTCAGTGGCCCTTCCCTTTCTTCAAGCCCTCGCCAAGAATCATATCTTGGCTTCCCGAAGATGAAACCAATATGCCGGTGAGAGACGCCGCTACGTAAGACAACCAATAATAGTCCAACCCATCATCATTCGACAGCTTGGTATCAAATTGAAAGGAGCGTCTGACCTTGTGTGATTGTTATGGAGAACCCTGCAAGATATGCGGTAAGATGATACCAATGCACTTAGGCGACTTTGAGACAGACAGAATCGAAATCGCCGCGGTATGTAATGACTGCCTCAATGCTCCGAAAGGCATGCTGGGAAATGCTTTCACCTGGCTGGGAGCAAAGCGTTACTGCCTCTGGAAATGCAAAGGAAAAGACGATCACCTTGGCACTGTCGCAGTGATAAGTTTAACAGACAACGCATGGGAGAACCGAGATATCAATCATCCAAACGCCGGAGACATTGAACTGGTACAACAAGTCGACGCATCGGCTTCTCATGCTGCAACTGCCCTGTAGCACTGAGCCGGCGCCAAGTGTTGGATAGCCTTCGTCAGCATTGATGCTCTAGTAAAATACGAACTTGCTTGAGTAGAAGAGCAGAGCAATAGCGAGCGCTACAACCGACGCCCATATCGCCTTGTTCCATGTAAAGACTTTGAGTCCGTCGAAGTCGCCGAATGGTATCAGGTTGAAAAGTGCCATGTAGGTGTTCACCCAGCATCCAAGCGCAAGCACATGGTGAAAGTCTCTAGTCGGCATTGCGAACGAGGCAAGCATTGCAAGAAAGGCCACTATCAGGTTGGTTATGGGCCCGGCAAGGGCAACTTGGCCAATCACGTTTGAAGCGGCCATTCCAGCGATGAGAACCATGCCGGGGGCAATGAACTTGATCGGTGAAAAGACCGAGATCGTAGTTATCACTACCCCCATCGTAGACAATCGGAATTCTGCCCAAAGGCCATGAGATTGGGCAGTGAACTTGTGCGCCAGTTCATGCAGGATGAAGCCAAGTGTGAAAAGAGCCACAGCCAACAATGTCGGCAGGAGCCTATGGATTCCAGCGATCCCAAGGGGCAGAGAGAGCCCCACAGCCGATACCAGAACTACGCCGATCAGCACATGCTTTACCTCGGTTGGGCTGAACCAGAACGTTGGCTGTCTAGGCGGCCCCGTCCAAGTGTACTGGACAGGGTATGGAGTTCTCGGGGTTGGTGTAGCTATGGGCTCAGGCTGTCGAGGAATCCTCATCTTCCATGCTTCTGTGCAATCGTGGCTTTCAGGCAGGCGATGTTCAGCGCAGAAGTATCCTCCGCAGAAAGGGCACCTGAAAGGCAAAGGCTCCTCTCTTCCGCATTTCTGGCAGTACAAGCGAACACACCGATTACTACGTTAGAAGCGACCTTCACTCTGATATGTGTTGCCGTGACTTGCCCCACCCTTGGATAGGTGAGGGCTTCTGGGCTTGCAGGCTACTAGGTCATCCACATTAGAAGCGTCGACATCAACGACTCGAATCTTCTCGCTATGCATTCCGATCGTCATAGATTCGATTATCTTCGAGAAAGCTATTTAGCCTCCTGATCTAGGAAAGCGAGCTTAGATATCTGCTGTAGATTGAGGTAAGGCGTTGACCGTTGGCAATGAAACAGGTAGTTGAAATATACGAGCTTCTCGACAGCGCAAAGGTGACCGGGCATGAAGCGGCGAAACTTCTCAAGAGTAGAGGAGTCGAACAGGTTGAGGTTACAGCCATCAAAGGTGAGAAAGGGAGCACTGACTTCATCAAGGCGGTTATTCCGGGCCTTAGCGGAAAATCCAAAGGAGGAGACTCACCGACTCTTGGAATCGTAGGAAGGCTTGGAGGCGTAGGCGCAAGGCCTCAACGAGTTGGTCTCGTCTCCGATGCCGACGGGGCTATTGCAGCTCTTTCATGTGCGCTAAAGCTTACGGACATGAAGCGAAACAGGGACGATCTGCGAGGAGACGTGATCGTTGCGACTCACATCTGCCCGAACTCCCCGGTTGAGCCTCACGAACCCGTCCCATTCATGGGCTCGCCAGTGGACATGAGAACTATGAACAGGTATGAAGTCGACCGCGCAATGGATGCGGTGCTCTCGATCGATACAACGAAGGGAAACAGAATCATCAAGTTCAAGGGGATCTCAATCACCCCCACAGTGAAGGAAGGTTACATCCTCAAAGTCAGCAACGACTTGCTAAACATCCTCGAATGGGTGACAGGAACCCTGCCTAGAGTTGTCCCAATAACGACCCAAGACATAACCCCATACGGCAACGGCCTGGACCATATGAATAGCATAATGCAGCCTTGGATCGCCACAACGGCTCCAGTGGTAGGCGTGGCTATCACAACCGATGTCCCAGTGCCCGGATGTGCAACTGGCGCAAGCCATGTCGTCGATATCGAGTGTGCTGTGAGGTTCTGCATAGAGGCAGCGAAAGCACTGGGAGAAGGCAAATGCCGCTTCTACGATGAACAGGAGTTCAGTCTACTAACGAAGCTCTATGGATCTATGAAGCATCTAGGAACGCTTGGAAGAAGTTCGAGTTGATCTTAATGGCTGCACGTGTAGGCATGATAACCATAGGACAGTCACCTAGGAACGACATTGTACCTGAGATCCAAACAATGTTGGGGCCCGGAATCGACATCGTCCAATGTGGAGCGCTCGATGGTTTGTCTCATGAAGAAGTCAAGAAGCTTGCGCCAGCTCCGAGCGACTTGGTCCTAGTCACCAGAATGCGCAACGATGAAGAAGTGACGGTTGGAGAATCGAAGATCCTCCCTAGGATTCAACAATGCGTCAACAACCTAGCGAAGCATTGCGATGTGCTGGCAATGCTTTGCACAGGCCAATTCCCTGAGCTCGCATCAGACAGGATGATAGTGATGCCGGACGCTCTCCTCGACGGAGTGGTCAACGGTATTCATGGAGTGCGAACCATCGGAGTGCTCATTCCCTCAGCTGACCAGAAAGTCCAAGCTCTTGAACGATGGAAGCGGCCAGGCAGAAGCGCTGTGGTTGAAAGCGCTTCACCATATTCTGAGCAGGACGAAGTGACACCTGCAGGTCAGAAGCTTGCCGCCTTCAAGCCGGACTTGATAGTCCTAGACTGCATGGGCTATACGTTCCGAACAAAAGAAATCGTCAAGAAGATAACTGGGAAACCGGTCATCCTTCCCCGTTCCGTCCTCGCTCGCTCAATCATGGAACTGGTAGGTTAAAGAAGAAAGGACGCATGCTCTCTCGGTCTAGGAGTGTAGAAGCTTGAGGTCTTCCTTTACTCATCTCGTATGTGCGAGATGTGGAACTGCATATGGTGCCGATGAAAAGGCGACAATGTGCCGCAACGCTGATGACGGACGCCTAGAGATCTTTTACAATTACGAAGAAGCGAAAGAAACTCTTACTGAACAGACCATTCAAGGAAGGCCGAAAGGCGTCTGGAGATACTTCGAACTGCTTCCACTTGAAAAGCCCAGTAACATTGTCACTCTCGGCGAAGGGGGCACGCCTCTCCTGAAATGCGAGAGACTTGGTCGGGAGCTTGGTCTTCGAGAACTCTTTGTTAAAGACGAAACAAGAAACCCGACAGCGTCATTCAAGGATAGAGCCATGACGATAGGCGTCTCAAAGGCGGTTGAGTTCAATGCCGAAACCGTTGTCACCGCATCAACAGGCAACGCGGCGGCTTCGCTTTCAGCTCTGTCTGCAAGGGCAGGCCTAACGTGCTACGCCTTCGTTCACGAGAATGCTCCCTCTGGCAAGCTCGCCCAACTGACTTGCACTGGCGCACGAGTGGTGAAAGTTAGGAACCTTGAGACGGCTGAAGACCCGGTCGTCAAGATGCTGAAACTCGCTGTGGAGAGGTACGGCTGGTATCCCTGCCCCAGCTTCGGACCGTTCAACCCGTACCAGTTCGAAGGGGGAAAGACAATCGCCTATGAGATCGTTGAACAGCTCGAATGGAGTAGCCCAGACTGGGTTGTGATCCCCATCGGAGGTGGCGGCCTCTTGGGCGCAAACTGGAAGGGTTTCATCGAGGTTGAGGCTCTGGGCTTGACGAATGGAAGACCAAGGATGGCAGGGATACAGCCTGAGGGATGTGGACCCGTAGTGCGAGCATTCAAAGAAGGGCAGGACCCGCTTGGTATAGAGCCATGGACAAATCCGAAGACTGTAGCCGGCGGATTGAAAGATCCCATACCGTGGGACGGAGATGCCGCTCTCAAATCGATGAGGGACTCACGAGGAGTAGCGGAGACCGTTTCAGACGAAGAGATTCTTGAAGCACAAAAGCTTCTGGCTAGGACGGAAGGCATATTCGCCGAACCGTCTGGCGTCGCCTCAATCGCCGGCATGATCAAACTCGCAAAGGCTGGCGTCATTAGAAGTGACGAACGCATCGTCGCGGAAGTTACAGGTTCAGGCCTGAAGGATCCAACGACCGTAGCGCAGATGTTTCCAGAGCCTAAACTGATCAATTCCACCATTGCGGAATTCGAAGATCTCTTGAATCAGGAGTTGTTTCTCTAGATCGCAGATCACGGAACTCCTCACGAGAGAGACTGTACCGACAACGTCACTAGTACAGTTCTCGCTCTTTGAGTTTCTGCGCAAGCTTCGCCGGTGCCTTGATCGGCTGAATCGTCTGGTCAGGCTGCACCTCAAACGATGTTCTTGGCTTGAGCTCCAACGCGCATATGCCGTTTGGCAAGAGCCTGTCCTTCACGCACTGAGAATACTTGCAGGTGCTGACTTCACATTCATCATCAGCGAATTTGCACCATGCAGTCCTGCTCTTATAGAAGAGGCTGCGTTGGCCACATCTGAAGAACTCGCATGAAGGAGTGCAAAGTCTAGGCTTCTGCGACATTCTAAACACACCAGTCTTCCAAAACTAGTCTTCTAGGTTAATCATCCAAGCCACAAGCAGTTCCTCATTCATCGTCTCTTTCAATCTCTGCGCTGGCACATCGACTTGGGTGCCAAATAATTCGGAAATGGAAGCTTTAAAATCTTTCGTCGTCGGGTTCTGTCAAACCGTCGGGACAAATTTTCCTCCGTCAAATCGGGGGACATAAAGATATGATGACTTGTCAGCTCACGACGCTAATGCTGAAATGATTGGTTGCAGAAATCCCATTGCTGTCGCTATCATCAGAAATATGGCGGCTCCCGCAATGAAAATTCCCAGTTTTCTGCTTCGTGTTGCAACAACTACAAGACCCAAGGCCAATATGACAACTTCCAGCATCAGCATAGGTGATGTTCCTGTGAGAACATTGCTCCCTCCTTCTGAGATTGCGAGTGCGAGCTTGTCCGAATTGATAGGCAAATTAAGTTGGCGCATTATGAATTGTCGAAAATCGGCAACATATAAGAAGCAGAAAGCAAACCCCGCCCCACAAGCCAGCAGGAATGCGAGCACTCTAGCCTTAGGTTGTGACAACAACATGACCAAAACTGAACCGATGACAACGGTGAGTAGAAACAACGCTAATAGATCTGACGAGATTAGCGAGATCAGTTCCATTTGGCTCTTTAAACCAGAATGGAACTACCACACTCCCCGATATAAACAATAGGTCGAGGATCAACATGAGCCTCAAACAAACGCTACGGAAGACTTCTGTCATAGAAATCTTGGGCATTCTAGTGTCGAACGATAGATGCAGATACACCGATTTGAAGAAGACTTTGGGGTTGTCAAGTTCAACATTGACTAGAAGGCTGATTGAACTTCAAAAGAAAGGTTTAGTCGAATTGATTCCAAATCTCAACAAGAAGCAATTCGAGTATAGATTGACCACTCAGGGCAAGCAACTTGCGGAAATGCTCGCCTTGGACAGATTGACCAAGGCACTAGCGACAATCAAACGCTAGGAACTGAGAGTGAAACTAAGTCCCGCCTTCTCTCATCTTGAAATATTCGCCGAGCACGGCCCTGACCGCCTCAGGGATTGTTTCGAGTTTGCGGGCTTTTCGTTCCCTTTCTAGTGCTTTGACCATTTCGTCTGACATGCTGACCATTATTTTCTGCATGGCCATGTGCGACACTCTACCATTAAATACCAATAGTTACCTTTGTAAATCTGTTGTTGCTAGGTATCTATTGGTAGCGATTGGAATATGCGGCTTGAAAGACCGATTGATAAGGCGAGGCAAATGAGAGGCCAAGCAATCTGTCAACTAGGTAATCAGATCAAGCGGCTAGATTCTGAGACTTGAAGTCAACTCTCAATCAGGGCAAGGTCTCTACACAGTCGTAAGAATCGAGGGAGGTTGGCGTTGCTCATGCCCCGACCACATTTATCGGGAGATCAAGTGTAAGCACATCTACGCTGTCGAGTTTTCTTTGGCTCTGCGGCGAGAGGTCAGAAGCCAAGTATTCATCAAACCTCTCGATTTTGGTTCATGTCTTTTCTGTGGCTCGGAATCGGTTGTGAAGCATGGTCTGAGACACAACCGGAATGGAGTGATTCAACGGTTTACCTGCAAAGATTGTGGAAAGCGATTTGTTAAGAATCTGGGCTTTGAGAAGTTGAAAGCCACTCCGCAGATTGTGAGCTGTGCGCTTCAGTTATACTTTACGGGTGAATCGCTGAGAAATACTCAGAGGTTTCTGAGGCTTCAGGGAGTCAATGTGAGTCATCAGAGTGTCTACAGCTGGATTAAGCGGTATGTCGGTCTTATGCAGAAGTATCTTGAGAAGATTACCCCTCAAGTCTCGGACACTTGGCGAGCCGATGAAATGTTCCTCAAAATCAAAGGAAACCCAAAGTATCTCTACGCCTTGATGGATGATGAGACGCGGTTCTGGATAGCTAAGGAGGTTGCAGGCGACAAGTTCAGCAAGGAAGCCGCTGACTACGCCAGCAACCTGTTCTCACAAGGCAAGCGCGTAGCAGGCAAGGCCCCTCTCACGCTCATAACGGACGGCCTACATGCCTATCATTTGGCTTGGAAACGAGAACTCCACACATTTCGGAGACCGCAAGCGAAGCATATCGAACACGCTACATGGAAAGGACAGACGAATGATAATCGGAAAATGGAACGGCTCAATGGGGAAATCCGGGATAGAGAGAAAGTGATGCGTGGATTGAAGCGTGAAGATACACCTATCCTAACGGGATACCAAATCTTCCACAACCACATAAGACCGCACCAAGCCCTGAACGGCAAGACTCCGGCTGAGATGTGCGGCATGGTCGTTAGAGGAAAGAACAAGTGGCTGACACTGATACAGAACGCAAGCCAGAACTAGCTCGTCTTGACTGACCCACTTGCCCTTAGGTATTCGTGGTAAACTCTAAGCCTTGGACAGGTTGAGAAGCCTGTGCTGCTCTTGCAAAATTCCTTCTGCTCTTCTTCGCTGGGCTTGTAGAATGCAAGTGTTCCTGTAATGCCAGAAGAAATTGGGTGTGCCCGACAGTCCCCACTCACAAGATAGATACAGTCCATCAATTCATCCCCGATTTCTTTCAGGGTGGTATAGAATAAAAAGCTTGTCCCGACGACCAAGTAACTGGGAACAGTTAGGCAAGGATTTTTCCGTTAGGGTTAAACGATGCAAGGAGGTGAAGATAGTACCGAGCGAAAGGGGGAAAGCAACAGCTTGAGCGCTTCCGAACGGCGACAGAACCGCTTTATTCTTGGCGTAATCATTGGCGGAGCCATAAGCTACTACGTTTCTGGTAATAATGTCACATGGACCGTTGTCGGTGCTCTCGGACTGGGATATCTGCTGGCTAAGTTTTGGAAGTGAACTGAAGGGCGTCTTAGTTGATTCCCTTTCTGTGGCCACCAACCTATCTAACTGGATTGATCGTGTTTGTCGCAACCACTATTGTCGGATTAGCATACATTCACTGTCGAAAACGGAAGATATCGAAAGCTGTACTCAAGATTCACTGGGAGTCCCTCTTAATTCGGTCGTTTGCCACCGCTATCTCAGTGTCCTCGGTTCTGGTACAAATTTCTAGCTTTCAACCGTTTAGTCCACTCCAAGAAGCAGGAATAGGTCAGCTCTACATCACTGTTGGAATCTTGACTTCATTAGGAATCTTGGTGTCTAACCTAAAGCAAAAACTAGATAGCTTCGTACTCCCTCCTCAAGAAGGGCAACCAGAACAACCGCCAATTCTGATATCTGGGAAGCGCGCAGATGAGTTTCTCCCCCCTCTAAGGCACTTCATCACTAGATGGGATCAATACTTACTGCTTGGAGGACAAAGGTGGCACCCTGAGAATAGAAAGGACATGCAGAGTTTGGCTCACAATATTTCTTCCCAACTTCTTGACCTTGACTCGCAGCACCCGAACTTATTGAGAGATGAACTGCGGAAGTGTTTGCATGTACTTTCTCAAGAATTGCGCCAGTTTGCCGTTGCGAGGATTAGTTCAAGGGAAGATCTTGAGGAAATGGAGATTCATGGAAGTAGAGCTTACGAACTGTCTAAATCGCTCATCTCTTCTCTTGAACTCAAGAAAGCGTACAAGCCTACAACAACAGTCATTCAGACTCTGCAACTACCGGGCATCGACCCAGTAGCAATAGCGCACAAATGTGTTCAAGAGAGATGGGGCAGGGATGTTCGAATTGTTCGATGGCCCATGCGACCAGAGATTGCAGAAGAAGGAGACAGAATCATTGTTTCGGGCACGGGTATTGACGATCAGCAAAGAAGTCACACGTATAGAGTGCCCATGACGAAAGATGGGAAGATAATCTACGACGAAGTTCTGGCAACCTAGTTTCTAGCTTGACGGTTTTCATCAACCTCATCAACCGAGTTTTGACAGCCCTACCCATTAACCGCAGACTTGACAGAACTTTCTAGTGCAATGGATTAGAACCTATCAACCCGTTCTCGACGAAGCAGCCAAGGACTACGCCGACAAATCTAGGAGGATCAAAGAGACATGACAAGTGGGATTAATGAGAAATTTTCAGAAATCGGCAGAGAACTTGCCCGTATTGAAAGCGAGCTGCGCTCAATGCTTGGTCTCAATATAGTGCGGAAAACGCCATATGAATTGATGTGTCTTGGGTTGACATTTGCAGAAGCGCAAGCATGGTTAGCGCAAGAGCCGAACTATGGCCGGTGTATCTTCAAGTTGCCCGACGATTTTTTCCACGACGACGACCCGACGCAGACTTCCCAGAACTCGTCGTCGAGCACAGATATACAGTTGGTTGTACTCTGATGAGAGATCACGTTTTTCCGTCGAGTTCGATGCGTTTGCTTCGATCACCTATCTTTTATATACTGACCTAGCTTACAGCTCGTTGTGAAAGCCCAATGTCAAAGTTCATCAAGGAAGCCCAGCCGAAAGTCGTGAAGCATCGCCATTGCACTGTATGCCATACCCCGGTCCTTGAGATGGACAGGGAATTCTGCAGTCAAAAGTGCCAAGACGAATTCAAGAAGATGGAGAGAAGCCGAAAATACACCACGCTTATCATGGTCCTTCTCTTTCCAATGATACTACTGATCATGCTGCTGCTGAGACCAGGATAGGCTGAAACTACACGGCAACTTAACTCGCAGGCTTCTAATGAATTCCAAGTTTCTACTTCACTGTAGCGCTCGGTGTCCTCGCAGACTGTGAGGGGAACAGTGATTAAGCAAAGTCCACCTTAATCTTCGAACGGACCACAATTCAGGGGGTCACAGCCGGCCTTTGACTAGGCTACTCGCCAAGTGAAATTTCAATCCTTTCCCTTCCCTTACCGGGTTTATTGCCTCTCTCCACCCGTATCTTGCCGATTTCATGAGAGTTTCTCACGTGGGTTCCGCCACACGCCATAACGGGAAAAGGATCCATCTTCCAGAATCGACTCTCGCCATCCTGATCCGTCCAAGTGGTGATCGTTCTTCCCTCGGATATGATCCTATTTGCCTCCTCCTCAACCTGCTTCAGCTTCTCTCTGTCAAGCTTCTCCGTGAACAGGTAGTCCGCTCTCTCTTTCCGGTCGTCCAGCAGTCCTGAGGATGCTGGCTTGCAGCTCGCTCCAAAAACCTTTGGCATGATGTAGTACACGACATGTGCGGCGGAATGCAGACGCATGATTCTATACCGCCTATCCCAGTCTATTCTACCATGAACCTTGTCGCCTGCTCTGAATGGTGCATCTCTTTCGAGAATGTGGACAATATCGGAGGCTTCGTCACTCTCTACATTCACAACCTTCAGCCCTTGAATCTCACCTGTATCCGCGGCTTGGCCTCCGCCTCTAGCGTAGAAGCAAGTCTGATCCAAAATGACCCTGTTCGTCTCACTCTTTAGGACTGTAGCGTCAAACTCCCGTCTGTAGGGATCCTCCCAAAACAGTTTCTTCGTCGGAATCTTCTTTCACCATCCAAGTCGAGAAGTCCAGAAAATTGTTGAGAGTTTTTCCATGACTTAAAAGGCTTCCCATTTGTTTGCTCACCTTGTTCAGTCTCCTAACATGCAAAACAGCATAGCCTTTAGCGTGACGGTCAACTAGAATCGCCGACTGATCCAACCTAGCGAGAGGCTCAAAGCATGCTGGCAACAATCAGGAGATTACGTCTCGATGACGTAGAGGAAGTAGAAGAACTGTACCAAGAATACATGAAAATGGACATTTCAAGGCGGGCATCCATACTTGAGAATCTGGAAAAGGAAGATTCCGAGATACTAGTAGCAGAGGTCGAAGGAAAAGTCATTCAGAAGGCGAGAAATAGGAAAGCCCTTGTTAAGAAAAACCTTGCAAAGTGCGGCTGAAAGGCGTCCTAGAGGTTCATGTTTCGACTAGAGCTCGGAACGTGACCGCAATCAAACTGTATGAGGAATCTGGTTTCGAGTGCGCTGGGCCTTTTTATGAGTACAACTCCAAGAACTAGTCGGACTCCTCCAGAGATTCGCGACAGCATTGACAACATCTATTCTTACCTTTTGGTAAACCTTTTTTGCCACCTGCAGGGTGGTATTCCTGGTGGCTACAGTGAGTAAGTATGCGACCGTGTCTGTGAAAGTTCCCGTGGAGCTCAAGCAGGAGCTGGAGAGGCTGGGCATCAAACCCTCCAAGTTGCTGAGAAGAGCTATCGAGGAGGAAGTTAAGAGGAGAGAAGTCGAGAGAATCAAGAAAGAGATAGAAAGTTTGAGGTCCACGCTGGCCAAGATCTCCATAGAGGATGTTGTAAAATTCATAAGGGAGGACAGGGAGCAAAGGTGAGCTGCATCCTTGACTCCTCAGCAATATTCAAAGCCATCACAGAAGATGCTGTGCAGAGCCTGCTGGGAAACTATACGGTAGAGCTAGCAAGATACGAATTGGGGAACACCTTATGGAAACAACATGCATTGCGCAAGAAGCTCAGCAGTGATGAGTTAAAGAGACTCATTAGGTTAGTCAAGCAAGTACTCAGCATCATGGAAGTATTGGGAATAGATTGCCACGAGGAGGATATACTGGGTATAGCCGAAAAGCTGAAGTTGACGTTCTACGATGCGTCGTACGTATTCTACGCCAAAGAAAAGAATCTGCCACTAATAACCGAGGACGAAACTCTCATAGAGAAAGTAAAACCTCACATCAAGGCTTTGAGAGCAAGCGATCTGAAATACCGCGCGTGACTTCAACCAAACATAGCCTCACCAACCTTACGATTTATTCACAGACTGAAGCTGAAGCCAAAGACAACCCGAGGTAACTCTAAGGGGCTCAGAGGTCTATCGAGGATGAAGAACATAGATCTCAACAGAGTAGTCAAAGAGCGCGCCTAGAACCCTGCCGCCACTCCGTCCCTACGCGGGTCGGCAGCTCCACATAATCCTTCGCCGAACGGTGCTAGACTCACTGCGTGGACGCCACCGAAATAGATGTCAAAGTCGCTTCTGAAGTTGACTCTGTAACCCTTCATCTTTAGAAATCCTTCAACATCTCTCGGGATCCGTCCTTCAACATGAACTGTGCCTTCCTCGCAGTGAATCCGCGGAGCCGACAACGCTCTCGAAACATCGAGCCGATGATCAAGAATGTTGGATATCGTTTGAACCACGGCGCTGATGATTCTCGTCCCTCCCGCTGATCCCAACCCTAACAGAAATCTGCCTTTATCGGACACCATAGTAGGAGTCTGATTGCTTGCTGGCTGCTTTCCTGCTCTCACGCTGTTCGCGCAACCAGGTCGGGGATCAAAGTCGTGCATCTCGTCGTTCAGCAGGATGCCGGTTCCAGGCACGGTGACGCCTGATCCGAAGTAACACTCGATGGTCTCAGTCATCGCCACAACATTCCTCTGGGCGTCCACGACTGTCAGATGAGTTGTGCTGCCACCATGGAGAGGCTCGCTGCCGAGGCTGTACTGAACCTCCGAAGCAATCCTCTTTGATAGAACCTTGGCATACTTCTTCGAGAGGAGCCTCCTCAAAGGCACTTTGGTGAAACGAGGATCCCCAAGATACCTTATCTTATCTCCGTATGCGAGCCCCATCGCCTCGGAAAGGAGCCCCAAGTTTTCGGCCGTGTTATGTCCCCCTTTCGAGACATCAGACTCCTCAAGGATGTGTAGGATCTCGAGGAGGGCAACTCCCCCGAAGGGCGGAGGAGCTGTGGCTATCTCGTAGCCTCGATACGTAGAGCAGAGAGGAGCCATCACCATTGGCTTGTAAGCGTGCAAGTCCTTCTTCGTCAGGATGCCGCCGTTCTTCTTCATATCCTCAACGATAGCATCACCTATCTCTTCTTTGTAGAAGACGTCAATCCCCTCGTCCGATATGTGCCTAAGGGTTTGAGCGAGATCTTTGAGAACTATCCGCTCTCCGACCATGTAGGGCGCGGAGCCTCGAAGAAAGGTCTCCGAGCTAGACGGAAAGCGCCTTAGCTTTTCACTGGCCCTAGTCATGACATCGTTGAGGCTTCTGCTTACTTCATACCCGCTCTCCGCATAGTGTATTGCGGGAAGCATAACTTCCTTCAGGCTCATTGTGCCAAATCTCGATAGAATGAGGGATTCTCCAGCCAAGGCACCCGGTACTGCAACTGCTCTGTATCCAATGCTGTTCGACCTGTCAGGAACACCTCCGTCAGGCAGCGTCGGATACATAGTAGGACTAGCCTTCAGCGGTGCAGCCTCACGGTAGTTCACGAAGCAGGACTTTGCTTCTTTCTGAGACCAGATCAGCGCGCATCCTCCCCCTCCAATTCCAGAGAAAGCCGGGAGAAGAACCTGAAGCGCGAAAGCTGTCGTTAGAGCTGCGTCAACAGCGTTGCCACCTTGTTTGAGACAATTCAAGCCTGCTTCAACAGCCAAGGGATGAGCCGCCGACACGCAGCCGTGCGGATAAGTCTCGGGTATTTCGTTCAAGACGAGTCCCCAAATCTATGGTTATCATGTGCAGTAGAGAGATGTGAACCTAAGGCTTTGCCTTGCAAACCGGCTCTGCCTCACCAATTGGGCTTGAGTGAGCTTATAACAGAATTGAGCTGTAGAATCGTCTGAAGCAAGTCCTAGGAGCGAGTTTCCCGTGGTGACTGTGAGAGAGGATTTTGGAGAGAGGTCGGTGAGGTCGCGAACGGTTCTGGTAGGTCTCATTCTAGCCGCCCTTGGCGCAGCAGCTGAGTATGTTGATGAGGTTCTTCTTCAGGGTGCCTTTCAACCCGGAGTCGATCCTTTTCCCGCGGGTATCTCGAGCTGGGATATCCAGACATTCCTGTCAATCAATAATGGTCTTGCCAATGTCTACTTCGGTTGGTTCTTCAACGTTCTGACCCGATTGGGATCGACCCTCTTCATGTTCATAATCTGTATTCTATTGTATGTTGGTGGACGAAGGAGAGAGGGCATAATGGTCTTGGCGTCGATAGTCATAGGGACGATGATTGCGCTTCCGCTGAAGCTGGCTGTTCCAAGGCCAAGGCCGTTCGCCACTGTTCCTACTACGATTGTGTTTGATAGGGAGGCGGGATCCAGCTTCCCAAGCGGCCATGCAGTAAGGATATTCGCCTTTGCCTTCATCGCCTCAAAGCTTTGGCCCGGATTGACGATGCGCCTCTATCTCTTCGCATGTCTAGTAGCATTCAGCAGGATCTATGTGGGACAGCATTATCCGGTTGATGTATTTGCGGGAACACTGATAGGGCTGCTGGTTGGATACTTGACTGTTCGGTACGAGAGTGGAATAATGAAAACAATCTTCCGGCTCGGAGTATCCGTGCATGACCAACCTCATAAACTGTCTTCAATTCGGCTCAAGAGTTTCACTGCGTAGTTAATCTTGCATCGCACAAAAGTCTCCTAAGAATACTCAGGAGTGTCGTAGATTGCGAAGAGAATACCCGTCTCATCCTCTAGTAGGCGTCGGAGCCGTGATCGTTAGGGACTCGAGTGTTCTATTGGTAAGGAGAACGCAGGAACCGGGGAAAGGGTTGTGGTCAGTTCCTGGAGGTCTCGTAGAACTCGGAGAAACAGTTGAGGACGCCGCCAGAAGAGAAGCTAAAGAGGAGACAGGAATTGAAGTCCGCATAGAAAAGCTTCTGGACGTAATCGACAGCGTCGTCTACGATGATCAAAGGAAGATTCGTTTCCACTATGTCCTAATAATTTTTCTTGCTCATCCTCTCACAACTGCTGCTGAGCCCCACGCTGATGTCTCTGAGGTCAGATGGGTACACTTTAGTGACCTCTCATCGTATCCGATGACGAAAAGTGCAAAGAAGCTTCTCCTTAAGATCGGTGCCATAGGGGAACAGTCAGAAAAGGCGGGATCCTCCTTTCCCTGAGGCATTCTTTCCCTTGATGAAGTGTCGTCTTCAGTTTTCGGTAACTATCTTCTCGATTTCGCTCGGTGTGGGTTTTATGGTGAGCGGCTCTGGGAATGCGCCTGAATAGGTCTCCAAGGTTTTCAACCCACTTCCAGTCAGAATGCAGGCAACCTTCTGGTCACGATCTATCTTACCTTGAGCGACAAGCTTGATCATGCCTGCTACCGATGCCGCAGCTGACGGCTCAATGAAGACGCCTTCAAACTTTGCGAGGAGCTTGGCCGCAGTCATGATCTCTTCATCGGAAACGGTTTCAGCAAAGCCTTGCGACTCTGCTAACGCACAAAGAACGGACTTTCCCTTCAAAGGCTGGGCGATCATGAGGCCTTCAGCTATTGTCTGCGGCTTTTCGACTGGTGTAATCTCTTTGCGCTGTTTGAAGGCTGTGGCGATCGGCGAGCAACCCTCAGGCTGAATGCACACCATTGAAGGGAGTTTCTCAACAAGATCCAGCTCTCTGGATTCCTTCAAACCTTTCCAGCAACCTAGGAGACCGCTGCCAGTTCCCACTGGAAATATTAGAAGGTCAGGTGGTTGCCATCCGCTTTGTTCACATATTTCGTAGCCGATAGTCTTGGATCCTTCTGAGGCGAATGGGTTCACCTGAAATCCGCAATAGTACCAGCGATGCTTTGCAATCGCCATCTTCGCAGCCTCAAACGTGTCCTTTCGCGTCCCCTCAACCTTCACCACCCTAGCTCCATTCGCCATAGCCTGAGTCAGCTTTCCGACGCTAGCATATGCGGGAGCGAAAACATAGCAGTCTATCCCTGCCTTAGCAGAGTATGCGGCAAGGGACGCCGCTGCGTTCCCAGAGGAGTCTATTGCAACTGTACTCGCCTTAATCTCTCTGGCTTTACTCAAGAGAAGAGAGGAACCCCTATCCTTGAATGACCCGGTGGGGCAGGTGTATTCAAGCTTGAGAAACAGTTTCTTCATTCCCAAGCTCTGTCCGAGCCGATCCGCAAGTACAAGCGGAGTGAACCCTTCGCCTAGCGAAACGACATTGTTCAAAGCTATAGGCAGTAGCTCCCGGTATCGCCACATGCTAAACTGGCTTCTGCTCTGAAACAGTCTCCGACTCACTATCTCCCGAGCCTTGGAATAGTCGTAGCCGATCTGAAGCATCCCTGAACAACTGGGGCACCTATACATATCACTGTCAATAGGAAGCTTCTTGCCGCACTCATCGCAGAAAAGCCACACGTTCTGTGGCGATAGCATTCTTGAACCTGTCTCCTCACAATCCTAGAAGTAGCTAAGTTTTATCACGCTTTCCATGACACCTTATCCATGGTGCCGACCGCCAGCTGCCGCAGGAAACGTGCCGTAGATGACCACCCCTGTCTGGAAGATCCTAGTGCTCATGTCTCTGCTAGGTATGACGATAACATACCAAGGAACACAGAAACTGGATCAAACAACCTACGTGACAAGCTACAGTCTCCGAAACGGCTATCTCACAACGGTCCGGGTCTCGTCGGGTCACATGGACATAATCGATCCCAAAGGAACTCGCGTGGCATATGCGGACATCGAAGAGTACGTTGAGATGCATTCAGGAGGACAGGCAACGCTAAGGATACGTGTCATCCTGACAGAACCTCTCAGCGTTCTCATAAAGCGATATCCGGCTGACGCACGGGTGACATTTAGAGGCCACATAATCTATGACACTGGTTGGCTGAGTTGGCTTTTCGGCTCTGGAAAGCTGGAATTCGAGGAAAACGTGCCGATGAGCATGATACTAGAGTATCTCGGGCTGTACAAAATCGAGACCTGAGCACCTCTAATGTATCTTATTGACTGAAAAGAAGTTGGACAGACCTGCCGACCTGAATAAGACCTATGAAAGAAAAGAACACTTGGAGCCTTTCACATGGATAGGAGGGCTAAGGATCTGTGAGAGGGCGTCATCTTGTCATCTTGTCGCTGTTTGCTGTCTCGTTCCTCAGTATAGTCACAGTCCAACCGACATGTGCGAGCCCAACCTTTCAAGTTCACATTGCAAGGGCCGTTAACTATCTTGTTAAACGTTTCAATCCTGCCGTCGATCTCATCTACGAGAGCGATGATCCTGGTGATCATTGGTTGAGGGGTCAGTTCGATAACTTCAAGTGGCGATACAGCCAGACATATTGGCTCTATTCAGACAATCTATTCACAGCTTATGCGCTTGAGCCGTTTCGGGTCGACATAGCAAATCGGATCAGACATGCACTGCAAAGGTATCGAATTCCTCCGTCTGGACTCTTCGAGGTTGTGATCGGAGAGCAGATACCAACGATAAGAAACGCAGTCAATCACATAGTAGAGGGCTCTTCGGAGTACGTCATAGTCGCGCGAAGGCACGATTCTCCAATTATCTCCTACGGTCTCTATGCAGATTTGATCTGCTATCGAAGCCTTCAGCTATTTCTTCAGGGCAGAACCTATGAGGCACACCGCTCATTTCGTCAGGCTATCTCTCTCTGGACCGGAAAAGGATTGGATGACTGGTCTTACAGGCTAGTTGATGGCTTCCACAGCAATCAGAAGCTCGCCTTGTTGCTTTACACGTCAAAGGTTCTGGGGCTAAGGTTTGCGGCTTACGCTGAGATGGAGCGTCATCTTTGGAGTATGCAACAGGGTGACGGAGGACTAGCTGCACTCTCCGATGGTGAGGGAAAACCAATGGGCAGTTCGAATACAGAGACAACCGCGTTAGGACTCTTGATCTACAACGACGCTCTTATACGGTCCGTTCAGTCTAGAGTTCACACTTCAAACGAACCTTTCCTAAGCTTCTACGCGGTGTCAGTCGCTTTTCTCTTGGTGACAGTAGCCGCCCTCTCGCCGTTCCGCAAGAGTAGGTCGTCCCAGTTCACAGGGAACTGAGCAGAAAGAGCGATGCCTCGATGAAGATTCAGAGACCCCTAAGCAGGACTACTCAGAGTTCTAGCCGACTTGACACGAAAAGCTTGGCGTCCCTTCCAAGTGCACCTTGTAGTTGAACTAGTTCAGTTGGTATCGGAACTCTTTGAAGATCTCTCTCTGGATAATGTACCGCATGATCTCGGAGGTTCCGCCACCTATGGTCATCAGTCTCGTGTCCCTGAGATATCTCTCAACAGGGTATTCTTTCGTATAACCTATTCCTCCAAGTATCTGCAAGGCTTCGTTAGCGATCTCCACCGCTGTCTCAGTGGAGTAGAGCTTTGCGATTGCAGCTTCCTTTGTTGCCCTCAGCCCACTGTCGATCATTCTCGCTGCTTGAAGAACGAGTAGTCTGGAAGCCTCCAGTTTCACAGCCATGTCAGCTATCTTGAAGCTGACTCCTTCAAACTTGCGGATTGGTTGGTCGAATTGTATCCTCTCGGTTGAGTATTTCACAGCTGTCTCGTAAGCGGATCGGGCGGTTCCTATCATTCCCGATGCGACGGCCACTCTCTCGCTATCTAGTTCATCCATCAAGACCCTGAAGCCCTCACTCTCTTTTCCGAGGAGGTTCTCCGTCGGCACCTTGAGATCTCTAAACTTTAGGTGAGCTACTCTGGCTCCCCGCATGCCCAGCAGATCATGCTCCCTGAAGACTTCAAAACCGGGCATGGAGCTCTCTATTATGAAGGAGCTCATTCCATCATGCGGATGCACGGAAGGGTTCGTAATTGCAAAGACAACCAGAAAGTCGGCTACGCTCCCGTTTGTTATGAAGCGTTTCTCACCGTTAAGCATGTAGCCATCGCCTTTTCGAATAGCTGTGCTCTTCATACCCGCCGTGTCAGAGCCGACTGTCGGCTCGGTTATGCAGAGCGCTCCGATCCTCTCTCCCTTCACGACTGGTCTAAGATACCTTTCCTTTTGATCGTGCGTTCCAAACCTGTTAATGGGCATGGCGTACAGGGTTGCAGATGCGAGTCGACTCATCTCTGTTGATGCGCTTACGGCGGAGAGTTCTTCCGCCAGTATGATCTCATATGAGAGACCTTTGCCAGATCCGCCATACTCCCGGGGATGGAGGACGCCAAGGAACCCTAGCTGCCCCATCTCCGCAATCAACTCCTTGGGATAGAGCAGATTTGTCTCAATCTCCTCGACGATACGGGCAACATGCTCTTTCGCGAACAATCTCACCTGTTGCCTAAACCGTTTCTCCTCTTCTGTAAAGAAAATGTCACCCAACGTGGGCCCTTCTGAAGTGGTCTATGACCTACACTGATCCCAGCGACGTATCCTTGATAAGAGTTTTGAGTCTTGGCGCTAGTCGACGCGTACTGTTCTATCGCGGAACATGGGTCTATAAGCAGGTCCGTAAATGATGAGCCCGTCCTTTCCTTCATAGTCTAATCTTCTTATCACAGCTTCAAGCGGCATCCCAAGTCTCAGATCACTCATCGCACAATCCACAAGAACAACCTGGCCATTCCTGATGATGTCGTAGTTGGTCACCCATCTCTCCTTCAGAGAAAGCTGCTTGAATGATCTTAGCCGGGCATGTCTTGGCAGCACTTTCTTCTCGGGGTCGCCCTTGCAGTCGTAGGAGAGGCACCTGCTTCGGACGGGATAGTACACTCTCTTACATCCATCGCAGAGAAGAACCTCGAGTGTCTCAGATCCAAGCGGTTCCATGTCGCCGACCAATCTGTAGGACTCAAAGTATTTTCTGATTCTTCTAAGTCTCTCAAGCAGGTGGTCCTGATATGTTTGAAGCCGTATCTCTATTTTTCTATTCACATAATCCTCAACTGTGGGAGCCAAGCCTACTTTTCTCTTGATCCCTTCTTGGACCTTGAGCCACGTAGCGTTGGCGTACGCACCTGAGCCGTAGGAAACTGCGAGGATGTTGTCACCGGGTTTGGAGTTGTCTAGTATGGATGCCGTGGCGATCGGTGTGGATGCTGCGTAGGTGTTGCCTGTATCTAGGACGCGCAGCCACGGCTTCACCTTTCGTTCGATATCTTCCTCGGTAAGCTTCATTCTCTCCACGACATCACCGCTTAACGGGTTCAGGGAGGGCTGCAGCAGGGTCTTGCACACCTTCAAGGGCATATAGCCTGACGGTTGATGGAAGGTAACGTAGTCAAAGTCTGTGATCCGCAGATCATTGTGTTTTCGCAATAGTGCAGCCATGGCACCTATCACATGTTGGATATACGCCTCAACCGTTGTTCTGCCTAGATGAGATGGGACCGGAACCTCTTCACGCCTCCAGAAATCCATTGTCAAGCTCGAGTACGGAGCTATGTCCTCAATCGTTGCGACAAAGTCTCCCTCCTTTCCAAGAACAAATGCGCCCGCACCGGCACCGGCAGCATATTCCAAGGGATCCCCTCTCGGGGCCTGAGCGACATCGGATCCAATGGCCAATCCGTATTCGATCTTGCCTGCCTTTATGTCGGACTCAACGAAACTAACGGCTTGCATGCCGGCGTTGCATGCACCCTCCACATCAGCGGTGAAAACATCGTCTCCGACGCCTACGAAGGAGGCTACGTGCCTCGCAACCTGACCGACTGCGTAGGGCCTAGATTCGGACCCAGCAACGACCGTTCCTATCCTAGTTGGGTCAACTCCGGACATCTTGATAGCGTTCTGCGCAGCCTCCGTTGCCATAGTGATGGTGTCCTCAAAGTGACTGGCAATTGATTTGTACCTAAGAAGAAGGCCGTTTCTAACCTTGTCCAAGAATTCTCCGAGATCTTTTCTTCCTCTTTCCCTAGCCCTAACGATCGTTTCGGTCTGGATTCTCTGCCAAGGAATGTATACGCCGTACCCTAATATTCCGACCTTTGAATTTGCCAAGTGTTCTCCTCCCAGACGAGCGTGCGTCAGAAACGTTTTTCACGACTCGTACGGTCTGATCGCTTAAAAGCATTTTCAGATTGTCGATTTGCTCATTGACATACCGACGAGTAACTAGACAGTAAAATGGTCACGTGAGTATCGCAGAGATCCATGGTCAGTACGCGTCGAAACGTTCCTATGCTCGAAACCAACTGAAGACGAGATAGTTGATATTTTCGCCTTTCAGGTCGGGGACAGCGATCGTGAACTGCTTCCTGACAGTAGTGGCAAGTCTACCCGCTCTCACAATTTCAAACGTGCCCATAGTCTCTCGTTTCTGCTTCACTGAGACTAGGAAGGGCGCATGATCAATTCCTGGTCCCCGCTCATAGACCGCAAAATCCGCACCAAACTTTATCCCTGGCGTAACCACGAAGCCTCTGTCGCGCAGGTGCTTGTAAACCCTGTAGGCGAGGCCAAAGCCCTGATACGCTCTGCCCGCTAGCTTCTTGAGACGCGTCCTGCTAACCCTTTCTCGAGTTCTCGAGTCGATCACGCGTAGCTTCCTCTGCTCAAGCAGGTAGAGGCCTTCCATTAGGTCAAGCATAAGTGGAGCGTCAAACTCTTGATCAGGCTTAGGCTTCGGCATGCCCACCGGCTTGCCGTAGAACCCAGACCTATACAAGGCAGTTCCATTTTCTGAATTCCAGACGATTAGACGGGTTCCTATGAGCTCGGATTCCACAAGCTTTGACATGCTTCTCGATTCCTAGCCTATCACAGCTATGACCCTTACCAAGTCTACGACGTCAACCCCGACATCTGCAATTCTCTCTAAGTGTTGAATAATGTCTCTTAGAATCAGTATGGATTGAATAGGAGCCTTACTGCCAAGAATCTCAAGATCTAGACGCCTATGCTCGGAATCGATCTTCCTCTCAACGGCTTCGACTGACTTAGATAGTTCCAATGCCTTCTCTGGGTTAATGTTCAGGGACATCACGGTGTCCCGTATCTTCGTCATCTCCTCCAGAATCAAACCCATCAAAGATGCAATTGCCTTCATTTGCTTCTTATCGATTTTCCACTTCTTGGTCATGATTCCGTCAAGCCTGAAGGCGACAGCCTCAGCATTGTCAGCGATCTCTGAGACCTGGAATATGAGTCGGAGAAAGTCTTCACGATTTATTAGGAGACTTCCAACCGAGGCCACCTCTCTCAGTAGAGTGCTCTTGAGTTTGTCAGTTTCTTCGATCATTCTTAACATCTGGTCGTAGTGTGTCCGTGCTTCCTTCTCCTTTCCTTCAGTTAGAGAGTCTAACATTAGGGCGAGTTCTCGTGTAATGTCAACAACCTTTCTTCCGTGGTCGTGGCAAATATTGAGCATCCTTCGTCTAATGGTAGCCTCAGTTTCGATTGGAAACGTCAACGGACAAGCACCGAATCATTCATAGAGAACCCTTGTCAAAACATCGTTAAAAAACTATCTTACCAATTGACGATGGGGACGCACCGTTGTCTCGGGTTGAAAGCCGTGACCTTGTCTTGAAGCGGAGCTGCACCTAGCTTTCGGTGATCCTTGGGACAGTTTTCCCCAATTGATTGAATTCCATCTTCCCTTTAATGTATGCCCGCAGGAGTTCAGGCAGTTCCGCCGCTCCAGTTCTGACCTGCCTCCAAGTGTCCCTATCCCTTAATGTGACTGAGTCATCTGTCAACGTATCATAATCAACAGTAATAGCAACTGGGACCCCCGCTTCGTCCGCTCTTGCGTACCGGCGACCAATGGAGCCAGCTTCATCATATTCAACATCAAATCCCTCATCTAGCAAGACCCGGTACAATTGCAGAGCCTTCTCTGCTAGGTTGTCCTTGGCCATCAAAGGTAGGACCACCGCCTGTACTGGCGCCAAGTCTCTTGGAATGCGAAGGACAACTCTGTCATGCTCTCGGAAACAGGCGTACTCAAGCGTGGCGTAGAGGAGTCGGTCTGAACCGAAGCTGGGCTCAACTACGTGAGGGATGAATCTCCTACCTGTCTCCTCTATGACCTCCTCACCTATCTTGACATCTTCAGGCGCGATCCTGTAGCCTTTGATCTCGACATATCCCTTGGAGGATATAGCCTCCTCAAAGGTCTTCGCATCCTGACCAGCGATCAGGTTGGCAACCTCTTTAGTCGCCGCACCGAACTTCTTTCCCAAGCTATGCAGCTGCGGAATAAGCTTCCTAATCTTCTTTCTCACAGGACGGTCGTATGGCTTGAAGACCCTCATGTCTACACCTGAGCTTTCCATGTGCGCCTTGAGGTCGAAGTCAGTTCTGTAGGCGTGACCAGCGAGCTCAACCCATCCCCACCTGTCAAGCAAAACCTCGTGGTCATATGTCTGAGCCGAATAGTGAGCTCGCTCCTTCGGAAGCTTTTCATGAAATCTTTGTCTTTCCAGCGGAATGCCAAGAGTAGTAACGAACTTTTTCGATTGAGCCATGAAGTACGCAGCCCAAGAGTTGAGAATGTAGCCGCCTTGAAGTGCTTCCGCAACCGTAAGTGAGACTGGTTCCTCTAGGCCTTTCACTCTGTTCCCAGCTGGAACCAACCTCAAGATTTCATCCTTCACATGCTCGAGCTTGGGGCATTGATGATCGTCTGGGTCAAAGAAAAACTCAAACTCCATCATATTCAACTCTCTCAATCTGATGGGGCCTTGTCTAGGTGAGATTTCGTTTCTCAGGCTACGACCTATCTGAGCAATTCCCAGCGGAAATCTCTCTCTTGCAATCTCGTACAGGCGCTTGAAGTCGATGAAGATTTCCTGAGCCGTCTCAGGCCTCCCATATGCCGTAGATTCCGCATACGGGCCTATTGTGGTCTTGAACATTGTTCCCAAATGTTTAGGCTTTGAGAGTTCGCCGCCGCATTCTGGGCACCTAACGAAGCTTCTCCTGATTTCCCTGTCCATCTCGTCAAGTGAGAGTAGCTCCCCGTCAATGTTGGCTTTTTCCTTCAGGAGGTGATCAGCTCGATAGGATCGCTTGCAGGTCAGGCACTCAACGATTGGATCTTTGAAATGTTCAACATGCCCAGATGCCTCAAAGACCTTTTCAGGAACTATGACTGGAGTATCCAACTCCAGAAAGCCTTCACGTCTGATAAAAAAGTCTCGCCACTTCTCCTCAATTTTTCGCCGCAGGCCAATACCCAGAGGCCCGTAGTCTATGAAGCCGCTGACCCCGCCGTAAATCTCAAACGACGACCAGAAGAACCCCCTCCTCCTCGCTGTCTCGGCGAGGAGTTCATACTTGTCGGGCTTGGACAAAGATTATCACTTGTTCACGGATAGAACTATGACTTTGGTGTCTTATCTATAAAACTAGGTGCTCTCAGGCTCTTCTTCGGTTTTCAGTCGTTGGATCGCAAGGGTGAATAGACGGCGAAACTGCTCTCTTGATAGCTCGTGTCCCAGACCTAATCCGCTACACCTCTCTGGCGTAAGTTCGAACCTGAAACGTTTTTCATCTATTCGGCTTAGAAAGAATGGGTAGAACACGCATGTTATTGGCCTGGCGCTATAGATTGAGCATAGTCCGCCTTGGAGAAAGAGACATTTTCCATTTGATTTTCGTATCTCGTGAGTATAGGGAGGAGAATGCGTGAAAGGAATCGAAAAATCCTCTGCCTTGAGACCCGTCTGACGACAGATTCTTGAGACTTCGTCGGCCAAGATTCTGACGCAACGCTTGTGCGACGAGGTATCTCGGCAACATGCTGTACAGCGGACGCATTTCCAGCGCACGTTTTCTGGGTGCTCTACTGTCGTCCCAAGGTGGTGGAACGTACGCCAACCGATGGGATCTCGCTTACGTCCAGTCTTCCTGCTATTCAAGGTCCGCAAACAGCACATACCTGTCTCACTAACTCACTTAAGCAGTTGCCTCAATAGCCACTTCAATGAAAACGGAGGATACTTCCAACAATTCTAAGCCGGATGATGGCGAGTGTTGCAACAGATCTTTCTTGAACATGGTTGGCGACAAGAACCACGCCGCTTGTGTTGTGTTGCCTATTACGTATGGGTATGTATTGGAGCAAGAGCCAGGGGTCATGGCTACGTCAGATCAAACTTTGAGCCGTTCCTACCACGCCTTTACATGCCGAACTATTGGCGGCCTGACTTTTTTTAGGATGCGATACCCGCAGATCGGACATTTTATTTCAGGAGTCACAGCCAACTGCTCCGCAGTTACCCTCGCTCCGCAGCTCACGCATTCATACTCGATTCCGCTAGCCTTCTCTGAGGTTTCGTCTTCTGGGCGCTTCTCCTCGCTCATGATTCCGCTCTCCGCCTCAAGTTGTCTCCTCGATTGAAGAGGCTTCGACCAAGTAGCAAGTAGGCTTATAATAAACACTTCGACCCAGACGGGCGAAAAGAGAGCTCTCATACAGTTAACGCAAACTTCATCAAGAATATAGGCAATACGAAAGCGGCATCCCTACGCCACCTCAGAGGGATATAACAAGCATATGGGGAGCAGACACCGAATAGTCGTTGAAGCATTGAGAGACGTTCTTGCGGAAGACAAGGCTGCGTTGGCAGTAAGGAGCTTTGATGTCGTCGGCGACATAGCGATAATTAGAGTTCCCGAACAGCTTGAAACCGAACGTTTCCTTATCGCGCAGGCCCTTCAAAGATGCTTACCGTACATCAAAACTGTTCTCAGGCAAGTAGGAGCTGTTGAAGGTGACTTTAGGACACGGAAGCTGGAATGGCTATCCGGAGAGGAAAAGACCGTAACTTTTCACAGAGAACACGGATGCGTCTTCAAAGTGGATCTCGCAAGAATGTATTTCTCCTCTCGTCTTCTGTACGAGAGAGCCCGCGTTGCGGAACTTTGCAGCAATTCAGGCGCTCAGGAAAGGATACTAAATATGTTTTCAGGCATAGGATGCTTCTCAATCATCATTGCCAAACGATCTACGAAGGGGCACGTCTATTCTGTAGACTTGAATCCCCACGCCGTCACGCATCAGCTTAAGAACATCAGACTCAATAAGGTGAAAGGGAAGGTCACGGCTGCGTTTGCCGATGCTCGAGAAATAGCAGAAAGCCTCCTTAAGGGACGCATGCAAAGAGTTCTCATGCCTCTCCCCGAGAAGGCATATGCATATCTGGAATCTGCTATGGCTGCGATAGGCTCCGAAGGAGGAACAATCCACTACTACGATTTCACACATGCGCACAAAAATGAAGATCCGGTCAAGAAGATCGTATCGAAAATCACTTCAAAACTCAGTACTCAATCCCGACATACCAAGATAGAGTATGGTAGAGTTGTCCGAACAATAGGACCGAACTGGTACCAAGTTGTCCTAGACATACTGGTTCATTAGCGCATCGGGTGTGCTTCTGCTTCCTCTGCCAACGGTTGGCTTATTCTGGGGCGTGTTTTCTACAGCGGGTTTGCGGGTATGCATCTCATCCTTCGGTCTGGTTTTGAGTTAGCTTTGATGTGATCCGTAGAAGATGTTGATATCGGCAACGGTTTTGTAGACCACATTTGATTTAGTGTGCTAGGTTAGGAGGAAAGCGTGCCTCCTGATATGACAGTGTTTCGGAAGAGACCCCATCGTTGAACATGGAAACGGTTGTTTCAGAGACCGAAACCTCATTCTGCTACGGGCTGTGTACGGGCGCTCAAGTATGCGGTAAGGCATGCTGCCACGGATGGAGGTATCGGGCCTATGACCAGGCCCAGAACGATCCTCATTATGAACCAAGGGTCGGCGCAGTCAGTGCGGTAATTGTCCTCGCCGTTGTTTCGGACACTGGATGGGTGTTGGACGGGATGAGCACAGGATAACAGGATTCTTTGACTACCAGATTATTGGATAGGTATTATCTGCGTTGTCGTAGATTATCAGCCAGCCATGCGGCTCATTCACAATAATCATGACGGTTCCCTTCGCATGCGGCTGGATCACTATCCCCTTCTCGGTAACATCCAATCCCTTTCCTTCGACCTCGGCGAAGTCGAATGGTGGCCTATAGACCACGTCGTCAAGTCGTATCTTGTTTATGACGAGCGGTGCCTCGCCGGGTCCATGCGGAGGCCCAACCACGAGCCGGTACTCAACTGGAATCGTGTAGATCCACTTCCCCTCGTCACTCCGGGTTAAGGTGCAGTCTCCAAGCAGTATGTCGAGCCTAGGGGCTGGCCCTCCTGTACCAAAGCCCGGCTGCATAGCATACCCTAGTTCAGGAGGTGCGATCGGAGCCATGATCGTGTAGGCTAGGGGCAGGAGAGTGAGGACTAAGCCGATGCCCTTCAAGGTCAACTTGCCAGAACCCTTCATCGCCATCTTTTGGATGATGGTTGCCATGAACAGGACTACGCTGGCAGTGATGAGAACGAGCTTAACGAATAATGGTATAATTCCTTCGAGCGGGTACCATATCCACATCTTCTTCAGCATGGCTACGCCCCAAATGTAGTATGGCGTTATAGGGCTAGTAGGAATGATGTGGCGAAGTAGAGGCAGTGGCAGAGGCAGACCTATGAACTCGACGGTGCCGAAGAGGAGGACAGGAATCGCTAAAGAGAGTCTATAGGTTCTGGTTCGTAGAAAGTAGATGGCCGCTAGAAGATATGGGAAGAGGACTGCAAGAATTACTATGAGGAACATAGGCCTAGGAAGAGATAGGAGCGCCGTGACGGATATTGGAGCTAGCATCAACGCCCCAAATATTTTCAGAACTCGAAACACTACCGGTGTCTTCACCTTCAACACTGGTGGAGTCGTCGAGAACGGGGCGCCACAATAGGCGCAGTAAGACGAGTCAGCCGTCAACTCGGATAAGCTTCTGCGGCAGTTGCCGCAAACCCCATCGATTCTGCGGGTGGATGACCTGCGGTAGCGTATTACGCCGATTATTAGCACTGTTAAGCCGATTGGAGCGAGGAGGAGTTTGAAGAAAAGATTGGGAATTACCAACCCAAATAGGAAGATGATCAGCCCTGCAGTCAATAGCTTGCTCTTAGGTAGTGTTGGACGAAGTCTTCTACCGCATTTCTCGCAGAACTCTCCTCGAGTGGATACTTGTTCTCCGCAGTAGGGGCAGTTCTTGATGCCAGTAGGATCCAATTGCGATAGTCCTCTACCACAACCTGAGCATGTTCGTTAAACCAGTTTTCCTCCGCAGTATGGGCAGAGGGTTATGTCCTTGGGTAACGTTGAGAGGTCTCTGCCGCATTGTGGGCACGCAAACAGTGTGATGGCAAACGTTGGTTTTTGAGCCTCGATTCCCCGCTTTCTCCTTCTTAGAATGACTAGAACCACTACCAGAATTGAAATGAAGAGTAGGCCAAAAGGCGTACCAAACATGATGAAAGGAAGAAAGAAAAGCAAAATAACGTACGCGGCAGTCGATAGCAAACTCAACAGTAGCATCACGGAAGCAATGATTACGACTATGTCGATTCTTCGCGGTTTCTTGCTGAGCAATAGGTAGAGAACCATAGCCAAAAAGGGTACGGACATCAGCGGTGCGGGAGGGACGACGAACAGAGCAATTATGAAATTTACTGCATGTGCTCCTTCTGTAATGAGAGGCGCTATGAATAGTGTCAGCATGAGCGCTAAGCCCGCGATCCTCCTTGAGAGTAGGAAGCGCTCTCCTAGCCTCGTCTTTCCCTCAACCCCTGTGCGTCCATATTACTGGTCACGGCTTTAACCTTCATCTTGTAGATGCGGCGGTAACTGAGGCACAAGGGCAATGACCAGAAGCCTACATCTACAATGAACTCGGCCTAACGAACGATTCTACGCATATCAGGGTGGATGGCTTGTGTGATCCGTGGTAACGGCATGTCCCGTTGGAATACGAAAGAGGAAATGAGGCTCAGGAAAGATCTACATGAACAGTCAACATATGGTTGAGTTGGACGAAGCGCTCACCTCGAGCACTGAAACGTTGAGTTGGGTGAGATTTGCATCTCGCTTTTCTGGTACCAACACGGACCAGACGCTTCGCACGATTCCATTATAGTCTGGAACAGCGTACTTGAAGTCCTTCGGATCAGGCGTTCCACTTTTCATCATGAGTTCGAAAGCTTCTTTGATCTCCAAGTTCGTGACATTAAGCGCCAGATATGTGATCTTGGCAACCACAGTCGCATTCGTTAGGTCACGAAGCTTCCGCAACTCCATGGCTAATTGAACGTAGGAAGTGGTTCCGTTGGATTCAAGCAGTCGGTCGCTTCCTGGTCTGTTCCATCGGAGGGGCTATCGCAAATTTCCGGTAGGTAAAATGGTGCTCACCTTCGAGATGGAAGGGCAATCAACATGATCATGGCCTCAGCGCACCTGTATGAAACCTACAGCCAATGACGCTCAGCCCCCGCTTTGAGAAGCTCGATTTTCAAAGATTCATAGTCAGGCAACCTGTCGAAAACCTTTCTTCCATTGATGAGAACAGCTGTTCCCATACCTGTTCTGTGCCTCAAACTCTTCAAGAATCCTAGAGGAGAAGCAAGGTCTATGAGGCGCAGTTTAACGCCGCTCGGAAAATCCTCGATCACATTCTCCGCCAATTTTGAGATCTTTTGCAACGTCTCCCTGGTCTCAACGGGATACTCATTAAGCTGCTGCGAATGAATCCTAAGACCGCTTTCCCTCATCAAATCCATGCAGTGCTGACAGTGGCTGAACATTGTGGGCACAAGCGCCAAGAACTCGAGTCTGATACTCTTTGTCAAATATATCCCCGTCAGAATCTCAAGACGTACTATTTCAGTGTTGAGAAGCCTAGCAATCTATGACTTGCGCAGACCTGAAATAGTCTGATCGTGAAACAGCATGTAACAGAAAAGCTAGGAAAACCCTGCCATGAATCACTTCGCGAGCTACTTGCTGGACAAGAAGCGCCTAAGCAAGGCAAAAGATATCCTGAAGAGTATTTTGCTAGGCGCCACTGTATACGACATGGCTCAGGACGCTTTGAGAATGAAATGGTATGTCGAGCAGGCTCTCATGCTAGCGTCGATAGGCGACATGTTAGGTTTCCCAGTGGTCTCGTACTACAGACTGAAGCTCATCCCTTACTGGATTCTCAAGATCCAAAGTTGGAAGATGGCGGTTCTCAAAGAGAAAGATGTCGTAGACAAGATTATCTCGTAGCGGCGGATCAGGCTATGGTATAACATGAAGAACTTAGGCCACGCCTTGATGCTGTAGGCGCCAAAGCCTCCTCCGTATGGCATTGTTGTGATCCCATCAGCTTTCGATCGTGTCTCTTGAAAGTCCCTTGTTTCTGTCGACTTATCTCGATTCCAAGCTCCTTAAGGCTGCGCGGCATGTGAAAAGTAGAAATACAGCTACCAACCATGAGTTGTTCAGCTTAGCGGGATGACCGACATTTGACTGAAGCCAGAACAGACGAGAAAGGAGAGAGGAAGGAGAGTGAGATCAAGAAGGCGGCGAAGGGACTGATCTACGGCATGGCAATGCACGGCATGGTTACATATGCCTTGAAGACACGGATGTATCTTGAGAACCTATTCATGCTTATAACCATGGGCGACATGCTGGGTGTTCCCATACTTCCACCGTACTACAGCTTGAGGCTTCTGCCGTACTCCGTGCCTCACGTAAAGACTTGGAAGAGGACCTTACTACGTGAAAGGGATGTCACGGACACAATCTTCTAGCCTGGTGGCCAATATGTCGCAAACGCTTTCGCTAAAGGAGTATCTCCTAAGAAACCCCGGCTTGAAGTACATGCTTTTCGGGGGGAAAGGGGGCCTAGGCAAGACTACTCTCTCTGCAGCGACGGCATACTGGTTGGCAAACCAAGGCAAAAGAGTGGTCGTCTTCTCCACAGACCCCCAAGCAAGTCTCACAGACATATTTGAAAGAAACATCTTCGGGAAAGGGGAAGTGGAGTTAGCAACAAACCTGTTCGCTCTCGAAATAGATGCGGACAAGAGGATCGCAGAATACCAAGATGAGATTCGGAAAAAGATCAAAGATATGCATGGGTTGGAACAGGTGCCGGAGGAAATTGAGGACTACATAAAGTCGTCTGCAGCCGAACCTGCAATGGCAGAATCCGCAACCTTCGATGCAATGGTCGAGCTGATGTCAAGCGGCCACTTCGACTATTACATATTCGACATGATGCCCCACGGGCATGCTATCAGATTTCTGAGTATGGCTGAGATTCTGGACACATGGGTAGACAAGATAGTTGAGACCCGAAAGAAAGCAGGGGAATACGGCGATGTTGCGTCGGTTCTCAGCGGCAAAGGAGGTCTCGCACAGGAGGACCAGATGGTTGACGAACTCTCCTTCATCAGGTCAAGGTTGAACTTTGTGAGTACCGTGATGAGAGACAAAGAACACACGGCTTTCTTGTACGTGCTGATTCCTGAATCGATGCCGATCATGGACACGAAGAAGGCTCTGGAAATGTTCCAAGCCTTCAATATACCCCTCAGCGGTGTCCTCGTGAATCAAGTATACCCGGTGGAGCTGCTGGACGATCCGTGCGTGCCCACCTACCTGAAGAATCGTATCTCGATGCAGCAGAAATACATGGACGCAATCCGAAATGAGTTTGGTCCTCTGATAAGGGGGGTTGTTCCGATGTTTGATCGTGAGCCGAAGGGTCTCGAGATGATATCCAAGGTCGCCGACGTTCTGCTGGCATAGGTGATAGAGGCACATGAGTCTGAGTCTTGAGAGATTTGTGAAAGAGAAGCCTGATCTGAAGTACATGTTCTTCGGCGGCAAGGGAGGCGTAGGCAAGACAGTAGTAGCCGCTGGCGTAGCTCACTACTTCTCCGAAGCATTGGGCAAGAAGACCCTGATATCTTCTACTAATCCTGTTCACAGCCTATCCAGCGCATTCGGTCAGGACATTTTGGGAAAAGGGATCCAGAAGATAGATGGGACTGAAAATCTGTTCGGACTGGAGATTGATATCTCGGAGACGGTTGAGAGATACAAGCAAGAGATAAGAGACATGATCCTTACCTTCCTCAAATATGCCGACATACCGCTGGATCCGGAACCGTTCGTTGATGTGGCTACAACTAACCCCGCATTTGAAGAAACAGCCATGTTCGAGGACATGATAAATCTGATAATGAAAGGAGAATTCGACGCCTACGTGTTCGATACTGCGCCTGTAGCCCATACCTATCGGCTCTTGGGCATGTCGAAAGTATATGATCTCTGGCTTATGAAGATGGTAAAGAGCAGAGAAGAAGCCCTGTCGACCAGAGTGAAGCTCTCGTTCAGGAAGGAGAAGATTGCAGAAGAGGTTAAGAAAGATCCTTTGTTGGCCAAGCTGTTGTCGACCAGACAGAGCACTGAAGTAGGTAGGAAGCTTCTCGTCGACAAGGATAAGACAGCCTTCTTCTTCGTGACACTACCTCTAGCTCTACCGATAGCAGTAATTGAGCGGTTCATCGGGTGGGTTCAGGCATTCAATATTCCAACCGGAGGCGTCATCGTGAACGGTGTAATACCTAAAGAGACCTGTGACGTCGGGAACCCGTCGCCTTACTTGGTCAACAAGATTCGAGAGCAGGAGGGATACCTGAAGCTGATTCACAGCAAATTCCCAGGCATAGTCAGGGCATATGTTCCTCTCTACGATACAGAAGTATCCGGAGTAACCATGATAGGCAAAGTGGCTAAAGCCTTACAAGAAAATAAAAGGGAGTTTTAGGATCCGGCGTTCTAGGCTACGTCAGTTGCACCTATTTCGCGGCAGCCCTGATCTTCCTGAAGGCTCCTGCACCTTCATAGCACATGAAGAAGGCCAGTACCAATAGCAGAACGTTTATGAAGGCTGCGATTCCAGCGCCTATCTTTGTCGGATCAGCAGCGTAAAGCGAAATTCCACTATACGCCAGATACAGAAGAGCTAAGATAGTCGTCACCAACATGAAAAGCATCGGAACTATAGTGTATGTCGTTGGGCGCTTGTTCTTTGCAAGCCACAGCGTAGCTATCATCAGAGCCATTCCCGCCATGAGTTGATTAGCACCACCGAAGGTTCCCCAGATATAACCAAAGGTAGCGCCGAACCGTGGGCTCGTGACCACGTAGACAACCACCGACACCACGATTGCAGTCAAGTAGATGTTTCTGAAAAGTCCCCCGAGCCTAGGTCCCGCAAGCTCCGCCAAGGCAAGCCTAGATATCCTTAGCGCTATGTGCATGATTGTTATCGCCAGTACAATGATAACCACGGATAGATAGGCCGAGCCGACTGCTGTGGGAAGGCCTACGTTTCCTAGTAATACCGACCCGCCTTTGATGAAGATGCCTGCTGGGGCGACTCCTCTGACCGCTTCCGGCGTCAGGATAGCAACCGTTGTCAAAGCTACAAGTGCCAGTATGCCTTCAGCAAGCATCGCTCCTCCTCCGATGAAGTGAGCGTCAGGTTCTGTGTCAAGTTGCTTCGATGAGACCGAGGAGCCTATCAGGCTGTGCCATCCAGAAATCGCTCCACATGCGATCACAACAAACATCATTGGCCACAGCGGACCTGAAGGGGTTAGGGCCGGGTCAAAGAACGTTGTAAACGCAACTCTACTGAAATTGGGGAATCCAGCGAAGGTCCCCCCAATGATGCCTATGATTGCAGCATAGACCAAGTAGAATGACATATAGTTAATTGGCTGGATGAAGACCCATATGGGAAGCACGGCACCCACGAAGCAGAAGAGCAGTGTCCAGAACATCCAGAAGTCTAACGCGATCTCTTTCGGAACACTTATGGGGAACAGCATTCCCAGCCAGATCCCTATCGCCATCACGACTATTGCAAACGTCGTCGTGTAGATGATGTTGACCTTGAACTTGTATACCATGTATCCGGACAGGACGCCGACCAAGGTGACGATCAGAATCGGGATTGGGCTCACAGGAAACGAAGCAAAGGTTCCCGCTACAGTGTTCGCGAACGAGGAGAGAATCAGGATCAGGTAGAAGAGGATATAGCTGAGAAGTATCGTCCTAGCTCTGGGTGAGATCAGTTCGTACGTTACAGGTCCGAATGATGCTCCTTCAGATCTGACAGACACCATCATGCTCGTGTAATCGTGGATCCAACCAATGAATATGTTTCCGAACAGTATCCAAAGCAGGGCGGGCAGCCAACCCCATTGTATGGCAAGTATCGGTCCCAGAACCGGCCCAAGTGCGGCGATGCTCTTCCATTGAAAACCGAAGAGAACGTACCGGTTAGTCGGGAAGAATTCGACTCCGTCCATGTATGTGCGTGCTGGGGTCGTACGTTTGGGGTCGGATTGTATGACGTTCTTGTCGAACCACTTCACGTAGCCGTAGTATGCCACTCCGTAGAGTACAAGTCCAGTGACGATGACCAATACAGAAAGCAAATCTATTTCCCTCACGAATTGGTTGGGGGCAAGATGCTTTTAAGACTAACGATGCCAATTCGGCTTAAGTTGTCTCTGAGTTGGGGTCGATGCGATGTACGAGTATGAGGCGATTGTGATCGTAGCCGCGATGTTCATCATTGTCTACATCGTGGGTAGCGTCAGAAACCGCAGACTTCTCGTGGGATACTCGCGAGCGATCAAGAAGCATGTCGGATCGATGAGCGACTTTGTTGGATTTCGACCCTATGGAAGTAGCGGTTTCAGAGCCGTAAGCGACATGAAGAAAGAGGCCCCCCTATCTAGGATCGAGGTCGCCGTTTCTCTTGTGGATCGGGAGAACGTCATGCATTATCCCCTCACCTTGATCACAAAGGAACATGACAAACTCACCGTCTGGGGATTCCTGAGGAGGAGGCCCGCGCTCAGCCTTGAGATTTGCTCAAGGAAGGACTACGCCTCGTTCCAGAAGCACCGCACCCATCTCGCGCTTAAGGAGACCACGATAGATGAGGAAGAATTGGGCGCACTCTCGCAGGTCTCATCATCTGATGGAGTTAGGGCTGCAGACATTCTTCACGATGATGAACTACAAGATAGGCTTCTGCAAACAAAGAGCTTCTTGAGATATCTCCTAATAGACGAGAGTGAATCGCAGGTCTTCCTGACCGGAAAACTCACAAGGGAGTCGCTGGGTCCCCTGCTGAATCTGGTGATTATGATGGGCAAGAAAGCTGCCTGAACTTCGGTCAGGACATACGCTCTGGTCAAATGCAATTCCTGTTGCAATCACCCACCGTGAAATGAAGTACATCACCAATGAAGCTTTGGCTCACAGTATTGAAAGCGCTCCAACCTAGACAAAGACTTTTTCTAAGTCCAACATCAAGAAGCTTCCATGGAACTTCGAATCAGGCCAGATGTTTCAACTCGGGCCAGAAGACTGAAGAAGACACCGATCAGATTTCCTGTAGAATCCTTGAGCAAGAGCGACTGTAGAGCCATTGCGAACCTGATCAAAGCGGCTGACCTGATGAGTGAGATATTCCTTCGACAGGTCTCTTCGCTGAACGTTGAGATCGAACAGACATTGAAATCCGTCAGCGATTCTTTATCTCGGGAGGCACTTCATTACCTCCGAATCAACTTCGGACCTTGGGACAGACTTAGCGGCAACGAGCCGTTCATGGGAGAGAGACGCAAGCCTCCGGGCGCAGGGTTCTACCCAGAAGACATGACCAAGGAGGAATTCGAGAAATGGATCAAAGAGCATCCAGAGGACACGGCCTCATTCATAAGTCTGTACACAGTGATAAGGCGCCAAGGATCGAAGCTTGTTGCTGTTCCTTATTCAAAGGAGTATCGAGAGTTTCTGGTTCCGGCGGCGAAGTTGCTGAAAGAGGCCGCAGAGATTGTCGAGAATAGGTCACTTCAGAGGTTCTTGAGAAGTCGAGCAGAAGCCTTTCTTGCTGATGACTACTTCCAGAGTGACATTGATTGGATGGATTTGGACAGCGCCTTGGAAGTGACGATTGGTCCATACGAGGTGTATGAGGATGCGCTGTTCGGCTACAAGGCGGCCTTTGAAGCGTTTGTCACAGTGGTCGATCCGACGGAAAGTGCCAAGCTTCGAAAGTACGCGAGTCTTCTTCCTGACATGGAGCGACATCTTCCGATTCCGGATCAGCATAAGAACACTCAGAGAGGAACAGAGTCGCCTATCCGCGTTGTCAATGAATTATACACTGGCGGAGACGCGAGAAAGGGAATTCAGATCTCAGCGTTCAACCTTCCGAATGACGAGAAGGTCCGAGAGGCTAAGGGATCCAAGAAAGTTCTGTTGAAGAATGTGATGGAAGCGAAGTTCAGGAGTTGCTTCCAACCAATAGCCAACAAACTCGTCTCCAAAGATCAACTTGACCTTGTCACCTTCGAGGCGTACTTCAACCAAGTTCTCTTTCACGAGCTTTCGCATGGCCTCGGACCCGGAGTGATAGTCAGGCCGAATGGCATCAGAAGCGAGGTTCGAATGGAACTCAAAGAACTGTATTCGGCGATAGAGGAGGCCAAGGCAGACGCCACAGGCGTATGGAACATCTTACACATGATTGATGTCGGTGCGATAGAGAAGGAGATGGAGGCTCAAGAATACGTTACGTACGCAGCGGGGCATTTCAGAGCAGCAAGGTTCGGTCTCCATGAAGCACATGGCATGGCAGTCGTTTCGCAGTTCAACTTCCTAAGAGAGCGAGGAGCAATGGCCTCTGACTCCATCGGACGGTTTGGGGTCAAACCGCAGCTTATGAGAGAGACCATCCGAGATTTGACGCACGAATTGCTGATGATAGAGGCAGAAGGGAACTATGCGAGGGCGAGAGAGTTCCTTGACAAATATGGGAAAGTACCTCATGAACTGGAAGAGGCTCTCAGGAAGGTTGCAGATCTACCAATCGATATCGAACCAGACTATGAAGTGCTCAAAAAGATCGAAATGAATTGATCTTAGATTCGGAAACGCGCTGAGCAGGAGAGTACCCGACAAGGATCGATAGGATCCTTCTCGCTGGGCCTACATCGGGCGGCCAATTGATAATCATATCAGAGATTGAGAGCTTCCCAGACCTCCCGAAGGGAATCTCGGGTCCTAGCATGATCTCGAATATGAGAAGGCCAGATTTGCGCACTGGGAGAGCGCACATACGACTACGTTAAATTCACGAAGATCTCCGTGAGTTGATGAAGGCAGACTTTGAAGAACAGATTATCACGGCTATGCATGGTCGATGCTAGCAAGCTTTAAATTCAGCTCGGTAGCCGATTATCGACGAGTTAGATCCGCAGGAGAAGAGCTAGTAGCCGAGAACGGCCGCGGCTGTTTTTCCTGTAGCTAGCTCTGAGCTGGAGAAAGCAGTATAATGCCTAGAAGGTTGCCAGACAGATCGAGATATCAGGAAAGAAAATCGAGAGACTACAGAAGATATGGGAGACCGATACAACTCGAACAGATGGTGCGACCCGCTCCTGTGAAGGAAGGAGAAGAACACGAAGTTATCATCGAAGATGTCGGAGCTAAAGGTGATGGCCTTTGCAATATCAAAGGTTTCAAGGTGTATGTGCGCGGAGCAAAGACGGGTGAAAGGGTGAAGATTCGGATAACTGGTGTTATGGGCAACTTCGCAACGGCAACTGTCGTACAGTAGGTCGGATGGGACACGTTTGAAGGAACTAGGTTAGGACTTTTCTAGGCTTTTGAAACGGAAAAGAGGTGAGAAATATGAGTTTCGAGGGAAGGCGGAGAACGTTCGCGAAACCCGTTGAGGAAGGCAAGGAATACGAGATGGATATCAAGGAGACAAGCCGACGGGGAGAAGGAATAGCAAGAATCGAAGGATTTGTCATCTTTGTTCCAAACACTAAGCCCGGTGACCACGTCAAAGTCAAAATAACGCGAGTAGCGAACAGGTTCGCAACAGGCGAGATAGTTCCATAGAATAGACGTTCAAGCCTGGGAAAGAATGGAAAGACCGCCCCGCTTTTTACTGGTCCCCCTTACATCCAACCGTTCCTTTCACTCTGCGTAGAAAATTCTTGCAGGCGAAGCATTCAACGAAGGACACCGTTCTTGCCTTTATAGGACACTCAAGAGCTTCCTTCCTCATTCGACTGAGAAGTTTGCCTCCTACCGCACCTTTCAGGTCTTGAACGAAATCCTTTGGAACCGGAAAGGCTTTCTCCAAGAGCCTAATCTCAACGGAGTACTTGGCGTCTTCATGATCACTTATCAAACGGTTCGAACCTCCAATGGAATCCATTTTTGAGTTCTAGGCTAATATGAATCCTACTCGACTTTTTTGGTAGTTTACATTGTGGGAAAAGCTTCACTTGCCGCGTCTGTGTGCACGTAGACACCTCTTTCACCTTGAAGATCTCCACTGATCATCTTCGCTTTCCATCAAGATGTTCGTGATATCAGAGAACCTGCGGACTCAGATACCTCGAGAAAATCAACGTTGTTCTAGGTATCAGGTGGAGGCTAGCATGATGGAAAGAATGAAGATAGGGGCTATTTAGCCGAGGCATCGGTGAAAGCTTATCCCCGAGCCCAATGATCTTTATTTCAGAAGGGCGAGATGCCTTCATTGAAGATCAGAGGGTACGAATTCAGTGTTTCGGAATTTGCTGGGGCATTGGGTGATTTTGGACCTCTGAACCCTTTCCTAATAGGGTATGTTGCAATCCTTGGTGTTAACCCGGTAGGGCTATTCCTGATGATGGGTATAACAAACATAGTTATCGGCCTGCTCTACAATGTCCCCCTCTCTGTAGAGGCTAAGAAGGCGGTAGGCGCGACCGCGTTGGCTTGCGGGTGGAAGCCCAGTCAGCTCTATGCAGTGGGAGTAGGAACAGGTCTTGCTTGGATAGCACTGGGGCTCTCAGGTCTCATTGAGAGAATTGCCGAGGTCACTCCTAGATGTGTGGTGAGGGGGATACAGCTTTCACTGGCGCTGACACTGGCTCTTGAGTCGGTGCATCTCTCAAGGTCGAATCCGGTGCTGGCGATCCTCTCGGTTGTCTCGGCGATCCTCCTCCTGAGAATCAAGAGAATTGGCCGCTACATGCCTGCCGCTTTCTTTCTGTTCGCAGTTGGACTCTTATTTGCTGTCTCTGAGGATATAATCCCGCGATTGAGTATAGCGTTTCAGGTACCATCGCTTTATGTGCCTTCGACTAGTGAGATCGTCTCCACAATGATTACTGTAGGCTTCGCTCAGATTTTTCTCACACTTGGAAACGCGGTGATCGCTACCGCTGCCTTGTGCCAGAAGTACTTTCCTGGAAGAGAGGTGAAGGAAAAGGACCTAGCCTTGAGCATGGGCTTACTGAACACGGTCACACCGTTCTTCGGAGGGGTACCTATATGCCACGGAGCTGACGGCGTCGCCTCTCAATACCTATTCGGCGCACGAACAGGCGGAGCGATGATTCTTGAAGGAATCTTTGAGATAGTGCTCAGCCTTTTCTTTGCCAGTTCTGTCATCGCAGTTTTCGCCGCCTTTCCTCAACCTGTCATCGGCGCGATGCTCTTCCTCACAGCGTTCGAACTAGCTAGGGTCTCGGTTGATCTAAGAACAGCACGAGAGATATCAGTGATACTAGTTGTCATGGCCGTATCATACATTTCTAACCTAGGTGTGGCTTTCTTGGTAGGTGTCGTTACTCACTTCTTGCTGGAGAGATTGAGGCGAGGCGGATAGATGGGACGAGTATTTCAGGTCTATCTTGGCGAGGATTGATGTGAAGTCAACGAGGACAGTTCGAAAGGAGAATGGGCGGAAGTGAATGTCCTCGAAAGTGTTTCGTACTCGCCCACTCCTCCAAAGCTGGGGACACTTGGATATACCGAAGAGCGCAGTCAGAGCAGAAGCATTTGCTTAAGAATAGTTTGACACCCTCAAGAATCGGCTAGTTCACCCACCATCACAGTACTACTCCAAGAAGAAAAAGTTCTGGCGCGCTAAGGAAGTTTGAGATGAAGGTACTGTCGATTAGCCTAGACTCTTGTGTTTCGATTCCGCTCTTCTCTTAAAGCCGAGGACAGTTATGCCAATTAAGTTCTCTCCTCGGTATCTATAGACGATTCCGTCTAAGTCCATGCTGTCTGTAGCTTCTCTGGGCTCCCCGAAACTTATGTATAGCACGTCAGCCTCTTCATCGTATGTGAGCCTTGCTTTTTCGGCGTCGGGTACCGTCAAGATTTTCGCCATACTACTCCTCTCTTGCAGACCTTTTCCAAGTCTGATGTTACATAGGCGGTTACTATAAACGCTTCCTTCTCACTGGCTTTCCTGTAAACTACAACAAGATACTTCGGGCCGACATGAAGATCCTCAAACCATTTGATAGCTTTCAACTCGCCAGTTGCCCCCGCCGCTATGAGGTCAGGTGCCTCCGCTGTGTCAAGGATCCTCATAAGATAGGTTTCATCTCCG
>Ga0315310_10000049_pt1 | contig 79702 bp, 78 predicted proteins | sample TDP5_MG_FD_203630 | JGI IMG/M metagenome (GOLD analysis project Ga0315310, IMG submission 203630) | Freshwater sediment microbial communities from Lake Towuti, South Sulawesi, Indonesia - TDP5 | ecosystem: Environmental > Aquatic > Freshwater > Lake > Sediment | place: Indonesia: South Sulawesi...
CAAGCCTCTTAACCTGCACTCCGTCCAACCGCTTCTCCATTTCCACACCTATGTGATCCGCAACCGAAAAAGCCACATCGTTCTCAACAAGCTCTAACTTGAAATCCTGCATAATCGGGCGAATCTGCTCAGCTTTAAGCTGGGTTACCGCAACTTTCTCAACTAATCCCTTAAGACCCGCTCTCAGCTTCTGAAACACTGGCCCTTCTCCCAGCCCGACTCAGCTTAACCGACAAACCCTGAAGCTTGTCTCTATCTTCTTGAATCCGACCCACAACCTGCACCAACTGCTGCTGAAGCGTGGTCCGAGTCTTCTCCATCTCACTTATACGGTTCTGCAACGTCTGCTTAGCCTCACTCGTGGTGCGTTCTATGGACACACCAGCTCCAGCGCCAACAATCACCTCATCATTGCTCTCCAACTTTGCCTTGATAAACGAGCCCCCACCGATAGGCACAAACAACGACGCATCAGACGTTTCCTTCTCCACACCCTCCAACGTCATTCGAGCAATGTTCAATTCTGTCAACGCCGCATTAACAAGGTTAAGCCTAGCCTGCACAGTCTCGGCTGTTCCCTCTAGAATCTGAAGCTCCACCGCTAACGTTCGAAAGGCTTCTCGATCACTACTGGGCACTTTCTCCTTCTCCCAACACCAGCTTTCTGACAACAGGGTCAGTGATTTCTTCCGTGCTAATTTCCTCAACCTTGAGCACTTTGATATGGACTCGTTTTGCCCTGTGCTTGCTGCCTATTTCCTTGTAAACTCTTTCAACAGCCTCTTCGGGCTTCAGTGCTCGAATTTCTTTTCGGAATTCCGAAATATAATTTGGCTTCGTAATTTTGCCAATGACTCTAAACACTTTTACCTCAGTCATTTCTCTTTCACCACATCCAAAGCTTGACCGATAATGAACAGCTCAGGCCCAGTTGTCACGAATCCCGCCACAGCACCACGACTGTTAGCTATCAATCCCATGCCCACATATGGGACACCGCAGTTAACAGTGCCCACATCCACGGGCACTTTCAACACTTCCTTCAACCGCTGCTGCTCCTCTTCTTTCAGCAACGGATGGACAAGCACACCCTTATTTGTTGCGGTACCCAAGGAACCCACGTAAGGCAAACCAGCAATCTCACCTAGAACTACCTCAACATTCAATGCATCAGAAATCCCTGCCAAGTCCTGTTCCCTCAACCTTGGGTCAACTATGGCTCCCCTATCGTTTGCAAGTATCATATTGCCGTAAGCAGTTCGCTTGGTCTTCATAACTGCGATGTTGATGTCCGGGAACTCCGATTTGATCGTGTCAACTTCATCTTCAGTTACATAATGCGGCAGCACTAAGCCACTTGAGTTAGCAGTTGTCAAGGCGCCCACTAAGACTGACTCGCCAATCATCGTCCTAATAACCTTCACTTGGAGGCACTCTTCTAGCCGTTTGGCCTTGGCTTTTGACATCTGAGGTGGCACAATCGCCATTTCTTCAGTTGCGAGCGAGTACACTCCTAGGCTCGCGCTGCCAAACAAGCCCATCAGGTCGATTGCCACAGTTAATCTCCTTCAGCCAAATAGAGTGTAACCACGCCCTCTTTGTCCTTAACAGCTCGAACTCGTATATTTCTTGGCGGCTTCTCGATGCCGCGGCTCCACAGCTTCTCGTTCACTTCATTGCTGATGACTAATCGCCCTTCTTCTTCCTCTTCTTCACTCTTGACTCCTGTCTCGATTTTCATGTGGCGTTGAATAAAGCTCTTAACTATACGGACAGCTCTTGGTGCACGTTCCTTTCGTGGAGCTATCCAGGCTCTACGCAGAGGAATGGTGTAAATTCTCTCTTCAACTATTTCTTCTTCCTCGGGCGCTTTCTCCCGCTTACCTCTCTCTTCCGCTTCCTCTGCTTTTTCCTCGGGAGCTAAGGCTTCAACCTCTTCTTTGGCTTCTACCTCTTCAGTCTTTTCTGTCACGCCTTTCTCTTCTTCTGTCTCAGTTTCATCCTCTGTTGCGGCTTCTTCGACTACCTCTTCTTCTGGCTCTTCGACTTCTGGCGTTGCCCCTGCATCCTCTGAGTTGTCTTCTTCTATGCCTTTATCTTCGATCGTGTCCAATGCCCCCGTTTCGGGTTAGTTCGCACTCGACCTTGGGTTTTGCCTATGACCCACGTTGGAACTGCTTGTCTCTGCTTGCCTACTTTGGCTAGTCGGCGTTTCTTGGCTGCTGGTTTGTTTCGTGCCATGTTTCTTTATCGCCTCGTGATTTTTATGTCTCGACGTTGGCCTTGCAGTCGTACTAGTATTTCTTTTAGTTGTTCATCCGTGATTGGTGTTTGGACTTTTCCGCTTTGTGCGAGTTGGATGAGTTGGAGTTCAAGTGTGTTGGCGAATTCGGGTTTGACCATTTTGAGGTTGTTTAGTCGTTGTCTGGCTTCTGGTGTTAGGATGCGTCGGAGTATGGCTTGTTTCTGCATTTCGATTTGTTGTTGTGCTTGTGCTCTTTGTTGTTCTTGGGCTAGTCTTTGTTGTATTTCGAGCATTCGGCGTCGGCGTAGTTCTTCCAGCTCGGGTTCTTCTGGGTATTCGTCTTCGTTCAATTTGGTTTTGCATCCGTTTTTATGGGTATTTCTTGAGTTCTGGTTGGGTTTTTTCGAGTTGTTCTTTGATGTCGGCTGCGAGTTTGTCGAGTGTGCGTCTGCCTTGGCTGGTTATGGTTCTTCCTTTGGTTTTTGTGGTTTCGATTAGTCCTGCGGCTTCTAGTTGTTGTAGGATTTTTCTTATGTTGGCTCCGCTGCCTTTTCTGGTGTGTTCTCGGCTTACGCCTTTTCTGTGGCGTCCGCCGTATTCGGCTCGTAGTTTTTCGATGCCTATGGGTCCGTGTATGTATGTTTTTCTTAGTATGGATGCTGCTCTGGTGAACCACCAGTCTGGGTCTTCTGGTTGGCGGCTGGTGTGGCTGCTGGTTTTGGCTGTGATTGTCCATGGTGTTGGTTGGATTTGGTCTATGTTGTCTTTTATGTATTTGGCTAGGTGTTGTATGTAGAGTTGTGCTGGTATGTCGTAGGGTGTGGGCAAGTTGATTGTTTTGCTCCGGTTTTGGGTATGTTTCGGTGTGTTATTGGCATGGGCGTCTTATAAAAGTATTTTTGGACTAGGCTGAGCCTGGAGTAGGGCTAGTATGAGTGCAGAAAAAATTTTTGGGCGTAAAAGTTAGGCTTTTCTGCGTTTGTTTCGGGTTCTGTTTTGAGTTCTGTATACTACTTCTGGCGCTATTTTCGCGTTTTTAGCGTGACGTTCTATGTTAGCATGCGTGACGTTTAATGTTGGCATGCGTGGTGTTTGGGTATGTTGGGCTGGCTCGGCAAGGAAGAGAGATTTCAAAAGAGGAAGAGAATAATCGGCTTATACCTTCTTCTGCCATGTTGCGAGTGCTGCTGCGTGGGAAGAGATGTCAGGACGTAGGTTATTATGCCTAAAAGAGAGGTTTGTGAAAGGCTTAAAACGCCAGCACAATATACAAGCATACGCAAGTTGATGCAAGAATTGGGAGGTTAGACGATGAGTAAGAGAGGCATATCAACAATAGCAGTTGCAGGGATAATCATAGTTGTGCTTGTAGTTGCAGGAATTGCTGTCTATGTTGCCACGAGACCCAGCCCACCACCTGCAGAGTTTGAGTATGACTTTTTGTCTGTGTCGCCTGCATCTTTTACGTGGGGTGAAACTGTCACCGTTTCAGTGAATGTCACGAATCCAGAGACAACCGAGGTCACTGGAAACGTAACTATTGCGCTGAATGGCGTCGTTGCTTTGAGAAAGCCTGTAACGTTAGCAGCTGGTCAGACAAGAAATGTGACTTTTAGTTTCTCGAATGGTACGTACACTGCCCCGGGAATGTACAAGGTTACTATTCCGGGGACAAAGCTCCAGAATACCTTCACTGTCAAGGCTCGTGCGCAAGTTGGGCTTATTCTTGCCACGGGCGGCTTGGGAGACAAATCCTTCAACGACATCTCCTACGCGGGTGTAGTCAAAGCTAGTCAAGAACTGGGAACTGGCTTCGATTTCGTGGAGCCCAAAGCCCCTGCTGAGTACGAGGGCTACCAGAGAGACTTCGCCAGAACTGGCAAATACGTGATTATCGTTTGCATTGGCTTCGATCAAGCAGATGCTTTGACGAAAATCGCAGGCGAGTACCCTGATCAGAAGTTCGCGATTGTGGACATGGTTGTAGTCAAGCCAAATGTTGCTTCGCTTTTATTCAAGGCAAACGAGGGTTCCTACTTAGTCGGAGTAGTGGCTGGAATGAAGACTAAGACAGGGAAAGTGGGCTTCGTTGGAGGCATGGAAATCGATCTGATCAAAGACTTCTTCAAAGGATACGAAGCAGGTGCAAAATGGGCAAACTCAACTGTGCAAGTGGTGACGCCTGTATATGTCGGCGGCTGGGCTGACCCAGCAAAGGGCAAGGAGCTAGCGATTGGACTGGTTGACGCGGGAGTTGACGCTATCTTCGTCGCAGCGGGAAAAAGCGGCTTGGGTGCTTTGGAAGCAGCACACGATAGAGGCATTCTGGGCTTGGGAGTAGACGCCTGTCAATGCCACCTTTATCCAGAAATAAAAGCCAGCATGACTAAGAGAGTCGATGTTGCAGTATTTGAGATGATAAAAGCAGCTCTTGGAGGGACATTCCAGGGCGACATCCACAGCGGAGGCTTAAAGGAACGCTGGGTAGGAGCCTGTAGACTGCCTGAAGAAGAGGACTATTGGGAAGCTAGATTCGGGTTTACACATCCGGCGCTGGAAACAACAATAATAGAAAAAATGGACGAGGCTAGAGACAAGATCGTGGCTGGCGATATTACAGTGCCTAGCGCTTACGGATAGAAAAGTTAAATCTCCCTTCCTTTTTTTGATACATGTGCCACCAGCTGTTGAAATGCGGAGTATAACGAAGGCTTTCCCCGGCGTAGTAGCTAACGATAAAATAGACTTTGTTGTGGAGAAAGGGGAAATTCACGGCTTGCTCGGTGAGAACGGAGCAGGCAAAACAGTATTGATGAACATTCTCTATGGTCTCTATAAGCCCGACGCAGGAAAGATTTTCATCAATGGGAAAGAAGTGAGCATAGAGGATTCACGCATTGCGATTAAAATGGGCATTGGGATGGTTCATCAGCATTTCATGGTTGTGCCCAGCCTCACAGTTGCGGAAAACATAGTCTTGGGAAGGGAACCGACAAAGAACAGGATCCTCTTGGATACCGACAAAGCACTAAGGGATGTCAAGGATTTTTGTGACCTCTACAAGTTAGAGGTTGACTTGAAGGCTCCAATGCACTCGTTGCCAGTTGGCGTGCAGCAAAGAGTTGAAATCCTAAAGGCTTTGTACAGAGGAGCCGACATTCTTATTCTGGATGAGCCCACATCAGTGTTGACGCCTCAGGAAGTGCAGGAGCTTTTCAAAGCAATTCAAGCACTGAAACAGCAGGGTAAGACTGTTATTTTTATCTCCCATAAACTTCGAGAGGTTTTGGCGGTTTGTGACAGGATCACTGTTCTGAGGCGAGGCAGGGTCGTAGGAACTGTCAAAGTAGAAGAGACCGATTTGGGTGAACTAGCCAAATTGATGGTAGGCAGAGAAGTCCATTTCAGATTCGATAAAGAACGACCAGAGAACCAAAAGGTTGTCTTAAGGGTTGAAAACGTGGAGGCTGTGGACGATCGAGGTCTACCTGCGTTGAAGGATATAAGTTTCGATGTTCGTTCGTGCGAAATCTTGGGAATAGCTGGAGTCGAAGGCAACGGACAAACTGAGCTTGTAGAAGCCCTCGCTGGTCTACGAAAAATCATAGCAGGTAAGATATTGCTTGACGACATTGACGTAACAAAAGCATCCCCCGGCAAAAGAATACAGCTAGGAGCTTCCATTGTCCCAGAAGACAGACATAAGAGAGGATTGATTTTGGGCTTCTCCGTGATGGAGAACTTGATATTAGGCAGCCACGATAAACCGCCATTCGCGACAAACTTCGTAAGAATCAACATCGAAGAAGCCTCTAGCTATGCGAAAAGGCTGATCGAAGAGTTCTCCATAAAAACACCAAACAAAGACACTCTGGCTCAGCATCTGTCGGGCGGAACCCAGCAGAGAGTGGTTTTGGCAAGGGAGTTCAGCAGGAATCCAAAGCTGATTATTGCTTCTCAGCCTACTCGAGGCTTAGATGTCGGCGCAACTGAATATGTCCGCGGTAAACTCGTTGAAGTGCGCAACCACGGGTGTGCGGTCTTACTGATTTCTGCTGACCTTGATGAAATATGGGCTTTAAGCGACAGAATCGCCGTGATTTATGAAGGTCGAATAGTAGCAGTAAAAGACCCTGAGAAAACAAGCGAATCAGAACTAGGGCTTCTGATGGCTGGTGGCAAATCTGACTGACCGATGGAAAGCACTGATTCGAACCACGCGGAGACTGCCCCAGAGACTTTCTGCTGAGCTACGAGTAGCGCTGCCCAAGATGTTGCCCCAGGTTATCGCTATATTGTTGGCCTTCTTAGTTGGAGCGGTTGTTTTGGTAGTCACTGGCTATTCTCCACTTGATGCGTACGGAGCAATGCTGTCAGGTGCTTTCGGAGATACTTTCGGAATAGGACAGACATTCACGCAAGCAACTCCCATAATCTTCACCGCACTGGCGTTCTTGTTTGCTTACAAATGCGGTCTCTTCAACATAGGCGCAGAAGGCCAGTTCTTGTTCGGAGCATTCGTCGCCGCGCTTGTGGGCATCTCTTTTAGCGGATTGCCTAGTTTTGTTCACGTACCACTAGCGTTGTTAGCTGGAGCTTTAGCTGGAGGACTGTGGGGTCTCATACCAGCAGTTCTTAAGGCAAGGCTTGGAGCCCACGAAGTCATCACCACCATGATGCTGAGTTACGTGGCTCTCTATGTGACAAGCTACATGGTCAATTATCCCTTCAAGGCACCAGGTTGGGTGGCTTGGACTGTACCAATTGCCCCATCTGCCGAGCTTCCACGAATTCTCCCACCGACTCAGCTATCAGCCTCCATTCTGATCGCATTTTTGCTGGCGGGTCTGACCTATTACACTCTTTGCAGAACCACTATCGGTTATGAAGTGCGGGCAATAGGGTTAAGCCCAAGTGTTGCTGAAATCGGCGGCATCAGCATTAGAAAGGGCATCATTCTGGCATTAACCATCAGCGGAGCTATGGCAGGACTAGGAGGAGCCGGCGAAGTGTTGGGCGTTCACTACCGGTTCATAGAAGGTTTCTCTCCAGGCTACGGATGGGATGGGCTAGCTGTAGCCCTAGTTGGCGGTCTTAACCCAGTCGGCATCTTGCTCGCATCAGTGCTGTTTGGCGCATTAAGAAGCGGCGGTATGACGATGACTCGGACCATGCATATACCGCTTGACATTGTCTCTATTCTTCAAGCGCTAGTTATCTTGTTCGTCGCAGCACCAAAGCTGATCAAGTACCTCTTGAAGAAAGGTGGAGTCAAATGGCGGAACTTGTAGATGTAATAAACGTTGGACTGTTCGCGGCAACCTTGAGGATGGCAACTCCAATAGCCTATGGGTCATTAGGGGGCATTTTTTCTGAAAGAGTAGGTGTCGTCAATATCGGATTGGAAGGCATGATGCTCACAGGAGCTTTCACTGGCGTAGCCGTGAGTTTCTTTTCTGGCAGTCCATGGCTCGGGGTTGTCGCTGCTGTACTAATCGGCGGGCTTCTGGGATTACTACACGGAGTCATCACAGTGAAATTCGCTGGCGATCAAGTCGTGAGTGGCACTGGCATAAACATATTCGCACTCGGCTTCACCGCCTACATGAGCCAAGTATTCTGGGGCTCAAGAGGGGCATCTGAAAGCGTTCAGGGACTTCCAGTAATATCAATTCCGCTCTTGAAGGATATTCCAATCATTGGAGACATCATCGGAACTCACACGCCACTGGTTTACCTAATGATCATCATAACGGTGATTTCATACATAGTCTTGTTCAAGACACCATTAGGATTAAGGATAAGAGCAGTTGGAGAACGACCTGACGCGGCAGACACGGCTGGAATAAATGTTTTCAAAACAAAATACCTCTGCATCGTAATAAGCGGAATGCTGGCTGGATTAGGGGGAGCCTTCCTGTCACTGGGTCACCTGAGTCTTTTCGCGTGGGGGATGACTGGAGGGCGCGGCTTCATCGCATTAGCAGCGATGATTCTGGGAAAATGGATGCCTTTCGGCGCTTTCGGAGCCAGCGTCATGTTCGGATTCGCTGATGCTTTACAAATGAGGCTTCAGGCTTTAGGGCTGCTTCCGCCGCAGATTATCCTAACCATACCCTACCTGCTTACCGTAGCCGTCTTAGCTGGCATAGTGGGAAAGGCAATTCCACCAAGCAACTATAAACCCTACGTTAAAGAGTGATGATCCAGCAGTTTCACAGCTTCGATTGCGATTTTGATCTCGTCTTCAATGGCTCTCTGAACGCGTTCATCAAGTTCTCCTGTTTTTTGCCCAGGCTCAAATTCTCCCTTCTTGATTCCCTTTGAAATGTTGCAGTCGACAGCCGAGATTGCTCCTGCCCTGAGTCGCTTCATTTCTGCAAGCGTGAAGATAACTGAGCTCTCCATTTCAACGGACAGAACGTTTCCTTCGCTGAAGCGCTTTGTTGCCTCTGAATCGTCGCAGTAAAAGGCGTCTGAGCTCAAGACTATCCCTACATGGACTTTCTTCTTTAGTTTCCTAGCTGCCTGAATCAACGCTGAAACCACATCAAAACTTGCAACTGCAGGATATTCAAGAGGCATAAAAGCTCTGCTTGCCCCGTCGGCGCGTACTGCCGCGGTTGCAACAACGATATCGCCAATGTTAACGTGTGGCTGAAGAGAACCCGTGGTCCCGACCCTGATTAGAGTCTGAGCGCCGATTTTCGTCAACTCCTCAACAACAATAGCAGCTGAAGGACAACCGATTCCAGTTGAACAAGCCGAAATCCCTATTCCATCAACCTTTCCTGAATATGTTAGAAAACCTCTGTAGTCGGCAACCTTGTGAGCCTCATCGAGAAAAGCAGCGATTTTTTCCACCCTTTTAGGATCTCCTGGAAGCAGAACATACTTTTCGATATCTCCGACACCGCACATTATGTGTGGCTGTATTCTCTTTCTCATCAAAGCCCTCCACGTGAATCTGAAAAGGGTCCTCTAAGGTTTGAAGCATAAATTGTGAACACTTGCTATTTACTTGTTTCTTTTCGTCTCCGCTTGCTCAGAACCTATTTTTTGAGTAGCTCGTCAAGCAGTTCGGTCAGCTTGGGTGCCTCACGCATCAGGTCGCTGCTGGTTATGATGCCTACAAGTTCGTTGTTGTCTCTAGTGACGGCAAGCTTTTTGATGTGCTTCCTGACCATTAAGCGAGCTGCTTCTTCTATGCTGGCTTCCTCGTTTATCGTCGCAACGGGCGTTGCCATTATTTCTCTGGCTGTGACAGCGTCTGGAGGAATCCGTGGTTGGACAAGTTTTGCGATTATATCTTTGTGTGTGATGATGCCGACTGGACGCTTTTCCTCCACCACGATGATGCTGCTTATGTCAAACTTGTTCATGGTTGCAACTACTTCTTGCACATTGGTGTCGCGTCTCACTACACGAGGCTCTTTAGTCATCACATCTCGAACTAGCATTAAACCAGCCAAAACAATTCATGTCTCCTTCAAACAAACTGAACAACATAAACGGAACAGCATGGCTTTAAGTCTTTTCGCAAGCATTTACCTCGGCTTCACCAACCTCATGAGCTTTGGCATAAGCTGGGTTCCGCGTTTGAGAAGCCCTAGGCTTCCTTTTTTGCATTCTTTTTCTGAGAATTTGGTGGCTTCGTCGCCTTTGATTTTGTTTCCAGCAATCAGCACTGGCACAGGGTCGTCGCTGTGGCTCCTTAGGCTGCAAGGCGTAGCGTGATCTGATGCAACGCATACGACGTGTTTTCTCAGATCAATTCTAGGTAGAAGTCTGCCGAAGAAAAACCTGTCAATGTTCTCTATTAGTTGGGTTTTAAGCTTGAAGTTACCGTCATGCCCAGGCTCATCTGGTCCCTTGAGGTGAATGTAGAAGCAATCATAGCGCGGCAACAATTCAAGCAGCTTCTTGACTCTGATTAAGCTGTCCTCCTTCAAATCTTTCGACGGCGGAGGCAAATCAACCAAATGCATCCCAGCCAGCTTAGCTATACCTCTCTCAACCGGCATGTCAGCGAAACAGACAAAGCGCACCCGGTAGCGCTGGTTTATGTTATAGAGGTCGGGCAAAAGGTGTCCAGCATCACGAGTGAGTATCAGATTCGCCTTAAGTTTGCCGTCTGCAGCACGTCTTCTATTAACCTCATGCCGCTGCAATATTCTTTGAGACTTCAGGGTGAATTCATTAACCAAGACTGCTGAGGCTTTGGCTTCCTCGGTCTCATCCGTAGCTTCACACTGTTTCAGAATCATCTTAGCCTCAGCCGTAGCAACGCCCAATCCTTCAAGTTTCACGTAAGCAGGGTCGGTGTTCGTGATCTTGCTGGAAAGTGGTTTTCCTTTGCGTCTTATCACCAGCACGGCTCTGTGTCCGATAGTGCTCCTGAACTCGAAAGTAGCCGGATATGATTCCAGCTTCAGTTTTCTGTTAATGGCTTCGCTCAACGCCTGCGCTTCTTTTGTGGTAAGGTCCCTGCCAGCTCGACGGTCTATTATCTTGTTTCTTATTCCTAGAGTGGCGAAGTTACACCGTAGCGCTAGGTCGCCGTTCTTTATGGGTAAGCCTGTGCCAACTGCCTCCAAGATGCCTCTGCCTGTTGAGTATTTGAAGGGGTTGTAGCCTAGGATTGATATGACACCTACGTCACTTTCAGGCGCTATGCCTTTGCCCACAGTGTACATTAACCCTGTTTTTCCGTTCCAAGCCAAACGATCCATGTTTGGTGTGTTAGCAACGCCGAGCGGAGTTTCGTTTCTCAGTTCCTTGATTGGGCGATCAGCAATGCCATCGATCACGATGTAGATTAGCTTCACGATTGTAATCCTCTCTTCTGAACATGGCTGTTTATTGTCAGTACGTACAAAAGTGTTGCTGCATTAGAATAGCTGAAATTCACAACGGTTAAATCTTCACCATGAACACACATCGAAATGGTGTGCACTGTGCGCATTGGATTCTTCATATGGGAATACCCACCTTCATTGGTTGGTGGTCTGGGCACATACGCAGAGTACATTACGAGAGAGTACATTGAACTCGGACACGATGTCACAGTTTTCACGCTTAATCCAGGCAACCTCAACACAAGAGAAGTCTACAAGGGTGTTGAAGTTCACCGCCCCCTAATCGCAGACGCGAGCAACGTGTTTCCAGTTTTTGTAACCGAAGACTTACGCAAGTGGGGCACTAACATCAAGTTCTTCAACGACATATTCCTCTACAACATTCTGAGCTCAACCAAATTCATCAACGGACTGATCGGAAAAGAAGAGTACAAGTTTGACGTGGTCTGCGTTCACGATTGGCTGAGCAGCATTGCAGGCAGCATAGTCAAGAACGAAGTAAGAATTCCTGTTGTGTTTCATGTCCACAGCACTGAATGGGGCAGAAGCGGAGGCACAGGCTCAGAAGTTGTGTCGCATCTAGAAAGACAGATGGCTGAAAGAGCTGACCACATAATCACGGTAAGCGAAGTGATGCGTGAAGACCTGGTTCGCCACGGCTGGCAAGCATCAAAAATCAGTGCGGTGTGGAACGGCGTCGACCCAGACAAGTACGACCCTTCAAAAGCAAAGCCTGAAGAAATCGAGGAAATGAGGGAGCGCCACGGCATACCCAAAGACGGAAACATGATACTTTTCATAGGTAGACTAACATGGGTCAAAGGCGTCAGAAACCTAGTTCAAGCCATGCCGTCAATAGTCAACGATTATCCTAAAACAAAACTCGTCATCTTGGGCAGGGGCGAGGAGCAAAAAGACATAACCGAGCTAGCCGATAGATTGGGCGTCGGAAAAAACGTTCAATGCAACTTCGAGTTCGTTCCTGAACCAGAAAGAATTGCATATTACGCGGCTGCAGACGTCTGCGTCTTTCCATCCACATATGAACCCTTCGGCATCGTAAGCCTCGAAGCAATGTCCATGGCAAAGCCAGTTGTAGCAGGCGCCAATGGCGTTGTAGGCTTCAGAGAGCAGGTAGTGTCAAGTGGTCCAGATCAGAGCGGCATACACATAAATGGCAATGACCCAACCGATATCGCCTGGGGAATCAAAGAAGTCTTAAAAGACCCTGAAACAGCAAGACGATGGGGGCAAAACGGTCGAAAACGAGTCCTGCAGTATTTCACATGGAGAAAAGCAGCAGAACAAACATTGCAGGTCTACGAGTCGCTTCTACCAAAAAAAGAAGCCCCAAAAATCAAAAAAACCGTAAGCTAAAGCGCCAGATCTGTGCAATTAAGGAAGAACCCGTCTCAGCAAGACAGGCTCAGAATCCATTAGGTTATGACCTGAGGCTTCTTGGAACTGTCTTGTAACGGTTTTCCCAGCCTAGGAAAGATTGCGCCAATGTAGCCAGCTTTTTTAGTGATTAACGTAGGCAGGTTTCCTGATTGTTGCCGCCATGCAGTGTGCTCGGCGCCAGTTGGAATATATATCGTATTTACTAAAATATTATTAGAAACGCTATAAAAATAATAAATATGAAGCATGAACAAGGCGGCAAAGACAGAGATGATCGAAGCTGAAGCCTATCGAACCTTGTCTAGCAAGTCACGACTAGACATAATCAAGCTGCTTTATAGAAATCCACTGAGCGTAGAGCAAATAGCCAAGAAACTCAGCCTTCAACCCATAACGGTGAGGCATCATCTGCAATCGCTGGTGGAATCTGGCTTCATCCAAGCGATTGAAGAAAGAGCTGGATCTGTCGGCAGACCAAAAATCTACTACAGACTCGTGAAAGAACCCCCGTTGATAAGCTATCCAAGACGAGGCTATCTGATGCTCAACAACTTCCTAGTGAACACTTTGCGATTCACGCTTGGAGAAGACCAAACGAAGAAGATCCTGCGAAAAGCCGGCATGGACATGGGAGAAAACGCAGCTAAACGCTTGGAATCGGAAAACGAGATCAGAGAGTGGACCCTGAAGGACTTCGAACGCTTCTTTGTCAGAGGGTATCTTGAAAAAATGGGATCCGAACCAGAGATCATCGAAACCGACAACAAAAAAATCGTCTACCGCTTGCACAACTGTCTATTCTTCGAAATGGCTGTCAAAACGCCCGAAATCATATGCGACGTTCTTCACGAAAGCTTCCACGAAAGCTTAACCAAAGCCATGAACAAGGACATCAAATTCAATCATCTAGCATGTATGGCAAAAGGCGCGCCATACTGCCAATTTTCATGCGAATGGCACAAATAAATCGTCTGCTCAGCAATGCATTCGCCACAAGTTACCAGAAAATCGTTTTTTAGACCTTGAGAACAACCATTTTTTCCAAGCTATGTCTAACCATCATGTTAATGTTAAGTTTCTTCTCGGCTACGTCAACTTCTTCAAATCGGGAGCGCGTTCGCGGCTGCGTTGGCACCGCACTGCAGCATGAAGCTGGCTGAGTTGCCACATCAAAAGTCCCAATTTTACGCGCCAGATTCTCCACCTCAGTCTTGTTCAAGCCAGCTAATGGACGCAATATTGTTACGGCTGATAGAACTGCGGTTTCAACGCGGAGGTTTCGCAGGGTTTGGCTGGCATGTTCGCCTATTATTTCACCTGTAACTATGGCTTCAGCTTTTTCTCTGAGAGCGATTTTCTCAGCGACTCTGTACATCATTCTTTTACAGAGCACGCAGGTCAAATTGCATGGACATTTTTCAATAATCTCTGCCAAATCAGGTCCATGCGGCACAACGTAAAGCTTGATGTCTTCAGTTGTGCAACGTCTCAGTTTTCTCGTTGCTTCAATAGCTCTCTTCTGAGTTGTCTCGTCAGCGTAAGGTGCATTGTCGAAGTAAACACATACTGGCGTCAGACCCTTTCTAATCATGAGCCAAGCAGCTACAGGCGAATCTATTCCACCTGACACTAGACAGACAACCTTTCTCTGGCTTTTCCCTGCAGCATCTATGGATTCAATCATGGTTTCTTACGCCACCACCTCTTCAAGGCGCAGGTTTTCATTAAACATTTCGAAAAACTGTCACAGAAAAATGGGGCTCCATCTTATGGCTTGCACAAATCAAATAAAATGTGTGAGCAAAGGAAGTGGTTGAATCTGCGAGGAAAAATGGATTGCTGCAGGCGTCCAACTACCCATGGGCAGTTTTGTTCACGGCGTTCTTCGCCTTTGTGGCGTTTGCCTTCGTTTTCCAATTGGTGCCTCCACTCTTAAAGACCATGGAATCAGACTTCACACTAGATGAAGCGCAAGCGGGCTGGCTGATGTCAGCTGTCATGATTCCAGGAATATTCTTAGCCTTGCCGGCAGGATTAATTGTTAATAAGTACGAGTTTCGTTTAATCGGGTTTCTGTCTCTTGTCTCCGTGGCGGTGGGCAGTTCGATAACCGCGTTAGCCAGCACTTTTGCGGTTGCACTCATAGGAAGACTGGTTCTCGGCGCGGGCGGCGCCTTCATCATCGTTGGCACGCCAACCCTCATTCCTCAATGGTTTTCACGCAAAGACCTAGGAAAAGCTATGGGCATCTATGGTACAAATATGCCCGTGGCGGCTATTGCAGCGTTTCCAGCAGCGACAATACTCGCCCAAAGCTATGATTGGCACTCTCCTTTCTACGTAGGCACTGTGGTAGCTGTTCTCGCAGCAGCGATATTCATCCTTGTCGTAAAGGAAGGTCCGTTTAGCAAGGGTCACAAACCCGTTCCACGCGGTGTTATTCAGCAGGCGGTGAAGGAAATTGAGGTTTGGAAAGCTGGCTTAGTCTGGATCTGTTTCAACGTGGTATCCATCGCGTTTTTGTCTTGGGCTCCAACTCTGTTTCAGGATTTTAAGGCTCTAGACACTCTTTCCTCAAGTATCCTAGCAAGCGTGTTGATGTACGCAGCAGTTGGGTTCGTGCCGATTTTTGGCTGGGCGTCAGACAGGTCGGGAAGACGCAAGCCTTTCCTTGTTTGCGGCGGAATTCTGATGGCGCTTTCACTCGTTGCTTCGGCATTTGCTTTCGACTATGTTCTCGTGCTGGGCGTCATAGTCTTAGGCGTATCCGCAGCTATGACTCCGCCCATGGTTATGATTGTAACCGCTGAAAACCTGCCGCTAAACTTGGCTGGCACAGGGTTTAGTATTCTCACGCTTTGTCAGAATTTGGGAATAGTTTTGTCAGCTCCTCTGACAGGATATCTTATTCAATTAACCAGGTCTCTTGTGTTCACATTTTTTGGAGTGTCGTTGTTTGCGTTTGCTGGCGCATTTATAGCGCTTACCCTGAGAACAAGATGATTGCAGACGGTGTCTAGAGTTCTTTTCTATGTGCGTAGAAGGCTAATGCGTATAGGATGTAGCCGAAGTGGAACAACAGTTCTAGAGGGTGTCCATCGTAGTACGTGCCTTGTAGTGTGGTGTAAGTGAAAAGCATGTCGGCTACTACATCCATGAAGACAGCGGCGCTGATCAGGGACCAAGCTATTGCGATCTTTCCTCTCACAAAAATGAGAAGAGCCAGAAGCGCATAGCCAAACAAGCAAAGGTCCAAGACTGGATATGCTACATCTATTGCTATCGTTACGACTTCCGCTTCAGCTATCTCTGCAAAAACCGGTGTCAAGAAGTACATGAAAAGTCCAAGGCTTGCAAGCCCTATTATTATGGCGCCTGTCTTGTACAATGCTTTTGAAATAGTGAATTGAAAGGTCTTTACGTACCAGTGAAAGGCAGCCATTATGGGTACATATCCAATCAGCCATGCCGCGTCTGCAATTGAGGGATAAGGGATCTCCACGTTCAACAAAAGAGTGTAAATCGCCCAGCCTAATTCTCCTAGAAACCAGAAAATCATACCCAGTGTGAAACCAAGCCAGATCTTGGAGAATTTGTCTCCTGGTCTTCCCCAATATTTCTTGAGCGCAAAAGACGATGATGCGACTGCTACGCCAGCGATTACTGGTGGAAAAGTGCTTGAGAATACGTACATGAAGTCAGGGTATTGGTTTTGGAAGAAATAGATGAGTGCTAGTATGACGCCTAGCAGTAGGCTTGCCAGATACGGGGTCTTCATGCGTACTCCTTAAAGCATGTCCAACTGAGTAGCAGAAAAGTCTTGATACGGCTGAATTCAGATTCTGAATAAATCTCATCTGTCCAACGTGTGGTTGAAGTGCGGACCAAAATAAATATTGAAAGACACTGTAATATGATGTCTGTTCAGAAAGGTGAAGCATTTGAGCCACATTGCTAGGTTCAAACCTGATGAGTTCTACAGCCGACAAGTCGTGTTGGCTGAGTTGGGAAGGAAGGGACAGGAAAAGCTGAGGCGTTCAAGAGTTGCTGTTGTTGGTTTAGGTGGACTGGGCACCATATCCACTCTTTATCTAGCATTGGCAGGGGTCGGTCACTTGCGCCTCATCGATCAAGACACTGTTGAATTGAAGAACTTGCACCGTCAAATCCTGTATGGTTTGGACGATTTGCGATATCCGAAAGTTGAGGTTGCGGCTGACAGACTTCGTCACGTGAACCTTGAAGTCAAGGTTGATCCCATCCCGGAAAACGTGAACGAAGACAACGTGGACGACATGGTTTGTGATGTTAATTGTGTTGTCGACGGTTTGGATAATATGCGAACTCGTTATATGGTGAATCGAGCCTGTGCCCGGAATAGGATTCCCTATGTGTTTGGTGCTGCAATCGGGATGGAGGGTAATCTTTCTGTTTTCTCTCCGCCAGAAACGCCTTGTTTAGAATGCGTTTTGCCCAGCTTGGATGATCGCTACTTGCCTACTTGTGACAAGAGAGGAGTGCTGGGCGCAACTGCAGGGATTATTGGTTCGTTGCAGGCTATGGAAGCCATCAAGTTGCTCGCCGACATAGATGGCTCGTTAAAAGGCAAGCTGATGGTGTGCGACTTCAGAGACATGTATTTCACCACAATTGAGATATTCAAGAGACCTGAATGCCCTGTGTGCGGCATTAAACCTGTCAAGAAGCCTGCAAGAGAGTTAGAACAGTTGGCGGTGCTTTGTGGAAGCAACACCTTTAACGTTAATCCTTCAAAGCCAGTGAAGATTAATCTCAGCCAAATTCACACCAAGTTGAGGAAACAGTTCAAAATTCTGTTGAAATCCTCTCTGGTGATAGTTTTCCAGTATGACAAAGGGGTTGAGGTCAGCTTGTTCAATGGTGGACGCATGCTCATAAAAAACGTTAAAGATCAGAAGTCAGCGTTAAACGTGCGCAAAGCTGTGTTTCACTCTCTAGGTTTGAAAGCGCTTGATTAGGGCGTAAGATTTGCATATTCTCGTGGCATTACCAATGTTGGCGGTGCACTCGCTGTTCGTCATATTGCGTGCGTGGTTCTTTCTTCTCAGCTGGATGACCAATCGAGATTAGGTTTAGAGGAATAATGCTCTCTGGAAGCTTCAGCACTTCTCTTATGTTGTTGACGCGGTCTTGTCGGGGATAGACGCCAAGCCAGACTGCACCGAGACCCAGCGCGGTTGCTGCTAAGAGCAGGTTCTCTGAGGCGGCGGAGCAGTCTTGCACCCAAAAGCTGGCTGAGATGTTTGTATCCCCGCACACCGTAATGCAGAGTGGTGCTTCAGAGAGCATCTTGCCGTGGGGATGCGCTCGCGCCAGCTCGTCAAGAACCTGCCGGTCGGTTATGACGACGAAGTGCCATGGCTTGAGGTTTGAAGCAGAAGGTGCAGCCATGGCGGCTTTTAACATCGCCTTCACATAATTCTCACTGACTGGTTTAGCAGTGTATTTTCGTATACTGCGGCGAGCCAAGATCGTTTTGATTTTTTTCTCAGCCATCATGTGCACCTCACACATCATGCAAGTATCACAGTCGGAAATAGATTACGGTAACCGTTGACGGCGCCGACTGCCTGCTGGAAATCGGAACCCTTGGATTGTGTGGTGCGACCGCCGGGATTCGGACCCGGGTCAACGGCTTGGAAGGCCGACGTCCTAAACCAGGCTAGACTACGGTCGCCCATTTTTGAAGCAATGTATAGTAAAAACCTAGCATTTAAGAATTAAAACATTAATCCCCATATCCGAGGCATATTAGAAACTCAATAGAACCTTAGATTGGTATGTCTTGGACTTCTCCTACAAGCGAGTGGGATGACTTGGGTGACGGCTGGAGTCATTTTCTGACCGCCTTCAACGAGGTCTAGTTCGCTTCTATAACTGGGTTCCCTATCATTTTATAAGCTTAGAGTTTGACATCACACAACCACGCACAGAGAAAGGGGAGAACAACATGAAGATTACTCGTTCAGCTAAGCTATACAGCACTTCTGCGACCATCATATTGATCACAATGTTGTTTTCGGTAGCATGGTCTCTTTTGCCAACCCCAAAAACTGTCTTAGCGATAGATGCAGTGACAGGAGCCATTTGGACAACAGACCCCAAAGGAGAACGTGTAAACGGAAACCTATACACTAACGCAATGAAGGTTTACTTGGCTGGAGGCCCTCACAAGAAAGGAGCTGCAGGCCTCGCAGACGGCACCTATTACTTCCAAGTGACAGACCCAGCAGGCAAAACAAAGCTAAGCACCGACTCACTTTCAGACAGAATGTTTGAAGTCAAGAACGGATACATATACCAAGCTAACCCTCCAGGAACACACCCATGGAACAAGGACGACGCCCGAGGCGTTGGCATTGTAGTACAGATTTGGCCTTTCACCTACACACCTAGTAAAGGTGGGGTTTACAAGGTCTGGGTGACCCTGAAGGATAATTACATGGACGGTCAAGGATGCTTCGGTTTCATTCCCTCACTGTCGAAGACTGACAACTTCAAAGTGAAATTAGCTGAGGTTCCAAAATACTTCGAGCTATGGGTAACTGATGGAATATCCAGTCCCCAAGAAGTGGAATTCGATGTCAGCTACACAATTGATGCCGATGGAAACCCTAGCACTCCAGACCCAGTTGAGCCATGGTCAACAGGACAGCTAACATGGGATCGACGCGTAGACGCGTGTGATGTGTTCCGTTATGAAACATCATTTGCCCTAGGCACGTACATATATTGGCAGTTCTTCGTCAAAAACAGCTTCACATGGACCTCAGAGGTATACGGACCCGAACTAGTAAACGCAGCCGGCATGATCAACAAAGTAACTCTGGTCATGATCAACGGTCACAAATACAGCTATCCAGACAACACCGGGCTTGAAGGATGGACGATTGAACTCTACAGAAACGGCGAGAAAATCACTGACACCCTTACAGATTCTAACGGTTACTACCAGTTCATCGTCCTAGTTCCGGGCAATTATATGGTCTGCGAGGTCTGCAAGTGTGAGGAGGGCTGGGCGCCTTACATACCTCTTCAAACTCTACCAAACTACTATGAGTTCATTGTAGATGGCACCAACGGCTGTGACCGCACCTTTGACTTCTACAATTACAAGATGCTACGAATATCAGACACCAGCGACGGCAGATATGAAATATCATCATTCCACCCCGTGTTCACTCCTTGTAACGACGGTTCTGGACTGTACAAACTGTCTTCGACAAACCCAGGCTCATTCTATGACAACGTACTGAAGTATGGGCACGCCGGCAACGATGTGATAGTAGAAATCAGCCTGCCAAAAGATCAAGAAAACGCTGACTACGATTCACCGAACTTCATATTGCATCACACCTACATCGGCAGCACATCTGAGGTTGACATCCACGTTTATGCAGGAATGTCCACATCTCCTATAAGCGGTCAATGGGTTCCAGACTGGTCAAAAGACATCACCGGCCTATTCACCATCACTGCGACTGATGACGGAAAGAACATTACAGTCACGGGAGATATGCCAAGCACAGGAGTACTCTTAGTGACAGTGCACATTGATTATCAGATCAGTGCTTCACTCACGTGGGAGCAAGTTGCGTCCTTCTACACTAAACCATTCGAATACATCTTCAGCGACACAGTGTACTTTTCCAAGCTTGGAGTACGCGCCAGATTCGTGGCATGCTAGACAAGTTTCCAAACATCCCCACCCTTTTTTTCTCAAGTTTCATCTTCGAAATTGACTTTTCCTCTGAAGCGAGAATCATCTACGCAAATTATAAATGGAGGCACATGTATCTATGAAAGATACCTCTAAAACCTATGAAGGTGAAATCTCTTGCCGGAAAATGTTGCGACTGGAATTCAAGGATTGGATGAGATGATAAGCGGTGGCTTCCCCGACGGAAGAACCATATTGGTTGTCGGGGGACCAGGCACTGGGAAAACGATTCTTGCCGCTCAATTCTTGTACAAAGGAATATATGAACACAATCAAAACGGAGCCTTTGTTAGTCTGGATGAAAGTAAGCATCACTTGTACTCCGAAATGAAGAAGTTTGGGTGGGATTTCAAGAAGGCAGAGGATGAAGGGAAATTTGTCTTCATAGACGCAACTAGAATGTCTCGAGTGTCTATGCTGAAGGAAAAACTGTACGGTGAGGAAACCAAGAGTCTGCGCGGCAAGCAACTGTCAATTGATAAGCTGGTTGAGGAGTTGCATGCCAAAGTTCCGTTGATGAATGTGAAAAGAATTGCAGTGGACACGCTCGCATCGCTTTTCTATCGTTTTGCAGACCCTATGGAACGCAGAAATGCAGTTGTTGATCTGATTGAATCCTTGTCGGACTTAGGGGTCACCACCATCGTAACAACAGAATTGGGTCATCTTGGTCTAGAACGAAGCGCTTTGGAGGAAGAGTATTTGGTTCACGGCGTCATTATGATGCAAACTGTGTATTCTGGAGGAACTACAACAAGGGCTATAGCGGTTGAAAAGATGAGGGGCGTTAAGGCCAATCCGAACCTTGTTCCATATACAATTGATAAGAACGGAGTCGAAGTCTTTCCAAATATGGCATTGTTCGGAGAAAGATAGGAAAGATACCGCGTTTTAGTTGTGCTTTCTCTTCTCTCATTTTTCTAGTCTCTCTTTTCTCAAAGGCAACTCGTTCACTAGATATCTTTGATTATACATTTTCTTGACCTTCAGAAACTTCTCCAAACCTTTTGCGGTTTCTTTCTCATGGATATTGATTTCTCCTTCGAAAAGCCCTAAGATTGCGTGAACTTCCTCTGAAGAATGCATATAGGGATTCATCACAGCTAGAGTAGTGAAGCCTCTTGACCTGAAGTCCGCAATGAGTCCGGTCAACCATCTTCTAGTGCTAACAGCATGATGTTGCAACAAGACGTCTGAAACAATCTCAATGCAAGCTCTTCTCTGGTCATTCTTGGGAGAAGTGTCTAATCCCCGAAAAGCTGAGACTAGGGCAATGTCGATGTCTGTCAAGTTCTCGACGCCTTTTAATTTGAAAACATTGAGTAGACTCTCTACAATAGTGTCTGCTCGAGGATTGCAGATGAAAAGGTAGAAGTTCGACTGAAATTCTTCTACTAGACTCTTCACTCCGAGTGCCTCTATAGTAACGTAGAATGTTGTTTGGCCATTTCTCACTCCTGTTTCTAGGAATTTCCTAATCAATAGGTCTCGTTCATCACATGAGGGCGAGGTCAAGACAACAGCATAGTTTTCCGGTATCCCGCCGTATAGCAGATTATCGAGATCTTTGCTTCCCGTTGCTATGCGACCTGGAAGAACAACCTCTGATACGTTAATTGTTACGGGATTGGGTCCGCGGAATATTTTACGCCCAGCTTCGTCAATGCAGGCAATCCTTGGGGTTATTGTAAAAGTGCCTTTTTCAAATGCTCGCAAGGAAAGCTCTATTTCTTCGGTCTTCAATGGTTCAAGCCTTTTTCCTTTCATGTCAAGATATGCATCTTCGAGCCCGCAGTAGTCAGGTTTGACAATCAGCTGAAAGCCTGCAGGAATGATTTCCTCTAGCCTTGCTAGCTGCACAGCTTCCTTCCCTACGTTTACAATCTGCATTTCCAGGTTGAAGTCTTCTCCAACTCTAATTTCCTTCATGTCTTGAATTAGTTTGGCTTGAATGTCTGCGCGTTCGAATCTTTCTAGTCCTACAGCCCTTTCTTCGCCTGGAGTCAACATAACGAAACTAGCTGTTGATGATGCGAGAGCCGGCACATGCAGAATTTTGCTCAATGACAGCGCTAGATCTCGTTCTTCTTCAACCTTCTCAAGAAGTTGCTCAACCTGCTGTATTTTTTCGCTGTGCTTTGCTTTCACATAGTGCCCAATGGACGCCTGTAAGATCTTTTCAGCCATCTCGTAGTATACGGTCTTTTTTTCCGGGTCTGTTTCCACTTTGGCATTGTCCATATAGACATAAGCATCGAAAAGAAGCTGGGTAGCCTTAGCATATTCAGAAGCTGCTTCAAAGCCTGCCTTGAGGTAGTAGTTTGCTGCTGCTTCTATGTATTTTCTAGCCCTGGAATAGATTGCCTGTTCCCTAGTGATTTCGAATTCTGTTCCAGCTTGTAAAGCCCTGCAGAAGCTGCTGTTTGCCAGCGCGAGCAGACTTGTCCGTTGGTCAAAGGAGTGCTCTTTTGCTTCTTTAAAGAGCTCTGCGGCTTCTCCATACTTTTCGGGAGATGCTTGTGCTTCCGCGATTAGCATCTTCTGCCAAGCCAGACACAGACAAGTGAGTGGCTTGATCTCTCTGCGGCTTTGTTCCGACCCAGCTTCCGATATTCTATTGAACATTTCAGCCGCTAATCCATATTTCTCTGAGCCCGCGACATGGTCGCCTTGACTATCAAGAATCTTGGCTTCCTCGACTGCAACTCTTCCTACACAATATGTCTGTCTGGTGTCCGAAGCCTTGATGAGCCTCTCAACGATGTCTCTCTCATCTTCATTCTCAATTCTCCTTAATTGAACTCCAAGGGTTCCCTTTGCTTCCTTGAAAAGGGAGTTTGCTTTTCGAAAGGCTTCTATTGATTCCATGCCGCTCTCTTTTCTACTGAGATCTTCTGCCTGTTCAAGAAATGCCCATGCAAGGAAGTTTGAAGATAGATAGCTCCACAACTTTGCTTGTTGAAGAAGTTTGGCAGCTTCTTCGTATCTTTCCTCCGCTGTAACGTAGTCTTCATGGTTATGAGCATGTTTAGCCCTCTCGATTTCACTCCATGCTTTCATGTAGAGGGCATAATCGTGAAAGAATTCGACAAAATGTGGAATTCTTTGAGCAGCAACGTCATACTCTCCGAATGCCTTTTCGAAATTGTCTGCAGCTCTCTGATGCTCACCGAGTCGATCTAGGTTTTCGGCAATTCTCCAGTAGGACTCTGCGACACGGCTTGACATGTTAACATTCTTGAAGTTTTGAGCAGCACCTTCGTAAACCTCTATTGCCTTTATCAGAATTTCGTTATTTTCTGTCAGTTGGTAAAGTGTGTTCAGAATTCCTCCGAACTTGTCCTCAAAACCTGCAACAATAGTTATATATGATGGCACGGGTCGAGACAAGAGCCATTTTCTGCAGTGTGCCATGCCCTCCTCCATGTCCGAAACAGCGCTTTCGAGAAGGGCTATTCTCCCACTCTTGTCTGCTTCAAGCTCAGCCAGATCTACTTTTATCAGTCCCTCATAGTATTTCCCAGCGCCGCGAAGCCAATCATTAAAAGGATTATATCTTTCCACAACATCGATGTACTCTCTTCTATGAATCAATGCTTCTTCAAGTAGCTTTGCCTTTTCGTCTCTTTCAGTGACGAGATTAGAATAGAAATGCAGTGCCTTACTTAAAATGTGAAGTGTAGAAACCATAGCGTCTTGAGATCCTGAACGAGTTGCGTGTTCTACACCTTTACGTCCCATTTGAACTATTCTTGCGAATGAGGCACGTTTTTGATCTGAACCGATTATGACTTCACGAGCCAATGAAAAATAGTTTTCAGCATAGAACAAGTAAGTTTCCGCGATAAAGAAATCCTGAGAGATTTGTTGAAGGTAACTGATAGCGTTCTCAGCGTATTGAAAAATCTTTCCATAGCCTTCCTTCTTTCTATCCGGATCTTCTTCTCTCAGAGTCATCCAATCAGTTGCAAATGCAAGCACATAAGATGAGACCCCTTTCACGTAATTGTCCCTTAAAACCTTCCCTTGTTCTAGCATTTCTTTGGCGTATTCCACTGACTTTGCAACATTTTCCGTGAAAAGTAGGCTGCAGAGAGCTGCTGCCCAGTTTGACATGGCAATATAATAAACGTCATCAACTTCTTTGGAGATTTTCAATGCTTTCTCTGAATAGCTTAAGCTTCTTCGCATAAGTTCATTTTTTGGCTCAGTACCATACGCATACCAGCTTTGAAGGCTAGCTGTGGAATAGGCGCGAAGCAGTTCACACTTGTTCTCAAGCTTTTCTAGCGTTCTGATAGCCTCATCAGCGCAATTCATTCCTTCCTGAGCGATTTCCTCAGTTTCCTTCAAATCGGATGCCATATTGAACCTGTCGAAAAGAAATAGCAACAAGTCGTTGCACATTGTTCCATAATCAAGCTGTTCTCCGGCATTTTTGTACGCTTCCAAGCTCTCCTTTGCAAGTAGACGGCATTTATCAAGCATCTTTCTTTTCTCTGAAGGATCAGATGCCAGCCAAGAACTCATATATTCAGCCAAAGCGCAACACTGTGCACTTCTACCCTGATTTTTCAAGCCGCCTTCTTTTTGGAAAAGCCTTGCAGCGTTTGTGTATGCTTCAACTGCGAGTTGCCTAATCTTCCTGAATATCTCGAGGTTTTCAGCCTGAGTAGAAGCTCGGCTGTAGCAAAAACCCATTCTTTCCCAAATCTCTGAAGCAAAGGAGCTTGTTATCGATTCGGAACGTACCACTTGCCCATATGATTCTGCTGCTTCCGACCAACGATATTCTTTCTCTAGTTCTCTGGCTTTCTCAACCAAAGCCCTGATAGTCAGCTCTGAAGACAACGTACGTCCCATTTTCAATACGTTGTCAAGTATGAAAAACTTTGCTATCACGCCAGATCGCGGACTTGTAGAATAAGTCAAAAGGTTCTGTGGTGCGGCCGCCGGGATTTGGACCCGGGTTCTTGCCGTGGCAGGGCAACGTCCTAGACCAGGCTAGACTACGGCCGCTCGATCAAATCAGAGGCAAGTGTCTACAAGGTTTAATATGTGGTGTCTAAAAGTCTTTCTAGCAAACAATGGTGGAGCAACGACCATGAACCCGATTACTCCGAAAACATTCGTGGCTAGGGATGGAAGAAAGGTCACGTTGAGATCGCTTAGATGGGAGGACTTGTATGACTGCATCGAATTCATCAATTCGCTGGTTGACGAAGGCTCGGACATTGCATTGGAAACCAATGTTACTCGAGATGAGGAAGCTGATTGGCTGGGCAAACGTCTCGCCAGCATGGAGAAAGGTGAATTAGTTGACATCGTGGCTGAAGTTGACGGCAAAATGGTTGCCAACGCCGAAGTTGGCCGAAGAAGAGGCAACATGAGTCATGTGGGTGATCTGGGCATAGGTGTTCGAGCTGAATACCGCGGAATCGGCGTGGGAACGGAGTTGATGAAGGCCTTGGTCGATGAATCCAGAAAAATGGGATTGAAAGTGTTGGTTCTCAGTGTTTTTGACTCGAACAAGATCGCTAGGGGTCTTTACAGGAAAATTGGGTTTGAAGAGAATGGCAGAATTCCCAAAGGCATCTACAAGAATGGCAGATACATCGACCTAATCCGCATGGTCCAAGAACTCTAGACCTGCACGAGTCCCATCTTCTCGCTGGTCAAAGCTCCAACCGCCTAGCAACTGTCGGCAGGTCAAGGTTTAAAAGAGCAAAGCCGTCATTCAGCTTTTCCAAAAACATGCGTGAGTAACGGAGTTTCAACGCTTTGGCAATGATCGAGCCCTTGGTCGCCTTTATTGTCTCTCTTGGCTTTCTGCTTATCCTACTATACAAACGTGTCAATGTTGGAATTGCCTTGAATGCAACAGCGCTACTTCTAGCTTTTCTCGCGCTTGATTGGCAGAAAATACCCGAAATCGTTTACAACACCGCCAACGAACCACTCACAATCGCTGTTGTGCTCGCAACATTCGGCATAATGCTGTTGAGCCAGCTCTACAAAGAAACAAAAGTGATTAACAGTCTGAGCGAAAGCGCGGGCAAATTAATCAGGAACTCTAAAATCGTGTCCAGCGTGCTCCCAGCCATAATCGGGTTGCTTCCAGTTGCCGGCGGAGCACTGATGTCAGCGCCTCTTGTGGATGCTCAGACTGAAAAACTCGGGTTGAAGCCTGAAAAGAAAGCATATGTGAACGTCTGGTTCAGACACACCATATTCCCGGTTTATCCGCTGAGTCAAGTTCTCATTATAACGTCAGCGCTCACGGGAGTAGCCATAACGTCAATCATCGTACGCCAAATTCCAGTTGTCGCAGTCATGGTGATTACAGGTTTTCTCATCGCGTTCTGGCGGGGCCCAACCGAAAAGAAAGGAGCGCCAAACACCGCTGTTGAAAAGAGTTCAAGTCTGAATGTTGAGCTGAAGTGTTTTCTGATTGCTTTTTCGCCAATATTATCGACGATTGTTGTGGTTGTTGGTTTAGGTGCTGCTAACGTAAACACTGCTGGCTTAGACTTGTTTACATCGACTATTCTGGGCGTAATAGTGTTGATCGTCATCGCCAAGCCGAGCCTCAACGTTTTGGTTAAGCCTTTGAGAAAACGGGAAATCTACGGAGTCACGCTAGCAGCTTATGGTGCGTTCCTCTTAAGAAACGTGGCTGTGACCGCTGGAATTTCAGAAATAGTCAAGACATTCGCTGTCAACGGAAACATCGATGTCATCGTGTTATTGACTGTTGTGCCTGCAGCCCTAGGATTCATAACGGGGTCACCATCTTCAGGAGTAGCCATAAGCGTTCCAATACTGCTTGGAATGCTGACTTTTTCGCCAGCATCAGCTGCGCTTCTCTACATCAATGCTTTCTTAGGTTACGTGATTGTGCCTTCTCATTTATGTCTGGTGTTCACAATTGATTATTTCAGGTGTTCAATGGGCCGAGTTTACAGATACATTCTCCCATCATTCGCGGTATCACTCATCGCTGCTTTACTAGTCTACTTTCTCGTTTAGAAAAAACAGCCAGGTTCTCACCAGCCTGCAATGTGGTGCCGAGGGCCAGATTTGAACCGGCGACAACCCGGTCTTCAGCCGGGTGCTCTCCCAGGCTGAGCTACCTCGGCACAGCACAAAGTGCTATCAAGATCAATACACGGCTGTTTTTAAGGCTTCTCGCTAGGCGAGCGTTTTGTGTACGTGTGTCGATAGATTTTTCTACCTATGTCGATTCCGAATACTATTTGAGAAAAAGGTGATGACCAGCCGCCTAGTGCTGCCGTAAGAGGCTTAAGAGCGTCAACTGGTGCTGGTAGGGCTCTTCAAAAGGTAAAATCTTTCGTAGAGCGGGCCACTCGCCCTCATCTCCCCCTACGAGCCCTAGGGGCCTCCTGCTCGGAGGTTCATCTCCGCCTTTGACGCGGCCTTGCGGAAACAGCCATGCGGCAAAGAACCCGTTTTGAATTTTAGGCGGGTTTGCTCCTTCCTCTCTCTTCGGCATCGATTGATAGTCGCATGACGCCTTATTTTCTTTGTGGAAGTAAGTACTAGAACATTAAACACTATCTTTTTTAGTGGGCCGGGCAGGATTTGAACCTGCGACCTTCGCCGTGTGAGGGCGACGTCCCACCAGACTAGACTACCGGCCCATCCTAGGAGAGCCAAGAGTTCCATATCAGACCTCTCGAAATAAAGATTACCTTACTTCAACATGGTAGAAGACGGGCTTAAGGGTCAGTCACCTTCTTCTTCCACACAGTCTTCCAGCCACAGCCAGCAAACATTCGATATCCCGTATGATGATGAGACTAAGCACTGTTGACCAATCATCAACACATAAGAGGATAATGGCGCACAAGTGAAACTTGACCGTACAATGTTGGCAGAGCTATTTTACAATCTCCCGCTTCTTCCAGCGCAGGTTCTTGCTGCGACACTTGCGGCACTTGACTGCTGAGCCAGCGTTTCTTGCGCCGCATGCACGACAGATTTTCATGTACAACCTATGCTGCTGAGCAATGGTCTTCTTGAACGGATCAGTGATCGGCATAGCCTAGGTCAACTCGTAAACAGCCTAGGTCTCACACTCCACACGAACAAATAACCTTTTCCATGCAATTTCCAGCATTTCCCTACTTCCCAGCAACTCCTCTCTTTTCCCAGTTCAGAAAGAGAAGCACATCCGCCAGTATTATCTAATTACTTCAAAACCTTGACAAGCTGCGTAAGATCTTGAATTGCAGGAATAGAGGCTCGATCAAAGTCTTCTTTGCTGCCGAATCCTGTCAAGACTCCTATAGTCTCGATCCCCAAACGCCTCGCTGGCTCCAGCTCACTAACCGAATCGCCTACACACAACATATCTTCAGGTTTTATTCTAGTCAACCCAAGCGCACATTCATATAGCTTTCTTCTCTGCTCCTGAAAAGGAAGCAACGGTATTTCAGTAACTCCATGATATTTCGCAGCAACCTCACGAGTAACAATTAAAGTAAAGAATCTTCTGATATCGAACCGTTCCAACTCCTCTTCAGCGGACGAAAGAACGTCCCTGGAAGTAACGATAACCAGCTTATACTTATTGAATAACGCGGACAGCGCATCATACGCTCCATTGTGGATTTTGGTCAAGTTTGAAGCTTCTCTCTTCATGAAATGCGCATAGCTTAACTCGATGAACTTCTTTGTCTTCTTCTCCTTCATGACTATTCCGAGTTCCTCAGCTATGTTCATGTGTCCCATGCCGTAACGATAGTGCTTCCTAACTTCCTTGAGAGAAACATTGTAACCAAGCTCGTTGAGTGCTCGACAGCGTGCAAAAGCGTCCCTGTCAAGGAAATCGAAAATCGTTCCATCCAGATCAAAAAGAACTACTTTGAACTTCATCGCAGTCCACTCAGCTTACAGAAAACGGGGAAATCGCCGACAAGTCAAACTGGCTTGTAGATTCTGTTTCCAGCTTCCCAACTATCCCTCCACTCAACCCTATCCGGAATGATTCTTAACAGACCGAACTCCTTGCACTCTGATCCTTCTGGAAAATGCTGGGATAGGTCAAAAGATGCCAGATTCCACACTCTCCTTTTCATCTCCAAGTCAGGAACCATATGGGCTTTGCCGAAAACCACAGCTGCCTTGTGACCTTGGGGCTGCTCGACAAATGCAAGACAGATTTTCGGATTATTCTGTATGTGTTTTACTTTTCGGGAAGTGCAGAATGTAGTCACCCAGATTGTCATGTCTTCTTCAACTATTGGAGATACAGGCCGAACAAAGGGCTGGTCGCCATCACATGTGGCTAGGTAGGCGTGAAGAGAGTTGTCCTTCATTATCTTTACGATTTTCCCCTTATCTGATACGCTCATAGTTCCACCTTATCGGACAAGATCATTAGGATTCGAGATTTCTTAAGATTTGGCTTTGATGAGGCGCTCAAAGTGGATTGTAAGAGTGATCTCGCTCTGCTATTTGAAATGTGGAATCACTAGGTTTGCGAAGAGTTTTAAGCCTTTTACTGATGGAAAGTCATAGAATCCCGCCACGATTTCTTGAGCTCCGGCTTTCTGATACTGTTCGACCTTACGCATACATTGATCTGGAGTCCCGATAAGACACGCCACTTCTTCTAGAGGCTTTCCCATCGAACGGATCAGGGGTTCAGCTAGCTTCCTAACTGATTCTTCCTTTTCTGCGACCAAGGCACAACCACTTCCCCCGTAGGCTATAAGCAATTTTCCAGAGTCTCTTCCAACACGGTTCATCAAATCCCTAATTTGCAACACTCCAGCCGCTAGCTGGTTTGGTGTAGGCAAGACTGGAATCCAGCCGTCGCCGCCCTCGGCAACGACATTCCTGATAGCCTTGGAGTTTCCACCGATCCATATGTGCGGATACGGTTTTTGAAATGGTTTTGGCTCTAGAGTTGCGTCTTTCAATTGAAAGTATTTTCCGTTATAGGAAACGTGATCTTCAGTCCAGAGCTTTTTGATTATTTCTACAGTTTCTCCAAGACGTTCTACTCTTGTTGAATGTTTGTCCCAATCGAAACCAAAAGCCACGTGCTCTTCCCTATTCCAGCCAGCGCCAATGCCCAGCTCTAGTCTTCCTTTTGAGATAACGTCCAATGTCGATGCCATTCTTGCTAATAATGAAGGATGACGAAATTGATTGCAGAGCACATACGTACCTAGTCTGATTCCACGCGTTGATGACGCTAACGCAGATAGCACTGTCCACGTTTCTAATCCATACGACCTGCTGTCAAGCGAAGTGAAATGGTCAGAAAGCCACACAGAATCAAATCCCAGTTGCTCAGCTTTTTTCGTCAAAGTCAAGAAGTTTTCCCAGCTTGCATAGGCAGCAGAAACATGAAGAACTATCCCAAATCGCATTCAGATTCCCACAAGAATGTAAAGCATACATTTACTTAATAGTTGAAATTCATAATCCTTTTCTTTCTGCGCATCTTTCCATCTGCTACGCGGGGCTTAGTGGTGAACATCGGGAAACTCATGGTCAAAAACGTCATCACTCTTCAAAAAGACGCCTCAGTTCATGAAGCTGTAACACTCCTGAACAAAAACAAAATAGGCTGCATAGTGGTTGTTGACAACGGCAATATTGCTGGAATAGTAACCGAAAGAGATCTTCTTGAAAGGGTCTTAGAAAAATGCAGGAATCCGAAAGAAACTAAGGTTTCAGAAATAATGACGAGAGACGTCATAACAGGAACGCCCGACATGGACACTCTGGACGCTACTAGGCTCATGTTTAAACTCAAAGTGAAGAAACTGCCAATAACAGAGGGAAATCGATTAGTAGGGATAATCACGTTGACTGACATAGCTCGTGCCACAAGCGTTGACGAGAAAACCATTGAGTTAATCGAACAACTCTCAAACATGCACATAATCGCGTGAGACCATAACCTTAGAATCCATGTTTCTCTGGCGCGTTACGTTCGCTGCCAAGAGCATTGCAGATTCTATCTTATACAGAAATAGTGCCGAGGGGGAGGTTTAAAACTCGGTTCAATTCTCGGAGTCTGCGCGTATAGACTGCTCAAATGAGTAGCTGCCTATTGCATGTTTTGATGTGATCTAAATTGAGAAAACAGTCCTTTTCTGCTTCGTAAGCTTTGATCAATAATTTTTCTGTATCATCTGCGATATCGATTAATTTTCTTTGACCTTGCACGCAACTTACAAAAAGACTTCTCAGCTCTGCAAAACAGTCTGAGGCAATTAGCAACTTTTTTGCAGAGATTCTTAGCTCGGGGATATTGAGTTCTTTAGCTGTATAATCCAAGAATTTGCTAGCATACTTAGCTTCCGTTGCCATCACCCTAAACCTAAAGTAGGCAAATTCTTCAAGGGAATTCTTAATCGAGAGCGTATCTTCTCGAAGAAGTTCAGGTATTTCTTTGCTTGCCTCTCTTAAGCCTGTGATTCCTGTTGTGCCTCCTTTGGTGTACATCAATTTTGAAGCACGCTGAAGCGATTTTGCCAGAATTTTCTTTAAATCTGGTTTTCGCTTTCTTCTCTTTACCACAAGCATCGGACAAGACCTGTATATTTCTGGTATCTTTTCAGCCCATCCGATTCTGAAGTCTTCTATAGCTAGTTCTGCATCCTTCCTGAAGAAGTCTGGGTTAGGGTCATTCACGTAGATAGCTTCATCATTCCTAAAACCTGTAATTACAACGTAGTGGTCTACAACACCGCCTATCTTTCTGATTATCTCATATTCTTTGTTATATGAAAGCCAGCCCATGTGACTTATCACTAAGACGGGCAGATCATTTATTATGAGTTTTTTCAGAATTGGAAAAGCCTCATTCCATGACTTTCCTTGAATGAATTGAAACGAGTAACCATGTTCTTTAAGAAATGTGAGTAGGGCTTTTAAGGGAAAAGTGCCTGTGCGAATCTGGACGTATTCTTTGCTTGGATAATAGCCGAATCCGAAGAAGCGTCCAGATGCTCCGCCAATATACCAAGGCTCATATCTATCTCCCATATACCTTAAGATCATTGAAAGACTATCTACATGACAAAGCTGAGCATCAGAATGGATAAGAGGTACATCTAATCTGATTTCACTCTTGTGTTTGTTAATAGCCATTTTAATCATCCGAAGTTTGACGCCAGCATAACGTAGTCTTTTTTAGGCACAAAACGTTTTCTCTCTATTCTTTATGAGAAAACAGATCAATCTTACAGTATCATGCCCAAGCATCTGACCAGAGGCTCTGTTTTACGCTCCTTTTCAAAAACGGAGAAGTGCGGGGGGTTAGGTTTAAACATCGGTTTAAATTCTCGGATTTTTTCTTAGAGAAATCAAGCTTTAGTGAGAAAGCGCGCGCACATGAGGAACCGACCTAGCATTGTGAGATTTCTTTCTTCTTTTAGATGTAGCGTCTACTAGTTCCAAAAAAAGAAAAAGGGAGATTAGGATGGTTTTCACGTTTTTGCTATATTCTCGGCGTGAATTGTGTCTGGAGCCCAGAACCTGCCGGTCACTGTCACATAGTCTCCGTTTTTGATATTTGATATGTCTATGAATGTGTTGTCTTCCCTGACATAGCGCACCAATATTTTTTCTTCTAAGTAGAAATAGGGTCCTCTGAGGGATCCTATTTGACTCACTGTGCCAGACACTGTCACCCTTTTTAGGTGATACTCAGATGGGTTGTTGGAGAGTTCATCTATGCTTACGGGTATGGCTTCAGACATTGGAGGAAGGGGGCCGGGTTCCTGATTCGTAGACTCAGAAGGGTAGAAAAATACCTCTTTAATGAGTGGGTAGAGACCAGCAGTAACACTGGTTGCTAAGACCAGAGCCAAGATTACGGCAGCGGCTCCGTAGATAATTGTCATCCTCTTAATTTCCTTTTGCATTTGCGTCACCATGGTAAAATTAAGCACTAAGCCCATACTTAATCCCATGTTTTTGTACGTTTTGTACAGGAAACTAGAACGGTCTCAGTGACCATATTCTGTATGCCTCATACCAGAGTATAGCAGAGATTACCGCCCAAAAAACCGTAATGAACAGGCTTTCCCGTGAAAAACCTTGCATAATAGATGTTAGATAAATCACGTATAATGTTGTTGAGAAAACGGCGTAAAAAAAGTATCTTGGAAAAAGAAGCCTCCCCAACTTGACAAAGTGGCGAAGCACGCCTATTTTGACCTCGCCAACTAAAAAGTAATGACCACCAACATCCTGCTTCTGAAGAAGTCCCAAATCACGCAGCCGTTCGAGGTGATGCTCCGCTAAGCTTGGACTACTGAAGTGCAAGGCTTTTTGAACTTCTCTAACACTCATCGGACGCCCACTCTTCAAGAGAATCAAGTAAACCTTCCAAGCCTTTCCATGAAGGTCGTATTCAAGCGCAGATTCGTCACCTGTCCTCAACAGTCCTCACTTTAAACATCGCATTGGATAGAGATCGCATGGAATATTAACCCACGCCTTAGAACACTTTGTCCTAAAAAATAGAACGCACAAACCAAACACTGCGTGGTAAAGGACTCTCCTTCTCTAGTTTCAGCGCCTTAAGCAGAGCTTAGTGACAAGTTTTATCGAAGTTTATTCCCTAAAACCGAGAATTTAAATGTCAGTCGTAAATTCTAGTGCGGGGGGTGGGATTTGAACCCACGAACCCCTACGGGATGGGCTCCTGAAGCCCACGCCTTTGACCTGGCTTGGCAACCCCCGCTTGAGTAATGTGGGAAAATTCAGATCGTTTCCGCTAATTAACTCTACCTACCCATATGATGATAACTTGAGGAAACCTAGTGAGTTAATGAGCTTGCTCTCTGCGTTTCACTGCTTCTACTCGTCTTTTACCTTTGGTCAAAGCAGACACGTAGACTTTACCTTGCACTTCCATCTTCATCAACGTCTTGTTCAGCATTCCGAAACCCAGATCATCGTGGGTCTCCTTCAGCAGGCTGAACAGTTCCTCATCGGTCATTGCGCCTTTCTTTTCCAAGACTTCAAGTATTGTCAAGTCTAATGGGTGAGGTCGCCAAGTTTTGACAGCCAAACAATTCACCTCATATCAATTTGCTACGCAACTGGGGTCGTCGGCTTCTGCACACGACGGAACTGCTTCATGAAACCTTTGTACCAAGTTTCCATGTCAGGCAATATGCTGGGACCTATCTTCTCCATAGCCTTCTTGAAGTCAGCCAGCGTAACTTCCTTCGACTTCACATCTGTGCGCAACGCGATCATGGCTGCTTCCCGACACAAGGCGTCGATGTCAGCGCCTGAATACAGCTTCGTGTCGGCCGCTAGTTTCTGCACGTCAACATCTTTAGCCAATGGCATATCCTTCGTGTACAATTTGAAAATCTCGAGACGCGCCTTCTCGTCAGGCTCAGGCACGTAGACTAAGCGGTCGAACCTGCCAGGTCTCAGAACAGCTGGGTCAACTATGTCGGGGCGATTGGTAGCAGCCATTATCACGACGTCTTCTAATGTGGAGACGCCGTCCATCTCAGTTAACAATTGACTTATCACTCGTTCAGAGACACCGCTGTCAGCGTAGCCCATGCCTCTTCGTGGCACAAGAGAATCAAACTCGTCAAAGAAAATCACAGCTGGAGCAGCCATACGCGCCTTCCGGAAAACCTCTCTAATGGCTTTCTCAGACTCACCAACCCATTTGGAAAACACCTCGGGACCCTTGATTGTAATGAAGTTAGCCTCGCTTTCGGTTGCCACAGCCCTACCCAGCAGTGTTTTGCCGCAACCCGGAGGACCAAAAAGCATTATGCCCTTCGGCGCACGAATACCCATGCGCTTGAACATTTCAGGATTCTTAATAGGCCACTCCACCACTTCTTTAAGGTCTTGCTTAACCTCTTCTAAACCGCCTATATCCGTCCAGTGAAGCGTAGGTACTTCAATGTAGACTTCACGCATCGCCGTGGGCGTGATCTCCTTGTAAGCGTTGATGAAATCCTCGCTGCGAACTTCCATTTTCTCTAGGACGCTTGGGGGAATACGTTCCTCTTCCAAGTTGATTTCAGGCAGGTATCGCCTCAAAGCCTTCATGGCGGTTTCACGAGCCAACGAAGCCAAGTCAGCACCTGTGTAGCCATGCGTCATATCCGAGAGCTTTCTAAGATCAACGTCCTGCGCCAAAGGCATGCCTCGAGTATGAATCTGCAAGATCTCATGCCGCCCCTGTTTATCTGGCACGCCAATCTCAACCTCCCGGTCAAAACGCCCGGGTCTGCGCAGAGCTGGATCTAACGCGCCAGGGCGGTTAGTTGCGCCTATTACTATGACGTTTCCCCTTCCGCTCAAGCCGTCCATTAAGGCTAGTAGCTGTGCCACAACACGGCGTTCCACCTCGCCGGTAACTTCCTCCCGTTTGGGCGCGATAGCGTCCAATTCATCTATGAAAATAATGCTTGGCGCATTCTGCTGAGCCTGCTGGAACATTTCTCGTAAGCGAGCTTCAGATTCACCGTAGAATTTACTCATTATCTCTGGACCGTTTATTGAGAAGAAGTTTGCTTCTGATTCGTTGGCAACCGCTCTAGCTAGCAGTGTTTTGCCGCAGCCTGGCGGACCGTGAAGTAATACGCCTTTGGGCGGTTCTATGCCGAGTCTTTGGAAGATCTCAGGGTGTCGTAGCGGTAGCTCCACCATTTCTCTTATGCGCTGTATTTCCTCGTGTAAGCCGCCTATGTCTTCGTACGTGGTTCTCGGCATGCCCACTTTGGCTTCGGGAATGGGTTCGTTCAAAATCTGAAACTGAGTCTCGTAGGTGATGCGCACTATGCCGTGCGGACGAGTCTTGGTGACTGTGAACGGTATGGCATGGCCTAACATCATAACCAGCGTTGTGTCGCCTTCAACAAACGTGCGTTCCATTAACCGGTTTTTCACAAAGTTGGTGAAATCCTCGTCCACGTTCAATCGCATGTCAACGGGCGCTAAAACCACGTTCTGCGCATCCTTTACCTTTCCAGGCTTGATCAAAACGTATTCGTTTATGGCTACACCTGCATTCTTTCTCGTAAAACCGTCGATTCGGATCAAGCCTCTGTCTTGGTCCTCCGAGTAAGCGGGCCAAGCTATAGCGGCTGTTGTGCGTTTGCCTACAATTTCGATGACGTCGCCGGCTGATAAGCCTAGTTTCTGCATGGTTTTTTGGTCTATGCGGGCTATGCCTCTGCCTACGTCTCTTTGGCGGGCGTCGCCGACGCGAAGCTGCATTTCGCTCATAATGATCACTTGTGACTGTGAATATTCCATATCGGGAAATGTGTTCCTATTATTTAAACTTAGATTTAAAAGCCTCTGGAGGGCTTTTAGCGCGGATTCGAACCTTAAATAACTGGGCTACCATCGTTGCATCATGAAGGTTTCTATGTTACTTACTCCTTGAATCTGCTTGATGCCGTTCTCGATTTTCTCCAATTCGTCCTGTTTTTCCTCAGGAATGATAACGTGAGCAATCAAGGCGTTCAAGCCATAAGCAATCGGCTCCTCGTCAAACCTGAGAACCTTTGAATCCTGTGGAATTATCGCTTGGATTCGTTGCTTGAGCTGATCTAATGGTATGGTTATGTCCTCGGGAAAAATCTTCATAGAAACAAGCATCTTAGCCATCTGAAATCGACCTTTCTCTGCTTTTTTATGGTCCTTCAAAACCGCATTTTGGGCATTTGTAGGTTCTGCCGAATTTGCGGCATCGAGGGCACCGCCAAATCGTGATTTCGCCGCAGTTAGGACACTGAAACTTCGTGGCTTCGGTGCCCGGTGAGATGATCTTGTGGCATGAGGAACACGTTGGCATAACTGCAACTTCTGCGGGCTTTTCACTCATTTTATCCCAAGCCTCAATTGACGATTTGGCATAGTCTTACAATGGGCTTACTTATATGTACTCTGTTCTAGTTAAACATGCCAAGAAAACACGCCAAGAAAACACGCCAAGCCATGCAGAACCGCACCACAAACTATGTTGAAACGCACCACAAAACAGAAGCCAACAGCCGCAAAGCCACAAACAGAAACAAGAACAGCGCCCAAAGCATAAACGGAAAAGCGCAACTTCCGACACGAAAATTTTTTTCTGCCCTCATACTAATACCTAGAGAGTATGGGCGTCAACCTGCGCGATCTGGTTCCAAAAAGCACTGTCAACCTAGCCGACCTCTCAGGCAAATCCATAGCCATAGACGCCTACAACGCACTCTACCAATTCCTAGCCATTATTCGACAACCAGACGGCACACCCCTGAAGGATCATTCTGGCAGAGTAACCAGTCACTTGAGCGGGTTGCTCTACCGCACCAGCAACTTGGTCGAAATGGGCATCAAAGCGGTTTACGTGTTCGACGGCGTACCACCCACACTTAAAGAAGTCGAGATTAAACGCCGAGTCAGAGTCAAAGAAGAAGCCTTGGTCAAGTATGAAAAAGCATTGCAGGAGGGCAAGGTTGAAGAAGCCCGCATGTACGCCCAGATGACCTCTAGGCTGAAGGACTACATGGCAGACGACGCCAAACGCCTGCTTAAATTATTGGGCATACCATGGGTTCAGGCACGCAGCGAAGGGGAAGCCCAAGCCGCGTACATGACAAAAAAAGGCGACACAGACTACTGTGCCAGCCAAGACTACGACAGCCTATTGTTTGGCGCGCCGAGGCTCATACGCAACGTAACCATCAGCGGACGCAGGAAGCTTCCCAGAAAAAACGTGTATGTCGAAGTGGTGCCCGAAACAGTCGAGTTGAAAAAAATCCTAGACGAACTGGGCATCTCACGTGAGCAGTTGGTGGACATAGGCATACTTGTGGGCACAGATTTTAACCCTGAAGGCGTGAAGGGCATCGGACCCAAAACAGCCTTGCAATTGATCAGGGAGCATGGCAGCTTGGAGAAAGTGGTGCCCACGTTGAAGGAGGCGGAGTTTCCTGTGGAGCCTCAGCGCATACGTGAGATTTTCCTGCATCCAGAAGTCAGAGACGACTATCCTTTAGAGTGGCGTGAGCCCGACGTGGAAGGCGTTGTCGGGTTCATGTGTGGCGAACGAGATTTCGACGAGGAGCGGGTGAGGAAGGCTTTGGAAAAGATGAGTGCAGGGATTAAGAAGACCAAAGGTGCGACCACTCTGGAGCAATGGTTTGGCAAGGCTTAGTTGAACAAGCCTAGCTAGGGGGTATCTCGGTCGACGAGGATATTGCCCTTGTCTGTCACGACGGTTTTGCCCTTTTTTGCCACTAGGATTTGTGCTGGACCCAATGAGACGCTTTCACCGTTGTCTCTTGAGACGTAAACTCTGTTTTTGGATGTGTACACGAGTTTGTCTTGTTTGGCAACCAAGATGTCCCATCTGTCGTGTTCTGTGGCGAAGGCGAAGATGTGTGCGTCCGATTCCATGTCAAAGCGTCCGTGTCGCCGGTGGGCGAATTGGTCCAGTGTCTCATGTGCTTTTTTAAGGAATTCCTCTGTGCTTTTGTATCCATTGTTTGTTAAGCCTTGGATTGTGGCTGGTGCAAGATTCTGGGTGACGGTCGTGTTTTCGCCGAGCATTAGGAAGGGTTGGTTTAGGTCTCGTGTTATGGGTCTGCCTATTGCGCCTTGTGGGGTTTCAATTATGGCATCGAGTGTGAATTCGCCCTTGCCTATGAATAGGTGTCCGCTTGGATTGCCGTCGACGAGTATTGGGAGAGTTAGGGTGCCTGCGGCTGTTTTGACTATGCATTTGTTGTTCTGTAGCAGTGTTGTGTTTTTTGTGAGTTTTTGTGGTTGTGTTCCGAGTTGCATGTGTTGAAGAAGCATTTTGGATGCTGCCTCTTATGGTTGAGACGATTCGGTTTCGGTGTCTGTGTCCGTGTGTCTGTCGCGTTGCTTGGCTATCATGTTGCTCATTTTGTATGCCATGCGTCCGGGTATTGTGATGAGGTAGCGTCCGCGTACGCGTTCCTGCACGACTAGGCCGGCTTCCTGCAATACGTCTAGGTGGCTGCTCAGTGTGCTAGCTGTAATCTCAGGCAGGGCGTTTTGTAGGTCGCTTATGTATTTGCCGCCTGTCATGAGTTCACTGAGGATTTTGAGTCTGTGTTCTTGGCCTAGGGCACTCATCATGTTTGCTGCTTTGTTCAGGTCTGGTTTTTCGACTTCTTCGGGAGGTTCGTGTTCTTCGCGGCCTCTATGGTAGATTTTGATTTCTCGTGTGTGCGGTGTGATGAATATGGACTTTTCGAGTTCGCCTCTTATGCCTTCGGTTACGCCTTCCATTACTTCGTTGATGTAGTCGGACACTCCGGCTAGGCGGTCGTTGACGTCGATGTATATGCCTCGGCGTTTTTGGGTTCTTTGGTTGGTCATGTTTTGCAGTTGTTGTTTTAGGGCGGTCATTTCCTCTTTTAGGCGTTTCATTTCCTCTTTCAGGCTGTTTTCTTCGGACATTTCACGTTCATCTCATTTAGTTTGACATTTGTCGATTTTAATTTCATCTAAATCTAATTTAGGTTGATGTATATAAACGTTGTTGCTGTAGGATACGTAAGGGATGCCAGGGGAAGAAATTTCACAAGAAGAAGGCGTTAATTCCCTTTAGCTTTCTCCTACCACGTGGCGAGTACATTCGTGGCTGAAGCTGTGTGGATGTTGTCGTCAGAGTGTTTCCGGTGACATCAACGAACTAAATGTTATCCGTGGACAGGGTGTGGCTGTTTTCAAGTTGTTGTCGACTCTGGTAGGTCTGCCACAACAACTTCTCTGGATGTTGGAGGCGGGTTTCTTTTCAGATGTTATTAACTTCCGCTTAGGTCTGGTAATAACACCGGGGTGGCTTTAGGTTTAGAAGTAGTTGTCTGTGCCTCGTGTGCGTTGACTACTACTTCTTTGTTGGGTGTGGGCTGCGGTTATGTGTGTTGTCCGTATTTGCCTGTTAATGGTACGAAGGCTACTCCGCCTAGGTTTTCGCGTGTGAGTTTGGAGTTCTTTCTGGTTATGCGGTACAGTGTTTGGAAGTAGTATGTGCCGCCTACTGGTATGATTAGTATGCTGTTGTCTGGTTTGAGTTGGTCGGTTAAGAGTTTGGGTATGTCTGGTGCGGCTGCTGTGACAAGGATTCGGTCGTAAGGTGCCTCGGGCTGGTAGCCTTGGCTGCCGTCTGTGTGTATGATTGTGACGCGGTCAGCGTAGCCAGTTTTTTCTATGTTTGCTTGGGCGTAGTCGGCTAGTTCTTGGATGATTTCGGTTGTGTAGATGTGTCCCCAGCTTGGCTTTGGCTGGTCTGATGGCGCTATTATTTCTGCTATTGTTGCTGCGTGCCAGCCGCTGCCTGTGCCTATTTCGAGTATTTTTTGTCCGGTTTGTAGTTGTAGTGCTTCGTTCATTATGGAGACCATGTGGGGTGCGGATGCGGTTTGTCCCCAGCCTATGGGCAACGGCGCATCTACATAGTAGTGTGAAAGTAGAGATTCAGGTAGGAAGTGTTCACGGCTGACCATGCGCATGGCACGAATGACGTTTGGCGATTTGAGTATGCCTTCAGCTATCAAGTTGCGGATTAACTGCTCCCACTCAGCCTTGGCTGTCATATTGTTGGCGTGTTCCTGACAAAATAATGATAAGCCACAAATTAAGGCTAAAGACTTTGCTGGACTCGACTAACGTCACACTGTAGGCTTGGCACTAGAGGAATGTTGTGATTTCTGGTATTTGGCTGATTTGAAAATCCGGCTCGAAGTTTATGTTTTTTGCTTCCTGAAATGTATTGAGCCCTTGCCGAACCAGCATCGTTCTCAGTCCGATTTCTCTAGCTCCTTCAAGGTCACTTATTTCATCAGCGACAAAGATGCATTCATGAGCTTCAAGTTTAAGACATCTAAGTGCTTCGAGGTACATGCGTTTGTCTGGCTTTCTTACTCTCAACTGATATGATAGGATGATGCAGCTAAAGAAATCACTTAAACCTAGAGAGTCTATCAGCTTGCCTGTGCCTACTGCACAGTTGGAGACTAGAGCTAGTTTGTACTTCTTCTGAAGAGTAGTGAGAACTTCAAATACACCATCATACAGCTTCCTTGTAGCAGGGGAATGACTATTTCTGACAGCCTCTAGTCCACTTATCAGATCTGGTTGTGCAGGGATTCTCAGCTTCCTGAGCACTAGACTCCAAAATTCTTGAGGAGTCTTCAATTCTCCTTTCGTGCTTCTCCAGTATGTGCTCGCTAAGACAGAAGGTAGATCTTTAAGGTGCCCTCTGCATCCGTATTTCTTCAGTGTTGAGGCAAGTGCTTCTTCATATCTTCTGTTCTCAAGTTCATCAAGGTATGCTAAAGTGCCACCGAAGTCAAAGAGAACCCCTTTGAAATGCAATCTCTCAAGACACCCTCCAAAAGGCACTACCGAATCCTTTCAACTCTAGTTTTTCTCTTACTTTCTGCAAAATAAACATTCATTAAACGCGCATTCACCTTTGGCCAAGGCAGAGGAATTGTCTAAGAGATTGACGATGTGGCATCAAACCATCTTAGCAGAGGCATAGAGCGTAAACAATTAATGCGACTTGAAATCATAATGATAGATAATACAGTCGAGATCTGATGCATTTGAACAAGCTGGAGTTGATTATTTTGTTTGTTGGAGTAGCATCAAGCATGACTTTCCATTTCATCGGGTCTCTCATTTTTTACACGGGTGCGTTTATGCATGTGTTTCGCTATGGCAAACCTCAGGTAGAGTTTGTGGCACTATTCTATGGTGTTATAGTGCTAGTTGTTGGATTAGTAATTGCTTTATTTGTTGGGAAAATTTTGAAAGGTAAAATCTTGACTGGGATTTCAATAGCGTACCTGACGGTTGCTACGTCATCAATATACTTGATTTTCTCCAAGGCATATCCTGATCGAATTCTTTCTCCTTTCTTGCCACACATTTTTCTCAGCAACTCAACCCTATGCATTGTTTGGTTCATAGGCTACTTCAGAAAAAAGAGATCAAAGCGCCTTGATGAACGTGAATATCCAGTATGAATGACCTTAGGCTACCGACATTATCAGAGTGTAGGTGTTCCAAATTACTGCGGCAAGGGTCATGAGAGACAAGATCAGAAACAGTTTCTTGGAAACATTGGGAGTCGTCAACTTGTAGACAGCAATTACTATGAGTGAAGTTAAGATTATTCTGAAGGGAAAGTACAACCAAGCCCTGTCACTGAGTAAGACTATGAACACACGGGCCAGAACACCCACTTCGTATTCTGGAAAGCCCCAGAGAGTTTGGGCAATATCGACAACCGTAAGAAAGACATAGAGTGTTCCTAGAGATGTGATGCTGAACCTATCTAGGCTGGAACTTACCATCGCATAAACACGATGGTTAGCAGATGTGATGCTTTCTTTGAGTCTGGTTCTTAATGGCGGCTCATTTGGTCCTGCCTTGAGTTTTCTTTTTGATAGGAAAAAGGTCGCAGCTATGAAGACTGTTGTGGTGATCAGTAATGCATACACCATATTTCTTGTGAGGCTCAGTTCGTTCGTTAAAGAGTTGTATTCAGATTGCAGACCATCAAACTCTGATCTTAAATCATTTAGTTCTGCCTGCAACGAATTGTGTCTCGACATTAAATCGTCGTATTTTGACTGCAGATTTACGAAATTAGCTAAAGCCTCATAGTACTCAGTTAGATTCAGTATGACAGCTAGTTGCGTATAAGGCTGCGCAAGCGGATATCTGTCTGCGTTTTCGACAGCAATTGTGTACAGGGTGTCTCCTATTCCATCGCTTCCTGTTATATTCTGAAAAGGTCCACTATAACGATCTGAGCCGCTGTAATCACTCCAGTAATTCCCGCCAGAAGGGTAATCATCGTCCCAGATGTTGATTTGCGCGGGCTCGCTTGCAAAATCCACCTGTTTTCCCCTGTTTATGATGTTGTTGTGGTGGAACTTGTTGTACGAAGAGTGACCGATTACTATGGCCGATGAATAATTTCCTTCATTGTTTAGCAAAATGTTGTTTCCGTCTATGACGTTTTGGTACGAATTCCAAACAGAAACACCTGCGTCTCGATGATTTCTTATATCGTTAGAGGTGATTGCGTTCCCACGCGAATCAGAAAGCCTTATTCCCAGCAAGTTGTTTGCTATGATGTTTCCGGTGACAGCGCTTTCACTCAACCACTGTCCACTGATGCCATTCAAATTGTTCGTTATGCTGTTGCTGAATACGATGTTCCCTCTTGTGCTGTCATACTCAATGCCGCACCAGTTGCTTGTAATGTTGTTGTCGATTAGTTTGGCTTCGGAGGAAAACAGCGAGATTCCACTGAAGTCTCCACCATTGCGTATGGTTAATCCGCTAATGGTGACGTTCAGTGCTCGTATCGTTATTACGGCTCCGCTTCTATTACCATCAATTATAGATTGTCTGCTTTCTCCTACTAATGTCACAGACCTGTTCACAACTACGTTTTCGTAGTACGTTCCTGCTTTCACGTAGATCATGTCCTGGTAGCCTGCATGGTTTATCGCTTCTTGTATCGTCGGATAATCATCTGGAACTGTTATCGTGACAGGCTGTGCGTTGACTGCTTGACCCCAAACAGCCAACGCTAACATGTGCATCAACAAGACAACCGGCATTAATCCGAAAGAGTTTGTCTTTTTCAATCTCTCGGTTCCCCTCTATCTGATCTTACAATAATGCAAAACATCATTTTTATGCCTTCTTAAATGAAACACTCATGCTCCAGAAAACGCCGCTTTTCGTCACTGCCTCCACGTGCGCTCCAGACCTGTCTTTCGTTTCTCTGGTATTTGGCAAGCAGCAGAGCTTCTGCATTAGTCAGCGTTTGAGTTTCTTGTCCTTCAACCCAGCCTTCAGCTGGCACGCCGTCAACGGTGTGAGCGCACAGAAATTCTAAGCACGTACACAAGTTTAAATAGGTCAATGTGTCAAATCAGTTGACACGAGAGAATTAGAGTTCCATGAGAATGCTAGTTTTCCGTAGACTGTAGACGGAGGTGTAATTGGATTGTCGTATAGAGAAAGCCGAGAAATGCACAAGGCCGTATGCGCTGATTGTGGTAAGGAATGTGAAGTTCCGTTCAAACCTGACGGAAGCAGACCCGTATACTGCCGAGAATGCTATGCTAAACGAAGACCCCCGAGAAGATATTAAGCTCACTAGCTAAATCTTCTATCCATCTTACTCACTTTTTCTTTTTCTATCAACTATACTAGAAGACTGCTCTCCGCTGTTTTTGACCCCGCGTCGTAAATATGTCATTCGGATGGTTCAAGCCTTGAAACGTATGACTTGTAGAATAGCAATGAAAATAGACCAACGACTACAATGCTGAATAGAGTACCTTCTGCAAATGATTCGCCCGTTAACTGTCTCATAGAAACGCTCAAAAACAGTAAAGCTCCTAAATAGATCGCCAGCGCTGAATTGATACCCGTTTGCCATTTTGCCCATCTTTCACGATGCTTAGCGAATAACCATGTCATGAAACTTGGATTGAACCAGAACCCCATGTCATCAACTTTATACACCCATTCATTGAAACTTAGGTGGAGACTGGAGAAAAAGCCACTGAAAAGGAATAGCCCAAGAAACAAGAAAATATCGATGATGGAAACGACAATCGTAGACCCTGTGACGGTGTACATCCAGTGCTCAAGAAGCCCATTACCCCCGCATACATAACAATGATGCCAACCTGGGCCACCACAGGTATAACATATGCCTGTACCTTGACAGGCTGCGCACCAATCGTCGGATTCTGGCATGCACCAGATTTTGCCGGTTCCTTCGCATATCCAGCACTTTCCATTGCCAAGGCAAGTTTCACAGGTTTGTTTGCCTTCACCTTGACATCTTGGACACGTCTCTTCGTAGCTATAACTGATTGGCGCAATGAAAAACGAAACAAAAAGACCCATGATTAAGAGAAAAGCCATCGACGGAAATAAGTTGGACGACCCCAAGAATCTCCCAATATGATTTGGGTTTTCACGAACAAAAAGATTTCGCCTTTAATCACTCGATAAGATGAAGAAGCAACAGCCTTTCATCAAATACGAATGCCTATCGCTTAAGGTGAATTATCATATCAATGTTGGGTTGATGGAAGTCCTTTTCAGCCAACTGCAATCGATTCTATGCTAAATTCACAGAAAAGTATCATGAATCTAAACAGTCATCTCACTGTGACTGATTTGGCTAGGTTGCGTGGCATATCTGGGTTTAAGCCTCGTTCCAAGGCGACGTGATATGCGAACAGCTGAAGCGGGATTACGTATAGGATTGGGGAAAGAATCTCTGGAATACCCTTCGGCACCTCAACGAAATCATCCGCATATCGCTTGATTTCTTCGTCGCCTTCCTCGCACAAAACTATGATGCTGGCTCCTCGAGCTTTCATCTCCATAATATTGCTGACTACGGCTCGGTGCGTCTCATCCTTTGGACAGATGAAAACCACAGGAAAACCAGGCTCAATGAGGCTGATGGGACCGTGCTTCGACTCGCCTGCAGGATAAGCAATAGCAGGCACGTAGGATATTTCCATCAGCTTCAGCCTGCCCTCACTGGCAGTTGCCGAACTGATGCCCCGACCCAAATAGAAGAAACACTGACTCTTGCTGTACTTTTGGGCCAAAGCCTTAATCTTCTCACTCTGCGTCCTCAAGATCGTCTCAGCAAAATCTGGAATCTGCTCCACCTTATCCTCAAGGGACTCGATCTCCACGTGCGAAACCTTGCCGCGCTTCTTAGCCAGCCTCAAAGCCAACTGCGCTAGAACGCTGAGCTGACTGGTAAACGTCTTAGTCGCAGCCACGCCGATTTCTGGTCCACTTTGCTGACACACGTAGACCCGAGCCAAGCGAGTCAAGGTTGAGCCAACAACATTGGTCAGCCCGAGCACAGTCGCAGCCCGCAGACGAGCGTGATCCAAAGCCGACAACGTATCAGCTGTCTCACCACTTTGACTAACAAACAAAATCGTGCTGTCAATGTTCACGCTTCTGCCATGCTGCTCAACAAACTCCGACGCAATAATCGGATGAGTAGCCAAAAACGCCAACTTACTGAACATGTAGGATGCAGCTAGGCAAGCGTGATAACTTGTGCCACATGCCACTAGGAACACTTCCCCAGCTCTGTCCAAGAATTCAGTCATCAAATCCAAGAATTGATTCTGCAGCCTCAACGTGTTCCGCAACGTCAGCGGTTGCTCATAAATCTCCTTCAACATAAAATGTGGATAACCCTGCTTCTCAGCCATCTCAGGATCCCAGTCAACTAGTTCAGGCTTACGCGGTACGACGCTCCAATCCTTCACACGCCGAATCTCATAACCACCTTCATTCAAAATCACCAGTTCGCCGTTCTCAACGATCAACGCCTTCTTGGTCAAGGGTAAAAACGCTGGAATATCCGATGCACAGTAGACTTCACCTTCGCTGATGCCGACAACTAGTGGGCTTTCCTTACGAGCACAAACGATTCTATCTGGTTCACGAGTCGAAACAACCGCTAAGGCGAATGAACCATCCAAACGATTCGCAGCTTCACGCACAGCTTCAGCCAGCGACGAACCACTCTTCATCGCTTCTTCAATCAAATGCGGAACGACTTCAGTGTCAGTCTTTGACTTGAAAACATGTCCTTTGGTTTCCAGTTCCAGCTTCAGTTCGGCGAAGTTCTCAATAATGCCATTATGGACTACAGCAATCTCATCAGTGCAGTCAGTGTGAGGATGTGCATTCACTTTGTAAGGTGCGCCGTGTGTAGCCCAACGTGTATGCCCAATTCCCACCTTGCCCGGCATCTCATCAAGATCAATTAGCCTGTGAACATCATCAATCTTGCCCGCATCCTTCTTAATACTCAGCCGACCATCTTCAACCGTGGCTTGACCTACAGAGTCGTAGCCTCTGTACTCCAACCGTTTCAAGCCAGCGTGAATGACAGGTGCCACTGAGCCATTCTTCAGTATGCTGCCAAATATTCCACACATCTTCAATGACCTCTCTGGAATCAAACACAAGCGATTTTGAACTACGCTTTGGCAATCTCAAGCGCATACAATACGATGCGGCAGTCTATAAGCATTCTTAATGAAATCACAATATCGCTAAAACAGATTTCAAAACGGCTTATGAACAAAAGCTGGACTTGCAAGAGACACCATTACGAAAATGCTTTTAACGGTCATGCGAAGCCAAGCTTCGATTCTACTCCAGCTTAATCAATTGTACCAGAAATGTACACAAGAAGAGTAGGATCATGGCAAAGATGAATGGAGAGACCAAGCCCATGCTTTCAATTAAGACCGCAGCTACAAGAGGCGAAGCGGCTCCAAGCAAATCGTTGGCAAAATAGAACACAGAATAGGCAGTGCCTCCGCCAGTCCCGCCCATTAAGCTAGCAACCATTGATGTAGAAGGCGTCCAAAGCGCGTGAAGAAACAATTGATACATCAAGAATGATGCCATGGCAAGAAACACGAATGGAATGGCTATCAGACCCAGCAGAAACACAAGCTGTCCAACAAAGATCAACGCAAGAGAGTTCTTGTCGCCGAGCTTGGCGCCCGCGTACCCTGTTGCAACTGATCCAATGATGCCTACTAACGGTCCAGCCCCAAAAATTATGCTTGCAACCTCAACTGACAGATTCTGCGCCGAAGTCAAATAGGTCGTCATAAACGCCGATATGCCACCAGTAGCCAGCGCATTCAGTCCCATTGCTGATACAAGCGCAATAAAGCCGGACCTGTTAAATGAGCTTTCCCGCGGAAAATTCTCAGCAACCTTTAATCCAACTGGGTCATCTGCTCTGGTGTTATTGGCTTGTCGAGCTAGTTGGGGAATCCTGATTCTAGCCAGCCCGAGCGCCCAGAAAAGCAAAGGAAACGAAAACAGCAGATAGCTGAATCTCCAGCCATATTGTGCGAGAAGAAGTCCAAGTGACATAGTTCCGATAGATTGCCCAATGCATCCTGAAGCAGCGTGCCAGCCTACCGCGGCGCTGCGCTCTTTTTGATCTGGAAAAAGCGTGCTTACTACGCTCATTCCAGGCGGATGATAAAGCGTGACCGATATCATGATCAACGTGATCGATAGCGTCAGAATGAAAACACTGGTTGTCTGACTCAGCACCAGCGCCGACAGCCCGCCAACAAGAAGACTCAGAACTAGGAAAGGAAGCGAACCGTACTTGTCCGCAAAGATTCCCGTCGGTATCACTATCACTAAACGACAGATGCTTGGAATCGATATCAACAATCCAGCTTGAAAGATTGACAGACTGAACTCTTTCATGAAGACAGGCACCAGAGCAGGGTGCATGAGAAGGAAGACCTCGACAAGCAGGTGGCTCAACCAAACCGCGCCGAAAGGCTTCAACGCATCGCGCCTCAGCCTTAACACAGAAGCCTTCTTGTGCACAGCCTTTCTCTCCTGCGTCTCAACTATCATCTTTTGCCTTTAACCATTTCGCGTACGTCTTCCGAGCGAAAAAACCTACGCCTTTATATAAGCGAAAGATCAAATGCCTCTCCATTTTCTAGGAATTCTACTTGAAAAAGGAGATGGTCGCTTTGGCGGAGATAGATCCGAGAAACCTGACTAAAGACCTGCGTCTGAACAACGTTGTTTTGCGCAGAGCAGAATCGCAAGATATTGACAGAATTCATGAAGTCCTAAAAAGAGCCTTCAAAGGACTTGAGGGCAGAGGATACTCCGCTCGGGCAATAGAAACCGCCATCGTAGACGCTGAGGAAATCAGGAAACGGATCAGTCTAGGAGCCCATGTAATAGTTGCTGAGCTTGGAAACAAAATCGTAGGCACCGTGACAGGTTTTGAAGAACACAAAAGCATGCATGTCTGCTCTCTAGCAGTGCACCCAAAATATCAGAATCGTGGAGTTGCGCATCAATTAATGCTACATTTAGAGAAGATAGCTCGCCAGAAACACTGCCAAAAGCTTTTCCTGTGCACGGCCTGGGCGATGAAAGAAGCGATTCAGCTCTATGAAAACCTAGGCTATGTAAAAGAAGGATACCTGCGTAACCATTTCTACGGTGAGGATTTCATAGTCCTCAGCAAATCTATAAAAAGAAGCTAAAAACGACAGCGCACAAGAAAAATCCCAGAACCATTAATAAAATGTTTATAAGGGAAATGCCTGCCTACGTATCCAAACATGAACAAAAAACTTCTCCTCAGCCAAGAACCCAACCATTACGAAGTCAAAGACATAGCCGTATTCGACCGCCCAGACCCACTTAAGACTGTGGCGAACAAGCTGAGCTGGCAAATTCTACGATTAATAGCCGAACACGAAATGTATCCCATCGAAATCGCAAAAAAACTAGGCATCCACGAACAAAAGGTCTACTACCACATACGAAAACTCGCTGAAGCAGGAGTCATAAAACAAGTGAGAGAAGAGGAAAAGAAAGGCGCCATTGCAAGATACTACCAGTCAGCTTATCCAGCCTTCGGCGTCGAACTGCCAGTCGGCAGTCGCAAAATCACAGCGCTTAACACGCCTGAAATGGATGAAAAACTGAAGCAATTCTTCTCGCCATTTCTCACAAACAGCGTCTTCGATGGCAAAATCGTGGTCGGCAGCCCAGACCCTCATGGTCCTTTCAAGGCAAGAGCACGAGATGGGCACTACGCGGCATACCTGAGCCTCTTCCTAGGAAGATACGTGGAGCTGCCCGACGACTTCGCAGTAAAACTCGATGTTGACGTCAAAGCTGAGAAGGAGGAAAAGAACAACCTGATTCTAGTGGGCGGTCCTGGCACAAACTTGCTCACTGAGGAAATCAACGAGTTTTTGCCGACACGTTTCAGCGTCAAGTCAACGGAGCAGGGATTCTTGTTCGGAGGGTTAATCTCCCAAAAGACAAGTAACGTTTACACTAGCGACAACATCGGGCTGATAGCGAAAACAACTAACCCATGGGATAAGACCAAGCAAATCATCGTCATTGCAGGCAACAAAGCCATCGGAACCAAAGCCTGCGTGCTAGCTCTGACCAAATTCTGGAAAGAAACTCTGAAAAACTTCAACGGAACAGACTCGTTCGCCGCGGTTATTCAAGGCTTTGACTTGGACGGCGACGGAAAAGTCGACGCCATAGAGGTCTTGGAATGAGGTAAGCTACTTAGAACTGAGGTGAAACGACGAGAGGCAGAGAAGTAGCTGTTGCCAAAGTAGCTGATATCGCAGGCATGGAACGATTTTTGAAACGGTTGAAGATTCGAGGAAAGGGTTTCGTAATCAAGCCTAACTGGAGCAATGCAAACACATTCACTTCGGCCAAAACGCTGGAACTCTTATTCAACTGCTTAGAAGGCAAGAAAACCATCGTAGAGAGCTATACGGCTTGGCGAAATGAACTCAACACTGGTCCGGAACCTCAAGAAGTCGTAACGCCTGCAAATGCGAAAAGAAAATGGAAATGGATTCGAGAGCAAGATGATTGGTTTCTGAAGTACAGCGGGATCAAAACTATTCTCAGAAAACATGGCGTGCGATACCTAAACGTTACAGAGGAAGTCTGGAACGGTAGAACCGCTCCCAACGCAAAGATCAAAAAACTGGTTGAAAGAAAGTTTGGCCCTGTCAAAAACGAGGAAATGTACTGTTTTGTCCCTCAACGAATCTATCACCTGAGGGGTTGCGCTCTTCTCAGCTTGAATCTAAGCCGCAAAACAAGAGAAGTCATGTCGCTCTCAACAAAAAATCTGTTCGGCTTGATTCCAGACCCCGCGAGATACGGAAAGTGGCATGGAGAAAACGATGTCCTGCTCCCCCAAAGCATCGTGGACATCAACAAGATTTACCGAAGCCTCTTTACGCCCTGTTACTGGATAAACGAGATAAAAGATCGAGATCTCCTCATAGGAAGCGAGAACTCTGTTCTTGCCGACGCAGTGACAGCCACGTTTATGGGCGTTGACCCAGAAGAAGTCGCGTATCTTCAAGCCGCGTCCAAAGTTTTCGGTGGATACACGCAACCCCTAGTCTCAGAAGCCCTGAAGGAATTGGAAATGGTATGAGAGCAACCGAGATCATCCATGCTCGTGGTCATGAAAACGTTCAGTCAACCAACAAAACAACATTCGAGATCACTAAAGAAACTCATTTAACAAAGCGGGGAGACTGCGTCATCGCAGTGGGCTCGGATAAGGGCGCGAATGATCTGAGCCTTCGATTCAAAAAAATCGCACAAAGCGAAAGCGCCAGGATAGAAATCAGCATTGAAGTTGACAGTGAAGTTGAAGTCATAAATGCTTGTGGAAGCCGTCACTTATCGTTCACGCATCCAACGGACTTAGTCATAAGGAAAAGCGACTACGTGTGTGGTCGAACCTTGGCTATTCGGGCTGACAAAGCTGCCAAAGACTTTTCGAGGACACTTGTTGAGAAGCTTCGGAACCCAAAGCAAAAAGCAAAGATAACTATAACGGCTGAAAGCATCATTTGATTTCGGCGTCAACTACAACTTGATAGGTGAAAGGCGCAACCCCACGTACGATCCTTGCCTGCACTATCTTATGCAAGTGACTATTGGTCCGCTTCACGGCTTCAGCGAGCCGACTCTTCGCTGTCTCTGTTGGCTCGGGCTCGTTGACAAACTGATAGTAGTGTATCATGCCGCCTTCCGGTCTTAGAGCTTTGCAGGCAACGTCCACGTATTCAATGGCTTTCTCAGGCAGGTTCATGATGACGCGGTCAGCAACTCCACCTAAGCTTTCGTTGATAATATGCCTAGCGTCGCCTAATACGGGAGTGACCTTGTCTATCACGCGGTTGACGATCAGGTTTTTCTTGAGAAACTCGTATGCGTCTGGGTTCATGTCTATAGCGTAGACATTCACGTCCTCACGGTTTTTTGCAATTAGGACTGAGAAAGGACCCACGCCGGCGAACATGTCAACCACGGTTTCGCCTTCCTTGACCAACGACGCAATACGAGCATGCTCGTAGGACAAGCGCGGTGAGAAGTAGGCTTTCTCTAGGTCAACATGAAAGACACAGCCATATTCTCGGTGCACCGTTTGGGTTCTGGCTTCTCCACCTATAACCTCAAAGGTTCGTAGACGGTAGACTCCGCTCACTGCACCCCGTTTGGACAGAACAGTTTTCACTCTCGTGTGTGCTTTCAATACGGCTTCGCCGATGACCTGCTTGTAACCTTCTAGCTCCGGTGGAATCTCAACAACAGCTATGTCGCCTATAAAATCAATCGCGTAGGGCAAACTCGCCAGCACATTGGGCGGCAGCTTATCACCTAATATGTCGACTAGTCCAGCAGGCTGCTTAGAACTCTTGAAGAATTCGCGTTCAGAAATCATCAAGTCGGGCATGCTCTTTTTTAGTTCTTCCAGTTCTTTCGGGGTTGGCGCGTGTATTAGCGGTATGTGAAGGCAGTCGTTTTGTCTTTGTAGTTTTAGCTCACGGTTTAACAGACCTACTTTTCGAAGTAATGTAAGGGCTTTCTGCCCTGACTTTTTCGAAATCTTCAGGGCTACTGTTTGGGGCAATAGAAGCTCACCGAACGCTAAGTGTTTCTGGATACGGCTCCTTTTTTCACTTGTCCATCATCCTTCTTCATCTAAACCTGTAACAGCTCTGATAGAAGATTGTTTCATAAGGGATAAGTTTTCACATGACTCATTGTTAATGGAGTAGAGGAAGCGTTGAAGACCAAGGCAAAGAGAAAGGCTTCTAGTACACTTCTAGCCATGCTCCTCGTTGCCATGTTACCGTCAACGCTCCATATAGTCATTGTTCAAGTGGGTGGGGCTGAAAGCATCTGGAACATGACTTTCGGCGGAGGCAATCAGGATGTGGCACGTTCGGTTCAGCAGACAAGCGACGGTGGATACATAGCGGCTGGTTTCACCGAGTCTTCTGGCGCAGGCTTGGCTGACTTCTGGTTAGTCAAGACAAACGCAAGCGGAGGCATGCTGTGGAATAGGACATACGGAGGCGGAGGCGCTGATGAAGCGTATTCAGTTCGTCAAACAAATGACGGAGGATATGTAGTAGCTGGGTTCACTAGGTCTTTCGGGCTGGACAACGCTGACTTTTGGTTGGTCAAGACTGAAGTAGACGGTTCTGTACGTTGGAGCAAAAGATATGGCGGAGTCTATGATGACTGTGCATATTGTGTTCAGCAAACTAGCGACATGGGATACATCCTAGCAGGATCTACAGAGTCTTTTGGCGCTGGATCAGATTTCTGGTTGGTCAAAACCGACTCAAGTGGAAACATGCAGTGGAACAAGACATACGGCGGGTCCGGCTCTGACCGTGCCTTCTCCGTTGCTCAAACCACAGACGGAGGATACATCATGGCAGGCGAAACAGACTCTTCAGGCGCTGGAAGCTTTGATTTCTGGATGATCAAGACTGATTCGCTGGGAACATTACTGTGGAGTAAAATGTTTGGCGGAACTGGTGAGGATGAAGCTCGCTCAGTTCAGCAGACAAGCGACGGAGGATACATTGTAGCTGGCTCGACGCTCTCATTTGGCGCCGGGGGTATCGATTTTTGCCTGGTTAAGACAGATGCCTCTGGTAATAAACAATGGAGCCAACCATATGGTGGAACGTTTGATGACGAAGCATATTCGGTTCAACAGACTGGTGACGGAGGATACATAGTAGCCGGAAGCACCAAGTCGTATGGCTTATACACTGGCGTCTGGAATTTTTGGCTGGTCAAAACTGATGCCCAGGGAAGTATGCAGTGGAACCAGGTAAACGGAGGAAGTAATGACGATAGAGCGTATTCGGTTCAGCAAACTGGCGATGGCGGCTACATAGTTGCAGGAGGCACCGAATCTTACGGAGCAGGCCTCGAGGACTTTTGGTTGACAAAAACTGCGCCACATCCTCCACGTCCTCCAGAGGAGAATCACGATGTTGCTGTCATAGGTGTTTCGCCTTCAAAATTGCTCGTTGGAGAGGGAATTCCTATACCTATTAACGTGACTGTAGAAAACCAAGGCATGTACGATGAAACCTCAGGAATTTCCGTCTACGCCAACGAAACCTTAATCGACGCATCACCAGTGACATTGGCAGGTGGGGAGACCACAACAATCACTTTCATATGGAACACCCTTGGTTTTGCCAAAGGCAGCTACACTATCAGTGCTGTAGCCGATCAAGTTCTGGAAGAATCAGACACTATGGACAACACGTTCGTTGATGGCAAAGTCAAAGTGACGGTTATAGGCGACGTTCAAGGTGACGGAAAAGTGGACGCCTCTGACCTAATTGACCTGAGTAAAGCCTATGGTTCGTACCCCTCAAAACCTAACTGGAACCCCAACTGTGACTTCAACGACGACAACAAAGTAGATGCAGTTGACTTGCTCAATCTCGGCAAGAATTACGGACAAACAATATAGTGACAGGAATGAATCAGTCTCGATAATGGATTCAGCTTGGTGAAACAGGGTTGCAGATTCTTTGCTTTTTAGCTGATGCATGCAAAAAAAGAGGGGAGATGGAGTTTTTTGATCCACTGTCAGACGAATGTTATTCTTAGTTCGAAAGGTTCACGTCCGGTGTATATTAGGTAGCCTTCGATTTGGAAGAGTATGGTGCCTGTTGGCCCAATTAGGATTGCTCTTTCCGGGGAGTTAGAGGTTGCAGCACGAAGGTCCATTGCTCCATTCCAGAAGATGTAAAGGTCTAGATCCGCTGATGGATACGTGTTCCAGTTGTGTGTCCACCAGAGTTCGACTATGGCTTTTGTTGTGCCTGAAGGCACGTTAACAGGTATCCAACCGATGATTTGCTCTGGCCATATCAATCCAGAATATGTTACTGTGGCTGGTGTCTTTTTGGCTTTGGTTACAGTGATCGTAATGTCTGCTGATGCCGAGTCGTAGCTGGTCCAGTCGTTTTCAATTACCACTTTTATGTATCCTGGTTCAATCGGATGGATTGATCGTCCGAAAGTTGGTTCAGGTGGGAAAGGCGGTGTTGACCATGTTATGGCGTCGTCGGTGATGTAGAAGTATGAATTACCTTTGACGTTGGCGCCGCTAACGTAGTAGTCGCTTCTGGTTCTCTTAGCACCTTGAATGTAGACTTCGAAGCTGTTGAGTCCCAACGGATTATTGCCCAGAACAACGTTGGTCACGTCAAGTCTAATCGAGTCTGTCGCTTCTCCGGCATGGAAGATGTACTCTTGCTTGCGTCCAGGCGGCAGGTTGATGATCGACGTTGTGTATACGCCATGGATAGTGATTGGTATATTGCTTAGATCCACCAGACTGGCTTCTTCAGGCAATGGAGGCGCCACATCTCCATAAGAGGTGTCAGCTTCTAGAACCCTCAAAGCGTAGGCTGCGTTTAGGTATCCTGCGCCTTGGTCATATACTCCGTAGCCCGGCAACCATACTGCACCGCCTGTGAGAGCTTGTTTATAGTCTTCTGGGCTCGCTCCAAGGTTGTTCATCTCGGAGTAAGCGTTGAGCAATGCGGTAGCTCCAGCGATGGCGGGGGTTGCCATGGAGGTTCCAGACGCCCAAGCCATGCCTGTGGCGCCGCCAGTAATGTATGCTGAGTACACATGTTGTCCTGTGGCTGCTAATGTTGGCTTCACGCGACCATCAGATGTTGGTCCACGGCTGCTGCCAGCATACATTTGTGGAGTTGGACTGGTAAACATTAAGGAGCCTATTCCTAAGTTTTGGCGGTTGTAGTCCCAGAAGGCCTTTGTGTTCACAGGATTCGCCGCCCATCCTGCAGTGATCGCAGTGTATGCGGACCCAGGTCGCGATACAGTATTGGATGCTGGACCGTAATTGCCAGCGGCAGCGACGAGTGTTATGCCATTTGTGGTTATAGTGTTGACAAGTGTATCTTGAATATCTCGGCCGTCGAAGAGACTCGTTCCGCCGATGCTCATGCTTATTACGTCCACGTCATATCCTTGAACGAGTTTAAGGTCAAGTGCATGTTCCATTCCAGATAGAACTATAGCTGTTGGAATCGATCCGCCTGTGTGATCAAAAACCTTAACTATGTAGAGTGTGGCAGCAGGCGCCATTCCAAGAGTCCAGATTATCTTGCTTCCAGGCGTTGGTCCCGGAGGCAGAGGGATGCCGCTATACATCTCCAGTGCCTGCGCATAGATATAGCGCGGTGTTCCGGGAACAGCGATGACGCCTCCTCTGCTTGCAAGTATGCCGGCACAATGACCTCCGTGGTAGTGGTTGAGTGCGTTGTCCCATCCGAAATATTTTGGATCGTAGGGCCATGATGGCGGATACTGCTGGTAGACGGCGAAGTTGTCTCGGCTTACATCTACTCCTCCAGCTATCTCATTAAGGAGCACTTTTGGTGCAAACATGAAGTGGTTAAGCCAAATGCCAGTGTCAATAATTACTGCCAATGAGCCTGCTCCGTAATTCGTTTGGGGCCAGATGTCTTGCGCTCCCATGCCGATAGTGTTCCAATAGCTGTTAGGATCAACCGATGACATTTCTTCTGGAGTAAATGCTTCAGTCTCAACTTCTTCTTCCATAGCTTCAGGTTCGGCAAGCAGATCGCCGAAGTCACTGCCGCTTGACAGCTCCATAGGTGTATCATAGTATATTCTTTCAACCAAGCTGCTTCGGGTTAGCTCTACAATCGTGCTCGGTTGAAGCGAAGCCGACAGCGCGTTCACGTACTTGAACAGGTACCCGATTTCTCCTCCAAGGTCGTTAATCTGCTTCACCAAGTCGGAATAATCGTTGCTGAACGTTTTAATCAACACGTTTACAGATTCGCCCGCGTTCGCCAGTTCATTCAGTAGTATTGGCGATATTTTTCCGATGTTTGGAGCAACTCGGCTGCTCATTGCTGGAACCATTGTGAACATTGATAGCAACAGTATTGGTAGTAACGTTGCTGCTTTGAAGTTCATTTTCCCAAATGGATACGATGACATTGAGTGCATTTTTCTCTCCTTTCTCCTACAATTTATGCGTATTCCCTAATAGGTCGGCTTCAAATATGAGCTTTGCGCTTCGTGGAATAGTGCAAGCTTCCCACTCGGGCTTGAATCAATAATTCACACAACGCCTAATTCATGCCTTATTTTCGCAACGCGTCTCGAAATGCTTCTGCTTGGCTAATAGGTGCTCGCATTTAGGCTATTCTTATCTCTTCCACTCCAACGCCTCTCATTTTCCTAAGCAGCAACACATCAATCACTATCAGTAGGGTAGTCCAAGCCGCCAATGAGAATAGTGCCCAATTCACGTCAACCATAGTCTGTCCGCTGAGCGCGAAGAAGTTGCCTGCCGGAGGAATTTCGCCTGAGGCTGTGTAATAGCAGATTGAGGTTATGCAGTTGAAGGGAGACACGTAGACCGCTGCCTTGAAGTCGATCCATAGAGCCGAATACGAGATGAACCCAAAAATCAAAGGGAGGAAGGATATGAAGTTCGCGGATTTCGGGGCCTTTAGGTTGATTATCAATAGGTTCAGGAAAAGGGACAATGCGTAGATGAGAAGAGTGCTCAAGACGAGACTTGCAGCTAAGCCTGCAGGGTTCACCGGGATTATGAATAGATTGAACTTGCTGTAGAAAACTGCCAGAACAGATGCGAACATTATGGCTGAGATCGTCAATAAGACGACAAGAGAGGATAATAGGTTCTCAAGGAGAAAGCGGGACGGAGACAGTCGAGTGTATTTGGTGACATAGCGTATTGACTTTGATGCATACAGAACAGAATTGCCGATGGTGACGCAGGCGCCTGAAAGAGAGAGCATGAGCAGATTCCCGTAAGCCGTAGCCATATACAATCGCACCGCTTGCTCACTCGTCGAAATTCCACTGCCAAACACAAAGACCTACATGAACACCCAGAATTCGATGAAGAGAATCGACCAAAAGATCAAGTAAGGATTAGTCAGAAGCGACTTAACATTCATCTCGAGATATTTTGTCACGCTGTTCCCTCGCCTAATTCGTATATTCTGTCGAGGTTCTCAAGGCTTGTCAGCAAAGTTCCAGCGCCGTGCCCCTTCAGAATGCTGATAGTCTTGTCTGCAACCTTAACTTTTACAAGGGCTTTTGGCTCTTCTTTCAACGAAATTTCAGCCTTTAGCAACTCTTTGACCGATACTGGACCGTAAAGCAGCCCTTCAAACATGAAGAAAGCAGTCCATTCTAGGAGGTTTTTCAGCAACCAAGTCTCATGCGTGTTAACAAGTATTGCACCTCGATAACTGGTCAGATACTTGATCATTCTGCTCTTCTTGGCGGGATCAAGTTGTTCGAAAGGCTCGTCCAGCAGAACATGCTTTGCCTTCATGGCTAGAGCTAACGCCGTGCACACAATCTTCTGTTGACCAGCCGAAAGCTCATTTAACTTGCTCCTTTTCAAGGCATCCACTTCTAATCCCATGTCCTTTATGATGTCAAAAGCTAAGTTGCAGTCTCCTTTGGATAGATCTGTGTAGAGCATGATAAGGTCATAGACGTTTGAGGCGAGGAGTGTGTAGACCTCTTGAAAGTTCGCGCTTATGACACCAGTTGTAGCATACAGGTTTTCAACATTTTTTCCGTCAATAGCGATCTCGCCAGAAGTAGTATTCGTCAAACCACAAATCGCTCTGAAGAAAGTGGTTTTGCCCGACCCGTTAGGACCTAGAATTAGGTGCTTGCCATCAAAGTTTCCATCGACTCCCTTCAGAACGGGCTCTTGGCGCCATCGATATGTAACATGGAGCCCACGACTGGTTATCATAGGTTTCACCTAGACCCTGCAAGAAAATATAAAGGCTTTGAAACCTAAGCTCAGCGTCCTAGCGCAGCATAAAAAGATACATTAAAGAATGCATGCCGCCAAGATTAGTGCGCCTCTGTTACGAGTGATTTCAATGTTTGAAATGGCAGCTGAATGCAGTAGATGTGGAGAATCTTACCCTACCAACAAGCCTTTGACGGTGTGCACAAAATGTGGTGGAGCACTTTTGATTCGGTACGATTTAGCCAGAGTGGCTGGAAAAGTCTCTCGAAGTTGTTTGGGTAGAAGAGAAGACAGTTTCTGGAAGTTCAAAGAATTGCTTCCCCTAACGTCGCCTAAGAGCATAATTTCTCTCGGAGAGCCGTATACTCCTTTACTTCCAATTCCCGAAGAGTTCACCACAGGGCTCAAGAACGTATACATCAAGGATGATGGAAGGCTTCCAACAGGAACATTCAAGGCCAGAGGAATGGCGGTTCTTGTTTCCAAGCTTAAAGAATTTGGTCTAAGATGCGCGGCACTACCTTCCGCAGGCAACGCTGCTGCAGCCGTTGCCGCCTACGCCGCAAAGGCAGGAATTGAAGTTTACGCTTTTATGCCGAAGGATACACCTGAAGGCAATCTCAAAGAATGCGTGTTCATGGGAGCCAATGCGTATCTTGTCGATGGATTGATAAACGATGCAGCTGAAATTGCGGAAAGACTAAAGGAAAAATACGGTTGGTTTGACGTTTCAACCAACAAGCAGCCCTACCGATTTGAAGGGTACAAGGCTATGGCTTTTGAACTAGCCGAACAATTCAACTGGGATCTACCAGACAGCATATTTTTCCCAACTGGCGGAGGAGAAGGAATCATCGGTCTATGGAAAGGCTTCAAAGACCTAATCGAGCTTGGCTGGACTGAAAAAACCCCACAACTAATAGTAGTGCAGTCAACAGGTTGCGCCCCACTCGTTAAGGCATACGACGAAAAGGAGCCAGAAGTGAAAGAAGCATGGAAGAACCCGGAAACAATCGCTGCTGGCTTGAGAGTTCCTCGTCCCTACGCGAGTTATCTGGTGCTGCAAGCGGTAAGAGAGACCAAAGGAATGGCAATAGCAGTAGACGACGACGACATAATCTCGTCAATGAAAACACTTTTCAAAATGGGCATTTACGCCTGTCCAGAAGCAGCTTCTTCTCTGGCGGCTCTAAACAAACTTGGGAACGAAGGCACAATGGATTCTGACAAGAAGACTCTCTTGTATCTGACTGGAACCGCAATGAAGTATTTCGAAGTATTAGAAATGAAAAGGGAGAGAATCCCAGTATTACGCAAAGACGCAAACTCGCTTAATTCGTAATGCATCTGTCGTGAATGCCTAGGACTGTTCAGAAAACGAAAACAGCCTTCTCCCTGCTCGGTTATTGCTGTTGTAGGCGTAGAGCTGTTGAACGAATACGCGAACGGTTTATAGCATATTACGACATCATACGTTCTCATAATTCTCTTTGGGGCGACAAAAGACTTGGAAAAAAGGCAAGAGCAAAACGTGAAAGTCAAATCGAGTACAATATACATGGCAGTAGGTCTTCTGATCGGCTTTGCCATCAGTCTTCTAGTGATCTACCTTAGCGGTCTCTAGATTTGAAATATCCGAGGATTCTCAACTTCTATACGAAAACATTGCACGCATAATGGTAACCGAGTTTCGATATATCCACTTTTCTTTTCTTGCAAACATTAAAGCTTAAGTGCGGAATCGGGTCAGAATGCTCCACGGTGCATTTCAATGCCTACGTGCCCAAAATGCGGTAAAGAAGTTGCGCACATGGCGCTTTATTGTGAGAACTGTGGAACTCTGATTAGAGAAGCATGTCCAGGCTGTGGAACCTGGGTAGACGTAACCATGAAGTCTTGCCCAAAATGCGGAAAACCCAATCGGCTTTACGGCTCTTGAGTCACTTCGCAGTTTCCTCTTTTTTCATTTTGAATGAAGACGGATTTTGCGTTCATGCGATTTTAGGAAGCCCTCCAAGGTTTCCCAGCAGAGCTATCATGTTTTCTCTTTGCAGTGGCGGATGACATGAATGAACAGTTAGCCAATGGCAATCAAGAATAACCATTCTGATCTTTTACATCGGATAGTAATGTAAGGAGCGCAAGAGTTTTATCAAGTGTATTAATGTTCAACACACATACGAGAATGTTTATTATATATCAAGACTCTAGATTCACGTTGCGAATAGGAAAACATGATATGGAGGGTCATTGTGAATAGATTCCAAACACTAGCAGTTTACGCTGTCATTGCCACTGCGCTCGCAGCAACCTCAGTGACGGCTTTACTCACAGCTCAAAAGACTATTTCTGGCACAGGCTCTATCCAAACCGTGGGAGTCGGAGTATACTGGGATCAGCAATGTACTAATGCAACCTCGTCACTCAATTTTGGTCAAATGGCACCTGGATCCTCAAAGAATTTCACTCTATACTTGAAAAATACAGGAAACTCGATTCTCACGTTGAGTATGACAACAAAGAACTGGAACCCAACGAATGCTTCAAACTATATGACCTTAACGTGGAACCGTGAAGCACAAAAAATCAATCCTAACCAAGTCCTAGCATTCGTGATTACGCTTTCTGTTGCATCAAACATACAAGGTATCACGTCCTTCAGCTTCGACACTGTTATTTCTGGAACTGGCTAGCCAAACTAAACACTATTTTGCACGAGTGCGCAGAAAGCGCGAATATCTCATTGAATCTCCTCTCTTTTTCATTTCTCATTCTGCATCAGACAAGTGTGCTATAACAAATACTGTTTCAATATACGAAGTGAAGAGAATCCTAGTTTCTAATGGTTAGCATACGACCTCTGCGTCTTGTGAAGGTTGTTCGGCTGTTTGACTTTCCCTTTGCTTGTTTCTTTTGCGCGCACGCCTACGACGAACCCAAACAATCAAAGCGTTGACAAGAGTTCCAGCAGCCGCTGTGACGCCTATGAAAAAAGAGGCAACAAGGAGATTTGCCCAGTCCTGTAGGGCTTCATAAAGATTCTCTCGATCAAACAATGCCACATGAGAAACAATGGAAAACATTGCTCCGAGAAAGCCAATAGCTAAAACCAACACGAAATTGGTAAGAGCATCTCTTCTGAACAAGAAACCAAAGACGAACCCTAGGATAAAATACCCCACGAAAGTAAACAACACAAACGTCAATTGTATCTCTTGTGGAACCTGAATCAAAGAGAGAACAAAATAGTAACAAATCAGCGTAACAAGCGCAACGAGCAAATATACGTACTGATTCTTCAAAGCCTTCCACTCTCCGAAAAGTACTCTTTAATAGATATTTAAAGCGTGCCCACGCGATAGTTTGGTCCAAAAATACTGGCTCACTTTTACCTAGCCGAGTCCACACCTATGGTGACAATGTTTTGTTCTTGCTTCTCTGCACGTAATCCAATTCTTCTCCTAGTGAAGGTTCGTGGCGGGCCCGAGGGGAATTGAACCCCTGACCTACGGATTAAGAGTCCGCCGCTCTAACCTTGCTGAGCTACGGGCCCTCTTCACGCTGCGTCGTAAAGGGAAAGTTTGAATCACTTTAATAAGCTTAACTTCCATGCGCGTCCCCGCATGCTTTGACAACAGGTTTTCCTTGCTTTTTGTTAAAGTTATAAGGTTAGCCTTTTGAAGGATTACCTCAGAAGGACGGCGATGTCATGGGCGAATTGATCTTTGTTGGCTTAGGCTTGAACGAAGAGTCGGATGTTTCGTTAAAGGGCTTGCAGAAAGCCAGAAACGCTGATGTGGTCTTTGCTGAGTTTTACACTAGCCTTATGTCGCAACTCGATTTGCAGAAGCTTGAAGGTTTGGTTGAAAAGCGCATCCGCGTGGTTTCGAGAAGGGATTTGGAGGAGGAAGAAGGAAAGAGAATTCTTGAGGTTGCAAAGAAGGGTAAGGCTGTTCTGTTGGTTCCTGGGGATCCGTTGACGGCGACTACTCATGTTGATTTGCGGATTCGAGCCGAGAAAAGGGGCATAAGGACAAGCATCGTGCATGGCGCATCTATTGTTTCCGCAGTCATCGGCTTGTCAGGCTTGCAGAATTACAAGTTTGGTAGAAGCGTTACTATACCATTCACTGAAGCAGGCGCTTTAGACGCGACTCCCTACAATGTAATTGCTGAAAACCAGAAGGTGGGTCTGCACACGCTTTGCTTCCTAGATATTCGAGCCGAGGAGAAAAGATACATGACTATAAGAGACGCGTTGGAAACACTAATTGTCTTAGAGAAGCAGAGGCAAAAACGTGTTGTCACACCTGACACATTGGTGGTTGGCGTGGCAAGAGCAGGTTCAGAGAAACCAACGGCAAAAGCTGATTATGTCAAGCAGGTTCAAAGATTTGATTTTGGAAAGCCGCCTCACTCACTTGTTTTTCCTGGAAGGCTGCATTTTATGGAGGCTGAGGCGCTTGTCACACTGGCAAAGGCGCCTGAGAAGATTAGGGAGATGGCTGAATGAGCGTCCAGACCTTGCTGTTCAAATACATTCGAAACTCGGAGAAAGCCTTAGCTGAGATGAAGCTTAACCTAGATGCTAGGGTTCAAAGCCAGAATAACGTTACAGAAGTGATTGAGTACGCAAAACGATATCTGAGCGATGCAAAGTATTATGCGGAAAAGCAGCAGCATGAAACAGGACTAGTATCAGTTGCGTACTGCGAAGGCATGCTCGACGCTTTGCGGCTGTTAGGCTTGGTGAAGTTCACATGGCCAAACGTGTAAGAAAAACGGTAAGGCGAAAGGGAAAAACTGTGCTCGCTTCAGGCACGTTCGACTTGATCCACTTGGGACACGTAAAGTATCTTGAAGAAGCAAAGAAAGCTGGCGGCAAGAAGGCCAGGCTGATTGTTATAGTGGCTCGAGACTGCACGGCGGAGAAGAGAAAAGGAGGAAAGCCCGTGATGCCAGAGGAAGATCGAAGAGCGCTAGTTGAATCGCTTAAGGTTGTAGACAAGGCAGTACTGGGCTACGAAGAATTCGACATGGGCAAGGTCATTGAAGAAATCAAGCCGGACATAATTGCAGTGGGTCATGACCAAAATGACATAGAAATGAGGGTGAGGCAGGCGGTGTCCAACAAGAAACTGGGCATTCAAGTGGTAAAAATCCAAAGGTTCGGAAAGCCCGAGTTCAACAGCTCCTTGAAAATTAAGAGAAAAATCACACAACTCTACAAGAGGTAGGTTCTTTGGAAACATGGGAAAGGCTCAAAGTAAAGATAGAAAGATTGCCGAGAGTCAGACTAGTTCACTTGCCCACTCCTCTTGAAGAGATGCCTCGCTTAACCAAACTTTTGAACGGTCCGCGGTTGTGGATAAAGCGAGACGACTGCACAGGCTTGGCGTTTGGAGGCAACAAGGAGAGAAAGGCAGAGTTTGTTCTGGCAGACGCCTTAAGCAAGAGAGCTGACGTTGTGATAACGACTGGTGGCATCCAGTCGAATCATGTCCGAGCTACAACCGCGGCTGCAAACAAATTGGGTCTGAAAGTTGTTCTTGTCATCTATGGCAAGAAGCCGAAGGAATACAACGGGAACCTGCTCTTGGATTACCTTCTGGGCGCTGACATAAGATTCGTGGGCGCTGGTGGACCCAAGTTTTCCTTGATATCAAAGCAAATAGTAGACGAGCTGAAGAGAAAAGGGCATATCCCATACGTTATACCTAGTGGTGCCTCGTATCCTGTTGGAGCTGTTGCCTACGTTAACGCGATGATTGAACTGCTTGATCAAGCGAGTGATCGAGGCTTAAAAATCGATTACGTCATTCATGCTGCGGGTTCAGGGGGAACTCAGGCAGGGCTGATTTTGGCTAACAAAGCTCTCAAATCAAAGATAGACATCCTCGGAATGTGTGATGAGCCGGATGGAGACTGGCTGATTAAAAAGACGGTTGAAATTGCAAACGGGACTACTAAGCTTTTGGACTTGAAGGTTGAATTGGCGCCAAGGGATGTCACTATGATTACGGACTACGCTGGAGAACAGTATGGAGTGCTCACTCGAGAGGCTTTGGAAGCAATCAAGCTGGTGGCGCAGACTGAGGGCATATTGCTTGATCCAGTTTACACTGGGAAAGCCATGGCTGGGCTCATAGACATGACGAGACGTGGACGATTCAAAAAGGAAGACAACGTGGTCTTCATCCATACAGGTGGAACGCCGGCGCTGTTCGCATATAGTAAGGAGTTGTATACTTCTCAACGGTGAAAGGCATGTTCGACGTTATTATCAGGAATGGGCACGTTGTCGATGGTGCGGGCAATCCTTGGTATAAAGCAGACATAGGAATAAACGCAGAAAGAATCGCACAGATCGGCAGACTAGGCAGAGAAAAAGCAACGAGGATCATAGACGCAAGAGGACTCATCGTCTCTCCTGGATTCATAGATATGCATTCACACTCTGACTTGCTATTGCTCATCAATCCAAAAGCTGAAAGTAAGATTCGACAAGGAATAACAACCGAAGTCATCGGAAACTGCGGGGGTTCAGCCGCGCCGCTGAATGATCTTCTGAAACGTGAGATGAGGAAGAGAACGCCGATTCTTGATGAGGCAAAGCTTGAGCTAGATTGGTCAACGATGCGAGAATATCTAAATCGGCTGGACAAGCAAGGCGTAGCACTGAATGTTGCTCCGCTGGTTGGACACGAGAACATAAGAGCATTGGTCATTGGTTTTGAGGATCGAGCGCCGAACGAGACTGAACTAAAGAAAATGAAGAAGGCGCTGAGCCAAGCGATTGAGGACGGTGCCTTCGGCATGTCTACTGGCTTGATTTATCCGCCTGGATGTTACGCAAAGACAGACGAACTGATAGAGCTCTCGAAGGTTGTAGCAAGGTATGGTGGAATCTACACATCGCACATTCGAGGCGAGGGCGACGAACTAGTCTCTTCTGTGAAGGAAGCAATCCGAATCGGAGAAGAAGCTGGATTGCCAGTGGAGATATCACATCACAAGGCAGGTGGAAAAGCAAACTGGGGAAAGGTCCGGCAGACTTTGAAAATGATGGAGAAGGCTCGAGCCAAAGGTGTAGACGTAACCTGCGATGTCTATCCATACACAGCCGGAAGTTTTGGCTTGAGTGCAATGCTTCCTCCATGGTCCTATGACGGTGGCTTATCGAAACTTATTGAAAGACTAAAAGATCCAGAAATGCGTAAAAGGCTAAGAAAGGAGATGCAGGCTGGAATACCCGGCTGGTCGAGTCCGCTTAAAGCCGCTGGGTGGGATGCCACACTCATAGCAAGAAGCAGACTACATAGGGAATATGAAGGAAAAACAGTTAAAGAAATCACCAAAGCGAAAAAAATCGACCAGTTTGACTTTGTGTTCGACCTTCTCATCGAAGAAAACGCGTCCGCACGTGTTGTAAGGTTCGCTATGTGTGAAAAAGATGTGTGCACCGTGCTCAAACATCCTGATGCTATGATAGGAACGGATGCTTCCGCCATCGCACCCTACGGAGCGTTGGGCAAAGGAAAGCCGCATCCAAGAGCCTACGGAACCTTCCCGAGAGTGTTAGGACAATATGTCCGGGAGGAAAAGGTGCTCAGACTCGAAGATGCTGTGCGAAAAATGACGTCGTTACCAGCTCAAAAGCTGGGATTGAGAGACAGGGGACTAATCGTTGAGGGAATGAAAGCCGATGTTACCATTTTCAACTTGGAAAAGGTTTTGGACAAAGGCAGCTATAGTGAGCCGCATCAATATCCCGAAGGCATCGAGTACGTGTTGGTCAATGGCACAATAGTCATAGAGAGGGGAAAATACACAGGAGCATTGGCTGGCAAAGCCTTGCGCAAGTCTCATTGACGGAGACATTGCTCATTCTACTGCCATCGAATGTTTCAGTTTAGGTTAGGGAAGAGTTAGAACTTCCACCTTAACCTTTTGTCCATCCTTGAGTTTGAGGTTGCCTCGAAGAAAGACTGGTGCGATGATTTCTATCACTGATGCATCATAATGAGTCCTTAGAGCTGTTAAAATAGCTCCTTTAGCTTTGTTGTTGATCACTGCGGGATAGCATTTGACGGCACCGAAGGATCTTGACTCGTTTTGGAAACCTTGTAGCTCTATAGCTGGGTATGCTTCGAGTTCCGCTCTTGTCTTGATGTCGTAGTCGGTTGTGAGCTTAATGTTTAGGGTTCCTGGATATGGGTCGAAGCCCAGTCTTTCGATGAACTGTTTCCGGTAGCCCTCTTTAGAGACGTAGTAAGCGCCTTCCCCTAGCCCCGAGAATAAGACGCCCTCCAAAGTTACCGAAGGAGGGTACTCGGCTTCAAAAATGAGACGCAGGTTGGAATACAGATACTTCAGCTCCTGCTGCCCAGCGTCTGTAATTCGGATTAAGCAGCCTTCGGGCGTTATGCTTCTTTTCAGCCAGCCTATCTTCTCGAGTTGAATAAGATAACGCGACGCAGTCTGCTGAGACAAACTCATCTTATCAGCGAAGTACTCGGTTGAGACCTTCACGATGCGACGTGATCCGCCGAGCTCTGCGAGTTTGTACAGCGCGTAAAGGTGTTTCCACGACTGCTCGTTGACGCTGGGTCGTTTCATCTTGAACTTCGCCTTCATCTGAGGAAAGACACTGGCTGGATATATAAGCCACTCGAAAAAGAGTTGCTACCCTATAATAGTTTAATTCCGCTCACAGCGCTCCAGATGAACAGAACACCGAACAGAATGAAGAGTAAGCCTGAGCCGATTCTTACGTACTTCAATGGGACTCGTCTAGAGATAGCTGCGCCTAAAGTCACGCCTAATGCTGTTAAAGCTGCAAACGCCAGCATTACTCCAGCAAAGACTAGGAATGGCGCATCATATTCAGCTGCTAAAGACACAACCGCCAATTGCGTCTTGTCTCCCAATTCCATAAGAGCGATGAGAGAGAAGCAAGAAGCCACAGCGAACGAACGATCTTCAACCTCCGGTTTCTCGGTCTTCTCGAAAAACATGGTATATACCCCGAACAACAGGAAAGCCGCCCCTGCGCCTATTCCCACCCATAATGCCGGAACAAGCGTGGCGATGGCTCCACCAGCTAATGCGCTCACCCCGTCAACCAACGCGAACGCCAGAAGCGCGCCTATGAACACGGATTTGGACTTGCGTTTTGAGCTCAAACTAATAACGGCGAGTTGGGTTTTGTCTCCGAGCTCTGCTAACATTACCAAACCGAAAGACGTTAGCAAAGGCATGAAATCCATAACGAGAGCAGTTGCAGAAAACTTATTTAAGAATTGTTAATGGATCTGAGACATCTGAGCAAAAGATAAATATGCAGTTTATCGTTATTCTGCAAAAAAGAGAAGGTGAAAATGCAATTTGCCGATTGACCCTGATTTCATGAAAAAGCCTGTAACTGGTGAACACGCTGGGCATAAGGTCAGAGGCGAAGTGAAGCCTCCTGAAAAACTTGGAGTCCACGGAACTCAGGTTGCAGTTGATCACGACGTCTGCAATGGAGACGGCATCTGCATATCAGTTTGTCCCGTCAGCGTCTTTGACTGGGCTGATTCGCCTGGGCATCCCACATCTGAGAAGAAATCTGATCCAGTGAACGAGCCTCAATGCATCTTCTGTCGCGCATGTGAAGTCCAGTGTCCAACTCAAGCGATCAAGATAACCGAACCATAAAAACTGCTACCTCCTTGACGCGTTTCCACAGTCTGCGACAAGCTGCTAGAAACATGTTTCTTTTTCTAGTTCTTGGCAGAGAGTGTCGATGCTAGATCCGATGATCTGGCTGTGAATGCTATCCAGTCAGCACGGAAAGAATGAAGTCTTAGAACAAAAATGAACGGGCTATATTGCACATCAGTATTTTAATCCTACGCTTCTCGAATGCATACTATCAGTTCATAAACGTTATAATAAATATGACACCACACAACGAAAAACGTAGAACAACGCGCTAGAAGATGGGAAAGATGAAACAAACAAATCCCCAGATATTCACTATTGACCTAGCCAGAATTGACGGAAACGGAGACTTCCCATGCCCCAACTGTGGCGTGATGATATCGCCTGAAGATGAAAGCGAAAACGTCTACACGATCATCGACACTAAGGTGAATGGCGATTCCTTGGAAGAGTTAACCATCCAATGCAACAAATGTGGAAGCAAAATACGCCTGACAGGATTCGTTTAACCACAGCAATGCTTCTACTTCTTAGCTGCCTCTGATACTGACAGTTTTGAATGTTTCTGCTTCCCAGCGTTGCTTGCATCATACGCTGTTCTTTAGTTTGCGAATCTTTTATTAATGGAATCACTTGCATATAACAGACATGAGGAGAAAACATCATGGCTAGAGCGTTCGTGCTGATAAACACGGAGGCTGGAATGGAGCAAGACGTAGTTAACCAGCTCAAGAACATGAAGACCGTGAAAGAAGCCTATACAGTCTACGGCGTGTACGATGCAGTAGCCTACGTCGAAGCGGAGAAAATCGACGACCTGAAAAACGCTGTGTCCTATGAAATCCGCAAACTCAACGGTGTTCGCTCGACTGTTACTATGATGGTTGCAGAAGGAAAGAAAGTAGGCACGAGTCCACTTTAGTTTAAACATCTAGTGTGCTACCTTTCAGCCTAGTTCAAACGCTTAGTCTTAGCCTTGCCATCTTTGGCTATGCTTTTTGAATTGCGAATACGTAAGATTAATGCCATGCTACATCCTCAGTTAAGTTGAGCATCATGCCATGTTGCTGTTGAAAGACGAATGTGGGCTCTGCAAACGCGTCGTTTCAAGTTCTTACTTGAGGCGCTGCTCACGCTGCTCTAGGCTCTACTGTTTCGACTGCACCACTCACACTAAGGATGGATACATAATCTGCTTAAACTGTGCCCGTAGGGAGGTTTCGCCCCGGCGCCTTGGGACAAAATACAGTTCGTTGAGCCGTTATCTTCTGCGCCGAGGCATGTTCACTGATAGGGTTGTGCTTCCGATAAGGGACATTGAAGGAATAATTGGCGACAACCTGCCAATCAACGCTTCAAGAAGCGCTGAATGGTGGAACAACACAAAAGGAAGACCGTGGGTAACTGTAGGATGGCATGTTGAAAGCGTCGATATTAACGAGCGAACAGTTACATTCATCCGAGTTGCGAAGCCCACGATCATACAAAAGAAGAAGGAAAACAGAAAAACTGACTTTTTCAAGCGTCCCCTCAACTTTCCTAAACCAAGACGAACAATGTTGCCGTCCAAGACAAAAATCGCCAAGGCTCAAGCAAGGGCTAGAAACGTCCAGCGCCAAAGGCTGACGAATCAGCAACAACGGGGCAAGTTTCCGAAGCCAGCTTATGAAAAGCGCCTGTTCAAACCTGACGCTAGACCATCTAAATCAGACTAGAGCTCATCATTCATGCTCAACGTACCCGTGTCCTATGCATTCCACATATTCCAACCCAGTGGCTTGCATTCCCAGCCTAGTCATGGATTCCAATTGCGAATGAAACCGTGTCATAAAGCGCTCCAAGGTTTCTGTGCCTAGGTTCCTGAAGCTAGCATCCAAGAGCCTGTATCCTCTGTTCGGTTCTTTGGCAACGAAGAATATCGTGAAAGCAGCATAGCCTGCGTTCTTAAGAATCCCTTGAAGGCAACTTTCTCTGTTAAGTTCTGTACAATCAAAAAAAACTTGACAAGCTTTCGAATACCATTGTCTCAACTTGTAAGCTGGAAAATCCAAGCCTAGATACTTCTGCTCAAGCGACCTCACATAGTCTTGAGCTGGCACAATCCCTGAATCCATGAGGCGTTCCCAGCGTCAGGCGCAAGTGGATTAGTGAGGCCAGTCTCATAAAACCTTGCGCCTTTTGTCTGCAACGGTTAAATATCTCAGCCAATACTAAACTGCCCACGACTCGGCAGTAGCTGAGGTTCAGCAGAAGTGCCGTTTCTCGACAAATTCAGAGATGAATTCTCATTTTTCAGAGGCAACTACCTCGTCCTTGTAGTAAGCTGGGTCTTCATGGACTTCGCACGCGAAATCCCAGGAGCATACTACCCATTATACGTCAAAGACTTGGGCGGCAACGAAGCCATCCTTGGCATAATCGGCTTCATATCCTTCATTTGCTTGGCGTCAGTGCAGTTTCCAGGAGGCTACCTAGCTGATAAATATGGAAGAAGATGGCTGATTTCCACGATGACTTTCGGCGTTTCATTGTCTTTCATCTTCTACGCTTTGGCGCCCAGCTGGGAAGCCATCCTGTTGGGAGCAGTCATACACAACCTGTGCCTCATTTATCAACCTGCATTATTCGCCATGATTTCAGATTCGCTACCACCTGAAAAACGTGGGATGGGCACGTCCATAACTCAACTCATAGGATCCGTCTCCACGACGCCCGGGCCTGCCATAGCTGCTTTTCTGTACGCAGCTTATGGATCGATAGATGGCATGAGAATAAGTTACGGGATAGTTGTTGCCCTGTTTCTAGTGGCAGCCGCCCTTAGATCGAATCTGAAAGAAACCATTACAGACCCTCCGAAGATAAGCGCAAAAGAGATACTGAAGGCATACCCCGCCTCGCTGAAAGAAAGCTTCAAAGTTTGGAAAGTAGTGCCAAGATCAACATTCTACCTGTTCTTAGCTTTCCTGATCGGAGGGTTTTCGATCGCTATGATACAGACCTTCACAGTGGTCTACGCCGTACAAGACTTGCGTCTATCTAGACCTGAGTGGTCGCTGGTTCTGATGTTCCTGTTTGTGGCTATGATCCTTTTAGCCATCCCAACTGGCAAACTTGTTGATAGAGTTGGGAGAAAAATCCCTCTGCTGCTTTCGTATGTCATTGGCATTCCAGCGATGCTGCTCTTCATTTACGGCGACCTTTACAGACTAATCGTATCACTGATCTTGATAGGGCTGACCCAGTTGATGATGTTTTCCTCGTACTCAGCCCTGATGGCAGACCTTGTACCCAAGGAGCAGAGAGGAAAAGTCACAGGCTTTTCACAGTTCTTCAACTACATCATTATGGCTCTGGGCGTCTTACTTGGAGGCATACTTTACACAACCATCTCGCATCAGTTCCCCTTTTTCCTAATGATAGTCTTCATGATTCCGCAATTCCTGATAACCTTGTTCTTGGTGCATGAACCAAAACAACGAGAGCAGTAACGCGTTAGCTTAAGCTTCTAAGTTGATTGACTGTGCCTAGAAACATGCCGTCGAGCAGGTAGGTTTCAGCATTTTCAATATCAATGCTTCCTGACCGCAGAAGTGGACCAAGATACTCGATTGATCTGCCTATTCTATCAGACCTGCCTGTGACACGTCTGTTTATGGGTCTGCCGCCCAGAAACTCGTTGAAATACGGCATAATGTAGAGTTCAGAGGCTTTGAAGTTCACACGGAAATTTTTCTGCAACACCTTGAAAGGGTCTTCGCCTGACTTCATTCTGAACCCGGTGCCCTTCAAGAAAGCCCTAACCAATTGCTCTCTACTTATCCTTGCTCTAACCCAAACCTGCGCTGTTATGCGAAATCCCAGAGGGTCACGGAACGCCACAGTTGGGTGCACATGTCCAATAATCAAGCTGTGACACTGAAGAAGCTCAGGCGCAGGCCAAGCGTTGCCGTGGGTGAAGCCAGCGTCGAATAGGGCTATGCCCGTTGAGGGTATTATCTGGACTTTCGACGGTAAAAGCGGCTCCAAGGTTCCATCGTGGTTGCCCAGAATAACCTTGACTTCACCTACTTTCTGGACTAAAGCTTCGAACAAGTCAGGTATGTCGCGCCATTCTTCCAGCTCGACCCTGGCAACTGTGTGTTTAACATCGCCCAAGAATAGAAGGCTTGTTGGCTTATACAAGTCGACTAGCTTGAGTAATTTTCCCTTCATCTTCGGCGTTTGAGAAGGAACATGTATGCCCTGCTCGGCTAGCGCAACTTCCCATCCAATGTGAAGATCTGCTACGATCAAGATTCGTTCTTTGCCTTTCCTCAACAACATTGCAGGATACGGGAAAAGAGGCGACAACAAGAGCTGAAAGGCGCTCCTAGGAATCGAAACTAAAGGTTTTCATGAGAGTCATGATTGTGTCATGCATTGACTTGTTTGCCGCAGCTATGAACGACACGCGTTGCTTGGGGTCTAGCGGCGCGTTGAGTCTCTCACCTTCTGGTGTAGCTATTACTCCACCTGCCTCAAGGAGAATCAGATAGGCTGCGGCGATATCGGTTATTCGTAATTTTCCACGAACGTCAATGAAAGCATCGCTGGTGCCGTCGGCTACGTAACAGATTTCCAAGGCGTTGGCTCCAAGATGACGAAGATGCCGCGTCCTTTGCAAGACTCCTCTAAGCCGGTTGACTAGCTCCTCTGATCTAAAAGTGCTGAAATCCACACCTACAACAGCTTCCTCAAGCCTGTCCGTATCCGATGGCTTGATTCTTTGTTCGTTCTTGTACGCGCCCTTATCCTTTTCAGCCACGTAGATGACATCTCGCAACACATCCGCCACCAATGCAACATCTACTGCACCAAGCACAGGTTTCCTCGAAACTGCAAGAGAGATATCAACAAAAGGCAAGCCTCGCACAGCATTGGCAGTTCCATCAACTGGATCAGCCGTCACAAAAAAATTGGAAGGGTGTTCGCCGATTTGTATGATTCCAGATTCTTCACTAATCAGAGTGCATGAAACCTCGTGTTCCTGCAGGGTCTGGATCAAGGCTTTCTCGGCGCCCATGTCAATCTGCTTCTTGATGTCGCCGCCTGCGCCTGTGCCAAACGCTCGGGTGGCTTCAACTGACCCAACCAATGGTATAATCTGCCTTTTCATGTTTTCAGCACATGCTTTTAGTATGGTGAGCCAGTCAGCCAATGGAACAATCCTCGGGTATTGATGATGTTTAAGTGCGCTTTTAAGTATGCACTCAGCCTAATTTAAGCCAGAAAAAACCGAGCGAAGCAACGTGAAAACCCAAGCTGACGTAACGATCGTAGGCGCTGGACCAGCAGGTTCTTTTGCTGCTTTGACAGCTGCCGAATTAGGCGTTGAAGTGATCCTATGCGAAGAACATGAAAGGGTCGGGCTTCCCAGCCATTGCCCCGGGCATATCAGTATCAGAGGATTAGAGAAGCTAGGACTAAGGGTGCCAGAGAACATCATTGAAAACAGAATCACTGGAGCGGTCTTCTACTCGCCATCTGGCAACGAATTCAGAGTCAGACTTACCTCGCCTGTAACCTATGTCATCAACAGGCGGATGTTTGATGAACATCTAGCTCAACTCGCAGAGAAAGCAGGCGCCAAACTTCTGCTCGGAAAAAGAGTGGAGAAACTTCTCGTAAATAAGAACTCGGTTCACGGCGTTTCTGTTAAGAATGGACAACGCTTAGACTCAAAGATCGTTATTGATGCCGAGGGCTGCGCCTCAACACTTCTAAAGCAAATGGGTTTACAGACCTTTGACAGATCGCTTGTTGTGAGTGCGGTTAATGCCCAAGCTGACCGCGCTAAAGGTTTGGAAGACGACACAGCTGAAGTTTATTTAGGGCAGAAACACGCTCCTGGTTTGTACGCTTGGATAATACCCAAAAAAGACGGCTCTGCAAAGGTTGGACTAGCCACAAAAACTGGAAACCCAAGAGAACACTTGAAACATTTCCTGAATAAGCATCCCGTAGCCTCTATGAAACTGAAATTCAGTGACATCAAAAACTCTTCTTACCACTTGATTCCTCTTGGTGGACCCATACCTAAAACATATCATAACGGATTACTCATCGTGGGCGACACAGCTTCACATGTTAAACCCACAACAGGTGGAGGCGTCGTAATGGGCTTAACATGCGCTAAAATCGCTGGAGAAACAGCATATCAAGCCATGCAGCAGGACGATTTTTCTGAAGGCTTCTTGATTCGATATCAGCAGAGGTGGCAAAAGGCTATAGCGTTTGATATGGGTGTCATGCGTAGGATAAGATTGATGTTAAATCGGCTCTCTGACCCTCAACTTGACAAAATAGTCAGCTTGTGTTCAGAGCTAAGGTTGGACGGAGCGCTTCAAGGCTTCAAAGACCTTGATTTTCAGGGCAGAGCTCTTCTTCCAGTCTTGAGGAGTCCCAGCGCGTTGACGGTGGCTTTCTATTTCTTTCTCGCTTCGATGACATAGTGAGCTGACAGGAATTTGAGAAGCGGCAGATTCGTGAGGCAACGATCTAAAGGTTGAGTTGTCTTCAAGATTCTGTTAGCTAGCACTTGGGCTTTCGGATCAAAGAGCAAGTTTGAAACGACTTGCGCCAGCAGAATGTCTCCAAAAAACTTTTCAACAATGAAACCGGCTGTTCTCAGCTTATGTTGCAGTTCTCTTGAACCCGTTATGCGATTGTATCTACTGCCACGAGTAACAGCTGGTTGAGCTTTTCGGTAAGGGTTCCAAACTGCGTCTACACAGATGATCAGTTTGGCTCGACGTTTAAGCACCCTGTTGGTTTCAACAAGAAGTCTAAGGGGATCAGGGATACAATCTAACAACGCGATGCATGTAGTGATGTCAAAAGAGTCGTTTTGAAACGGAAGCCTAGCCGACTCTAGCTGGATGAGATGTATCCGCTCGGAGATTTTTCTCTGCTCTTTATGAATCTTGGATCTTGCCACTTTCAACATGTTCTTTGAAGAGTCTCCGCCAACAACAACACTGAAGCCCGCTTTGGCTAAGGATAGAGTGTATTCTCCTGTTCCGCAACCTTGGTCTAAGGCAACGGCGCCAAGCCGGATTTCTTTGTTGAAGAGGTTCTTCACCAGCCTATGTCTCAACCTGTAACCAGCAGCTGTCCTTTCAAAATCGAATTTCGAAGCCTCTTCATCGAAGCGTTTCATAACCTCCAGTTTGGTTTTTGTGTCGGTAGCCGAGGTTTCAGACATGTCACGTCGCTTCAGTTTAACGAATCAACCTTTAAATCAGTTTGCAGCAAATAAGTCGACGGAGCAGGTTTCCAATGGCTGAATTCAGGTACAAACAAGTAATTGTCATGCGTTCTGACTTGAAAATGGGCAAGGGCAAGATTGCGGCTCAAGCTGGACACGCAGCGGTTTCAGCCGCTGAAGAAGCGAGGAAGCATTTCCAAAGATGGTGGGAATCATGGTTAGGCGAGGGGCAATGCAAGATCGCGGTGAAAGTCAACGGCGAAGCAGAACTGCTCTGGTTGATGGATGAGGCGAGAAGGGCTGACGTGCCTTACGCCCTTGTTTCAGACAGAGGCTTAACTCAAGTTGAGCCCGGCACGATCACATGCTTAGCTATTGGTCCTGCACCTTCACCTGAAGTGGATAAGATTACGGGAAAGCTGGCGCTTCTTTGAACGTTCCCCGATTGGAGAAGGAAATCGGAATCGAAGCATACGCCACGAAAACCTTGGGCATCGGCGGAAGACTGCGCCAGTTTCCCGAAGACTTCAAGGTTGAAGAGGTTCTCGAAAACGGTTCAACAGCCCTGATCGAACCCCCTAATATCGCGAATATTACTGGGCACGGACGATACCTTGTCTGTGTCCTCGTCAAGCGCAATATCGACACTTTTCAAGCAGTTCAAACAGTCGCCAACAAGCTGGGCATCAGCGTGGAACGCATTCAATTCGGTGGAATTAAGGACGCCAATGCCCTAACCGGCCAGCATGTAAGTGTAAGCCGAATGTTGCCAGAACAGGTAACGCAGATCAAGACGGGCAACCTCTGGTTGTATCCGGTTCAGTTTTCAAACGACAAGATCTATTCTGGCTTATTGTTCGGCAACAAATTCCACATAAACATAAGAGCCATCAGCCATCCAACGTCAACCATTACAAAGCGCCTAAGAAACACGAACCACGAACTAGTCAAACTTGGCGGATGTCCCAACTTTTTCGGACACCAACGCTTCGGAACAGCCCGTGCAATAACCCACATAATTGGAAAGCACATACTCCTCGACGAATGGGAAAAAGCAGCTCTCACGGTTCTGGCAAAGCCCAGTCTCTACGAGCATCCTGAGTCAAGAGATGCTAGGCAGAGGCTCCTAGACAATCAAGACTACAAGGAAGCGCTCAGTTATTTTCCTCCCAAGCTTGTCTACGAGCGAAAAATGCTCATCCATCTGGCAAAACAGCGCAGAGACTTCGCCGGCGCGTTTCATCGCTTACCCAAAAGACTGTGCCAGCTCTTCGTTCAAGCTTATCAATCCTACTTATTCAACAAGTTCCTAAGCCAGCGAATTCGAAGCGGCATGCAACTGAGAAAACCATCGAAGGGAGATTACAAGCTGGCAATAGACAGTGAAGAGTACGTGGCTCTTCCGTTAGTCGGCTACAAGCAAGCGTTGTCCGCTGGCAGGCAAGGTGAAATCGAAACAAGAATACTTGAGCAAGAAGGCGTGGCTCCTCAAAACTTCAAGGTGTCAATCATGCCTGAAATCAGCTCTAAAGGCGGATTAAGAACAGCGCTCGCGCAAGTCATCAATCTTGAAACCGGGAAACCAGCAAAAGACGGCGCCAACTTAGGCAAGAAAATGATGAGTCTTGGTTTTACGTTGAGAAAAGGGTCTTACGCCACCATAGTCTTACGCGAGTTTATGAAACCAAAGAATCCATTGAAGGCTGGGTTTTGACGCTCAGGGTGTGAGTCTGAAGCGGTCTCTCGGGAACAGCGTTGTTTCACGTATGTTGTACTTGCCTGTCAAAACCATGGCAAACCTTTCTAAGCCCATTGCCCAACCTGCGTGAGGCGGCATGCCGAAGTCAAAGGTCTGCAAATGATGCTTGAACGAGTCCGGGTTCAAGCCTTGCTCCTTTAGGCGTTGAGTCAGCACTTCTTTGGAGTCAACTCTGGTTCCGCCTGAGGCTAGTTCAATCCAGCTCCACATCAAGTCGAAAGCTTCGCACAACTGAGGTTTGCCGCTTCTGGGCTTAATATAGAACGGTCTAGATTTTGTTGGCCAGTCGGTGATCCAATAATAGTATGGATGCAATTTGCCTAAGGTCCTAAGAGCCTGCGTGGATATGTCCTCACCCCACGGAACCTCGCTTCCTCCTTTCTTCAATTCCCTCAGAATCTGATCGTAAGTGAATCTTCGGAACGGTTTTTCAGGCACTTCCACTTTGTGCCTCAAGCTTTTCAGTTCTTTTTTGCAGCGGTCGTTTACTTCTTCGCAGATGTAGTGCACGAGTTGCTCAAGCGTTTGCGTTACATCTTCAGCCGTGACGAAGGCCTGTTCAATGTCGACGGAGACAAACTCGCTCATGTGCCTTCGAGTGTGCGACGTTTCAGCCCTGAAAAAAGGTCCAATCTCAAAGACTTTTTCAAAATCGATGATCAACTGCTCCTTATACAGCTGGGGGCTCTGAGCCAAATATGCGTCCTTGTCATAATAATCCACTGCGAACAATGCGGCTCCGCCTTCAGTAGCTGAACCGATGATTCTCGGCGTGTGCACCTCTAAGAAGCCCAGTTGAGAAAGAAAACTGCGGGTTGCTTCGCAGGCTACGTGCTCAATCTTGAATATGGCGCGGTTCTCCTCGCTCGACAAGTCTAGCACGCGAGCATCGAGCCGAGCGTCAATCTTGGACGGCGTTTGTCCAGTCACATCTAGAGGCAATGGTTGCTGTGCGATTCCAAGCACTCGTATTTCATCGGGGACGATTTCGACGCCTCGTGGGGTCATCTTCGTCGATTGGACAGTGCCTTTGACGCCGATGCTGTATTGTCTTCCTAATGCCTCGGATTTCTCGAGTACTTGAAGGCTTACTTTTTTTCGGGGTATGGTAATTTGAACAGTGCCTTCCCTGTCTTGCAGAATGAGAAAGCGCAAGCCGCCTAGGTCTCGGAGGTCCTGAACCCATCCGAATACAACAACTTCTTTTCCGTTCAGCTCGGGCGTCACGTCGATTGTGTAGTGGGTTCGTCTCCAGTCTCCCAATTCATCAGGTTTCATGTCAGTTTAGCTCCTTCGAGTTCTAATCTGCATACTCAACGCGAAGGGTTATTCCACGAACTTTCTGAGCGAGCTGTTTGATGGCTTCCACATCGAAGGGTGGTCTCCGTCCGCGCCTTCTAAGAATAACACGTGTCTCTTGACTTCCGTCTGGCAACCATATAGTGTTGATAGTGATGATGTTTAGGGGTGCAAACAGGTCTTCAAGAAACTTTCGCTCGTCCACGCCTGCTTCCAAGATTTTCACGCTTCTGCCTGTTTTCTCACCTATGGTTCTCAGGACTTTTCCTCCAGTGCTCAAGAGTTTAGCCACATCTCCCTTGCCGACTATCAAAGCTAGAACGCCGTCGGTTTCAACAGCTTTGTGAAAATTGACTTCCTGTAACGGCGGATGCTGACTCTCAAGTGAGAGAAGTAAACGACCAATTTCCAGGTCAGTCTGGCTGATTTCCCCTTGCTTAAGCTTTGTTTGGCATTTTGAGCAGAGTATCCCGCTTTTCAGGCAAAAATGGCAAACGTTCACCATCTTAGGCATCTGTTAATCAACGTCCCTCAGTAACCACCCCTAGTGGTATCCATACGAGCAGTGTATCAGAAAATATAAAGTTTCCTAACTGCTAAGTGGAGAGAAGAAAAAATGGG